>Ga0157378_10003588_pt1 | contig 13733 bp, 19 predicted proteins | sample M65metaG_FD_115309 | JGI IMG/M metagenome (GOLD analysis project Ga0157378, IMG submission 115309) | Miscanthus rhizosphere microbial communities from Kellogg Biological Station, Michigan, USA - M6-5 metaG | ecosystem: Host-associated > Plants > Roots > Rhizosphere > Soil | place: USA: Michigan...
CGAAGTCCTTTCCATGATGGATAGCGCCGTTGAACAGGTCCGCACCATGTCGCACCTTCTCCATCCGCCCCTGCTCGATGAGATGGGCTTGCTTTCCGCGCTGCGCTGGTACGTCGAAGGCTTCGCCAAACGCAGCGGCGTGGAAACGATCCTCGACGTGGCCAAGAATTTTCAGCGCTTCGAGCCGGAACTGGAAATGGCCATCTTCAAAATAATCCAGGAGTCATTGACCAACGTCTTCCGGCACGCCGAGGCGAAACGGGCGGTCGTTCAGTTGGAAGAGCGCGACGGCTCCGTTTTCGTTTCCATCGTGGACAATGGAAAAGGCATCGGAAACGGATCGGACGAACTGCACCCGAACAGCTACGGAATCGGCGTGATGGGCATCAAACAGCGGGCCGAAGAATACGATGGCCGCCTCACATTGCGAAATACGGGTTCCGGCACAATGGTCGAAGTGCGAATTCCCCTTCCCAAACCGCAGCCGCAACCGGCAGTCCCCCGTTTTTCCAAACTGACGGGCCGACCGGCATAAAACTCTCCGCACGCTTTCTACAGTGAAAGCCTTAATTACCCGGTCCCGTACCGCACTTTTCCGATGGATAACTTGGAGCGCCGCCGCGATACTCGCTATAGTCGCGACTCGGAACTTTCGTTCGCCCCACGATTCGCGATCGCTACTGAGATCCTGCGATGTCTTTTCTGCTCCGTTTCCTCATCGGCGGTTTGGTGGTCTGCGCTTTCGCTTCCCTCGCGGACACGTTGAAACCGAAAACCTTCGCCGGAATTTTCGGCGCGGCCCCCTCCGTCGCGCTCGCCACGTTGGCTCTGACTGTTTCACAGGATGGCAGGACGTTCGCCGCCGAAGAGGCGCGTGCCATGTTGGCTGGCGCAGCGGCCTTCGCTGCTTACGCGCTGACCTGCCTCGAACTCATTGCCCGGTGGCGCTGGACACCGCTCCGTGCGACGACTGCGTCCCTGGTTGTTTGGTTCGCCTCTGCGGCAACTTTTTGGTTTCTACTGCTCCGCTCAAGGTGATGCGAATTCGCTTCGATTTCGCGGCGCTTTGCAGAAGCAAACCGAAAGAGTACGCTGTGCGATTTTTTTTTGGCGGCACCGTCACGCTTCTTGCGGGTGTAGTCGCTCATTACTGTGGCTCGTCTGTGGGCGGACTTTTCCTGGCTTTTCCCGCGATTTTTCCGGCGGGCGCTACGCTGATCGCCAAACACGAAGAACGCAGGAAGCGGAAAGCCGGGCTGGACGGAAAAGAAAGAGGCAGGCTTGCCGCGGCATTGGATACGCGCGGCGCGGTGATCGGAGCTTGTGGACTTTTCTTCTTTGCATTCAGCGTGCATTCCCTTTTGCCGGTCTTGCCGGTGGCAGCGGCCCTCGGCCTCGCTACGTTGGCCTGGTTCGCTTCTTCCGTTTTGATCTGGCGACTTCGCTGACAGGGTTTCGACGGACTCCGCGAACATGACAACCGACGCAACATCGGATACCTCAAAATCGCGGAAGCTCTCCAGCGAGGAATCGCTATTGCGAAAACTTGGCCCCGGCCTGATCACGGGTGCCGCCGACGACGATCCCAGCGGAATCGCCACATATTCCCAGATCGGAGTGCAGTTCGGCTTCGGCATGCTCTGGATCGCGCTGTTTTCCTTTCCCCTGATGAGCGCGATCCAGGAGATTTGCGCGCGCCTCGGCCGGATCACCGGGGCGGGGCTCGCGGCGTGCATGAGCGAGCGATTCCCGAAGCCGCTGGTGGTCGCGTTGGTAACTCTTCTGTGCGTTGCGAACATTTTCAATCTCGGCGCGGATGTGGCGGCGATGGGATCCGTGACAGAACTTCTGGTGGGCGGGCATCCCCATTTTTACAGCGTGGCGTTCGGGGCGCTTTCCCTTCTCCTGCAAATCTTCGTTCCCTATCGAAGGTACGTAAAGTATTTGAAGTGGCTAACGTTCAGCCTGCTCGCCTACTTCGCGACCGTGTGGGTGGTTGACGTTCCGTGGTCCAAGGTCTTGCACGCGACGTTCATCCCTTCCTTTCAATGGGACCGCACTTACTGGACGGCGCTGGTCGCCGTGCTGGGCACGACGATCAGCCCATATCTGTTCTTCTGGCAGACGTCGCAGGAGACCGAGGAACTGCGAGCGCACAAGAATGAAGCGGCGCTGAAGCGGACGCCCTGGCAGGCATTGCGGCAATTTCGCCGAATCGCGACCGATACGCGTATCGGCATGGCATTCTCCAATCTGGTCGCCTTCGCAATCATTTTGACCGCCGCCGTTACGCTGCACGATCACGGCGGCACAAAGATTTTGACGGCGGCGGATGCCGCGAGCGCGCTGCGCCCCGTGGCCGGTCGCTTTGCATTTGCGCTGTTCGCGATCGGTATCATAGGCACGGGACTGCTCGCGGTGCCGGTGTTGGCGGGCTCGGCGGGGTACGCGGTTTCCGAGGTGTTTCATTGGCGATCGAGCTTGCGCAGAAAGGCCCGCGAAGTGCCGCAGTTCTACGCAGTGATCTCCCTCGCCACCGTGCTCGGAGTGGGACTGAACTTTGTCGGTCTCGACGCCATCAAGGCGCTATATTGGTCGGCGGTGTTCAACGGATTGGCGGCAGCTCCCTTGATGATTGTGTTGATGAAACTGTCGGGCGATCCGAAGACGGTGCAGCAGTTTCGCCTGCCTGCGCATCTTCGTGTGTTGGGCTGGATCGCGACCACGGTAATGATTGCCGCCTCGGTGTTCTTCCTCTACGCGACGGTTTTTTCGAAAGACTAGATTGGCGTAAACAAGGGCCGTCCGGCGAGGCCATCCTCAAATTACAGGAAATGCGGCATCGAATAGCGGCGCGCGCGTGGATACGATAGTCACGAGGTGAACCCATGGCACGATATGGAAGAGGCGCTCAGAAATCTGTCAAGTCCGCAATGCGGCGCCGGAAACGCGGCACGCTGCGATCGGGTAAGGGCGGCAAAGGCGGGCGAGTGAAAAGCCGGAAGCAGGCGATCGCGATCGGGCTCTCCGAAGCTCGGAAGAAGGGCGCCAAGGTTCCGCGCAAGAAATCGAGCTGAGACGCGGTGTCTGGGAGTATTTGATTCTAAGCAGGCTAGAGAACTCGAAAAATCAACACTTAACAGAAATTTCGCAAGTATTGATCTACTTCGAGCGGGACATGACGGTCTCGCCGTAGCTCATAACCGCAAACTCTCGGCGACCTTGCGGCGGCAGCCCGCATCATAGGTAGCTTCGCAGCCAACGCAGGCGGCCGGTCAGGATATGGCCCGCTACTCCGGCGGGTGCCATTTCGAGGATCTCGCAAACGCGGCCGGTTTCATCGAGCGACAAGGGCTTTCCGTCGAGGACGGCGAACGTCGTAACTTCTGACCTCCAGAGATACGTCCTTTGCAAGACTAAGTGGCGCGGCCGCGGCAGCCGGGGTGGCCGCACTTGCAGTCCACGTCTGGCGTTTTTTCCATGGCTTCGCACTGTGGGCTGCAATACTTTTCTCCACCAATGACAATACAACTGCAGTTGGGATGCGCACATTTCTTGTTATCTGCCACTGGCGGCTCCTTTCTTCCGGGGCGAGGTTTTTTCGGCGCTGGATACGCGCTGCGATTTGAGTGCGTTGGCAAACAGCTGGATCATCGTCTTATTGAAGACCGGAATATCATCGGGCTTGCGGCTGCTGACCCAGTTCTTGTCGCAGACTACTGCTTCGTCGCTCCAACGACCACCGGCATTCCGGATATCGTCCTGAAGGGTGTAGTAGCTGGTGAGATGCCGGCCCTTGACCAGTCCGGCGGAAACCAGAAGCCACGGACCGTGACAGATGACGGCGATCGGACGATTCGATCTATCCATGTAACGGACGAATTTTCTGGCGTTTTCATCCATGCGGAGCTTGTCGGCATTGGCGACGCCGCCAGGGAGAAGGACGGCGTCGAAGTCCTCCGGCGAGGCACTGTTCAACTCGCCATCGACCGCGATGCGAGCCCCCTTTTCTGAGTGATGCATGCCCTGAATCTCGCCGGGCTCCGGAGCAAGCACAGCGGTTTGTGCGCCGACATCATTGACGGCTTTACGCGGCTCGACCAGCTCGGATTCTTCAAAGCCGTTGGTGGCCAAGATCGCAACGTGAAAACCTTCCAGAGGCTTCATCACTGACCTCGCCAGGTAAATTTTTCCAGAGCCCGGATGCGAACCGAATCGGCCAGCCGAACTCCGGCCCATTGTTTGCGTGTATGACTTGCCGGGCTATCCGGTGATTCGGGGAAATATGGAGAGGACGGACCGTACTGGAAGATTTACGGGAGCGTTCGGCTCCAACTACAACGTTCTTCCGATAGAACGCGCCGCGGCAAGGCCTGTAGCTTCAACCAGTCCGCTGCAAAGTGCGCCGCGACGACATTGAGCGGACGGGAGAAGCCATGAACTGTCATCGGTTGGCATGCACCATTGCGTTGGTCTTCGTGGGGGCTTTGGGGTGCGCTGCGCTCGGGAACGCGCAAGACACGCAACAATCTGCGCCGGACAACTCGAAAACAAACCAGAGGGACCGGGATAAAGCGGCGGCAACCGCCGACAGACAGAAAATGAGTGCCGAAGACCGGGAGTTGACGCGGAAGATTCGCGCGGCGGTCACCGCAGACAAGTCGCTTTCGACTTACGCGCATAACGTCAAGATCATCACGCGGGATGGAAAGGTGACACTTAAAGGCCCGGTGCGATCGGATGAGGAGAAAACAGACCTTTTGAGCAAGGCGACCGCAAGTGCAGGAGAAGGAAACGTCACCGACGAAATGGATGTGGCGCCTCCTAGGTCCTGAGCACGGTGGATAGTGCTTTTTTGCGGTTGGCAAGCGTTTGCGGCATCAGACGGAACAATCCAAGGAGCGGCTTATGAGCGACAAGAAGACGTCGGTATTTGCGATCTACACGGGGAGAGAATCGGCGGAACGCAGCGTGCGCGGGTTGATGAACGCGGGATTCGCGGCAGAGGCGATTTCGGTGCTGCTGCCGGAGAATCTGGGCTCACGCGAAATAGGAACAGAAAAAGCGACCAAGGCGCCCGAGGGAGCAACGGCGGGGGCCGGCACAGGCGCGGTGCTTGGCGGAGCGCTGGGTATGCTGGCCGGTATTGGGGCGCTTGCGATACCGGGAGTCGGTCCGCTGATCGCAGCGGGGCCGATCATGGCTACGCTGGCAGGAATTGGTGTGGGTGGAACGGTGGGAGGAGTCACCGGCGCCCTGATTGGCGCGGGCATACCGGAATACGAAGCGAAGCGGTATGAGGGATTCTTGCAGAAGGGCGGAATCCTGGTTTCGGTGCACTGTTCGACGTCGGAAGCGATTGATCGGGCCAAGCACGCGTTTAAGGCCACAGGCGGTCAGGACATCGCGTCGAGCGGCGAAAGCTCCACGGGGAAAGACCGCTCGCGCGAGCGCGCGGCTGGACGCGAATAAAACCAGCTTCAATTGTGCGCTGGAAAAGCAGCGGCGGCTTCGGAGACAGAAGGATAGAGTTCGATTAAGCGGTCCACGTTGGTCATGCGCAGAGTTTGCTCGACCATGCCGTTCGCGCCCGCGATGTGCAGCAAGCCGCCGGACTTTTTCAGCCGCGCGTAGCACATGACGACGATGCCGACGCCGGTGCTATCCAGCACGGTGACGTGGCCCAAATCGAAGATCACCTTTTTGCGATTTTCTTTGAGCAGTTCATCGAGTTTCCATTCCACGGCTCTGGCATCGTTGCCGAGGACGATTCGGCCATTCATTTCTAGCACGTCGATGTCAGGGTCGAGCTGGCTGCGGTTGATGGTAAGAATCATCGGACGCTCCTACGGTGGGGGGAGGAACCGCGGGCATCTTAGACTTGGCGAGTTGAGTAGGTCAATGGAGGGATGTGCGCGGCCGCAGGCACCTAGGAGACAAAGGATTCTACGAAGGCCCACCAAGCGTTCGCGGATTGCCAAGATTTGACGACCCAGCCGTTCATTTTCCGCTAGCCTTTTCGTCCTCGACGACGTATTTTCGCCCCTTCCAGCCGGCGCGTGACTGTCACAACGCGAAACTTGAGAGCTCTAAGGAGTCATTATGGCAACCACCAAGGTCGCAATAACGCCGATGAAGGCGGCGCAGATCGCCAGGCCGGGAGGCGATTTCGAGATCGTCGAACGCGAGATCCCCAAGGCAACCGCAGGGCATGTACGCATCAAGGTGCAGGCGTGTGGCGTATGCCACAGTGACGCGTTCACTAAGGAAGGTTTGTGGCCTGGAATTCAGTATCCTCGCGTGCCGGGACACGAAGTCGCGGGCGTTATTGACGAATTGGGCGACGGGGTTACCGGATGGTCGGAAGGGCAACGTGTGGGCGTCGGCTGGCACGGCGGCCACGACGGAACCTGCCTCCCGTGCCGGCGCGGAGACTTTGGCAACTGCCGGAATCTGAAGGTTTCGGGCATCAGCTACGACGGCGGTTATCAGCAATACATGGTCGCTCCGGTTGAGGCGCTGACCGCGATGCCCGAAGGTCTTGACGACGTGGAAGCCGCACCCCTTCTCTGCGCGGGAATCACCACCTACAACGCGCTACGGCATAGCGGCGCGCTTCCGGGCGACCTCGTTGCCGTGTTGGGTGTCGGCGGTTTGGGCCACCTGGGAATTCAATTTGCGAACAAGTTCGGGTACAAGGTCGCTGCGATCGGGCGCGGGCCAGAGAACGCCGCTCTCGCAATAAAACTCGGAGCGAACGTGTATATCGATAACAAGGCGACGAATCCAGCAGAGGCCTTGCAAAAATTGGGCGGCGCACAAGTCATCCTGGCGACCGCACCCAGTTCGAAAGCAATGACCGAGGTGTTCGACGGCCTGGGCCCGAATGGCAGACTCGTCGTCGTCGGTGCTTCAACGGACCCGGTCGCAGTCACACCGGTACAGCTCATTATGGGGAGCCGCGCAATCCAGGGCTGGGCCTCGGGAACACCAGCCGATGCCGAGGATACGTTACACTTCGCCAAACTGACTGGCGTCCGTCCCATGATCGAAACTTATCCGCTCGAAAAAGCAGCCGAGGCCTACGCCCGTATGATGAGCGGCCATGCCGAGTTCCGCGTCGTACTGACGATGTGAACTAGACTATGGTCGCCGCGGAGCATTAACGAAAGTGGCACGCCCCAGGGGACGATCTTCTGGCAACTTCGCCGCTGCGCAGGTTGCTGCACCTGACCGATTGAGCGTCTAGCCGCGCCGGGGTTTGAAAACAATCGCTCAAAGCTAAATCCCCTGCCTTGAATCGATGGGAGTTACTTCAATTCATGGATGACTCGTCGCTCGAAGAAAGGCGAGACGGTTACCCGCAACCGTCCCGCCCGTACATCAATTCGGCCTGCGCCCGGATCAGGCTTTGGCCGCTGATGCTGCCTGAGTGCGCATCTGCTGCATGAATTGCCGCATCGCGGCGATATGACCCGGGTTCCGGCGTTCCGACCACGCTTCATATCGCTTCGCCGCCTCTTCCAAGTGAGCAAGGATCTGCTTGTTGGTAAAACGCTCGCGGAACGTCGGAACGACCGGCTTAACCGCCTCCCACACTCCGAAGAACTCACCGCTGGTCTCAAAGAAGAGATCCTCGTGAAGTAGTCCGTAATTGAGCAACGCGCAGGCCTGCTCCCAGTAGCCGATCACCATTCCCACATAAGCCCCGGCTTCGCTCCCCATTGGCGCGATCCGCATAGCGTCGTCGAAATTATTCACGATGTAGTTTTTGCCGAACCAATCGCGCGCCTGGCGTAACTTGGCTTCCCGCCGCTGCTCGTAGACCTGAAGGTGAAGTTGGGCTTGCTCATGCGTCGGTTTTGATCCCATGATGTTTTCTCCGTTTTCTTGGATTGATTTTTCTGAACCGCGGTGCCCGCGGTTATCAGTTTCGATTTCGCCCCGCCTTCGCACGACGCTGGACCTTCGCGACTTCCGCGGGGCAGAAACCTGCACATCTTATCGTCGTTTGACGCAGATCAGCATCGACAGTTTGCTCCTCCGAACCGTCCTTTTTTCAGAGGGGGGAGTGCCCATCGCTCACACTACTCGAGAATGCGGTTCGCCGAGGCATGATTTGTCGTCTCTTTAAGGAAGCATGAAACGGGCGGAATTCAGAAAGCCATATCTAACGCGCGTGAGTAAAAGGGCTTTGGGACAAGTCAAACGGCGACTTGTGCCAGGCCAACCGATAATACGGAGTTCAAGCCAATGAGGGTAGTGCTGGAAGTCATTGAAAAGAAAGGGGGGAAATGAGTGGCGCTCCGAGATGACGAATTCAGGACCCTCCTTCTGAATTCGTGTCCGTGCTGTGCGCTAGTAAAGAACGGGCTCTAATGTTGATCGGGGAGTGCAAGAGAGAATGGAGGTGGCTTGGCAATCTCAGACATCACTCTACTAGAGTTGGCCGCGCTCGTGAGCCAGGGCCGGATCCGGCTCGATATCAGCGTTGAGTCTTTCCTGCAAGAAGTCGAATCCCGTTTCGTAGTCCTGCCAATGAACAGCCGGGTTTGCGCACGCGCAATCACCCTGCCGGGAACGTACCCCAAAGATCCGGCGGACCGCATCATCGGAGCCACTGCTCTAGTCGAGGGATTGCCCTTGCTTACCGCTGACCGCGAAATCCGACGCGCAGGAGTTTTTCAAACCATTTGGTGACATTCGTTCAAAAAAATGGTGGTTCGCCCCAAGGGGCGATCTTAGAATTTTTCGTGCCGAATTCGTGGCAATCATGCACACGGCTCCGGCCGATCTCAGAGCGACTATCAGATGCAGATGTACCGCGCGGCTTTGGGCTAGAATCAGATGGGCGGCAAATGCTTCCTGTGATCGGTCAAAACGTCCCGGTGGAGAGCGTGCCCGGCAAGGTTAGCGACGCATGGGTATTCCCCGGGCGGATGCCCGTTGCAGCAGTCTTCGAGAACTTAGAGGATGGACTTACCATCGACGAAATCATTCAGCTGTATGATGGCCTTACTTGCGAACAGATCAAAGCAGCATTGGATTTCACCGCTCAGAGCCTTGAGGCGCATCCGGTCTCTCGATAATGCACTTTCTGTTCGACCAGGAAACGCCCGAGAGAATTCGGCGTGGGTTTCCAGATCAGCTCGCACGAACCGCGAGTGAGGACTGGAGCGCTCTGCTTAGTGGGGGAACTCCTGTACGGTCAAATCGTACTTGCGGTTGACACCTGTGAGAGAACAAGGAAATGGGAATAGCTTTCTTTCGGCGAATGAGAATCGCATCGGAAGCGTTCATAGATATTGAAAATTGGCGTGAAGTGCTTCCGCGTGCGGCTGCTGGAGAAACAGTGACAGAGATTCGGCTGCGAACGGGACCGGCTATTACGGCTCTGCCTGAATCCAAACTGTGGCCCGTTTTTAGCGATATTTGGTACCACTCATCATATACAAGGCATTTTTCGATTCCGAGAGGCGCTTTAGTGGTGGACGTCGGGGCAAACGTGGGGGTGTTCTCCGTTTTCGCGTCCCGTACAGCGCGCCTTGTATATTCTCTAGAACCGGCATCTGCAAACTTCTCCCGACTTGTTTCCAACGTGTCCGGTGTTGAGAAAATCGTACCTTTGAATTTGGCATGTGCTGGGCAAGATGGGCCTGCGATACTGGACTTGACCAACGACCCCGTCTCCTTTTCGCTAAAAACAACTGCGCTTCAACCCAAGCAGGAAACGGTCGAAGCGATGTGTCTAGGTACATTCTTCGAGCGATACAGGATAAGTCACTGTGACTTCTTAAAGCTTGATTGCGAGGGTTCCGAATTTGACATCATCCTGGAGTCGGAGCCGTCAATCTTTAAACGCGTCACACGAATTGTGATGGAGTACCACGATCATTTGTCAGAGAAATTTTCCCACTATGACCTACTGGAGCGGCTGGAGAGCCTTGGTTATCGGGCTAGAGCTTACAGTCCGAATGGAAACTTGGGCATGATTTCCGCCATTCGGAGCTAGGCACAATCGAGCGAAGTAAGTGCTTTATGTTGCGTCGCTTATCCGGAAAGCAGCTCGATTTTCAGTCCCTCAGTTGGGGCAACCTGAGCAACCAACAGATTCAATCCTGAACTTACAGGCCAACCGTCCCAACCATATCGTCCGGCACACGGTTCTGAAGTGACCCCCCTTTCCTGGCACAGATTTTTTGCGCGCGGATTGTGCCAAATGGAACAGCTTTACGGTCAGTTTCATCGCATTCTGTGCGAATGAGAATGACAGACCTTACACCAAGACAATTGTCCTCCGTCCCCTGTCCGACGTGCGGCGCCCCTCGGGGCAAGTGCTGTCTGCTGCATTCAGGCGCCCCGCGTTCAGAACCACACCTTGATCGGAAACTTTCCGCAGCTGAGGCGATTGAAACGAAAAGAATTCCCCGCGGTGCCGGACGTTAATAAATCCCGCCATATTACCTTGTGATTCCCAGTACGAGGTAGACGGTGAGATGCCAGCTGTCATCGACATCGATCTTGAAGCATGCCGGTTTCCGGCCGGAATAGCGGAAGTCTATGTAGGGGTGAATCGCAATCATATTGGGCGCGTTGCACAGGTCATCGGGCCGGTGCTCGACCTTCAGTTCGAGGTAGGTCAGCTTCCGGAGATTTACCATGCAGTGCGCATCACGAGCCAAGGCTTCGACACTCCCGAACCGTACTCATTTTGGAGCTCATTCACAACGTCGCCACGAAGCACGGCGGTCTCTCGGTTTTCGCGGGCGTTGGTGAACGCACTCGCGAGGGCAATGACCTGTGGCTTGAAATGTCCGAAGCAGCTGTCATTGTTCCAGGCAATTCGGAGAAGTCTCGCGCCGCTTTGATTTACCGACAGATGACCGGGCCACCCGGTGCGCGCCTTCGAGTGGGCCTAACCGGTCTGACGGTCGCCGAATACTTCCGCGATCAGGAGCACCTGAACGTGCTTCTCTTCATCGACAATATTTTCCGCTTCATTCAGGCCGGCTCGGAAGTGTCTGCGCTTCTCGGTCGAATGCCGAGCGCCGTCGGTTATCAGCCCACCCTCAACACCGAGGTTGGTGAGCTACAGGAGCGCATTACCTCTACGAAGTCCGGCTCGATCACTTCCGTACAGGCCATTTACGTGCCCGCCGACGACTACACCGATCCTGCCCCGGCCGCAACTTTCGTCCACCTTGATGTAACGACGAACCTCAGCCGGGAGATCGTTGAGAGCGGCATCTATCCTGCCGTCGATCCGCTGGGCAGTTGCTACAAGGACCTGCAAGACGTAATCGCTATTTTGGCAAGCTTTCTACATGGTTGGGCACGATTGAGGCGAGTCCCTGGGAACAGGCTCTCCCATATTGAACAGGCACCAAAATCCGTGCTATTTTGAGACATTGTGCCTTCCGAAGTTCGACGTAAGCCCGTCAGGCCCCGTGGCTCCCGCAAGAGAACGCGTTCAAGAAGCCCGTATTTCGATGTGAAACTGTTTCTCGATTCGACCGGTCTTGGGAGGAAGGTTGTCAACTTTCGAAAGAAAGAGACTGTCTTCTCGCAGGGCGACCCCGCAAAGAATGTCATGTACATTCGGGAAGGCGGCGTGAAGCTTACGGTGGTCCATGAGACCGGCAAAGAAGCCGTTGTAGCGATTCTGGGACCGGGCGATTTCTTTGGGGAAGGCTGTCTTGCAGGCCAGTCTACTTGCATGGCGACTGCGACCGCGATTGCACCCACCACCGTGCTCATCATTGAGAAAAGGGAGATGATTCGCGTCCTCCACAGCGAACACGAGTTCTCCGACCGATTCATAGCCTATATGCTGGCACGCAACATCCGAGTCGAAGAGGATCTGGTCGACCAGCTCTTCAACTCCAGCGAGAAACGGCTGGCACGCACCCTGTTGCTGCTCGCGCGTTATGGCGCGCTGGACCAACCGCAAAAGGTACTTCCCAAAGTGTCGCAAGAGATGCTGGCGGAGATGATCGGCACAACACGCCCAAGGGTCAATTTTTTCATGAACAAATTCAGGAAGCTGGGCTTCATCCAATACAACGGCGGACTTCGCGTCAACAATTCCCTTTTGAGTGTTGTCCTGCACGACTAAGACCAATGTTCGGCAGAGCGAAAGAACAAAGGAAGGCAGCTGCATCAGCGTCACAAGTAATTCGAAAAACAAAAGTGGGAAAGACACCCGTTTCCGGGAATACCAGGATGTTTCTGGGGCATGGAACTGCGGATGTGTTAACCGTAGTGCCGTGTGGAGTTTCGGTGAGACAGCGCTAACGCCGTTGGACAGGTCGGGTGCAATCGAGCCGCCTTCAGTGGAAGCCAGTCCACAATCGCGGCCGGCGAAACCGGTTGAGGAGAGTGTTATCACAACTCTTCTAAAAGACGGCGGATTGCAAATGAAGATTTTGTACCAGGATTCTGACAATATCATCTCAGGCTTCGAGACGTGGGTCGGGAACAGGGTGACCTGCCGCGAAGTGGTACACGACTTGTCCTTGCACCGAGTTTAGGCTTAGGTATCGCTGCACTTCTTTGTCAAAGAACGCTCCAATCCCCGTTGCTCGGAGACCGAGGGCTTCGGCAGCCAAATACATTCGTTGACCAATTGCACCCGCCTCGAAATGTACATAACGATATCCACGATCACCATAGCTGCGGGTGGCATTTTCAAAATCGCCGATCATAGAGAATGCGACGCAAGCATTCGCTGCCAAGTCTTGCCCAAGGCTAAGGGCTGCGGACACCAGACGCTGATCACCCTGCTTGATCTTCTCCAACTCCGCGTGCCCGGGCCAGTAACGATAAACACCAGGTGCCAAGCCTTCGACGCGATGGACGTAAAGATACAGTTGGACAAAACGAAGTGTGGCGAAATCGGCGAAAAAAGGCTCTTCGGTGACAGCCAGAAGGGTCGCGAGTGTCGACAGCGAGATCGACTCGTTCCCACCCCTGAAGTCGAGAGCGGAGCGCCGTGCGCGAACCACCTCGCCGAAGATGCAGTTTGTCGTGACTGGGGATGGCAGCTTGGTCTCGCCGCGGCCGTTTTGCTTAGGCTGGCCTGCGGCAGGAATCGTGACTTCGCTTTGCACCTTCGTAGCAGCGTGGATTTTTTCAATCTGTGGAAAAGATACTTGCTCGTCCGAAAGCCGATTGGGCTGACCACCAAATAAAATGGTCTCCCCCGCATCGAGTACCTTCAGAGGAATTGATGGGCCATGAAGGGTGACGATCAACATGGGCCATTCATCCTCATTGAGCAGACAGCATTTCGACACCTCGTCATCTAAGAAGTGCCCGAGGGTGAAACTTTCACACCCGATCGCTCGCGCAGCGAGAGTAAGCGACTGCCAGGCGTGCCCGATGTCGTGCAAGCAGTACCGATATGCCCGTTCCCCGTACTTCCAAGCTTCGCGCCAGGCAATGCTGGTCAGAACGAAAACAAGCGGGGCGGAGGTGCTCACAAGGCTCCCGGCAAAATCTCCGACGCCCCGCTGTTCTGCCATGTGGGACGAGGCACGGTAATGATAAAGACCGTCGGGCCACTCCACGAGGCCCCGTGTGCAGAGGTGAAATTCGGTCGGATGGAGATTGCCGGAGGAGGGATTGACGCGCAGTGCGTATATGCCTCCGGTTGACGCGACTCGTTTGGATGCGCTGATCGAGGCTGAGTAAAACATCAATTGCGAAAGGAATGCCGGACCGTCTCTAGCCAG
>Ga0157378_10003590_pt1 | contig 13732 bp, 9 predicted proteins | sample M65metaG_FD_115309 | JGI IMG/M metagenome (GOLD analysis project Ga0157378, IMG submission 115309) | Miscanthus rhizosphere microbial communities from Kellogg Biological Station, Michigan, USA - M6-5 metaG | ecosystem: Host-associated > Plants > Roots > Rhizosphere > Soil | place: USA: Michigan...
CACGCGCACGCGCGCCGGGCCGGTGACATTGCGGGCGGCCGGATTAAGTCCGGTCGCGGCGGCCGTGTGCGGAGCGTTCCGCAGCACGACGCCGCGGAATGTGTGTTTGGGCTTCACGCGTAGTGTTACTGATGTCAGGCGACTACAATCCTGCCCAACTCCGATAGTTGTCCGCAACCCTTCAGGACCCGGTTAAGAGGCCGCCTCATGCCCCCACGGTCGCGCTTACACGTTCCCTCTCCGCCGGCCCGGCCCGGGCAGGAGCCGGACTTCAGCTACCTTCAGATTTCTCCCGCCGGGCTCGTGGGGCGGCCCGACGTAATCGCGGCCCCGCGGGAGATCGAGGAGCTGTCGGTGCAGATGGTACGCGTGCTGGGCGAGGACCATCGTGCGGTGGGGCCCTGGAACCCGCACCTGGAGCCCGAGGAGCTGCAGGTGGGACTGCGGCACATGCTGCTGACACGCCTGTTCGATGACCGCATGCAGAAGATCCAGCGCCAGGGGCGCATTTCCTTCTACATCAAGTCCACCGGCGAGGAAGCCGTGGCCGTGGCGCAGGGGATGGCGCTGCAGCCCGGCGACATGCTGTTCCCGTCCTACCGGCAGCAGGGCCTGCACGTGGTGCGGGGCCGCAACCTGGTGGACCTCATGTGCCAGTGCCTGTCCAATACCCGCGACATGTGCAAGGGCCGCCAGATGCCCATCATGTATCACTGGGGCAGCGGCAAAATTTTCTCCATCTCCGGCAACCTCGCCACCCAGTTTCCGCAGGCGGTGGGCTGGGCGATGGCGGCGGCGATCAAGGGCGAGGATCACATCGCGGCCAGCTGGATCGGGGAGGGCTCGAGCGCCGAGGCGGATTTCCATCACGCGATGACCTTCGCCGCGGTGTACCGGGCGCCGGTGATCCTGAACCTGGTCAACAACCAGTGGGCGATCTCCACCTTCCAGGGATTCGCCGGCGGGGAGCAGAGGACCTTTGCGCAGCGCGGCCCCGGCTACGGTATTCCCGGCATCCGTGTCGACGGCAACGATTTCCTCGCCGTGTACGCGGTGACGCAGTGGGCGGCGCAGCGCGCGCGCCAGAGCGGCGGCCCGACCCTCATCGAACACGTGACCTACCGCGCCGCGGCGCATTCCACCAGCGATGATCCCTCCCGCTACCGTCCGAAGGAGGAGTGGCGCGCGTGGCCGCTCGGGGATCCGATCGGCCGCCTCAAGCAGCACCTGATCGCCCTCGGCGAATGGTCCGAGGAGCGCCATGCCAAGCTCGAGAAGGAGCTCGAGGCGCACGTCACCGCCTGCTGGAAGGAAGCGGAGACGTTCGGCACGCTTTCCGGCGGCCCGGCGCTCGACCCCCTCACGATGTTCGAGGACGTGCTCAAGGAGATGCCACCGAACCTCGCGCGCCAGCGCGAGGAACTGCGCGCCCTGAGGGACACGCCGGCGGTGCCGCGGGGTGTCACGCCAACGCTCGTTCAGAAGGGCTGAGGCTCATGGCACGCATGAACATGGTGCAGGCGCTGAACTCGGCCATGGATGTGATGCTGGCGCGCGATCCCAGGGTGGTGATCCTGGGGGAGGATGTCGGCTATTTCGGCGGCGTGTTCCGCGCCACCGAGGGGCTGCAACGCAAGCACGGTGAGCACCGTGTGCTCGACACGCCGATCGCCGAGGGCGGCATCATCGCCGCAGCGATCGGCATGGGGGCCAACGGACTCAAGCCGGTCGCCGAGATCCAGTTCGCCGACTACATCTATCCGGGCTTTGACCAGGTGGTGAGCGAGCTGGCGCGGCTGCGCTACCGCTCGGCCGGGGATTTCTCCGCGCCGGTCACCATCCGCACCCCCTGCGGCGGCGGCATTCGCGGCGGGCAGACGCACTCGCAGAGCCCCGAGGCACTGTTCGCGCACGTGTGCGGCATCAAGGTCGTGATGCCCTCCAATCCCTACGATGCCAAGGGGCTGCTGATCAGCTCGATCGAGGGTGATGACCCGGTCGTGTTCTTCGAGCCGAAACGCATCTACAACGGGCCTTTCGACGGCGAGCCGCACAAGCCGGCGTCGCCGTGGAGCACGCACCCGCGCGGGGAAGTGCCGGAGGGACACTTCACCGTGCCCATCGGCCGTGCCGAGATCGTGCGCGAGGGAAGTGAGGCGACCATACTCGCCTACGGCACGATGGTGCACGTGGCCGAGGCGGCGGTGAAAATGGCGCGCGTCGATGCGGAGATCATCGATGTGCGCACGATGGCGCCCCTGGACGTGGACACGCTGTGCACCTCGGTGTGCAAGACCGGGCGCTGCGTCGTGGTGCACGAGGCGACGCGCTTCGGTGGCTATGGCGCGGAGCTGGTGGCGACGGTGCAGGAGCAGTGCTTCTGGAACCTCGAGGCTCCGATACAGCGTGTCGCGGGCTGGGACACTCCTTACCCACACGCTTTTGAGTGGGAGTACTTCCCGGGACCGGGGCGCATCGCCGCGGCCCTGAAGCTGGTAACGGAGGCGAGGTGAGCAATTACGTCTTCAAGCTCCCCGACCTGGGCGAGGGCACCGTCGAGGCGGAAATCGTCAACTGGCGCGTCAAGCCCGGTGACACGATCGCCGAGGACGAAGTGATCGTGGAAGTGATGACGGAGAAGGCGGCCGTGGAATTGCCGGCCCCCGTCGGCGGCCGCGTGCTCTCGATCACCGGCACGCCCGGGGACATGGTGCCGGTGGGTGCCGACCTGATCGTGATCGAAACCGGCACGCCCGCGACGACCGCCGCTGGCGCCCCCGCCGCCGCACCCGCGGCAGCGCCGGCCAGCGCGCCGCCCGCCCGCCGCGCCGGTGCGAACGGCGCGGAGGCGCCCGCCCAGGCACCCGCGGCATCGGCCCGTGCGGGGCGCGTCGCGACCTCGCCTGCCATCCGGCGCCGGGCGCACGAGGCCGGCATCGATCTGCAGCAGGTCACCGGCTCGGGCCCCAATGGCCGCATCCTACCGAAGGATCTGGAGGCGTTCGTGGCACGCCGCTCGCAGCCCACGCCGCTGCGCCCGGCGCCCAAGGCGGTGCCGAGCGCGCGCGCAAGTGCCGCGGCAACCGAGGAAATCAAGGTCATCGGCCTGCGCCGCCTCATCGCGCAGCGCATGAGCGAGGCGAAGCGCAACATCCCGCACTTCGCCTACGTGGAAGAGCTCGACATCACCGAGCTTGAATCGCTGCGCCGTCACCTGAACCGCAAGCCCGCAGACGGGGCGCCCTCGCTCACCTACCTGCCGTTCCTCGCACTGGCGCTCATCCGCGTGCTCAGGGACTTCCCGCAGTGCAATGCCCACTACGATGCCGAGCGCGGCGTGATCGTGCGGCACGCGGCCGTGCACCTGGGGGTGGCGACCCAGACTGCCGAAGGGCTCAAGGTGCCGGTGGTGCACAACGCACAGGAGCTCGGCCTGTGGGAGCTCGCGGCGCAGATGCGCCGCGTCGCCGAGGCCGCGCGCACCAACAAGGCGAAGCGCGAGGAGCTCAGTGGCTCCACCATCACCATCACGAGCCTCGGCAAGCTCGGCGGCATAGCGAGCACGCCCATCATCAACGCGCCCGAGGTCGCCATCATCGGCGTCAACCGCGCGGTCGAGCGACCGCTGGTGCTCGAGGGCGCCATCGCCATCCGGCTGACCATGAACCTGTCCTCGTCCTTCGACCACCGCTTCGTGGACGGCTACGACGCGGCGGCGATGATCCAGGCGCTCAAGGAACACCTGGAGCACCCGGCGACCATTTTCATCGGTGCCTGAGGGCGGCAGGCAGCGCGGCTTGAGCCACCCCAAGCTCCGCATGCGCAGCGCCGCCCGCGCCGGTGTGACGGCGGCCCTGGTGGGGCTGGGGGCCTGCAGCAACGGCAGCGGCGGCGGCCTGGCTCCCGCGACTGGCGGCACGGCGCCGCCGTTCACCGCGGTGACCCAGGTACGTGTATCGCAACCGGTGAGCCTGCCGCCAAACTGCGATGCGGCCGCGACGGAGGGCACGTTGTACCCCGGGACGGTCGTGGAAGCCTCCGTGGCGGTGAGCCCCGCCAACTCCTCGAACCTCATCGCCACCTGGCAGCAGAACCGCTGGTCGAGCGGCGGTTCCCAGGCGATAGGGATCGCCGCCTCCTTCGATGGTGGCAACAGCTGGAGGCCCAGCAGCGCTGCCTTCTCGCGCTGTAGCGGCGGCAGCAGCGCCAATGCGGGTGATTACGCGCGCACCAGCAACGCCTGGATCTCGATCGCCCCTAACGGCGTGGCCTGGGCGCTGGCGCTTTCCTTCACCGGGCAGTTGTTGGCCAACGGCTCGACCAGCGGCATGCTGGTCGCAAACTCGGTCGACGGCGGCAGCACCTGGTCACTGCCGGTCGCCCTCATCCAGGATGGTTCGGGGTTCTTCAACGACAAGGGCGCGATCACCGCCGACCCCAACGACAGCAACTTCGTGTACGCCGTGTGGGACCGGCTCGCCGGGCAGACCACCGGCCCGAGCTATTTTTCCAGTACCACCAACGCGGGCTCAACGTGGAACGCCGCCCGCAACATCTACGATCCGGGCCCCAACAACCAGACCATCGGCAACCTCATCCTGGTGCTGCCCGACGGCAAGCTCGTCAACCTCTTCAACGAGATCGACAGCGTCGGCGGCGGTGCCACCACCGCCACCCTGAAGGCGATCACCTCGACCGATCAGGGCAACACCTGGTCGGCCACCGCGGTGACGGTGTCGCAGATAACGGCGGTAGGCACCGTGGACCCGTCCGACAACACCCCGGTGCGTGACAGCTCGCTGCTCTTTACCGCCGCCGTGGGTGCCAGCGGCATCATCTACGTTGCGTGGCAGGACGCGCGCTTCTCGCAGGGCGATCATGACGGCATTGCCTTCACCCAGTCCGCCGATGAGGGCGTGACGTGGGCGACCCCGGTCCAGGTGAATGCCGAGCCCACGGTCCAGGCCTTCACGCCGACCCTGGACGTGCGCGCCGACGGCACCATCGCCGTCACCTACTTTGACCTGCGCAACGACACCCCGGACGTCAGCGCCCTCGGCCTTTACGCGGACTGCTGGCTGGTGGAGTCGACCGATGCGGGCCAGAGCTTCACCGAGTCGCACCTGAGCGGCTCGTTCGACCTGCGTCTGGCCCCCAAGACCACGTCCGGCTACTTTTTGGGCGACTACCAGGGACTGGCGCACCAGGCTACGGCCTTCCTCCCCTTGTATGCGCAGCCCGATGTGGCGGGCACCATCGCCACGGACGTCTTCATTTCCTTCCCGCCCGCCACCGCTGCCGCGACCGCCCGCGTGCGGCAGCGATTCGCTGCCCGCGCCGCCCCCGCAGCGGTCTTTACCGCGGCGGCGCGGCAGCGCATCAGTGAGCGCATCCGCTTCATGCGCACGCAGCGGCTCAAGGGCGGCCCCTGACGCCGCGCCCGGCGGCTACTGCATCTCCCACAGCTGTATCGGGTTGCCTTGCGGACCGTGCAGGCGCGCGCAGCGGCCGTGCGGATATTCCGGCGGGTCAAGGTCCAACTTCAGAACGAGTGTTCCGGGCCGCCGCTGTACTTGAGCTCGCCGGCCTCAACCCGCAGCGGCAGGCGGTTCTGCGGCGGCGGCAGCGGGCAGGTCGCAAAGTCATTCAGGGCGCAGGGCGGGTTGTAGGCCTTGTTGAAGTCCAGCAGCGCGACGCCGTCGACCGGCATGGGGATGGTCAGGAAGCGGCCGGCCCCGTAAGTCTCATGACCGCTGGTGGCGTCGGCGAACATGATAAAGAGCGTCTCATCACCCGGGCTCTCGAGCACCGTGTCCAGACGCCACTCGCGGCCGTTCTGGCTGAAGACCACGGCGCCGGGGGACACGTCGTCCTCCTCCATCCCGAGGATGTTGATGATCTTGATCCGGCGTGCAGGCTGGTAAGCCACGAAGCGCGCGCGCAGCGCCCATTTGTTGTCGATGGGAAAATACGTGAGGCCGCGGAACTGCAGGCGGCGTGGGTTTTTCAGATCCCGGACCCGTACTCCGAGTCTGCCGCTGCGCTCGATGACGAAAAAGCGCAGCGCGCCGCTCGCAAGCTCGGTGGGCTCCCCGCCCGCATCGCTCGCGAGCTTCACGGGCGCGGTGGAATCCACCGCCCGCCCGTTGAGCAGGATCCCGGCATCCGCCGCAGGGGTGAAGCTCACCTGCGAACCGCTGAGGGTGAAGGTGCCAGCCTTGGGGGCAAGGCTTGCGTTGTCCAGCACCAGGTCATTGCCCGGCTCACTGCCGAAGGAGTTGTCCCCGTCCTTCAGCCAGAAAAGACCGGCGAGCGTCAGCCAGCCGCTGTCGCTGGTGAGTGAGCTGGAACGGTTCTGGCGCCAGGCGAGCACACTTGCCTGCTCGGCGGCGGCACCGGTGCCCGCCACCGCCGGGACCAGCATGAGCGCGATGGTAAGCGCGGCGCCCAGGCGCACGCTCAGGCAGTGGTCCATGGAGGCATTTCACGGGTGCCGGTCATGGAGCCATTTTAGGCCATCACGGCTCGCGCCCGAGGATCTCCTCGCGCACGTCGGCGATCTCGCGTGCTCTTGAGGGCCGTGCCCCCTCGCAGCGCTCCGGTCGCGGGCAGTGGTTGCTGCGCGGGCAGATGATGCGTGCCGGGTGGGCGAGCGCATCCTCGATCCAGGCGATGTTGAGCACGTTGGCGACCTCGCCGAGCACCTGCGCCGCGGCCTTCGGGATGCGCGCCTCCCCGCGGCGGTGCAGGCATTCGCGGAAGATGGACTCAATCACCGCTGCGCTGGCGACGCTGTGCGTGTCGAGGGCCGGGGCGAGATCCACGCCCACCGACAGGACGTGCGGGTTGCCGGCCATGTCGTGCACGCGGATCGAATGGCAGCAATAAAGCCGCGAGCGCTCGGCATCGCGCAGCACCGAGATCTGTGAGCCGCTCGGGCCGTGCTCGCCATCGATCATGCGGAACACGGCCCAGTTGGGGCACGGGTCGCTCACCTGCGCCAGATTGCCCCACGGCAGCGGGATGCCGTTGCCGCGGTAGACCGCGCGCAGGTAGCCCGGCGGGTAGGCATCGAAGAAATGCCAGTAGGGGTAGGGCGAGACCTTGGTCATGCGGCGCATGACGACCGCGGGCGTCAGCTCCAGGCGCGCGCCGGCCTCAACCCGGTGGCGCTCGCGGGCGAGAAAGCGCCGGAACGGCACGCGCGGCGCCAGCAGTGCGCCGGCGAAGAAACTGCACTCGAAATCGCGCCACGCGTGCAGCACGTCCTGGGCGTTCATGCCGCCCGCGCCCGAGTTGCCCTCCGGGCTGCCTCCCATCTCCCCGCCGGTCGCGTGCGCAGACTTGAGTCCGTCGCCCCCGTGCAGCACCTTGTGGGCGATGTGCGCGGCCAGGTCGAACTTCAGGCGCGCCGGATCCGCCTGCAGTGCCCGGTTGGCGTAGATGACGCGCGGGGCCTCGAAGAAGGAGCGCACCATGCTGCGCACCTCGCGGTCCTTGTCGCGTGCCAGCACCGGCTTGCGGTCGAACCAGCGCACCTCGAGCCCGTGGCGGCGGCACAGGCGCAGCAGGTCCTCGACGCCCAGCGGGAAGCGCCGCTCGCTGACGTGATCGGCGGCGCGCTCCAGATCCGGGAAGTCGTTGCGCGACATTTCCTGGTGCGAGCGGATGAGCAGGTGCGCGAACTGGCGCCCGCTCGTGCCGGTCTGCGCCAGCAGCTCCGGGATGGCTGCCTGCAACAGGTTCTTCGAGAAGAGGAAGGCCGGCTCCAGCGGCACGCGCGCCGTGGCCTCCCCCGGTGGCGCGGGCGCAAGCTCAAGGTCGGCGCTTTCATCCAGGAACCAGGCCGGCGGGCGCTGGAATACCGAGGCGAGCAGGCTCAGCAGCGGCGTGGAGGGCGCACGCTTGCCACTCTCGATCATGCTGAGGTAAGACACCGAGGGCGCCACGGCCGCATCGCGCTGCACACAGCGCACCGAGAGTTCCTCGAGGGTGAGGCCATTGGCCTTGCGCAGCGCGCGCAGCTTGGCGCCGAGGAAATGGCCCTTGCGCAACAGCTCTGGCATATGTTGAACCGCGCGGGTGGAACGCAGCTTGTGAAATTAACAGTGTGAAGTTTCCGCAGTCAAATTTCATCCCAAACCCCGTATATTGAGGCCAGCATGAACGCTCAGAACCAAGGACAGGTGTATTCGCGCGATCCGGCCGGACCTAAGGTCGAGATTCTCGGCAGCAGGATCGAGCGTGGCGATGAGGTGCTAAATCCGCTCGCCCTGCAGCTGCTGGCAAGCCTGCACCGGCGCTTCAACGCGCGTCGCCTGGAGCTGCTGAATGCGCGCCGCGAGCGTCAGCTGCAGCTCGATGACGGCGCACTGCCGGAGTTCCTCGCCGCCACCGCCCAGGTGCGCAGTGCCGACTGGCGCATCTCCCCGGTACCCGAGGACCTCACCGACCGGCGTGTCGAGATCACCGGTCCGGTCGATCGCAAGATGGTCATCAACGCACTGAACGCACCGGTGCGCTGCTTCATGGCCGATTTCGAGGACTCCTGCTCGCCCACCTGGGAAAACATCATTCTCGGGCAGCTGAATCTGAGCGACGCCATCCGCCGCACGATCAGCTTCGAGGATCCGGCGACCGGCAAGGTCTACCGGCTGGCCCAGCAGACCGCGACCCTCATCGTGCGGCCGCGTGGCTGGCACCTGCACGAGAAGCACGTGCGCATCAACGGTGAACAGGTGTCCGCCTCGCTGTTTGATTTCGCGCTGTTCCTCGCCAACAACCACGAGGCGCTGGCGCGCCGCGGTACCGGCCCGTATTTCTACCTGCCGAAGATGGAGAGCCACCTTGAGGCGCGCCTGTGGAACGAGGTCTTCATCGCGGCCCAGGAGGCCCTCGGCATGCCGCGCGGGACCATCAAGGCGACGGTGCTCATCGAGACCATCCTGGCGGCATTCGAGATGGACGAGATCCTCCACGAGCTGCGCGAGCACTCCGCGGGACTTAACTGCGGGCGCTGGGATTACATCTTCAGCTTCATCAAGAAGTTCCGGAACCGCGCGGACTTCCTGCTGCCCGACCGCGGCACCGTGACGATGGAGCGGCATTTCCTCAAGTCCTACGTCGACCTTCTGATCAAGACCTGCCACCGCCGCGGTGCGCACGCCATGGGCGGCATGGCGGCACAGATTCCGATCCGCGACGATCCGGCCGCGAATGAGGCGGCCATGGCGCGCGTGCGCGCCGACAAGCTGCGCGAGGCGCACGCCGGTCACGATGGCACCTGGATCGCGCACCCGGGCCTGGCAGCGATCGCGCGCGAGGCCTTCGATGCAGTCATGCACGGGCCCAACCAGCTCTCCATCGCCCGCGCCGACGTCAACGTCGGTGCGCTGGACCTGCTCAAGGTACCGGAGGGTGAGATTACCGAAGGCGGCCTGCGCGGCTGCATCCGCGTGGGGGTGCAGTACCTCGAGGCGTGGCTGCGCGGCAATGGCTGCGTGCCGCTCTACCACCTGATGGAGGACGCAGCCACCGCGGAGATCTGCCGCGCACAGCTGTGGCAATGGCTGCGGCATGGCGCCCGCACCAGCGACGGCCAGGAAATCACCGTGGCACGCTTCGATCGGCTCATGACGGCGGAACTCGACCGCATCCACACGGAAGTGGGCGCGGCGCGGCTCAGTCACGGGGTTTTCCCCACCGCGGCGCGCCTGTTCGAGCAGATGACCAAGAGCGAGACCTTCGATGAGTTCCTGACGCTGCCGGCGTACGAACTTCTCAGCTAAACCACGACGGCTATGTGCGAGGCAATATGACTGCTGCGAAATCCCTGCCCACCGCTGAAGATCTGCGGCGCAGCTGGCGCGAGAGTCCGCGCTGGCGCGGCGTGCAGCGTGGCTACGACGCCGCGGACGTCGTGCGACTGCGCGGCACGATTGCCGTCGAACATTCGATCGCGCGCCTCACGGCGGAGAAGCTGTGGCGTTATCTGAATGAGAAGCCGTTCGTGAACGCGCTCGGGGCCCTCACCGGCAACCAGGCCATGCAGCAGGTGAAGGCGGGCCTCGACGCGATTTATCTGTCGGGCTGGCAGGTGGCCGGCGACGCCAATCTCTCCGGTGAAATGTACCCGGACCAATCTCTCTATCCTGCCGACTCGGTGCCGGCAGTCGTGCGGCGCATCAACAACACGCTGCGACGCGCCGACGAGATCCACCATGCGGAGGGCAACGATTCGATCGACTGGCTCAAGCCGATCGTGGCGGATGCCGAGGCGGGCTTCGGCGGCGTGCTCAACGCCTTCGAGCTCATGAAGCAGATGATCGACGCCGGCGCGGCGGGGGTGCACTTCGAGGACCAGCTGAGTTCCGCGAAGAAGTGCGGTCACATGGGCGGCAAGGTACTGGTGCCGACGCAGGATGCGATCAGCAAGCTCGTCGCCGCGCGGCTGGCGGCCGACGTGTGCAACGTTCCCACGGTGCTGGTGGCGCGCACCGACGCTGAGGGCGCCAATCTTCTCACCTCGGATGTCGATGAGCGCGACCGGCCGTTCATCGACGCCGTCAAGGGCCGCACTGCGGAAGGCTTCTTCAGCGTACGGGCGGGACTGAAGCAGGCGATCGCGCGCGGGCGCGCCTACGCACCGTTCGCGGACCTGGTGTGGTGCGAAACTGCCAAACCGGACCTCGAGGAGGCGCGCGAGTTTGCCGAGGGCATCCACGCACAGTTTCCCGGCAAGTTCCTGGCCTACAACTGCTCGCCCTCGTTTAACTGGAAACGCAAGCTGGATGATGCGCAGATCGCCAAGTTCCAGCGCGAACTCGGCGCCATGGGATACCGCTTCCAGTTCATCACGCTCGCCGGCTTCCACGCGCTCAACTTCTCCATGTTCGAACTCGCCCGCGGCTACAAGGCGCAGCAGATGAGTGCCTACGTGAGCCTGCAGCAGGCGGAGTTCGCCGCCGAGGCGCACGGCTACACCGCGACCAAGCACCAGCGCGAGGTCGGCGCCGGCTACTTCGATGCGGTCACGCAGACCGTGAGCGGTGGCAACTCCTCGATCACCGCGCTCGCGGGCAGTACCGAGGAGCAGCAGTTCGAGAAGGTGTCTTAACTACAAAGCACCCCTGGAAACGGTAGGCTAGCCTCCTGGCGGTCCGCTTGGCGGCCGGGTCGGGGCAAGGGGGCTCATGCGCAGCGTCGCAAGCTGGCGCTCGCTGTACGTGCAGGTGCTCATCGCCATCGCGGTGGGCATCCTGCTGGGTACCTGCTGGCCACACTTTGCGCAGCAGCTGAAGCCCCTGGGCGATGGCTTCATCAAGCTGATCCGCCTGCTGATCGCGCCCATCATCTTCTGCTCCGTCGTCACCGGCATCGCCGGGGTGGCGAAGCTGCGGGACGTCGGCAAGGCCGGCGGGCTCGCGCTGCTGTATTTCGAGGTGGTGTCCACGCTCGCGCTGCTGATCGGGCTCGTGGTCGTCAACGTCTTGAAGCCGGGGGTCGGGGTAAACGCCGACGCCGCGAGCCTCGACGCACACGCGGTGGCGCAGTACGCGGGTCCCGCGGGCATGCCGGGGGTCACCGACTTCATCCTCAACATCATCCCCACGACGTTCTTCGGCGCCTTCGCGAGCGGGGACGTGCTGCAGACCCTGCTCCTGGCCATTCTCTTTGGCTTTGCACTGCACGCGGCGGGCGGCAAGGCGAGTCCGGTCTATGAGCTGGTGGAGGAGGCGGGCCAGGTCCTGTTCATCATCGTCAGGTTCGTCATGCGCCTCGCGCCGCTCGGGGCGCTGGGCGCGATGGCGTTCACCGTCGGGCGCTACGGCGCGGAGTCGCTGCTTTCACTGGCGCGCCTCATGGGATGCTTCTACCTCACCTGCGCGCTGTTCGTGCTCGTGGTCCTGGGACTGATCGCGCGCCTGCACGGTTTTTCGATCTTCGCCTTCATCCGCTACATCCGTGAGGAGCTGTTCATCGTGCTCGGGACCTCCTCCTCCGAGTCGGTGCTGCCGCGCATGCTCGGCAAGCTCGAGGAGCTGGGGGTGGCCAAGCCAGTCGTCGGGCTCGTCATCCCGGCGGGCTACTCCTTCAACCTCGACGGCACGTCCATCTACCTCACCATGGCGGCCCTCTACATCGCGCAGGCCACCAACACTCCGCTGGACCTGTGGCACCAGCTGACCCTGCTCGCCGTGCTGCTGCTCACCTCCAAGGGCGCGGCGGGCGTGACCGGCAGCGGCTTCATCGTGCTCGCCGCCTCGCTCTCGGCGGTCGGTCACGTGCCGGTGGCGGGGCTGGCGCTCATTTTAGGCATCGACCGCTTCATGTCCGAGGCGCGCGCCCTTACCAATCTCATCGGCAACGGCGTTGCCACCATCGTGATCGGCAAGTGGTGCAGCAGCGTTGACGAGGCCGCACTGCAGGCGGGGCTGGCGCGCGCGGCGCCGCCGGCGGCTACTTCGCCGTAGGCATGGCGAATTCCGCCCCCTTGGGCGTGCTCTCCGGCCAGCGCTGCATGATCGATTTCTGGCGCGTATAGAAGCGCACGCCTTCTTCGCCGTAGGCGTTCATGTCCCCGAGCAGGCTGCCCTTCCAGCCGCCGAACCCGTGCCAGGCCATGGGCACCGGTATCGGCACGTTGATGCCGACCATGCCCACCTCGATGCGGCGCCCGAATTCGCGCGCGACGTTGCCATCGCGGGTGTAACAGGCCACACCGTTTGCCAGGGGATGCGCGTTGACGAGGTTCACCGCGGCCGCAAAGTCCGGCACTCGTACACAGGACAGCACCGGGCCGAAGATCTCCTCACGATAGATGCGCATCTGCGGCTGCACGTGATCAAAGAGCGTGGCGCCCATGAAGAATCCCTGCTCGTGGCCGGGCACCGAGAAATGCGCGCCGCTCTCGGGGTGGCGGCGGCCGTCGACCAGCAGCTTCGCGCCGCTGGCGACCCCCTCTGCGATGTAGCCACCGATACGCTCCAGGGCCGCGCGGTTGATGACCGGCCCCATCTCCGCGTCCGGCTGCATGCCGTTGCCGACGCGCAGCTCGCGCGCGCGCGCCGCGAGCCCGGGCATCATGCGCTCGGCCGTGTCGCCCACCAGCACGGCGACCGAGATCGCCATGCAGCGCTCGCCGGCGGAGCCGTACGCAGCACCGATCAGGGCGTCCGCAGCCTGCTCCAGGTCGGCATCGGGCATCACCACCATGTGGTTCTTGGCGCCGCCGAGCGCCTGCACGCGCTTGCCGCTGCGGGCGCCGTGTTGATAGATGTACTGCGCGATCGGGGTCGAGCCGACGAAGCTCAGGGCGCGCACCTGCGGGTGCTCGATGAGCGCATCCACGGCGACCTTGTCGCCCTGCACGACGTTGAACACGCCATCGGGCAGGCCGGCCTGCGCCAGCAGGCGCGCCATGAAGACCGCCGCGGACGGATCGCGCTCGCTCGGCTTGAGCACGAATGTGTTGCCGCAGGCGAGGGCGATCGGAAACATCCAGCACGGAACCATGCACGGAAAATTAAATGGCGTGATGCCCGCCACCACGCCCAGCGGCTGGCGCAGGGTCCAGTTGTCGATGCCGGTGGAGACCTGCTCGGTGAAGTCGCCCTTCAGCAGCTGCGGGATGCCGCAGGCGAACTCCACGATCTCGATGCCGCGCGTCACCTCGCCCTGGGCATCGCTGAACACCTTGCCGTGCTCGGCGGTGATGAGCGCGGCCAGCGCA
>Ga0157378_10003593_pt1 | contig 13727 bp, 12 predicted proteins | sample M65metaG_FD_115309 | JGI IMG/M metagenome (GOLD analysis project Ga0157378, IMG submission 115309) | Miscanthus rhizosphere microbial communities from Kellogg Biological Station, Michigan, USA - M6-5 metaG | ecosystem: Host-associated > Plants > Roots > Rhizosphere > Soil | place: USA: Michigan...
CGCCGAGACGCCCGCGCACGGTGGCGGTCGAACGCGTTTCGCCGCTGATGTTCACAAACCCGAAGTCGTTGTCGCGGCAGGCCACACTGCTGGTATCGGTCTGGCGGCAGCCGGCATATTTCGCCGCGATCCACTGGTAGTCGCCTTCGAGGCCGATCACCCAGGACGGGGCGAACTGCCAGTTATAGCCGGCGTGAAAGCCGCCCGCGGCGGTTTTGCCGTTCGCGGTCTGGCGCTGGATGTTGTTGTTGAGCGGGTCGTTCGGGCCGACGTTCTGGAAAAAATTGGAGTTGCCGCCGAGGTGCTGGAACGCCTCGCCGACATCGCCGCCGATGTAGAAGCCGCTCCAGTTCGACACCGGGGCTTCCATCGCCATGGCATGGCCGCCGCCGGCGCGATCGCCATCGAAATTCGAGAGCAGGGCGGCGCGCAGCGTGTGGGTCCTGAAGCCGATGTTGTAGATGTCGCCGGGCGCCACGGTGAAATCCTTGCGCCCGTAATCGGCATAGAGATATTCGAGGCGGCCGATCAGGTTTGGCGCGAACGCATGATCGACGCCCGCCCCGGCGGTCCAGCCGGTCATCAGGTTCGATACTTCGAGCGGGCCGCTGTTTTCGCGGAACCTGAACTCGGCCAGGGCAAGTCCGCCCGCGGCATAGATCAATGTTCGCGGCAGTACCGCAACGCCGAGGCGGCCACGGATGTTGGCGGAAAAATTGATGTCATACTGGTTGGGAACGAAATCCGGCGTCGCGGCCGCCGCGGTGCCGTGGCCGCGCAGCGCCGCTGCTCCGAAATCGCCTTCGAGGCCATAGATGAATTGGCCGCTCTGCCAGTTGATGCCGGCCAGCAACCCGCCGACCGCCCCGTTCATCGGCGCGCCGCTTTCGGTCAACACGCCGTTATCGACGACGCGGGCCCGCCCCCAGTCGAAGCCGACATGGGCGCCGGCATAGAACCCGGACCAGTCATAGGCCGCGGAAACCGGCATCGGCGGCGCCTTGATGTAAATCGACGAGACCGGAACCGGGAGATCGGCGGCCGGTGCCGCGACCGGCAGCAACGCCGCGGCCAACAGCGCCAGCACCGCCGCTTGCCCGCCGCCGTTGCGGCTCGAACCCGTGGATTTCATGGCAGTTCGCATGACCCGATTTCTCCTGAGGCGGCGTCGGGTTGGAGGCGGCTTTCCGAAGCGCCGCCTGCGATCCCTTCTATCGCCCTTCTTGTTGACAGTTGTTTACGATACTATTGACGACAGAACATATGTCGCCACGCGTGTCTATGACCGAACTGCAACACCGGCCCGACGAATGTTTTCCGGCAGCGTGAGCTGCGCCCGAGTATTGACACATTTAAACAGTTGTTGAGCGAACTTTTTAGCGGGCGCGGCGGCCATGGCCCGACCCGCGCCGAGTGTCCGTCAACAGGAAACGCCGTTCCGGCAATGCGACGGCGGCCCACCAATGGAGCGAAGGATATGACCGCCAACCCGACCACGCCCGCCAGGCTGATGCAGATCGCCTGGGGGTTCGCCCCGGGACTGATCGTCGAAACCGCCGTGAAAGCCGGCATTTTCGACAGCTTGCTGGACCAGCCCCTGACCATCGAAGAGGCCGCACGGAAGCTCAAGGTATCGAATCGCGGCCTGGCCGCATTGATGAATGCGCTCGTCGGGCTTCAATTGCTGGCAAAGGACAAGGAGCAGCGCTTCCAATTGACGAACGAAAGCCGGCTGTTTCTGGTCAGCAGCAGTCCGGCAAGCCTGGCCCGCTTCTTCAAGCAGATCAGCACCCATCTGATGCCGAGCTGGCTGGACATGAGCGCCGCCTTGCGGTCCGGCGAGCCTTACCAGACGTTCGATCGGGAAGAGGATGGCGGAAGGTTCTTTGCCGACTTCGTCGAGAGCCTGTTTGCCGTCAATTTTCCCGCAGCGAACGCGCTGGCGGCTCATCTCGGTATCGCGCGCACCGAGCGACCGATGCGGGTGCTCGACATTGCGACCGGATCGGGGGTGTGGGGTATTGCGCTGGCGAGACAGTCGCCACGCGTCACCGTCACCGCGGTCGATTGGCCGGCGGTGATCCCCATCGCGACGAAATCGGTCAGGCAGCACGGGCTGGAGGCGCAGTTCAAATTCGAGGCCGGGGACATCCTGGAAACCAATTTCGGAACCGGCCAGGATGTCGCAATCCTCGGCCATATTCTCCACAGCGAGGGCGAGGAACGCGCCAGGCTATTGCTGAAGCGCGTTCACGACGCGCTCGTGCCCGGCGGCACCGTCGCGGTCGCCGAATTCCTGGTCGACGAAGATCGCAGCGGCCCGGTGTTGGGGCTGCTGTTCTCCGTCACCATGTTCCTGAATACCGAGCACGGTCAGACCTGGTCATTCCAGGAACTTCGGAGCCTTCTGGAACAGGCCGGCTTCTTGGATGTCGCGACGCTGGATGCCCCGGGATTCTCTCCCCTCATCCTGGCCAGGCGAAGCCACTGAGAGAGATCGTTCGCCGACAGGACCGGCAACTTCCCATATCGGGGTCAGCCATACATGGCCGACCCCGATACGCCATCCTCACTGTTGACGGGGAACTCCCGACGGCTTGCTTCCCGGCGTCGACTGGGAGGTGATCGGCGATTGCGTGATGCCCGAAGCCGGCGCCCCCGGCCTGCCGGCGCCGGAATGACTGGGGTGCTGCGTGGCCGACCGATGACCGGCATAGCCGGGAGCTGTCGCGGCCAGCACGATACTCATCGCGGCGATCGTGGCCAGGCCGATCGTGGTTTTCGTGGACGACATGATTTTTCCTCTCTTGCTGTTGCTGCCATTTCGTGGCGACGCCGACACTATGAATCTCGCCATGAACCGCCGATAAACTGTTTCCTCAACAACCATTCATTCAACAATACTTGATCGCGCCCTGATGGCAATGCAGCGACCGAAACGTGATCTCCTTGAGGCTTTGTGCATATGATGCCGGCGGCGCGACGAACCGTCGTAGCCGGTGCGGGGATCGAACGGCCGGCTCGGACGGAAAAGCGCCAATACGGGAGATACGGATGCGATCAGCCAGTTGCAGTTGCGGCGCGCTCAGGGCCGACATCGCCGATACGGCGCCGGTCGTAGTTGCCTGCCATTGTCTCGACTGTCAGCGACGCACCGGATCCCCGTTTGGAGTCGTGGCTTACTATCCGGCCGGCGCGGTAACGATCAAAGGCCAAAGCAGGGAATTCGCCCGCCCCGCCGCGAGCGGCGGCAAATTCCGTTCCTGCTTCTGTCCGGATTGCGGCTCGTCGGTGTTTTTCAAGACCGACAAACACCCCGACTCCGTTGGCATTGCGGTCGGGGCATTTGCAGATCCCGAATTCCCCGCTCCCATCCGATCGGTGTGGGAGCGATCGATGCATCGCTGGGCTGCCATAACTTCCGCAGCCCAGCATTTCGAACGCGGACGGACCTCTTGAGTCGCCCAGCTCTTGACGCCGGAAGATCTCCCGACGCCGGCAGCCGAACGAAACAGTCCCGGAATGATCCTGGAATTATTTTGCTGCGATGACCATGATCTCGACCAGCAAACCCGAATACCACAACTGAGGTGACAGCAGGCATGCCCGCACCGGCGGATTCCTGGGGTCAACCCATTCGTTCCAGGCGGCGTTGTGGTCTTCGAAATGTGCCATGTCGGTCAACCATATCTGTGCGCTCAAGAGCTTCGACTTGTCCGTGCCCGCCTTGCCCAGCAGACGGTCAATCCGATCGAGAACCTGCCTGGTCTGATTCTTGATATCGCCGGGGTGTGCCGGATCGGCCGTAATGCCGCTCAAATAGACCACCCCCTGGTGAGCGGCTCCGAGGCTGATGATCGGCGCGACGCTGATGTATGGAGCGCCACTGGCCGGCTGTTGAATCAAATCACGCTGAATGTCCATGTTCACTCCTTCATTGGCCGCGGTTGCGAGCTGAGGCGAAGACGCGATTGCACCGGCAATGGCTGCGCCCGCTGTAATCCTGGTCATGTCGCGACGTGTGATGTCAGGCATGTCAAAACTCCGCCGTCTCTGTTCAGCGGGGATGATTGGCCACTCTGCCCAACTTTGTCTAATGCATAATTATACGAATTTGCATCAGCTGTTTGGATACTCAACGGGCACGACCGTTTCCGGCACATGCATCCGTTCGATACATGTGATAGAAGCTGTCCATCGGCGATCGGCGGTCATTCGTAATGGATATGGATCAAATACGCACGTTCGTGGCGATTGCTCGCGGACGCAGTTTCAGTCGAGCCAGCACCGTGCTGCACCGTTCGCAGCCTGCCATCAGCCGTCGGATCGATTTGCTGGAGCGCGAATTCGACGTTCCGTTGTTCGAGCGCCGTCGTGGAGGCGTAATCCTGACCGACGCCGGCGCGGCATTCCTTCCGTTTGCGGAGGCCGTACTCGCAGCAGCGGAAGACGGCGCGCAGGTGCTGCGAGCAACACAGAAAGGCAACACGGCGAGAATCTCGCTGGCCATCGTCGGAACGCTCGCCAACAGCGCTCTGACCACCGTATTGCAGAGATTTTGCCGGCGATATCCCAATGTACGTCTGGATCTCCTGACAGCGACAAGTCGCGAAATCGGGGAATCAGTCCGTCGCGGGGAAGCGACCTTGGGTATTCGCTATTTGCCGGACCGAGACCCCGGCCTTGTCTCCCAACATATCGGCAGCGAGAAGCTGCTGGTAGTCGGCCCGGCAGACCATCCACTCGCGGATGGAAAGATGCATCGACCGAAAGAGCTCGCCGATCAAAGGTGGGTTGGATTTCCCGCGGAGAAGTCTCGAGAGACCTTCGTCGGATTCCTGGAAGGCAAGCTTCGATCCGCGGGACTGGAAGTTACGGAGATCATTCCGATTGATAGTCTGACCGCCCAAAAGCGCCTCGTCGAGGCAGGCTTTGGAATTGCTCTGCTGGCCGAGAGCGGCATCCGGGAAGAACTCGCGGCCGGCTCCCTGAAGGTATTGAACATTCCCGCATTGCGGGCAAGCATACCCATACATCTGGTGTATCGTCGCAACGGATATATCAACCCGGCCGCGCGCATTCTGCTATCGATGATAGCCGGGCAGCGAAAGCCAAAGAGCCACCCCGGATAGACGCCGACTTCTGAAGTCGCCGGGCGAGGATCGTCACCGTCACGGATTTCATCGCGACAGCACCAACGCCGGGTCTGCCAGGGCAAGGGCCTGTTCCCGGCCGGTGGGCGGATAGATCCGCTCGCAGTTGATGCTGCGCTTCATCGCTTTGGCTTCTGCGCCCGTCAACCAGATCTTGCGCTCCCAGCCTCGGGTGACTACAGCGCCCCACGGCCCGAGATCAAGGCAGGTGATATATCCCGGCTGGCTGTAGGGCCTCAGCGGCAGCCCGAGCAGATCGGCAACGGCGTTGTCTCCCGCCGACCGGCCAAGCATCAACGCGTGTTGACATGACATCAGCGTCTGGTTCCCGATGTCGTCTGCCGCGGCGATTGCGGCGTCGCCGGTGACGAATACCCTTTGCGCTGCGGGCGCGCGCAAGTTGCGATCGACACGGATGCGGCCACATGGGTCGCGATCGCCTTCAATTTGCGCCGTCAACGGACTTGCGCGCAGGCCCGCCGTCCAGATCACCGTCGCGCTCTCGATGTGCTCACCGTCGGCCGTCGTCAACCCGTCGGCGGTGATCGCCGCGACCGCAGCGTTCAAACGGCATTCGACTCCCAATTCACACAGCGCTTGCTCGATGATCGGCCGCGGCCCGGCCCCGAGCCCCGGACCGATCGCGTCGGCTCGTTCCACAACGATGACCCGGACGTTCGCGTCCGCACCCAGGATGCCGCGCAGACGGGCCGGCATTTCCGCCGCGATTTCGATTCCGGTGAACCCACCGCCTGCGACGATGACCGTGTCCCGTCCCGCCGACGGCGGTCGTTGCACAAGCGCATGCAGGTGCCGGTCGAGCGCGCCGGCTTCATCCCGCTGGTCGGCACTGAAGGCGAATTCACGGATACCCGGGATCTCCGGACGGAAGAGCGTGCTTCCTGCGGCGAGCACGAGCCGATCATAGCCGAGCGTCGAGCGGCCCCCCGCCGGGTCGACAATGTCGATTTCGTCGGCATGCGCGCGGATCGTCTCGACCCTCCCGCGGACATACCGAATCCCGACTTCTTCAAACAAGGTGGCAAGCGGCGCGACCTTTGTCTCCGGTTCGGCTTCGTAGAGTCGCGGCCGTATCGTCAAGAGCGGCTCGGGAGCGACCAGAACAACCTCAGTTGCGCTCCCCCGGTGACCTTCCAATTCGAGACGGCGCACTGCTGCAAGCGCGCTCCAGAGACCGGCGAACCCAGCTCCGATAACGACGATCTTCCGTTGCATGTCAAATTTTCTCGCTGAACGAGCGTTACTTCGCGACCGGCTTATCAGAATATAGTTTACTCAACAACCTTTTCAAGATAACGGAACCTGGCATACGCGCCAAACCTCGCGTTTCCATATCCAGCGGCTATCCGGATTACTGATGAAGACGCTTCAACCTTTGCATTGGACAGATGCGACCCTGCCGTCCCATTCTGCACGAGCGATTGCTGCAATTGCAAATCGCGGCGCGCTCGACTTTGGAGCGCCCTCACCGCATCGGCTCCGCACGGATATATCCGGCTGCTCGGACAGAGGAGAAAACATTGCTTTGTCAGGAAGCGGATATCGAACCGGTCACCATCTGTCCCGATTGCAAGACGGCAACCAGGGCCCTCGTGAACCTGGATTCGGGTGTCTTTCTCGGTTGCGTATTCGCCCGATATTTCTGCCGGAAGTGCAACAAGACGGCCGAAGCGAATTTTCCTCCGCTAGCCGGATGGACATGAACGGAGATCAGACGCCAAACAACAGTGCGCAGGAAAGTCGTTCCGGTAGATCGCGCGTTGGCGCTGCCCTCTTCAATCGTCACCCGACCTCAACGACCAACGCTTCCACGCTCCGCCTCCCTCAGCATAAGGTTCAACACGCGATGGCTCCTCGATTCATGGCCCGGCAATTTTCGAACCCTGCGGGAATCATGGGGCGAGTGATCGGATCGATGATGAACCGCTACAGCGCTCCGATAAACGAGTTTGCCCTCCGCCACCTCGAAATCCAGTCTCAAGATCGTATTCTCGAAATCGGCTTCGGAGGGGGACTGATGCTCCGGCGCTTGATTTCGGCAAACACCTGGGTGACCGGTATCGATCGCTCAGCCGAGATGGTTCGTCGCGCCAACACGGAATTTCGAACAGCGGTCAAGTCCGGCCGCGCCGTCTTCGATGTCGGCAGCGTCGAGGCCCTCCCCTATGAACCGGCGGCCTTCAACAAGGTCAGCACCGTAAACACCATCTATTTCTGGAACTCGCTCGAGTCGAGTTTGAAAGAGATACATCGCGTTCTCGCTCCCGGTGGTCGCGCCGCGATAGGATTTCTTCCGGAGAAGCACATGGCGCGGATGAATATGCCGCGGGATATCTACACGTTACACAGCACAGAGAACGTCATTGCCGCCGCTCGCGAGGCTGGATTCTCGGATATCAAGGTTGAATGGCCAGATTCCGAGTGGAACGTCATTATTGCGCATCACTGACGGCCGCTTTCGGCGGCCATCCAATCATCCAGAGCGAGAACTCACTTGCACACCCGGTCACCCGGGTCAGCCTGAAAGGCTCAACCATCCATGGCTCCGCGGTTTATCGCACGACAGCTCGCCCACCCCAGAGGCATCCTGGGCCGGATCATGGGACTGCTGATGAATCGACATAACGCCCGAATGAACGCGTTCGCGATTGAACAGCTCAAGGCAGGGCCCGAGGATCGTATTCTCGAAGTTGGCTTTGGCGGCGGGCTGACACTTCCCAAGCTGCTCGAACTGCCGGTGAAGGTTTCTGGTCTTGACCGTTCGGAGCAAATGGTCCGTCAGGCCAATGCCAGATTTCGGGAGTCGGTCATATCCGGGCGCGCCGATTTTCGCGTGGGAGATGTCGAGGCGCTCCCGTTTCCGGATGGCGCCTTCAGCAACGTTATCACCGTAAATACCGTTTATTTCTGGAGTTCGCTGCAGGCTGGTTGCCGCGAGATCTGTCGCGTGCTCGCGCCCGGCGGACGCGCCATCATCGGCTTCCTGCCCGCCGAACATATGGCGCCCATGAACATGCCGACCGACATCTTCACCTTGCGGACCAGCGAGGATGTGGTGGCCGCGGCCCAGGAAGCCGGGTTTGCAACGGTGAGCGTCAACCGACCCACCTCGACTACAAAATGGAACGTCATTGTCGCAAGCTTCTAGGTCGAGTGCAAAGATGGCGGCTGGCACCATCAAGCGGGTGGGTAGCCCCGCACGCGGCCCATCGCCCTTTCGGCGCCAAGCCGGAGTATTGTCCCTGTCGGCCCAAGGGCCGGCAAGGACTTCAGGTGCGTGTGACGTGCGCAGGGTTGGCAGCAAGGCACGTCTTGCTCGACCCTTTCTCAATTACTACTCAGCCTTAGCCGGCAATCGTCTCTAGTCTGATCTTCGATTGTCGTCGCCGCCAGCAACGTGGCCTCTCTTGCAGAAGCTAGGATGGACTGCACTTGCTTCATAGTCGAGCGACCCATCGACCTCATCCTTGTACCTCACGAGGACATTCGGGCAGACGGCCTCGGCCGTCTCGAGATTGCCACCGCAGCTCCAATTGGCGGCGGCGTTGATATCGCCGGTCCCCTTGTACTTTGCCGTTTGCGGATAAGGGCACAGCGGTCGAGACAGAGCCGGCGCGAGGCTTTTGCCAATCACCTGATCCGGCGCAATGCCTCTCTCAACCCAATTGACAAGGGCGGCGAAGTCATCGCCGTTTTTCGGCCAAGGTCCCGTCGTGCCAAGGCTGAAGATTGGAGCGCCGCAGTGGCCGACGCCGGGTGCGTGGAACAAACGGTAGAAGCTCTGCACGCCTTCGAAGCCGGTTCGATCATTGCCCCTTTGGTAACGTTCCGCCATCTGTCGGTAATAGTTGAGAACACCGCGCGGATAGATGAACTGATCGTTCGCGCCAACGAACGTCATCAGCTTTCCGCCGCGTGCCCTGAAGGCGTCTAGCGGACCGAACGTGTCGGTCACATCGGCGATATTGCGCGAGCCCGCTTCGGCGACTTCCGGATAGGAGAGACCCTTACCCGCAAGGCTGACCGTATTCCACTTGGTCGATGGCGGGGCGTAGCTGGGATCCTTCAAGTTCCATTCAAACTGCGTCACACCGAGCGGGAACGGAGCCGGTCCGTCGAGAACGGAGAAGTCGCTGCCACGATCGAGCCCGAACCAAATGCGATTGCCGTGCTTGTTCCGTGGCCCGTCCCAGACCTTGTCGACCGCGGTCGCTTCGTCCTCGGTGAGACAATTTGGCACCGCCGGCGCGCCTGTCCGCCCGCATACGTTAGCTTTTGCGCTGAAGCGGCACACACGCGGATCATTGATGATGCCGTCAACCACGCCGTCGTTCGCATCGCAGGCCGCAATAGCTGACTTCTGAACTGCCACCAGCTTCCCCGGAGGGATTACTCCGCTTGGTGATTCGCCGGCCAGTTCAAACATGGCGAGCTGTCCCCACATCTGCGCGGTCTGGAACCGTGTCCAGTACATCGCCGGAGCACTAGCGAGAATGCCATCGAGTTGGCTTCCGAGCTCCTGAGCCAGTAGATATCCCTGACGCCCGCCCGTCGAGCACCCGTTCCAATAGCTGTAGTTCGGTGGCCGGCTGTAGTCGGACGCCGCCAAGCGCTTCGACCACATGATCTGCTGCTTGATCCCGATCCGAAAGAAGTCCTCGATAAATTCGAGATTGTAAGTGTGGTCAGCGTTGACACCGGGCGTACAGTCACCGCCGATGTGGCCACCATCGGTTCCCGATCCGACGTAGCGGGCGTTCACCGCGGCATCCACATTGAGGTTGCCCGCACAGCCACCGCCGCCCAGGCCCTCGGTCCGGCCGTTCAGGCGCCTTCGAGTCCGCCGGATCCGCCGTCTGTCGAGTTCAGCGGCAAGCCCAGCGAAATCGTGATATTCTGATTTGGGTTGGTGCCGTAGACCAGCGTGACATTGCAGTACTGGATATTGGCCGGAGCAGCAGTGGTCTTGATGGCGCTGGTCACCGACTTGATGACGGGATTGTTCTTCAATTCGAATTGCGGGTCGGTTGCCAGGCTCGTACATGCCGGCGGCGCATGTGCCGCCGCTTTATCCGATAAAGCTACAATTCCTGCAGCAAGCCCAATGATCGACGCGCAAAGACGCAAAGCAATTCGCATACACTTCATGATGCCCTCCCCGATTTGCCGCCATTTCGGAGATTCGTAGCATCACGATACAGAAACGCTGTAGAACAAGGCCGGTGCAGTCTGGAACAAAACCCGCTGATAGCGTAATTCTTCTGGGCTCCAGCTTACGCTCGCGTCCCCCTTGAGGTCCCGGCTCGTGCCAATCTGGCCGTCTCCGAGGGCGGCTCGCCGTAAGCGGCACGATATCGCGCCGCAAAATGTCCCATGTGCGCAAAGCCCCACTTCAACGCGACATCGTTGACCGACAGCAGATTGAACGGCGATGACAACTCTGCCTGCACCGCTTCGAGTCGGATCTGCCGCAGATATGCCTGCGGCGTGACGCTTCGGAAGCGGTGAAATCCATATTGCAGCGAACGTACGCTGATGCCGACCACTTCCGCCACTTCACTCAAGGTCAACGCCTGGTGCATGTTGGCGTGCATAAAGTCGATCGCTTCTCTGATCTGACGCGGTGTGGCGTCCTGCTGGCGGCGCGGAAGATTCCCCAAGCCATTTGGGAAATTCAGAAAAAGCAAACGTAAAATGGATTCGCCCAACAGGGCCATCGATTTGTCGGATCGAAGAGATGCGTCTTGCATGCCCGCGCCGACAGCCTCGGCCAGTGCCTTAAGCATCTGCCCCGCCGGACCAGCAAGATCGAGTTGAGGGCAAAGCTCAATGCTTCGCAGCGAAGCCCCCTCGAAAATGCCAAAAAGAATTCTTTGCACGGTCGCCACATCGAATTCGAGCGTAACATGCCCGTGCTTGCCACAACCGGCATACGAAATCGCGTTAACCTCCGGCACGGTCAGCGCGAGCGCGTATTCCCGATCGATGACCACGGTCCGATTTCGAATCCGGCCGCTCACGATTCCCATGCTTGGTAGCACCAGACCGAGCCTCTCCCTTTGGTGCGAGATGCGACACGTCCAATCGATCTCAGACTCGACTTTCCACCAGGAAAACCCCCTCGCAGCAGCAAACTTGCCTTGCCAGCGAAATGCGCTGCAACCACCGTCCAACTCTATCTTTGCATGAGGAACGAGCTCGTGAAATGTACTCAGAAACCTCTCAAAGCTTTCATCGCGGCTGCTGAGATCGGTAAACATGCAATCGTACCAATTCGAGGTAAGATATCGCCTGAAGCCTTCTGAAAATTCAATCCCAAACGCGCAACCTTGTCCAGTGGACGCAATCCTGCGGCGATCGATATTTCGTTCTGAGTCTCATGGCGTTAGGATCGCTCCTCAGAAACGCCTCGACCGGCGAGAGCATGAGAAATCGTTTGATGGAACTTCCACTATTCCATCTCTATGGCGAGCCAGCCGATCCTCGAGCGTTCAATTTCGTTCATGTCGAAACGATACCGTCACGGTGTTCACTTCACGATTGGAGGATTGACGTCCATCGCCATGCCAACCTGCTGCAGATTCTGCTGATCGAGCGAGGAGGCGGAGAAATACAGCACGAAACATCGATCGCAGCGTTTTCTGCCCCAGCCGTTATAATTGTGCCTCCCACCGTTGCTCACGGATTCCGGTTTCAATCGTCGACTTGGGGCTGGGTGGTAAGCTTTACGGAGGACGTGGCGCGGACATTCGACGATCCTTCGGGAGCCACGATTGCACGCCTCAAGAAACTGACGATGAACCCCGTGGTTTCGATCGTCGAGAAGGATATTTCCCGTTTGTCCAACCTATGCGCGTCTCTAAGCGAGGAGCGCCTGTTGTCGCGCGACGGATTCCGTATCGCGATGAACAGCTACCTTGCCTTGATTGCTCTCGAGGTCAAAAGACTTGCGGTAGATCGGAGTCCATCTGCGGCGCAGCCCAATGATGTAGTAATTGAGAAACTGCTCAACTTGATTGAAGGCAACTTTCGCACGCAACGTTTGCTGGACTTCTATGCGGTGAAGCTCGCAATGACATCCGACTACCTTAACAAGCATGTGAAGCGCGTTACAGGCGTGACGACCGGCCAACTCATAAGACAAAGGGTTCTTACCGAGGCGAAGCGACAGCTTGCGTTCTCGGACGAACCGATCAACGAGATCGCATATGATCTGGCATATGCGGACCCGTCCCACTTTGTGCGCTCCTTCCGCAAGGAAACCGGCGTCACCCCGCGGGTCTTCCGAGAAAACGCGAGCCGACTGATCTGAGTCTTCAAGCACTTTTATCGACGTTGGAACGACCAGACAGGTCAAGAGATATCGGCTCACTAAGGACAGAATGCACACGCCGGGCCAACGGCTTGTGGGATCGCCTTCTCCCTGAAATGCCCGCATCGAGGAGTCGCCCTCGCGGCGGGAAATAAACGCCGAGCGACCCACGAGAACGCGACTCCACCGTGTCCAGCACGGGTGACAAACGCACACCGCAACTCGCTGGCGAAGCGTCCGATTTGTTGATTTCGTTGAGGATTTTCGGCAGTTGGTACCCCAACTGCAATTTGGTAGCGAGAGAGGGACTCGAACCCCCGACCCCAGGATTATGATTCCCGTGCTCTAACCAGCTGAGCTACCTCGCCACGGTTCACGGTCAACGGCCAAACCTGCCGCGGTCGCGAACGCGCGGCATATAAGGAGCGGGTCGACGGCCTGTCAAGCAAAGCCAGCAGAGTCAGCAAGTGTTTGCAAAGAGGCCTATTTCGGCCGGATCGAGGGGTCGCCGCCGGGGCTGCCGGGCGGGGGAATCACCGGTGTTTTGCCCGCATCGGGCGCTGGCGCGCGCATTTCCGGGTCGATCCCGGCCGGGGGACACAAGACGCCATCGGATCGGGCAAGTTTGTCGCCGAGCGGTTCGGTGGCCCGGCCGGTCGTGGTTCCGTCAACCGTCGGCACAGTCGAGCCAGACCTCGGCTGCATCGGGGCGCAGTTGACGCCAGGCGGTGGTGATGGCGGCGCGGTCTGCGCCGGGGGAGTAACCGGTCCAGGTGGAGCCTGTGCGGAAGCCCCTCCGCTAACCGCCATCACTATGCACGACAGAAGAATTGATCGATTTATTCCCATGCCGGGAAAACGGTCTGAGGCTTCGGATGTTCCCGGCTGAATCGCCGCGGGATCGAGCTTTGTTTTTGACGCGTTTTCTTGACGCGAACCGGAAAGCCACCCTCGGATCATTTCCGAAAACGCTATGCCTTGCGGAACCGGATCAGCGAAAAATGTCCCATCGGCGGCATCGGCCGCCGCTCGGTCAGGCTGACGCCACCATGTTTGGCGGCCCAGTCGGTCAGCCGCGCCCACGGAAATTCCGGCCGCCAGCCGAGCCGGCGCGCCAGCGGCGCGAACGCCAGTTCGAACAGCCGGCGCGGCCCGCTTTCGGCGCCGATGTGATTGACCAGGATCAGTTCGCCGCCGGATTTGAGCACGCGAATGAAGTCATCCAGCGTGCGCTCGGGATC
>Ga0157378_10003596_pt1 | contig 13722 bp, 14 predicted proteins | sample M65metaG_FD_115309 | JGI IMG/M metagenome (GOLD analysis project Ga0157378, IMG submission 115309) | Miscanthus rhizosphere microbial communities from Kellogg Biological Station, Michigan, USA - M6-5 metaG | ecosystem: Host-associated > Plants > Roots > Rhizosphere > Soil | place: USA: Michigan...
CGGCCATCGAGCTCGAGCTGGCCGTTATGGGTGTTCACAACATCGGTCGGACGTGCGCGTCCCCTCTCGAGCAGCGATGCCGCGACAAACGGCTTGAGAGTGGAGCCTGGCTCGAACGGCTCGGTACCAGCGGTGTTGGCGAAGCTGGTCCTGCCGACGCGGTTGCTCGCCATCGCCAGAATGTCGCCTGTGTGCGGATTCATCACGACGATATCGCCGCCGGCGGCGTGCAGGCTGTCCACCGCGATCGACAGCTCGCGCTCGCAGATCTCCTGGAGCACGTTGTTGATCGTGAGCACGACCGTGGCGCCTGCATTGGGTTGGTCGGTCCACCCGTCAGGCGAATCAAGCGCGCGTCCATCGCGATCGCGTGCCAGTCGCACCTTCCCCGAGTCACCGCGCAGCAGAGTGTCGAGCGACAGCTCGAGACCGTCGAGCGCATTCCCCCGGCCATCGAGTCGCCCGATGATCCGCTGGATGCTGCTCGAGTTCGAGTAGACCCGCTGCAGCACCGGTGTCAGATGGATGCCGTTCAACTTCGAGATCGATGCGACATCAGATGCCGAATACACGCCCGGCAGATCGATCCAGCGGCGCCGTCGCGCGATCGCAGCGTGGACTGCGTCCACGTCCACCCGAGCGCGATTGAGCGCTTTGATCACCAGCGCAGTGTCTCGGACTTCGGGGAGCGCCACAGCGACGCGCGTCATCTCACGGCTCTCCACCAGCGTGTTGCCGCTGGCGTCCAGGATTTCTCCGCGCGGCGCCGACAGCGCTGACGCGAAGAAGTGCTGGCGCTTGGCGCGTGCCGTCCACTGCTTTCCTTCGACGACCTGAACTTTCGCTGCGCGGGCGATGAGCGTGACCGCGAAGAGAATGAAGAAGCCGTGGACGATTGCCGTGCGACTAGGGCGTTTCATTTTCTCGCGCCCTGGGAAGAATCACTACTTGCCTGTCCGTCGGAACGTGCATGCCGAGCCGGCGTTCTGCCGTCGTGCCCAGGCTCTGCCGGCTCGATGCGTCGCGAATTTCCGCGTCCAGTCTCGCCCGATCGCTTTCCAGCGTCGCGCGCTTGCTGTCGAGCGCCGCCAGACGCTCGGCCTGCGCGATCCCGATGGTCCTTCGCCAGACGATGGAGAGGGCGATCAGGACGAACGCCGCGAGGACGATGCCGACCAGCGTGCGGCCGCGAAGCCCTAGGCTGCTTTTCGCCACGCGCGCAGTCTGGCGCTACGGGAGCGCGGGTTGGCGGCAGTCTCGGCGTCAGTCGCCTTGATTGCCCGTTTGGAGATCAGATCGCCGAGACGCTTGCCCCGACACGTGCACGATGGCTGCTTGGGCGGGCAAATGCAGTCCTGGCTCCACTCCCGCATGGTGTGTTTCACCAGGCGGTCTTCCCCCGAATGGTACGCGATCACCGCCAGCACTCCGCCGGGCGTCAGGCGATCGCGAAGGACCGGCAGCGCATTTTCCAGCGCGCCGAGCTCGTCGTTCACGGCGATTCGAACGGCCTGAAACAGCCTGGCGAAGTCGCCCGGGCCGGTTCGCGCGCCGTACGCTCCGCGAATGGCGTCCACGAGGTCGTCACTCACGCGCATCGGCTTCCGATCGCGGCGTCGAACGATCTCACGGGCAAGGCGGCCGGCACGCGGCTCGTCTCCGTAGTCGTGGAAAATGTGGGATAGATCGGCTTCATCGAGGGTGTTGAGCAAATCGGCGGCGGTGCCAGTACCTCGACGGTCCATCCTCATGTCGAGTAACGCATCTGGACGAAACGAAAAGCCGCGATCATCGGCATCGATCTGGTGTGAAGAGACGCCGAGGTCGGCCAGAATCCCGTCAAAGGAGCGGCCTTCGAGCTCGGCGATGCGGTTCAGCTCGCCGAAATTGCCCCGTATAGCTCGAAAGCGGCTCGACGTCTCGTAGGACGCCAGCCGCTTTCGTGCTTCCATTATCGCTGCCTCATCCCGGTCGATCGCGACTACCGCCGCGCCGGCCGCCAAAAGGGCGGCGGAGTGTCCGCCACCGCCCAGAGTACAATCAAGTATTTCCCCGGCTCCTTCGAACAGCCGTACAACCTCTTCGACCATGACCGGCGCATGGTAGGAGCTGTCCCACCGGCCGGCCACGGCGTCCGAGTCAATCACTTACAGAAGCGCTTCACCTCATTGTCGACAGCGGGCGTGAACTGCGGAATCGCTGTCAGGAGCTGAGCGGCCTCGTTCGGATACTTCTGTCCGCCCGCGGGCAGGTTTATCGAGGCGAGGGTGAACGCATCGCGAGCTGTCCTTGCCAGATCACAGCTACGCTTCTCGTTCGCCGAGATCGTTGCGGTCTGTCCGACGGAGAAGGCGCTGGCGCCGAGCAAGAACTTCGCGTCGGCCGACGTCTGCAGCTGGTCGGAAAGCTGGAGGAACTTGATCGCCTGCTGGAAATCTGCGATCTCCTTCGATCCCTGTCCCTTCTTGTAAGCGTCGCTTCCCGCCTTGAGCGCGATCTGGGAAAGCGCTCCCGGATCGGCCCCATTTGTCTTGCCGGCATTGAGGGTAGCGATCAGGTCGTCATTCTTGTTCATCGCGCCCTGGATGGTCGCGAGCAGGAAGTAAGCCTGGCCGTTCTTGGGGTTGCACGTCACAGCCTTCTTGGCCGCATCTTCGGCTGGCTGAAGCTGCCCCGCCTTATACATGCTCTGCGCGTTGAACAACAAAATGCCGCAGTCGTTGGGGAACTTCTTCATGGCCATCGCGGCCACCTCTGACGCTTTCTGCGGTTGATCGGTCGCCAGGTACGCAGCAGCAAGACGTGAATAGAAGTCAGCCGTCGCTTGGGCGGTGTCGACGCGAATCATCTCCGTGCCGACGCTGATCGCGCCCTGGTAGTCCTTGGCGTTGAGCAGGACGAGCCACGCCAGATTGAGAAGCGCGGGGTCGCCCGGATTGTTTTGCATCAGATCGCGCATAAGCGGAACCGCCATTTCCGGATGGCCAGCTTTGGCCATTTCGGCAACGACATCCTGAACCAGCCGGATGTTGGTCGGATCAGCGCTTGCCAAATCGACGAGGACCCGCATCCGCTTTTCGGTGTCGTTCTTGGCGGCGTAGGACTCGGCCAGCATCTTCAACGCTGGAATGTTGCGCGGATCGTTGGTGCGGATTCGCTCCGAAACGGCGATGACGGAATCCGGCATCTTGAGCGCGTTGTAGGCTTCAGCGAGGCAGGCACCCAGAATGTTGGCGGTGGGATAGCCGGCCAGACCCGAACGGGCGGCGGCTACTGCTTCCTGATACTTGCCCTGAGCGACGTTGTTGTGGCAGGCCTCCTCGGCGCCGAGCTGCCGGCGCGCGTCCTTTATCGATTTCGCGACCTGGCCAGCTGCATCGTCGAGCTTGGCAGCACTCGCACTCGGCAGGACCTGACCCTTGGTCATGTCCCGCGAGATGATGAGGCGCGAATCGATCTTGTAGCCCGTCGGTGTCTTGGTGACGGCACCCTCTAGGTACTGAGGCGCACGTACGAGCGATGCCAAAGCCTTGGCGTCGCCCGGCGGCAGTGCTTCCGTCGGCGAATAGCCCGACGAGACGAGGCTGTTGACGATATCTGCCTTCGGTACCACGACCAGGTCGCGGATATTGGTCTGTTTCTGGAGCTGATTTCGGATCGCCTCGGCAGCATTGACGCCGAGATCCTTATCGGAGCTCTGTAGGACGGGAATCATGACCCGGTCGCCAGTCTTGCTGCTCTGCGCGGCGAGAGGCGCTGAAAGGAGAGCAAGCGCGACGACAGCGAGACCTGAATTACTTAGTCTTACCAATGGTTTAACCTCCCAGACGGTAAACATCTTACCCCACCCCCCGATCCGTGGGTCCCTTTGATTTAAGTGGGCGAGGAGGGACTCGAACCCCCGACATCCTGCGTGTAAGGCAGGCGCTCTAACCAACTGAGCTACTCGCCCCGGTGCAGAAACCGAGCCTGTTGCTTCACCGGAGAATGGCCAGCGGTACCAGCACGCAATAGCCGATAACCAGCAGGATAGGAGCTAGCGTCTCCCCTCCCCTGGCAAGATCGGCGAAGCCCGCAAGCAACACAATTGTTGCGATGGTCCAGTAAATCCACGAGCGACGCGATCCAGATTCGCGTCCAACCCGTGGTCCACTCGCGAGATCGTTTTTGGCCATAAGCGACGTAGTGTAGAGCGCAGCGAAATGCCTGTCAACCCAAAGGTTGACGCTCATCAGGAACGCTTGGCCGTGGCGTAATTGAGTTCGACCCAATCGCGATAGCTGCCGTCCATCACGGCCCGCCACCACGGCTCGTTCGCAATGTACCACTTCACGGTCTTGAGGAGGCCGGTTTCGAACGACTCCGAGGGGCCGTAACCTGTCTCGAGGGTCGCTTTCATCGCGTCGATGGCGTAGCGGCGGTCGTGGCCTGGACGATCCTTCACGAACTTGATCAGCTCGCTCGTGTCGGCGCCCAGCGCGGCGGGGCATTTCGGGAACCGCTCGCGAAGCTTGGCGTCGGCGGCGAATATCTTGTTGATGTGGCCGCAGATCGCCTTCACCACGTCGATGTTTTGTCTTTCGGCGTTGCCGCCGAGGTTGTAGGTCTCGCCCAGCCTTCCCTTCTCCAGCACTCGCTCGATGCCGCGACAGTGGTCGCGGACGTACAGCCAGTCGCGGATCTGCAACCCGTCGCCGTAAACCGGGAGCTGCTTGCCATCGAGCGCGTTCACGATGGTGAGAGGAATCAGCTTTTCCGGGAAATGGTACGGGCCGTAATTGTTGGAGCAGTTCGTTGTGGTGACGGGCAGTCCGTACGTGTGATGATACGCGCGGACCAGGTGGTCCGACCCTGCCTTGCTCGCCGCGTACGGAGAATTTGGCGCGTAGGCGTTCTCTTCCGTGAACGCGGGAGCCGTTGGGCTCAGCGTTCCATAGACCTCGTCGGTCGAGATGTGGTGGAAGCGCCTCGCGCCGCCCGACCAGTCCTCGGTCCAAACGGCTCTCGCCGCTTTCAGGAGCTCGTGAGTGCCGCGGACGTTGGTGTCGATGAATGGATCCGGGCCGTGGATCGATCTGTCAACGTGAGACTCGGCAGCGAAATGGACGATCGTGTCGATCCCTTCGCGCTTGAGAATGTCCCGCACGGCATCGCCGTCGCGGATGTCGCCCTTGAGGAACGTGAACCGCTCGTGCTTCGCCAGCGGCTCCAGACTGGCCAGGTTTCCGGCATAGGTCAGCGCATCGAAGCCGATGATCTTGTCCGCGGCGTGATGCTCGGCCCAGAACTGGACGAAGTTGCTGCCGATGAATCCAGCGGCTCCCGTTACAAACAGCCTACGCATATAGAGTGCAGTCCTCGCTCATTGATTTCGTTGTGATGCGGCACGCGCCTTCGGTTTTTCAGCGCACAGCTCTTTGATCAGCGGCGCGATCTGGTTCACCGTGGCCACTCGCGCTTCACCCGCGGCCGCCAGTGCAGCCTGCGGCATTCCATAGATGATCGAGCTCTCGCGGTCCTGGACGATTGCCGTCCCGCCGGCCTCGCTGATCCTCTTCAGTCCCTCGGCTCCGTCACGCCCCATGCCCGTGAGCACGATGCCGACCGCTGAAGGTCCAAATGTATCGGCCACCGAGAAGAAAAGCGGATCGGCGGCAGGTCTCACGCCCCACATCGGAGCAGAAGTGTCGAGCTGAATTGTCGCATTGCCCGCCTTGCCCGACACCTTCATATGGTAGCCGCCAGGCGCGACGTACACGCGATTCTCCCGCAGGAGCTTTCCATCGATTGCTTCGGCCACCCACAGATCGCTCATCGCGTGAAGCCGTTCGGCGAGCAGGCGGGTGAACTCTCGGGGCATGTGCTGCACGATCACTACCGCGGCGCCCAGCTCCTCGGGCAGGCGGGGTATGATCTCGGCGAGGGCGCGAGGCCCGCCGGTCGACGATGCGATCGCCACCACTCTCGTCGCGGCGTCTGGAGACGGTCGCTGTACTTCGTCGTGGGGGACGTGCTCAGCAACCGGGGTCGGGGCGTTGATTCCCTTCATGTTGACGGCACGCGCGGCATCGAGCGCGGACATCAGCTGCTCCCTAACCGCGGACAGATCGATGCTCACCGGACCCGACGGCTTGCGTACGAACTCCAGCGCGCCGCGCTCGAGCGCTCGCAAGGTCATCTCGTTTCCGAGCTCGGAACCTGCCGCACTCAACATCACCACCGGCCGTGGCATCTCCGCCATGATTTGCTCGAGCGCCTGCAGTCCATTGAGACGCGGCATCTCGATGTCCAGCGTCACGATGTCGGGACGCAGTGCGCGGACCTTCTGCAGCGCTTCCATCCCGTCGGCGGCGGTGCCGATGACGTGGAATTTCCCGCTCGACTCCACCAGATCGGCGATCAGCTTGCGCATGAACGCGCTGTCGTCGACGACCAGAACGCTCGTCCTCTTGTCTCTCGCCGCGGGAATCGCCGACACTAAGATTTGCGGAAGATGCGCTCGCGCGCGTTGACGGGCGTAAAGAGACCGCGTGCTTCACCAAGCAGCGTCTCGACCTTGCCCAGCACGAGGAATCCACCGTCCGCCAGCGTGCGATGGAACAACAGAAAAAGCTCGTCCTGCGCGTGCCGCTCGAAGTAGATGATCACGTTGCGGCACACCAGCAGATCGACGTTTTCAACCGGCGGGTGGAGTGCGAGCAGGTCGTTTTGCTCGAATCTCGCCAGGCTGCGGATCTCCGGTACGACGGCATGAAGCCCGGCGACCTCGGAGAAATAGCGCTCGCGGAAAACTGCGGGCGTCTCCGAAAGCGCGGGCGTCGCATAGACAGCACGGTCCGCATCCCGCAGGCAGTCGGGATCGATGTCCGTTCCGACAATAGAGATCGCGTCCAGCCGTGACATGGATCTCGTTTTCTCGGCGTGTTGGTGTAACATCATCCCGAGCGAGTAGGGCTCCTCACCGGACGCGCAGCCCGCACTCCAGACCTTCAGATCCTGGCCATCTTTCTTCCACAGCTCGGGAATCACGGTCTTCTGGACCGCCTCGTAAGTCTCCCAGTTGCGGAAGAACTTGGTGACGTTGACGGTGAGCGAGCGCATCAACCGCTCGTACTCGTGCGGATCGGTGTCGAGGATTCCCGCGTATTCGTGCGGGCTGTCGGTGCCTTTGGCGCGCATCCTCACCGCGATGCGTCTTCTCAGGCACTTGTCCTTGTAGCTGGCGCAGCGAAAACCGCGATCACGCGTGATCTTCTCGGTTAGCATGCGGAATCCGGCGTCGCTGCCGTAGATCACGTCCGGCGATCCTCAGGACGCGCGCGAGGATTCGGCGCCTGACCGGCCGGCGCGCGCAATTCCCTCGAGCGCGGCTGACAGATTGCGCCGCAGCTGCGGAAACTCGGGTGCCAACGCCAGGCCTTTCTCGGCGCTGTCTCGCGCGCTCGTGTAGTCCTCCCGCTTCAGGTAGGCGGCCGCCAGATTGTTGAGCAGCACCGGAGATTCGGGGTGGGCTTCCGTCGCCGCCGCCAGCAGCAGCATCTCACGATCCGGATCGTCGGTCAGAGAGGCTACCTGTGCGGCGTAGTGAAACCAGACCGCTGGCGGCGGGTTGGATGTCCAAAGGCTGCGCGCTTCGCTGAGACGCACTTTTGCCGTCTGGTAATCAGCAAGCCGGAGCGCGATGATGGCTGCCTCGAGCTGAATCAGCGGATCGCCGCTGCCGCCCGATGTTATCGCCCGCTCGATCACCAGTCTCGCCTTCTCCAGCTGGCCGAGCTGGTCGTAGGCGATGGCAAGATTGTGGAGCAGCGATGTCTTGTTGGCGACGTTCGGCGCGGCCGTCATGAATGCATTCACGGCACCCGACCATTCCTTCTGCCGTAGCGCGATCAGCCCGACGTGAAAGGACGCGACAGGATCGGCGGCCTCCTCCACGATAGCGCGGAACTCGCGCAGCGCTTCGTCGTGCATGCCGGCTCTGTACAGGGCGCTCGCCAGCTCGCGGCGCTCCAGCGGACTCGCGTTCCTCGGCAGCGTCGGTGTGGTTCTCTTGCGTCCAACGGGCAGCAGAAAGTTCGCGTTCAACAATCCGTACAGGGCCTTTCCCACTTCGAACTCGCCGAGCCCCGAATCGCGGATGAGGCCGTTGATGTCGCGGTGTCCATCGATGAGAGGAAGCATTGCTTCCTGCTCCGGAGACAGCGGATCGCGATTCATCATCAATCGCGGCCGGTCGAGGCTGAACACCACGTCGAAGCTGGGAATCTTCTTCTCGATCAACGACCACTCGTCGACACGCCTGGCGCCTTCGAGCAGGAGCGATTGCGGATCGACGGAGACCCTTTCAGCGCCGTCTTCGGGCTCTACGCCCTGCTCGAAGTTGAAGGTGCCGCTGGTCCATGTGAAAAGCGTATACACCGAGTTCTCGGTGTCCAGCGGCCGATTCACAATGGCGGCGTGGCAGATCCGCCCATTGTCGAAGTAGATCGAACCGAAGCTGTCGTGGAAGGAAAGGCCGAGACAGCCGGTCTTCTTTCCCATCGACAGCAGCTGAAGTACGTCGGGGAGACTCGCTTCCTTGAGGCTACCTTTGATAGCCATTTAGCGAATCTCCTCGATCAGCCGGTCGGCAATGTTCGGCCACTCGACAATTACTCCCGCGTCCGTCACGGCCGGGGTCTTCCTTTTCTCTTCCGTGGCGACGGGAGTCTTGAGCTTCGCGGCGGCGACAGCCTTCGGCGTAGGGTCGAGAGACTCGACGCGCTGCGCGATTTCCTTGCTGACATCAGCCAGGAAATCGGCGAACTCGCCTCCCTCTTCTTCCTCTTCCGCCGGTTTGGCCACGTTCAGGCCTTGGTCGCCGGCGCGCTCAGGCGCGACAGGACCAGTGTCGAGATGCTGCGGAGAGTCTCGAAGACGCCTTTGCCGGTGATAGCCGACCCGGCGTAATGGGGCACGCCACGAAAGTTGAGCGTCTCGTCGAGGTCTTCAATCGAACTGATCTCGCCGGCCGGCAAATCCCGCTTGTTGTATTGCATGACGAGCGGAATTGTCCGCGGATCGAATCCTTCGTCGGCCAGGTTGGCGTGAAGGTCCTGGAGGCTCTCGATGTTTTCGGCGAGCTGGCGAGACTGGCTGTCGGCGACGAACACTACACCGTCAACACCCTGCAGCACGAGCTTGCGCGTCGCCGCGTAGTAGACCTGACCCGGAACTGTGTACAGCTGAAAGCGCGTCGCGAAGCCCGAAATGGTTCCCAGATCGAGCGGCAGGAAATCGAAGAAGAGAGTGCGATCGGTCTCCGTGGCGAGCGAGACCATCTTCCCTTTCCGCTCCTCGGGAAGCTGCGAATAGACGTGCTGAAGGTTGGTCGTCTTGCCCGATCTGCCGGGACCATAGTAGACGATCTTGCACGTGATTTCGCGCGTGCCGTAGTTGACGACAGACATGACTATGGCTTCCCTATTGGGCCAAACAGCGCATCGAGACTGCGATTGAGCTCACCCTCGAAATCGCCGGCCGGCACCGGAGTGGCGACCTGCTTCTCCGGCCGGAGCTTTTCCAGCGACTTCTGAAATTCACCGAAGTAGATCTCGACGACGCCGAGGGAGCTCTCACCGTCAAAGACGCCGACGAAAAGGAATTCCTGACCGCCCGCAGTCGCGCGCGCCATGAATACCTGGCGCTCGGTCCCCGCGTGGTGTAGCTCGTAGAACGGCTTGCCATCGAGCTGGCGCCCGAGCTCACGCGAGGAAGCATTGATCGCGGATGTCAGCGCACAGATCGACATCACGTCAGCGGCGTTGGAGAAGCCGAACTGACCGACGGCGCGTCCAGTCGGATATAGGAGCACGCCGGAAATGAGACGCGCATCCTCCATTAGCCGCGTGAGCGGCGCTGCCACCCAGGATTCCGCTACGGTAGGAGTAGTCATCAGTCTTCCCTGGCTGCCGTCATCATATCGAGTCGCACTCTTCCGAGGTTCGCATTAGGCGTGACGATCGTGACGACCACCACGTCGCGCGCGCCCACCACGCAAATTTGCCCATGCTCCGCTTCCAGGCGCATAAAGGCCGGTGTGCCGAGGCGCGCCGCATCGGAAGCGCGTGTGATACGCGAGTAAAGATAGGCCGCCAGCGCCGCGGTGTGTTTCCGCGTGTCCCCGGCTTCAACGCCGCCCAGCATCGCGCTCGTCTCGATGATAAGTCCGTCGGATGCGCCCACTACCATGGCCGCAATAACTCCCGGAACATGCGACAGCGCGGCGACGATGCGGCTTACTGCTTTCATGTCCGCCCCTGCATCCAGTTGATCGCCAACGCCACCGAACGCGTCAGCACCCGACGCACGAGCCCCAGCGGTACCGTCGACGACGATGCCAGCAACACCACCGAATCCTCGGCGGCGGGCGCCAGCGCGATGATAGCGGCATCTGTCTCGACCACCACCGCCGTCCAGCGACCAATGCCGAGCAGGCGCATCGACTTGGTGACTTCCCTGCCCACGCCGCTCAACGCCGCGCCGATCTCGGCCGCGATGTCGCGCCCGTTCTGGTCGATGTAGCTGCCGGCGAGCGGCGTTCCCGCGGCATCGAGTAGCAACGCCGTTTGCTCGGCTTCGCCGATCGCCGCGGCAAAGAGTGTCCTCGCCGACTCAGGTATTGCGGGCATCGTGCTCCTGTGGGGCTATCTCGATGAGTCCGGTGCTGAGCATTCCGTAAATGATTTTCGCCACCTCGAATTCCGGCAGCACCAGTCTCTTGCCGATTTCGTTCAGGTTTCTCTCGCCGTCGATCACCGATAGCACTTCCCACTCCCGTGGAAGCAGGTCTATGAACGATTCCGGACCGTCGCCAAGGGGCGCCAGACGGGGCGTCACCCGTGCATCAGGAATCTTGTCTGCCATGCGCGACCACTCGTCGATGCGCCTGGCGCCTTCCATCAGCAGCGACTCGGTGCTCACACGCACCGCGATATCCTTTCTGATCGGTCGCGGGGGCTCCTCGGTGAACGAGAAGAAACCCTCCGACCACGACATCAAGTCGAACACCACCGTCTCGATCTGCTGTCGCATGAACCGGTCGATGTCGCGGGGAGTGACAATTCCGTGCGCAACCAGGATCTCCCCCACTCTGCGCTTGTCGCCGGCGCGCTGCATCGCCGTTGCGCGGGCGAGATCGGCGGGAGTCGCCTTCCCAGAGCGCTCGAGAATGGTTCCCAGCAGGTGCGGGTTGCTCTTCATCGTTGCGGCAACGATGGTCCCGGCATCGAAATAGACGCTCCCCTCATTATTTCTCTCCGGCGAATGCACGCGCAGGGTTCCCGTCTTCCGGCTCAGATCGAGCAGCTGGAAGACGTCGTGGATGCCGAGCTCGCGGAGTGGTCCTTCGATCGCCATCAGGCGCGCCCTCGGAGAAGGAGCCTGCGATAACGCAGGGCTTCCGAATGGTTGGGATCGAAGCGCAGCACCCGCTCGAATGCCTTGAGCGCGTCACTCTCGCGTGCGAGATCGATGAGGATTTCGCCGAGCGCGATCAGCGCGCCGAAGTGATAGACGTCGCGGCGGATCAGAGCGACGATGCGCGGTAGCGCGCTGCGTGACCGACCCGTGCGCCGGTAAGGACCGACCAGCTCCACCACCGCCGCGTCGTGGTTCGGCGCGGTGACGAGGACCGTCTCGAGCTCACGGATCGCGGCACTGTCATCCCCGGCCTGGGCCAGTAGCCTTCCAAGGGAGATCCTGGTGTCGATCTGGCGCTCGTCGATCCTCAAGCTGCCACGATAGGACGAGATCGCCTCCGGAATGTCCGCCAGCACCGCGTAAAGGTCTCCCACGCGTTTCAACACATTGGCGTTGCGCCCTTCGCTCTTCTGCAGCGTGATGAGAATCTCGCGCGCGCCGACCTGATCGTACGAAGCGACACGCGCCTCGGCGGCGAGCAAGAGAAGATTGACATCGGTGCTGCCGGCCGTGACGAGAGCTTCTGCATGCGGGCGCGCTTCGTCCGGCCTGCCGAGGGCGAGCAAAGAGCGGGCGATCCCCTGCCGCGCGTAAGGATTCGTCTCTTCCATCTCGAGTGCGCGCCGATATCGCTCGAGCGCCTCACCGTGGAGTCCCTGTGCGGCGAAGCCATCTCCAGCCAGGACCAGGCCGAGCACTTTGTCCCCACCGCGGGCCAGCACGCGCGCGATCTCACCTTGGGCCCGGTCGTACAGTCCTTTGGTGATCAGGTCGCGCGCGAGGGTGTATCCGGTCATCGCGCTCTGACCCGTCGGAGTCATCCGCGCCGGCTTCTCGGCGAACAGCTCCTCGATGATCGCCGGATCGAAGTGGAAGTCCTCGACGTGCTCGGTGCTCTCGTCCTTCTCGGTAATTGGCGGCGCCACGGTGAGCCTGATCTCTTCGTGCGGCAGCTCGATGGCCAGCTCGAGCTTCTGCGGCGTGTACATCGGATCGAGCGCCAGCGCGCGCTTCGTCTCCCTGAGCGCCGACGCAAAGTCGCCGAGGTTCGAAAGCGTGAAGCTCATGTTGTAATGGGCTTCCGCGAAATCAGGATTCGCCTGGATGGCACGCGCGAACGCGTTGCGCGCGTCTGAATATTTCTCGAGATCGACCAGAATCAGACCGATGCCGTTCCACGCCACCGGATGCTCGGGCGCCGAGCTGAGCACCTGACGGTAAGCCTCCAACGCCAGCTCGGTGTGCTTTCGACGAAAAAGCCCCAGCGCGAGATTGAGACGCGCCTCGACCGGCGGGTTGGGAGCCTGCAGCGCTCGCCGGAACGCGTTTATAGCGCCCTTGGTGTCGTTCTGGTGCCAACGCAGAACGCCAAGGTTGTTCTGGGCGAAGGGATAGCTGGAGTCGATCTCCAGCGCGCGTGCGTAGCTCTGCTCCGCTTCGGCGTGACGTCCCTCCAGCTGCAGCGCGACGCCCCGCCCGTTCCACGTTTTTGCCGTCGGCGAGAACTCGCGCGCGAAGCGATCCGCGGTGGCGATCGCTGCGCCGGTATCTCGCTGCAGCAGATAGAGCTCGAGCATCGCCTGCAGCACTTCGGCGTTGGCTTCGCCGCCGTCGATCGCTTTCTCGTACTCGCGCAGCGCTTCCTGGAAGTAACCCTTCTGGCGCAGTGCACGGCCAAGTGTGATGTGCGCCCCGGCGGAAGTCTTCTGCTGCTGACTCGGAGTTACTTCGTGGCGGTAGGTCTCGAGCGACAGATTCGCCTGCGCGCGGACGAGGGTCGGATTGAGCATCACTGCCCGGCGATTCGCTTCAGCCGCTTCCTCGCCGCGCCCGAGATCGCCAAGGATGAACCCGATCAGGTAGAGCGCGTCCGGATTCTCCGGATTCATCTCGATCGATCGGCGCACCGACCGCATCGCCTCTTCGTGAAGGCCGCGGTTGTAGAGTGTCTCGGCTAAAAGAAACTGGAGTACCGAGCTGTCCGGATCGAGCTCGATCGCCTTCTGGAAAAGCGAATGGGCGCGCTCGAGGCGGCCAGCCGTCTTCTCGGCGATTCCGCTCTGCACCAGTGCCTCGAGGTCTTCCGGGTTCGCGCGCAGGCGCTCCTCCAACTCCTGGATCCGGCGCTCGAGGATACCGCTGTCGCCGTAAGCGATCTCCAGGTTGCGACGCGCGACGCCCATCCGCTCGTCGAGCGCGAGGGCGCGCGAGAAAGCGGCAATCGCTTCCTCGGTGAGTCCTTTGCGAAAATAAAAGACTCCA
>Ga0157378_10003598_pt1 | contig 13714 bp, 11 predicted proteins | sample M65metaG_FD_115309 | JGI IMG/M metagenome (GOLD analysis project Ga0157378, IMG submission 115309) | Miscanthus rhizosphere microbial communities from Kellogg Biological Station, Michigan, USA - M6-5 metaG | ecosystem: Host-associated > Plants > Roots > Rhizosphere > Soil | place: USA: Michigan...
CTCGCGCCACAGTCCGCGCGCCTTGTGCGTCTCGTGCACCTGGCCGGTGGTGCGATACGTGGTCTGCCACGTGCCGTCCGTCACGACGGCATCCATGAAGCGGTCGGGGATGCGGATCGAGTTGTTCGAGTTCTGGCCCGACACCGTGCCGTAGGCGTCGCCGTTGAAGTCCGAGGAGTAGCCGCCCGCGACCAGTGCCGCGACCTTCTTCTCCTCGCGCACCTTCCAGCGGATGAAGTCGACGATCTCGGGGTGATCCATGTCGAGCACGACCATCTTGGCCGCGCGCCGCGTCGTGCCACCCGACTTGGTGGCGCCGGCGCCGCGATCGAGCACCTCGAGGAAGCTCATGAGGCCGGACGACGTGCCGCCGCCGGACAGCTTCTCCATGCGGCCGCGCAGCTTCGAGAAGTTGGTGCCCGTGCCCGAGCCGTGCTTGAACACGCGCGCCTCGTTCTTCACCAACTCGAAGATCGACATCAGATCGTCGTCGACCGACTGGATGAAGCAGGCCGACACCTGTGGGCGCGTGTACGAGTCCTCGGTGGCGTGCACGGCGCCGCGCGGGTCGGCGTAGTAGTTCCCGCCCGAGCCACGGATGCCGTACTCGTGGTAGAGCCCGCAGTTGAACCACACCGGCGAATTGAAGGCGCCGATCTGGTGGACGAGCATGTACGCCAGCTCGGATTCGAACGCCTCGGCGTCGGCCGGCGACGCGTAGTAGCCGCCCAGCTCTTCGCCGGCGCGGCGGATCGTGTGCGCGATGCGGTGCACGACCTGCCGCACGCTCGTCTCGTGGCCCGGCGCCGTGGGCAAGCCCGCCTTGCGGAAGTACTTGCTCACCACGATGTCCGTCGCGAGCTGCGACCAGTCGGCCGGCACCTCGACGTCGTCCATGCGGAACACCACGGAGCCGTCAGGGTTCGCGATCACCGTGCGGCGGCGGTCCCACACGATCGCATCGAGCGGGTTCTTGCCGTCCTCGGTGTAGCGGCGGGGCACTCGCACGCCGCTGCCGGTGGTCGGGGTGAAGCTCAGCGCGGACGGTACGGCGGACTCGTTGGCCAAGACGTGCGGCATGAGGGGACCTCCCTGGTCCTCGCGGTTCACCACCGGACTTCCCTGTTCCGGCCACGCCGTCGCGGTGCGAGGTGAGAACGCTCCGCCACCGCAGCGGTGTGACCCGCTTCGACGCATCCTGCAGCCGCTAGCGTGAGGAAGTTGATGCACGTCCGCGCGCGAGGAGGTCGATCCTTCGCGAACGTCCGGTGGTTATACCATCGCAGCAGCCGAGCGTGGCAAGCTCGAATTTGCCGAGCAAAGATGCACATGAAAACGATCCCCGCCGCGTTCGGCCTGAATTGGCGATGGTACGCGCGGACCATGGCGAGAATGTCCGCGCGGAGTCAGGGCTCCGCGGGGCTCGTCACGTCTCGTCGCGCGAGACGGTGAGCACGAGACCCGGATCCGTGGTCTGGTCGCACGGACAGGTCTCGAGCCAGAACAGCAACGAGCGACGCAATTTCGCAATCGCTTCGTCGCGGCTCGCGTCGCGACCTTCGCACTGCGGATAGTCCGCGGCGCGCGCGACGATCGTGCCGGCTTCGCGCCGGAGCGACACCAGAATGTGCATATGAAAACGGTCCCACTCGCTGCCCTCGCCCGCAAGGCCCTTCGAACCACCGCGTCATTGCCCATCGCATCATCGCATCATTGCAGCGGCTGGTCCGATCGCTGCTAGTGTTGGAACTCGAAATGCGAACGCGCATGACGATCCTGATCGCGGCAGCCCTCGCCGCGCTGGCGGCCCTCGGCCTCGCCTCCACGGCGACGGCCTGCAGCCAGTGCATATGCGGCACGCCGTTTCCGGCCGATGCGCTTGGCGGCGTCGTGCCGATGGAGCTGCGCTACGGGCTCGAGGACCGCTACCTGTCGAAGTCGAACGGGCTCGAGGAGGAGCCAGGCACCGAGGCCGAGCGCGAACATCGCGTCGGCGGCTTCGTGCTCTGGCGTGCGACGAACCGGCTCGCGTTGCTCGGCCGGCTGCCCTACAACGTGAAATCGATCGAGGAGACGCCCGAGGGCGGGCCGACGACGACCAGGACCCAGCACGGGCTGGGCGACGCCGAGGCCACCGCGCTCGTCGGGCTCGTGCACACCGAGGGGCGCCACGGCGCCGTGCTCGGCATGGTGCTCGGCGCCGCGGCACCCACCGGCTCGAACAGCAAGCGCGACGACACCGGCGAGCGGCTGGACGAGCACCTCCAGCCCGGCATCGGCGCGTGGTCGGGCACCGCCGGATTGAACTACGCGATCCAGCTCGGCGGCGGCACCGTGGACGCCAGCGTGATGGGCCGGCTCAACGGCACGAACGCGCACGACTACCACTACGGCAACGCGCTGCTCTACAACGCCGGCTGGGCGAGCCCGTTCCGCCACGGCGTGCGGCTGCTCGTTCAGCTGAACGGCCGCACCGCCGAGCGCGATCGGATCGAGGCCGACACCGAGGGCGCGAACACGGGCGGCACCGTCGTGTACGCCTCGCCAGGCCTGCGCTGGCTGACCGGGTTCGGCATCGACGTCGAGGGCTCCGTCCAGATCCCGATGATCGAGTCGCTCTATGGGATCCAGGACGAGCACGTCACCGCGCGGATCGCGTTCTCGCTCGGCCGCTGAGCCGTCGCCCTAACGCGCAGGCTAGTGCACCTCCTGCGGCATCGCGTGCTCGGTCTTCACCTCCGCGTCCACGTACTTCATGCGCACGGACAGCGACACGACGGCCACGGTGACGCCGAACAGGCACACGATCGTCGCGCCCATCGGCCAGTCCTTGGCATACGACAGCGCGGCGCCGAGGACGGACGCGACGAGCGCGATACCCCACGCCCAGTAGAGCCGCGCCGGGCCGCGGCGGCCGAGCAACGTCGAGCACACGATCGGCACGATCAGGTACGAGAACACCGCAAGCACGCCCGAGACCTTGACCGAGCTCGTGACGACGAGGCCGAACGATGCGTAGAACAGGAAGTCCCATTTCTTGACCGACAGCCCCGCCGCGCGGGCTCGCTTCGGATCCTCCGAACACAGCAGCAGCTTCTTTCGGTTCACGAACAGGAACGAGCCGACGACGGCGAACAGCGACGCCATGATCGCGATATCGCGCCACGTCACCCAGCCCAGCGCCTCGCCGCTGAGCGCGCCGCTCACGTGCTCGGCGCCGTGCGGTGCGTTCGCGAGCAGCAACAGCGTCGCGGCGGTTGCGAGCGCGAACGAGATGCCGATGAACGCCTCCTGCAGCACCGAGTGCTCGCGGTCCCACAGGAAGCTGAACAGCGCCGCCCCGAGCAGCGTGAAGCCGAACGACCAGTAGTAGGTCGCCGGATCGTGCGGCTCGGCGCCGAGCAGGAATGCGACGCTCTGGCCGAGCGCGGCGATCTGCGCGAGCGCGAGGTCGACGAAGATGACGCCGCGCGCGAGCACGTGCTGGCCGAGCGCGGGCAAAATGAGCACCAGCAGCACGCACGCGAGCAACGGCAGCGCCATGACCGCGAAGAAATTCATTTCGCGCCTCCCTTGCCGGAAAGCGCGCCGGAGATGCTCGCGACCATCACGTCGAACTTGGCGAACACGTCGTCCGTGCCGGACACGCCACCGCACTCGGTCGGCACCTCGATCGCGATGCCGCCTGCGCGCTGTGCGACCTGCTTGCTCGCCTCGGCGTTGTAGTAGGGCTGGTACGTCACGACCTTGACGCCCGCCTTCTTCATCGATTCGGCGAGCTCGGAGATGTACTTGGGGCTCGGCGGAATGCCGGGCTTCGGCTCCACCGTGCCGAACAGCTTCAGGCCGAAGCGCTCGGCGAAGTAAATGAAGTTCTTGTGGTAGGGCACGATCGAGGCGCCCCGGTACGGCGCCATCTGCTTCTGCCATTTGTCGAGCGACGTCTCCATCCGCGCATCGAACGCCTTTGCGTTCGCGGCGTAGTCGGCGGCGTTCGCGGCGTCGAGCTGGGAGAACGCCTCGGCGAGATGATCGGCGACGACCTCGAGCGCCTTGGGATCGAGGTAGTAGTGCGGATTCCCGAGCGGGTGCACGTCGCCCTCGGCGCGACTCACGTTGCCCGAGGGCTTCTCGAGCACCGTGACGCCCTGCGACGCGTCGATGAAGCCCTTGGCGCCGGGCTGGATCTTGGGATTGCGGCTGCCGGGCAGAACGAGCGGCAGCCAGCCGCTGTCGAGCTCGAGGCCCGACGAAATGAATACGTCCGCGTGCTGGATCGCCTTCATCAGGCTCGGCTTCGCCGGCACGAAGTGCGGGTCTTCGAAACCGCGGGACAGGCTCTGCGCGGTGACGTGCTTGCCGCCGACGAATTGCGCGACCGAGGCCAGATCCGTGAGCGAAGTCGCGACCTTGAGATCGGCGCGCGCGGGCTCGGTGGCCAGCAGGGTGAGCGCAACCGCGATTGCGATGCGTGTGATGGTGTTCATATGACCTCCGTTGAGCCGACGCGGTTCAATACGCGTGGGCGGGATGGAATCCGATCGTGTAGCTGAGCTGGAGCAGGATGCGGTCGTCGGTCGGGTGAGCGCCGACGTCTGCCTTGGCGTGGCTGTACTCGAGGCGGACGCACGAGAACTCGGACGGCACCCAGGCGATGTTCACGGTGCCGCGGCTCACCGCGCCACGGACGGCCGAATCGAACGCATCGGTCATGAAGTCGGTCGTGCTGTCGAGCGCGCGCTCGCCCCGAACGCCGGCCCACCACACCTGCGACAGCCGGTACTGGAACGAGCCGTAGCCGCCGCGCTGCTCGGCCACGTAATCGCCGCCGATGTTCGCGCCCTTCTGCAGCCACTCGCCCTGCAGGATCCAGCCGCTGCGGTTCGAGCTTTTCGCGGGCACATTGCGCACCGTGAGGTCCGCGCCCACGACCGAGTGCACGAAGTCGTCGGTGCCGCGGCCCTGCAGATACGAGGCGCCGGCTTCGAGCGTCGTCTCGCCGGTGACGTCGAATTGGTTCTTGAAATGGCCGAGGAACGGCAGGTTGTCGTGACGCGAGGAGCCGAAGTCGAGCGGGTTGTCGTCGCTGACGTCGAGAGCGTGGTACACGCCGCCCGTCAGCTCGGCGAACCAGGGCAGCGGGGTGAGCCACGCGGCCTCGAGCCCCGCGTCCTTGAAGCCTTCCTCACCGATTGCGTTGGTGACCGCGATCGGCGCCTCGACGAACGGAAACGCGTGCGGGTGGAGCAGCGGATGCTTGCCGAACGTGCCGCGGAGCTTCCCGAGCTTGAGCTGGAGCGAGGGGATGTTCGTGGAGCGCGCCCAGATCTCCTCGGGGTCGACGGCGCCCTCTAGGAACACAATGTTGGCCGACAGCGTCCAGTACGGATCCACCACGGCGATCGCGCTGAGCTCGGCCTCGTCGAACTGTGGCCCGTACGGTTGGTTCAGCGTCGGCGCCGCCTGGGCCGAGAACAGCGCGTTGATGCCGATCGCGGGGTTCACCAGATTCGAGAACATCGTCGTTTGCGTCTGTGCGCTCGCGAGCGCCGGCGTCAACGCCAACGCGGCGAGCAGGCATGTACGCGCGCAGAGCCTCATGGGGCGCGGTCCTCCCGTGTGTCGTGTGAGTCGTGATCGCGCGTCGCGGCGGCGCATCCCCACGCAGGCAAACGCCCGCGCCGGGCGCACTCGCGCCGGACACGTGATCGAAACGAAGCGGAGGGAGGCTAGGCTTGGGGCGGCGCGCGGCAGCCCGGGGTCGCGACGCTCGCCGCGCGGGGGGCGAGGGCCGGCGCGAGGATCACGCGCTCGGTGTTCGTAACGCTCTGTACGGGCGCCGCGACGGCGACGGGCGTCGCCGAGGCGTTGCTCAGCGAGCAGATCGCGCAGGGATGGGCGCCGCTCTCACGCGCGTGGCTGTGGGCGCCGCCGATGACCAGCGCCAGCAACAGCAGCACGCTCGGTAGCAGCGCCCAGCGGGCGCCGATGCGGCGAAAGATGGCGAGCGGGCGATTCATCTCGAGGACCAGCATGAAGCATGTGCCGCGGCTGGGGCGGCGTCAAGCGCCGGCGCGGGCTCTCGCGACAGTCATCGGCGCGTTCGTCCGGAATTCTGTCAGCGCTCCGTCAGGAGCTGGCGCAGGCGCTCAGAACGGCCAGCGCAGCGACGGCTCGATCTCGTCGTACGACGTGTTCTCGAAGTTCACCTGTGAGGGTGCAACGGCGGGCGTGTGCGTGATGTCGTAGTTCCACATGTCCCAGCGTCCCTGGCCGCCGCCGTTGTTCGACTGGAACACCAGGATGTTGCCCGCCTCGCTGAGCGTGGGATGCCGCTCGTCGCTCGAGCTGTTGAGCAGCGGAAGCGGCACGAGCACCGTGTCGACGGTCGTCGGCGTCGTCGTGAACTCGAGCAGGTAGATGTCGTGCTGGCCGAGGCTGCCCGGCCGATCGGAGCTGAAGGCGATGTAGCGATTGCCGCCCGACCACGCCGGATCCACGTCCTCGGCGGCGGACACGAGGCACGCGCGGAGCTTCGGGCCATCGAGGATGCCGCGTGTCTGGCTGTAGAGCATGACATCGGGCGTGCCGGCGCGATTCGTGACGAACGCGATCACCGAGCCGTCGCGATTCGGTGCGGGCGAGTAGTCGCTGAACGGCGCGGGCGCGTCAATGCCGGACAGCGGCACGATCTGCTTCGTGCGGCCGTCGTACATGCGCACGTGACGCGTCGTGTTGTTGCCCTGCACGTAGCACAGCTTGAGGCCGTCGCCCGTGAACACGGGATCGGTCTCGTCGGCCGTCGTGTTCAGGCCCGGCAGCGAGTCGCGGTCGATGACGACGCCGCGAAAGCGATCGAGGATCTCGATGTCCTGGCCGGTGCCGATGCCGCGGTCGACCTGATAGGCGATGAAGCGCCCGTCGCTCGAGATCGAGGGATGCCGCTCGGCCGCGCCCGATTTCACCGTCGAGGGCAATTCCTTGTAGCCGCCGGTGTCGAAATCGAACAGGTAGAGGTCGTACTGGCCGGTGGCATGACCGCGGTCGCTCGCGAACGCGAGCATGTGGGTGCCCGACAGGTCGCCGGTGCCCGTCGGATTCTTGCCGCAGCCGGTCGCGATTGCGAGGGCGGCGAGCGATGCGCACAGCAGGGAGGCGAGCGTACGGGAGCGCCGCGGCAATATCCGGCGCGAGTGGCTGTGGTGCTGCACGCGAGAAGGTCCTTTCGTCGCTCGTGGGGCGCGCGCGACTGTAGCAAAGCCGCGGCATCGAGGGCTATTCTCGCCGGCTCACCCGGAGAACGTCCGCTGAGCCGAACGGCTGCTTCGAAACGCCGCGCGCCCCGCGCCCATGGTCCCAAGACGCCTGCCCGCTCCGAGCGCGCCGCGGCGACGCCGCTCGCGCGCCCCCGCGGGTGGCAAGCGACGGATCTGGTCGTCGCCGCGGCCCTCGTCGTCGCCGTGTTCGCCGTGTTCGGCCGCGTGCTCGGCCACCAGTTCCTGCACTTCGACGACAACGAATACATCTACGACAACCCGCATGTTCGCACCGGGCTGACGCTCGCGAACGTGGGCTGGGCGATGACCGCGTATCACTCGAACAACTGGCATCCGCTGACGTGGATCTCGCACATGCTGGACGTCACGCTGTTCGGGCTCGCGCCGGGGCCGCACCACCTCATGAACGTGGCGCTCCATGCCGTCAACGCCGTGCTGCTGTTCGCGCTGCTCGTACGCCTGACCGGTGCACGCTGGCGCAGCGCGTTCGTCGCCGCCGCGTTCGCGGTGCATCCGCTGCGCGTCGAGTCGATCGCGTGGGCCTCCGAGCGCAAGGACGTGCTGTGCGGGCTGTTCGCGCTGCTGACGATCGCGGCCTACGCGGCGTACGCGCGGCGGCCGTCGTGGCCGCGCTATGGCGCCGTCGTCGTGGCCTACGCCGCGGGGCTGATGGCGAAGCCGATGCTCGTGACGCTGCCGTTCGTGCTGCTGCTGCTCGACGTATGGCCGCTCAGGCGCGCGGGTCCGGCGCGGGTCCGCTGGCTCGACAAGCTGCCGCTGCTCGCGCTCGCCGCGGCATCGTCGTCGCTGACACTCGCCGCACAGACGAAGGGCGGCGTGGTCCGCAGCCTCGAGGACCTGCCGCTCGCGATGCGGCTCGCCAACGCGATCGTGGCGTTCTCGCGCTACGCGCTCAAGCTGCTCGTGCCGCTCCAGCAGGCGTTCTACTACCCATATCCGAAGACGCTGCCGGTCGCCGCCGCCGCGCTGTCGCTCGTGGCGGTCGTGCTCGTGACGCTGTGGACGTGGCGCATGCGACGCGAGCGGCCGTACGCGCTCGTTGGCTGGCTCTGGTACCTGGGCATGCTGGTGCCCGTGATCGGCATCGTCCAGGTCGCGACGCAGGCGATCGCCGATCGGTACACGTATCTGCCCTCGATCGGTCTATTCCTCATGCTCGCCTGGGGCGCGGCGGATGTCGTGCGCGCGCGGCCGGCGTGGCGGGCGCCATTGATCGCGCTCGCGGCCGTGACGCTGTGCGCGTACGCCGCGAAGGCGTACGTCCAGACCGGTTACTGGAAGGACGGCATCACCCTGTTCTCGCGCGACACGCGGGTGGTGAAGGACAATGTGCTCGGCTACCGCAACCTCGGCGTCGCGCTAAGCGATTCGGCGCGGTACGCGGAGGCGATCCCCGCGTTCGAGCGCGTGCTCCAGCGCTATCCGCAGGACGCGGTCACCCAGTACGACATCGGCAGCGCGCTCGAGAAGCTCGGCCGCTGGGACGAGGCCGCCGCGCGCTACCAGGCGTCGCTGGCGGCCGACCCCAAGCAGCCCGATGCGCTCTACAACTACGCCAACGTGCTGAACCACCTCGGCCGCGGCGCGGAGGCGGCCGCGGCGCTCGAGCAATCGGTGCGATTGCGCCCCGACTTCGCGCTCGCGCACAACAACCTCGGCAATACGCTGTCGCGGCTCGGCCGGCAGGACGAAGCGATCGCGCACTACCACGAGGCGCTGAGGCTCGACCCCGGCTACACCGAGGCGTACAACAATCTCGGCACGTCGCTGCGGCAGGCGGGCCGGCTGCCCGAGGCGATCGACGCGTTCGAGCAGGCGCTGCGGATGAAGCCCAACTTCGCGGCGGCGGAGTTCAACCTGGGCGCCGTGTATCTGCAGCAGGGCGACGCGGCCAAGGCGCGCGAGCACTTCGATCGCGCGATCGCGATCGACCCGTCACTGGCGAAGAACCTGGGCGGCCGCGTTCCTTAGTCAGCCGCTCTCGACTTGGGCGAATGCCTTAGCGGCCGATGAGCACCACGCGTCTCGCGATGGTTCCCGCGCTCGTCACGAGTCGCGCCCAGTAGAGGCCGGATCGGCCGCGACGCGCGTTCCAGCGCACGGTCTCGAGCGCGCCGCTGCCCGCGCCTGAACCCAGCGCTGCGACGCTTCGCCCGGCGACATCCAACAACTCGAGCCGCCACGTCTCGCCGCGCGGCGCGACGAACGCAAGCTCGATCCCGTCCACAGCCGGATTGGGAGCCACTGACAGCGCCAACCGAGCGCCGATCGTGTGTGGCACGGCCGTCGTCTGGCGCAAATACCACGGAATCGCCGTCGACTCCTGATGGAAGAACGCGAGCAGGCTGTCGGCGACCTTCTCGCGGCCGCTCGTCGATGGATGGGTGCCGTCGGAGCTCTGGAAATCACTGCAGTGCCACACCAGGCCATCGGTCCGCGGGGTCTCCCCGTCGGCCCAGAGGTAGGGTCCCCATGACAGCCAGGGCGCCCGCACCGGACCGGCCGCGGGATCGAAGTTGAGGCTGTCGGTACCCGCGATCTGGGCGCCGATCAGCCACTTCTCCGCGAAACCCGATTCGTAGGCGTACGGCTCGGGATTGAGAGCGCTGGTCGCGTAGCCCGCGTAGATGCGGCTCGTGAAGTAGACCAGCTTCACGTTCGGCAGCTTGGAATGAATGATCCTTACGACGCGCCCGAGATCATTCGTCAGACTTTCGGCTGACGCCGGAAAAGGCTCGGTCGGCTGACGGCGCGCCTCCTTGATCCACACCACCTGGGCCTGAAGCGGCGACGAGCCGTGCCCTCTCAAACGCGTGCCCACCGTGTCCCAATACGCCGCAGTCGGAAGGCGAATGTCCTGGGTAGCCTGTCCGCCTTGCGCACAGTCGATCACGAGCACGTGAGGATCGCGCTGGGCATCGGCGTTCGCCAACAGCACGAAGGTTGAGAATTCCTGCGTGCCGTTGCTCATGCCGATCGAGATCAGCGTGACGCGTCCGTTGGCCGCTGGGTTTCCGAGGGTATCGAGTGGTGCGATTGCGTTGGCGATCGCCAGCACCGCCGAGTCGTGGACGTCCGGCCGGGAGTGCGAGCCGTTGCCGTACAGCCCCCCCGGTAACCCTTGTAGAGCCCTGCGCCCAGTTCGGTGAGCGGAATCAACCCGGTCGACGTGCCGGCGCAATTGGAGGCCGGGGCCGGCGGCGTGGCCACGACCAGCGCGAACGCTGTCGCGATCAGAACGCGTGCGAGGAACAAGGGAACCTCCGGCGGCCGCGTTGTAACCGAAAAGCAATGCTCTTTTCGCGACGCTCTCGACGGGAAATGCGTTGCGTCTCGAGCATACAGCCCCGGGCATCGTCGTTGTGCGCGCTTTTGCGGTCGACTTGCGCCCTAGGCGACCGGCGCGACGTCCGGCTTGCGGCCGCGCGCGGCGTCCATGCCAGCGAACAGCGGCGAGCGCCCGAGCCCCATGCGCGCCGCGCGGAAGGCGACGCCGGTGCCCAGGCAGCCGAAGCCGTAGCGCACCGAGCGCGCGAAGTTGATCGACGACGCCTCCGCGAAGTACGACGTCGGGCAGGAGATCTCGGCGATCGGCTCTCCGAGCCAGAGGATCTGCGCGAGCATCTGATTGTCGAACACGAAGTCGTCGGAGTTGCGCTCGAACGGAATGCGCTCGAGCAGCGCGCCCGAGAACGCGCGGTAGCCGGTGTGGAACTCCGACAGCTTGGAGCCGAGCAGGATGTTCTCGGCGAGCGTCAGGAACCGGTTCGACACGTAACGCCACCACGGCATGCCGCCGCGCCGCGCGTGACCGCCCAGGATCCGCGAGCCCAGCACGCAGGGGTAGAGCCCGTTGCCGATGAGCGACGCCATCGCGGGAATCAGCTTCGGCGTGTACTGGTAGTCGGGGTGGACCATGATGACGATGTCGGCCCGCTCCTCGAGCGCCAGACGGTACAGCGTCTTCTGGTTGGCGCCGTAGCCGCGGTTCCGCGGGTGGATCTCGACGCGCGTGTTCGGCAGCGTGCGCGCGATCGCCACGGTGTCGTCGTGGCTCGCGTCGTCGACGACGATCACGAGGTCGACGATCTCCTGCGCCATGACCTCGTCGTAGGTGCGGCGCAGCGTCTTCGCGGCGTTGTACGCCGGCATGATGACGACGACCCGACGGTCTCGGAACACGACCCCTCCTGGATGAGTCCCGCCTGACAGCGCGGGCGGCGGCGAGACTAACCGCGACGGCCCGCCACACGAAAACGATCCACGGCTGCCCGAGTGCTCACGGCAGCCGTGCGATCGCCCTCGACCGCGTGCGCGCGATGGGGTAAGAACCCGTGCATGTCCGCCGACCCGCACGGCGCCGCACTGCTGCCGGTGCTCGGCGCGCTCGCGCTCATGCTCGTCGGCGGCATGCTCGGCGGCGCAGTGTTCACCGCGTTCCGCCAACCGGCGGTGCTCGGCGAGCTGCTCGTCGGCATTCTGATCGGCAACCTCGGCCGCGTCGGCGTCCCCGGCCTCGAGCACCTGCGCGCGCTGCCCGGGCTCGACCTGCTCGCCGAGATCGGCGTCATCTTCCTGCTGTTCTCGGTCGGGCTCGAGTCGGACATCCGCTCGATGCTCGCCGTCGGCCGCTCGTCGTTCGTCGTCGCGACGCTGGGCGTCGTCGCGCCCCTCGTGCTCGGCACGCTCGCGGCGCGCGCGTTCCTGCCCGGCCGCTCCGCGCTGGTGTACTGGTTTGTTGGCGCGACGTTGTGCGCGACGAGCGTCGGCATCACGGCCCGGGTGCTGCGCGACCTGCGCCGCACCGCCACCGCGGAAGCGCGCATCGTGCTCGGCGCCGCGGTGATCGACGACGTGCTCGGCCTGGTCGTGCTCGCGGTGATCGCGGGCATGATCCAGGCGGCGGGCGCCGGGCATCCATTCCACCCGTGGTCGGTCGTGCGCATCGTGTTCGAGGCGCTGGCGTTCCTCGTGCTCGCGGTGCTGCTCGGCCGCTGGCTGTCGCGCCGCGTGTTCACGCTGGCCGCGCGGCTGCCGGGTGAGAGCCTGCTGCTGCCGCTCGCGCTCGCGTTCTGCTTTGGGCTGGCGTGGCTCGCTGCGAAGGCCGGCCTCGCGCCCATCGTCGGGGCGTTCGCGGCCGGGCTCGTGCTCGAGGACGCACACGTCCGCGAGCTGCGCGAGCGCGACCCGAAGGCGCGCGGCGTCGCCGAGCTGCTCGATCCGATCCGCAGCTTTCTCGTGCCCGTGTTCTTCGTGCTGATGGGCATGCGCGTCGACCTCGCCGCGTTCGCCCGCGGCGACGTGCTCGCGTTCGCGCTCGTGCTGACGCTCGCCGCGATCGCGGGCAAGCAGGTGTGCGGGCTCGGCGTGGCCGAGCGCGGCGTCGACCGCATCGCGATCGGCATCGGCATGATCCCGCGTGGCGAGGTCGGTCTGATCTTCGCCGGGATCGGCGCCGGCCTCGCAATCGGAGGCGAGCGCGTGGTCGACGATGCGGTATTCTCCGCCGTCGTGATCATGGTGATGCTCACCACGCTGATGACACCTCCGCTGCTCGGCTGGCGGCTCGGCCGAGCCAGCGGCCAAGGTGGCGAACGGGAGGCCGCGTCGTGATCCTCGAGCGTTTCTACGAAGACCGGCTCGCCCACGCCAGCTTCCTCGTCGGCTGTCCGGCCGCCGGCGAGGCGATCGTCATCGAGCCCAATCGCGACATCGGCCGTTACCTGCACGCCGCCCAGGCTCGAGGCCTGCGCATCGTCGGCGTCACCGAGACGCACATCCACGCCGACTTCGTCTCGGGCGCTCGCGATCTCGCCGCGCGCGCCGGCGCGCGGCTCTACCTGTCCGACGAGGGCGGTCCGGACTTCCAGTACGCGTTCGCGAGCGAGCCGAACGTCACGCCCATCCGGAACGGCAGCACGATCACCGCGGGCGCCGTGCGGCTCGAGGTCGTCCACACGCCGGGCCACACGCCCGAGCACGTGAGCTTCTTGCTCACCGATCTCGCGGCGAGCCCCGCGCCGCAGGCGATGTTCACCGGCGACTTCGTGTTCGTCGGCGATGTCGGGCGCCCGGATCTGCTGGAAAAGGCGGTGGAGCGCGCGGGCACCGCCGAGCTGTCGGCGCGCGCGCTGTTCCACTCGCTCGAGGCGCTCGCGCCATTGCCCGATCTCTTGATGCTGTGGCCGTCGCACGGCGCGGGCTCCGCGTGCGGCAAGAGCCTCGGCGGCGTTCCCGTCACGACGCTCGGCTACGAGCGCATGACGAGCTGGGCGTTCCAGCTGCACGACGAGGCGCGGTTCGTCGAGGAGGTGCTCGCCGGGCAGTCCGATCCGCCGACCTATTTCAAGGTCATGAAGCGCATCAACCAGCACGGCGCGCCACCGTTCGAAGGATTCCGCGTGCCCCCGCGGCTC
>Ga0157378_10003601_pt1 | contig 13711 bp, 11 predicted proteins | sample M65metaG_FD_115309 | JGI IMG/M metagenome (GOLD analysis project Ga0157378, IMG submission 115309) | Miscanthus rhizosphere microbial communities from Kellogg Biological Station, Michigan, USA - M6-5 metaG | ecosystem: Host-associated > Plants > Roots > Rhizosphere > Soil | place: USA: Michigan...
CCCTGCCACGCATCACGCGGGCACTCAATAATTTTAACGGTTTCGGGCAACGGAGGTCCTTTGCAGCGCAAAATTAAGTTCTGGCGATCAAGTTTGCAATACGCCGGTCTTGAATTCCTTCACTTCGGGGTTCAGGGCAGCCGCTTCCAGCGCCCAGATCAAGGCCTCGCGCGTCAGTGCAGGGTCTATGATTGCATCAACCCAGAGACGCGCTGCGGCATAGCGCGGGTCGGTCTGATGCTCGTAGGTAGCGCGAATGGATTCGTTCAACGCTTTTTTGTCCGCGCCGGAAAGCTTCTTGCCTTCTCGCTCTAGCTGCTTGATCTTGATCTCAACCAGCGTAGACGCCGCGGCATCGCCGCTCATCACCGCGTAGCGGGCGCTGGGCCATGCAAAAATAAATCGTGGGTCGTAGGCTTTTCCGCACATGGCGTAGTGGCCTGCGCCAAAACTTCCACCGCAGATCACGGCGATTTTAGGGACTACGCTGTTCGCGACGGCATTCACCATTTTGGCGCCGGCGCGAATAATGCCGCTCCACTCCGCTTCCTTGCCAACCATAAATCCGTTTACGTCATGCAGAAATATCAGCGGCACGAAGTTCTGGTTGCAGTCCATGATGAAGCGCGCGGCCTTTTCCGCGGACTCGGTATAGATCACGCCGCCGAATTCGATGCGGCGTTCGCCCGACGCAGCGTCGATGGTGGGGACATGCTGTTTATTGTTGGCCACGATGCCCACGGCCCAGCCGCCGATCCGCGCATAGCCGCACAGCACGGTCTTGCCGTACTCCGCGCGGTATTCCTCAAATTTGCTGCCGTCCACGATCCGGGCGATCACTTCGTGCATGTCGTATTGCCGCGCCGGATCGGAAGAAAAAATGCCGTAAATGTCTTCGGGCGGAAGCGCGGGGTTTTCGGATTGCTTGTAATCAAAGCGCGCTGACACAGGATGGCCCATCTTGTCCACCAGCGCGCGGATACGCGCGAGGCAGGAATCATCGTCCGGTTCTCGAAAATCGACGGTGCCGCTGATTTCCGCGTGCATTTTTGCGCCGCCAAGCTCTTCAGCGGAGACGATCTGGCCGATGGCGGCCTGCACCAGCGCGGGGCCTGCAAGAAAAAGCCCCGAGCCTTCCGTCATCAGGATGTGATCGCACATCACCGGCAGATAGGCGCCGCCCGCGACGCACATTCCCATGATGGCTGTGATCTGCGGGATGCGCATGGCGCTCATGACGGCGTTGTTTCGGAACACGCGTCCAAAATCGTCGGTGTCTGGAAAAACATCTTCCTGCAGCGGCAAAAATACCCCCGCGGAATCGACCAGATAGATTGTGGGAATATGATTGTCGATGGAAATGTTCTGCGCGCGTATCACTTTTTTGGCTGTGAGAGGGAAGAAGGCTCCGGCTTTCACGGTCGCATCGTTGGCAATGATCATTACCGTGCGGCCGCAGATTTTACCCAGACCGGTGATTGTGCCGGCTGCGGGCGCGCCGCCCCAATCCTCGTACATTTCATACGCGGCGTAAATTCCCAGTTCAAAAAATGGGCTTTGCGGGTCGATCAGCTTGGCGATGCGCTCGCGGGCGGTCAGGCGATTTTTCTTGTGCTGGGATTCGATGGCTTTCGCGCCGCCACCCTGTTGAATCACGGCCTCCTGGTTCTTGAACTCGGTGAGCAAATCCACCATGCGGCGGGTGTTTTTCTCAAAATCGGGCGAGTTTCGTTTGACCTTGGTCTCAACAACGGAACTCGTCAAGTGGCGAACCTCCAGAAATATTTCCCGATTTGCCCGCTGGGACGGCGAGACGACAGTATAAGCCGATTCGGTCTGGTTCTGCATGGTTTGCGACAGTGCCGGATTGCCTGGATTGCACGTCACGTGTGATTTGCTGAGCGTCTAATAAGGCTGACCGCATTGGTGGGACAGGCTTCGGCCTGCCGAGTTTAGATTTGGAAAGGGCTGTAATCCAAACCAGACAGGCTGAAGCCTGCCCACTAAAACCTCGATTTTGAATTTTGGGGGAGGGGGGCGGAATGGGTGTCAATGGGCGTCTACAGGATTAATTGGATTATTACCGCAACGCTGAGGAGTATGTTGACCACTGGTGCCAGATGTAGTAAAAGCCGCGCGGAGGATTCAATGATCAAGTTTCGAATGTTGTTGGTACTTTCTCTCCTGTTCGTCTCGTTTTCGGCCTTCGCCCAGAATGGCATGAAGAAGGGCGACGCGGAATGGACTAAGCTGGAAAAGGTCCTGTGGGATGCTGATCAGCAGTGGCTGTGCAGTTCGGGCGAGGGTCTGTATCACAAGGACATTAAAGACTGCGTGGAATTCCGGAGCAAGTATTGGGCCGACCAGTTCTTCGAGATCGGCGCAACTGGAAAAATTGCCACAAAGGCGGAGATGGTCGCACAGCAAACAGCAGGCATACCGACTCACGTTCACGGTGTCGGTCCCTATCCAGAAGATTTCAAGCTGAGGGCGGTTTACGGAAACTTTGCCATGGCCACGGACCACACGCGTTTCAAGAGCGTTGATGCTAACGGCAAGGTTAATTTCACATCCGAAGTCACGTTTCTCCGGCTGTTCGTAAAAGAGGATGGAAAGTGGCGACCGGCTGCCGGTGCGGCGGTACCCATCGTTGCGCCAAAATAAATCGAGATGACGCAAGCAAAAGTGAGGTTCGATGAACGGAGAATGGAAATCCTCGATGGCTCGGCGATTGTTTCTTTCGCGGCTGGGCGAGGGAGCTGGCGTATTCGGCGCCGCGGTTATCGGTTCCAACGCTGCGGCTGGACCGATCCCGGCGGATGCGCAGCCGTGGCGGCCCGCCCGGCATCCGCAGGACGACTGGTATGAGCAAATCCCAGGCGTGCATCGATACCTATTTGATTCTTCTTCAGCGGAGGGCATGGGCTGGGCACTGCAGTTCGCCAGCAACTATTTCACAGCAAACCATGACGTCTACGGTCTGAAAGACAGCGATCTGGCGGTCATCATCGTCGCGCGTCACAAGGCCACGTCGTTTGCTTATAACGATGCGATCTGGGCGAAATATGGCAAGCAAATCTCCGAGCAAGCCGAATTCCTGGATCCCAAGACGAAGGAGCCGCCCAAATTTAACATTTACGGTCCCATGGGCGAGACGCAGCAGGCGGGCAAAATGGAAGCGCTGATCAAGAAGGGTGTGCAATTCGCGGTTTGTCAGATGTCCACGCGAGGAATTGCCACGAGAATCGCAAAGGCTACCGGTGCGGATACGGACGCAATCGTCAAAGAAATTGGCGCGAATCTGATTGCCAATTCCCACTTCGTTCCAGCGGGAGTATTGGCCGTGAATCGCGCGCAGGAACGAGGATACTCTTTCGTTTACGCAACCTGACGCCAGTAAGCCGTAGCGGCATCGCCACTCCTGGGGCTATGGCATATCCTGCGTTGGAACAACCGTCGTCTCCCCACGCGTAAAATCGAACTGCAGAGTCCAGCTGCTCAGAACGCCTTTTCCGCCTACGGTCGGCGGCTTGAATTTCCAACGTTGTGCAGCCTGAACCGCGGCTTGCGCAAAGTACCGGCTCGGTCCGCGTGATTCGAGCACCGCATCCTCCACGTTGCCTGCACGGTCCACATTGATCTTGACGCGCACTCTGACCGTGCCGCGAATGCTGTTGGTAGCCGATTGGAGCACCTCGGGCATCTCCCGGTGAGAGACTTCGCCGCGAACCCCGGACCCGACAGGTGTCCGCGCCACGGTATGAGTTTCCTCGCCGCGCATCGATTCGGGGTGAATCACCGCCGGAGTGGCGACTGGCCCCTTGGGCGTGGATTCCGCAGAATCAAATTCGGAATTGCGTGAGTTTGTTGACTTGGCTGACTTGATCGGAGGCTGCTCGTTCAATAGTACAGGGCTCGACGGCGCACTCGGAGTTGCAGACGGTTCATTTTCAGCGACGGGAACCGGAGCAACGTCGGAATGTTGGCGCGCCAGTTTTGGCGCCACAAAGAGCGCAGCTAGAACAAATGCGAGACCCAGGGCGGCCGGAAGGGCATAGCTGCGCGGTTTTGCGGGACGACTGGGTGGGCGCGCGGCAGAAATCGGCGCCGGTTGCTGAATTTCGACCCTGAGCGCGGCAATTTTCGGCTCCGACGCGGACGGTCGACCATGGGTTTGTGGTTTTGGCGTTTGCTCAACCGGCATGCGGCCTTCAAGGCGCGCTGCAATCTGGTCGACCGTCCAACGATTCTGCGGATGGCGGACCAGACAATGGCTGGCGATGTCGCGAAACGGCTGGGGCAAGGTCTCCGGAACCAATGGGTCTTTTTGTTCCGCCGCGCGCAGTCCAGGCAGGTCCTGCGTCAGAGTCTGAACGAGAGTTATGCCCAGCGACCAGGCGTCAACCGCCGTCGAGACCGATTGCGCTATGGGGAAAACTCCCGGCGTGCTCTCGGGCGGCTCATAAGCGTCGGCGTAACTCCTGCTCGCAAGTGGCTCTCCAGCGCGGCACAATTCGTCGCTCGAAAGTTTCAGCTGATCGCCTGCGGCCATAATATTAGCCGGTTTGATACGGCCGTGCACAAAGCCCTTGCCATGAAGATAGGCGAGAACACCCAGCACGGACTCCAGCGTGGCACGGGCTTCGTCGGTCGTGAGGGCGCGGCTCGGCAGAACTTGTGCCAGGTTCTCGTCGGCGAACTCCATGACGGCATAGATAAAAGGAGTCCCGTCGAGCTCAAATTGGCCCGTTTCGTAGAGTTGGATCAAATTGGGGTGCGATAGCTTGGAGGCTTCTTGCCAGCGAGTGAGATTTTTTTCGCCATTCCCGCCTTCTGGCTGGACGATTCTGATCGCTGCGTTGGCCTTAAGGTTGCCCCCAAGGCGCTCGGTAAGAAATACGCCGCTGTTTTCGGATCCACCGAGGTACCGGAGAAGTGGAAACCTCTCATTAAGAATCTGGCCTTCCCATTGTTTCCAGGTGTTGGGCATAATTCGACCTTTTTCAAGGGATTGGCTGGGGTGAGCGTCATTGTACTCACGGCGCGGGTCTGAGTTGTAAACCGAATGATGGGGAGTGTCCAGGACGGCAAGAGCCGGGCAGGTGCGCCGTCCGACGTGCGGTGAGAGGCTTACTTTGCTGTGATTTCGTCTTTGATCTTTGCGTACGCGGAGTTCGTAATCACTCCCCGTGTAACGAGGTCACGCTTGTCGGCATAAGGCCTGGCGCGAATGATTCTTCTGGCTTCCGGCCCGCTGATGCCAGGAAGCTCCGTCAGTTGATGCTCGGTAGCCGAATTCAGATCGAGCGGGGCATTCGCGCCGCGGGTCCAGCCTTCCTTCACGCCTTGTGCGGCTGCTTTAGCCTCTTCCGCAGCTTTTTCCGCGGCGCTATTCAATGCGCGGCCGGCGGATTGGATCGCGGGCTTCATTCGTTCGGTGGCGTCGGCCACTTGGTCGCGCGTTTTTTCGTCCCGCTGGCGCTGTTCTTCCTGGGCCGCGGAAGAAGGGGGCTGGCTTGGCCAGATCCAATTGCATCCCTGGGCGCCGCAGGAAAGAACGACGAGCAGCCCAAGCGCGATGCGCGAGTTTATGTTTTTTTTCAGCATCACAAGGCTACGACAGCCTACACGATTTTAAGCCAGGAAATAAGAACAGTTGTTGCGCAGCAGAAGAATGTCCTGCATCGTGTCTTCCAATGCGAGGCGCTCTTCTTCCGTCCCGGTTGAACACTCCAGTTCGAACAGGCGATTGAAAACCGCATCATCCGCAGCCACGAGTCGCGCATAAAATTTGTCGGAATCGACCTCGGTAAGGGCAGCCACAAAAAGTTGTCGCCATGTCTGCTTCGAACTGTTCATCGTCGTAAGCCCCTCGCATGCGGCGTCCGTTCGTTTCGAAAGCCGCGTCGAAAGCCGCGAATAAACCGGCAGCGGCGGTTTCCATCTGACCAAACACTAACGCAACGGTGTTAATCGCTGAATCAGGGCCATTACCTAATTACGGCTGAACTTTCCCCTAGACGAGTACGTCCAACCTATTGTATTCATTGGCCGCGACCCGATATGGTGCACGGGGCTTTAAGGCACGAATTCAGTTTTGTGGGTGCGGAAGCATGGGAAAATCCGCGGGCTGAGCTGGATGCTGGAAACTCAAAATTGTGTCATTCTGAACGAAGCGAAGCATCTTTCTTCGATTGCGACAATCCAAGAGAGGTCCTTCCCGAGAGAGGTTCTTCGATCCGCACAGTAATGACGATAGAGGCACTTTTTCAGGATTCCGTAACGCCTGAGCCCCCCATTTGCCTTTTCTTCACCGTGCCCGACAGTTAGCTTTTACGGACGCAGCGGTATTGTCTGTAGCCACTAGAACCGCGTATTCTGATATTTTCAGCCTGGAGGATTACCGTGGCCGCTTCGACATGGAAAGGTTTCTTGTCGTTTGGATTGATCTCCATACCCATCCGACTTTCGCCCGCGGCTCGCACCGAACGGATCAGCTTCAACCAGTTGCACAGCGTGTGTCATACACGCATCAAAATGCCGCTGTTCTGCCCCACGTGCAATCGAATGGTGGAGCGCTCGGAAATCGAAAAGGGCTACGAGTATGAGAAAGATCAGTATCTGCTGTTCAGCGAGGCCGAACTCGAAGAGGCGGAGCCGGAATCGGCGCGCACTATGGAGATCCTTGAATTTGTAAAAGTCGAGGAGATCGATCCGCTCTATTTTGACGCATCGTATTACGCGGCGCCGGAAGATGTCGGCGCGAAGGCTTACCACCTTCTGCTGGACGCCATGATCGAATCGGGGTATGCAGCCATCGCCAAAGTCACCATGCACAGCCGCGAAAACATCGTAATTGTCCGTCCGCGCAAGGAAGGCCTGACGATTCATACCATGTTTTATCAGAATGAAATACGTCCCGCGGTGGAATACGGCAGCACGGACAAATCGGAAATCAAGGAACAGGAAAAAGCCCTGGCCATGCGGTTGATCGAATCCCTGGCCACGCACTTCAAGCCGGAAAAATTCCACGACGCCTACCAGGAGAATCTGCAGAAGCTCATCGAAGCGAAAGCCCACGGACAGAAGATCTCCATCGTTCCGCCCGCCGCAAAGGCTCCCGTCATCGATTTGATGGAGGCCCTGAAGAAAAGCCTGGCGGCCAAACCTGCGCCCGCTCCTGCACCAGAAAAGACTCTGCTGCGAGTCGCTCCAAAGCGAGCCGAGTCGCCGCGAAAAAATCGCAAAACGGGTTAGAAATTTTGTTGCGGCTAGCGCTTTGATGCGTTGGCGGCGGCTCGAAGCGACTTGGATGCCTTGTGGGGGTGTGCGATTACGGGCAGAGGTTCGCCGGCCTGTATGTCAATGGCTATGAATTCGTTCTGCGAATGTTCAGCCAACTCTTGCAGTTTGCGAGTCGCTTCGAATTGCCCGAATACGCAGGCTCTCCAAATCGTTGATCCATCGGGGAATTTTTCGAAGATATCAAAATCTCGAAGCATGTTTGCACCTCCGGGGGAGGCCCGAGGCCAGTCGAAGTGTTTATACTCTTCGGGGAATTAGCGCGCAAGGTAAACCGTAATTGTTATCCACAGGCAGTCGATGCGCCTTTAAGGAATATTCTGACGCCTCGGGGCGCCCGGCGTCTGTTCGCAAGTTTGCCCGGATCAAATTTTAAGAATTCTTGCCGCAGTCCCGCCCAGAATCATCCTCCGTTGCTCCGCGCTCAGGTGCAGATCCTCGACCACATCCACCGGACGGTCATAGCCCACCGGAAAACAGTAATCGCTGCCCATCATCACGCGCTCCACGCCCACCTGCGAGATGATGTATTCCATCAGCGGCTTGGAATGAGCGATGGTGTCGTACATGAAGCGGTGCAAATAGGCGCTGGGCGTTTGCGCCGAATGCTTGGCAGCGGGAATTGCCTGCCAGCCGTGATCTAGACGCCCAACGATGTTCAGCAGCGAGCCTCCGGCGTGTGGCAGAACGACCAGCAAGCTTGGATGGCGATCCAGGACGCCGCCAAAGATCAGGTGAGATGCGGCCACAGTAGTGTCCAGCGGAAAGGCAACAAGATTGGTAAGGGAGAACGGCTGGAGTCGGTTGCCTCCGAGGATTGGCGGCAACGGGTGCAGGAAGACGGGGAGATTCAGCGTCTCAATTCGAGCGAAAATAGGTTCAAATAGCGGATCATCCAGATCGCGGCCCTCGATGTTAGTGCCCATGTATACGCCGCGAACGCCCGGGAGCCTGCTGACTCGGTTGAGTTCGTCGACGGCGCGATCCGGATCGAGCATGGGCAGTGTGGCGAGGACCACGAAGCGAGTCGGATTGGCCTGGTAGGCGGCGACTGCGCCATCGTTCCAGGTCATCGCCAGTTTGTGCGCGAACTCACCCTCCGCCCAGTAAACCATCGGTCCGGTGAGCGACAGCGCCTGAATCTCCACCCCTTGCGCGTCCATGTCCGCCAGGCGCTGCTTCAAGTCGATGAATTTCGCAGGTAGCGGTCCGTTGGATTCAACAGGCGTCTTGAAGAAAATGCCTTGCTCGGTCCGGTGAAACTCCGCGTTGAAACGCTGGCCCTCCGAATTGAACAGATCGAAGTACGTTTGTGGGAAATAGTGCGCGTGAATGTCAATGGCGCGCGCGCCGGTTTTCTTCGGGACAGGAGGAGTGGACGGATCGGCGAACACCGGCGTGTTCGTGCCGGCCACGGAAGTCAGTGCGGCGACCAGCCCGCCCTGCAGGATCTTTCGGCGTGATACACGGGGGTCACAACCCGGCACTACAATATTTTTCTTCATCGCAGAATCCTTGGAAGGCGATCGGTCTCGCGAATCGTACGCTTTTCTGAAACCCGGCACAATCATGCTTCAGTCGGACAGGTTGAGGCTGCGTAAAAACTCAAAAAGCCGTCATTCTGAGCGAAGCGAAGAATCTCTCTTCGATCTAAGTACAAGAGAACAAACAAAGAGAGATTCTTCGCTTCGCTCAGAATGGCAGAATAAGTCATTTTTTCCGCAGCCTGTGAAGCCTGTGCTATTTCGCGCCGTGACGAGCCTTAAGGTATCTTAGTAGGGCTGAGTACGGTGCGATGCAGCCTAATCACCGGACGCCGCGTCTCACATGGGGTGGTTGGAACGTTGAGGAGAATCAGAATGAGTCTCGCGCTACGCAGCCGATTGCTGAAGTTTTGGTTGTTCATCGTTATCGCGGCGATTCCCATTTTTGGCCAGGACGCCACCAAGACTGCGCCACCGAAAAAGTCCCCCGCGAAGGTTGCAGCGGGGAACGCGGGCGCAGAATCGAAATCAATTGCTCTGCCAACCATCAAGTTTGAGAAATATACTCTGCCGAATGGACTTGTTGTAATTCTGTCCGAAGACCACCGCTTGCCGCTCGTCTCGACAAACATCTGGTACCACGTGGGCCCGGCCAATGAGCTGCCGGGGCGCACCGGCTTTGCTCATTTATTCGAACACATGATGTTCGAAGGTTCGCGCCATGTTCCGAACAATTCCCATATTCGGTACCTGGAGGCTGCTGGCGCTTCCGACCTCAACGGAACGACGGATTTCGACCGCACGAATTATTTCGAAACACTGCCATCCAACCAGTTGGAGCTGGCCTTGTGGCTGGAGTCCGATCGGATGGGATACCTCCCGGACAAGCTGGATCAGGCCAGCCTGACGAACCAGCAGGACGTGGTGCGCAACGAGCGCCGCCAGAGCATCGAGAACAATCCCTACGGCATCGTGGATGAAGGCGTGTATCACCTGATCTTCCCGAAGGCGCATCCCTACCACGCGGACGTGATGGGTTCGCACGCAGACATTCAGGCCGCGAAGCTGGAAGATGTGCGCAATTTTTTCAAACTGTACTACGCTCCCAACAATGCGAGTTTGGCCATTGTGGGCGATTTTGATCCGGCACAAGCGAAGCAGCTCGTTGACAAATATTTTGGACCGCTGAAGCGCGGTGCACCCGTTCCGAAGATCACCGCCGTTACGCCACCGATCACAGCGGAGCGCCGCGCCGTGATTCACGACCAGGTGGAACTCCCGCGCGTGTACATGGCCTGGCTGACATCCTCCATTTTTAAGCCGGGCGACGCAGACGCGGATCTGGCATCGGCAATTCTGGGCGGAGGAAAATCCAGCCGCCTGTACAAAAAGCTGGTTTACGAAAAACAGATTGCACTGGACGTCAGCGCGTCACAGCAATCGCTGATTCTGGGATCGGTTTTTGAGATTGTGGTCACGGCGCGGCCCGGACACACGGCTGAAGAAATGGAGAAGGCCGTGGACGCGGAGCTGGCCGCGTTCCGCAAGGACGGCCCTTCCGCCGTGGAGCTCGAACGTGCCAGAAACGGAACGGAGACCGGAATGATCCAGGGCCTTGAGCGCCTGGGCGGTTTCGGCGGCGTGGCTGACCGCTTGAACGAATACAATCACTATCTTGGCAATCCAGGCTATTTTCCGGAGGATGTGCAGCGGTATCAATCCGCGACGACCGAATCGATTCGCGCGTTCGCGCAGGCTCAACTGAAGCCGACTGCGCGCGTTGTTGTTTACGGAATCCCCGGCAAGCCGGATCTCGGTCCTGATGTTCCGACACCCGAAAATCAGGCCAAAGGGAAGAGCACCGGCGGTGAATCCGTAAATGCGGATGCGCCATGGCGGGAGAATCCACCAAAGCCCGGTCCGGTGCACGCTTTGAGCCTTCCAGAGCCGGATATCTTCAAGCTTTCGGATGGGTTGACTGTCTATTACCACTACCGCCCGGGACTGCCGGTGGTTGCCGCCAATCTTGTTTTCAATACGGGGAGCGGAACAAATCCTGTGGACAAGCCAGGACTCGCCAGCTTTACCGCGAACATGTTGCAGCAGGGGACACAGGCACGAAACGCCATCCAAATCGCGGATGAAGCGGCGCTCCTCGGAACAGGCCTTTCTTCGCATGCGAGCATGGACGCTTCGAGCGTTGGCGGAAGCTCGCTTACCAAGAATTTTCCGGGTGTTCTGGACCTGATTTCGGATGTCGTTTTGCATCCGACGTTTCCGCCGGACGAAGTGGAACGGCAGAGGGCTTCGCGCCTGGCAGCGTTCGCTGACGAACGCTCTGACCCGGACACGATCATCGCGCGCACCGCGGTTTCCGCGCTGTTCGGGCCAAAAAGCCCCTACGGCTACGATAACGCCGGCACGGAGCCTTCGGTCAAAGCCATGACGCGCGAAGACATGATGAATTTCTGGAAGACGCATTACGTGCCAAGCAACGCGGCGCTGGTGGTCTCCGGAAATATTCCGGTCGAAGATTTGAAATCCCTGGCCGAGAGTAAATTTGCCGCATGGAAAGGTGGTGAGTCCGCTGCGCCGACAGCGGGCGCGCTGGAATCCACGAAGGCTAAAATCGTCATTGTGGACCGGCCGGGCGCGCAGCAGACGCAGGTGCGCCTGCTGCAAATGGGCGTCGATCGTTCAACGCCGGATTACCCCGCGCTCGAAGTGATGAACTCCGAACTGGGCGGCCTGTTTTCGAGCCGCATCAACCTGAATTTGCGCGAAGAGCACGGCTACACTTACGGAGCGCAATCCTTTTTTGTGTACCGGCGTTCGCTGGGATACTTCGGGGCGGGCGGTGGTATCAGGACCGATGCGACGGGGCCCGCGGTTGCGGAAATCATTAAGGAAATTCATCGAATGATTGACACGCCGATGAAGCCCGAGGAACTAAGCCTGGCGAAGGACTCCCAGTCGCGTTCGCTTCCGGGCATTTTTGAGACCAACAGCGGGGAAGCCGGCGCGCTGTCTGAAATTTTCGTGTTCAACCTGGCGCGGGACTATTTTTCGACTCTGCCGGAGCGGCTGAACGCGGTCACTTCGGAGGACGCCGAGGCTGTGGCCAAGAAGTACCTGCACCCGGATCAACTGATTCTGGTTTGCGTCGGGGATCGTGCCAAGATCGAGCCCCAGCTTGTGAAACTCGATCTTGGAGCGATTGAGTTTCGAGATGCCGACGGGAACGTCGTCAAGTAGCGAACCATTTCGAGCAGCCAATTTCGAACATCCAATTTCGAGCACCCAATTTCGAGCACCCAATCATTCTGTCATTCTGAGCGAAGCGAAGAATCTCTCTTCGATTGCAGCGATCCAAGAGAGATTCTTCGCTTCGCTCAGAATGACAAGGCGTGCTGACGGGAGGCAGGCGATAGAAATGGGATTCGCAGGCTGCAATAAACAAGGAAACAACAGAACAAGTAAACGGCGCGCGACGATGAATCGGAAATGATCGGAAGGTTAACGCGGACGCGAATTAGCTGGCTTTTCGCGCGGCGCGCTCGCGAACAAAGTCCACAATGTTTTGCGTGGACGTGCCGGGAAGAAAAATTTCCGCGACGCCCGCGTTTTTGAGCCCCGCAATATCGCTTTCGGGAATCGTGCCCCCAAGAAGCACGGTCACATCGCTCATTCCTTTTTGTTTGAGCAAATCCAGAAGCTGCGGGACGAGGGTGTTGTGGGCCCCGGAAAGAATCGACAGCCCGATGACGTCCACATCTTCCTGCACGGCGGCGGAGGCAATCATTTCCGGCGTCTGCCGCAAGCCGGTATAGATCACTTCCATGCCGGCATCACGCAGGGCGCGCGCAATGATTTTGGCGCCCCGGTCATGACCATCGAGGCCGGGTTTTGCGATCAGAACTCGTATCCGCTTCTCAGGCATTCGTTTTTCGCGCCCCTTTAAGTCGGAACCGCCGTATTCCTAGGTAACGGATGTTTCTTCGTGTGTGCCAAACACATCGCGCAAGGCGTCGCAGATTTCACCCAGCGTGGCATATGCCTTAACCGCGGCATAAATATGAGGCATCAGGTTTTCCGTTCCTTGGGCCGCGGTACGCAAAGCCGTAAGTTGGCGCGCGACCTCATCCTTCGAGCGTTCCGAGCGCAATTTCCGCAATCGCACGGATTGCCGCTCACGAATGGATTCGTCGATGCGCAGAATATCGATGGGCCGTTCCTCGCCTGTAAATTCATTTACGCCCACGATGATTTTTTCTTTGCGGTCCACCGAGACCTGATAGTGATAGGCCGCGTCCGCAATTTCCCGTTGCGGATATCCCTTTTCGATGGCCTCGATCATCCCGCCCATCTCGTCGATTTTGCGGATGTATTTCCCCGCGGCCTCTTCCATCTGGTTGGTCAAAGTCTCGACAAAGTACGAACCGCCAAAGGGGTCAACCGTATTCGCGACGCCGGTTTCATGAGCGAGAATCTGCTGCGTTCGCAAAGCCAGGGTCGCGGCGAACTCAGTGGGCAATGCCCAGGCTTCGTCCAGTGAATTTGTGTGCAGAGATTGCGCGCCGCCCATCACCGCCGCGAGAGCCTGAACAGCTGTACGCACTACGTTGTTGTACGGCTGTTGCGCCGTCAGCGAACATCCCGCTGTCTGGGCGTGAAAACGAAGAGCGCAAGAACGCGCGGATTTGGATCCGAACCGTTCACTCATCGTTTTGTACCAAATGCGGCGCGCGGCACGATATTTCGCGATTTCCTCGAAGAAATCGTTGTGCGCGTTGAAGAAAAACGACAACGCCGGCGCGAAGTCATCCACAGCAAGACCGCGCTGGATGCCCCACTCCACATACTCGATCCCATCGCGCAGCGTGAACGCCAATTCCTGAATCGCGGTCGATCCCGCCTCGCGAATA
>Ga0157378_10003603_pt1 | contig 13709 bp, 13 predicted proteins | sample M65metaG_FD_115309 | JGI IMG/M metagenome (GOLD analysis project Ga0157378, IMG submission 115309) | Miscanthus rhizosphere microbial communities from Kellogg Biological Station, Michigan, USA - M6-5 metaG | ecosystem: Host-associated > Plants > Roots > Rhizosphere > Soil | place: USA: Michigan...
AGCGGCGATGAAGACGACTTCACCGTCCGCAATCAGACCGACCTGGCGCAGGCCGCCGAAAGCTCGACGCGGGTGATGACGCTGCTCCTCGCCGCCATCGCCTCGATCTCGCTGCTCGTCGGCGGCATCGGCATCATGAACATCATGCTGGTGTCGGTCACCGAGCGAACCCGCGAGATCGGCATCCGCCTGGCCATCGGCGCCCGCGGCTCCGACGTCCTCACCCAGTTCCTGGTCGAGAGCATCGTCATGGGCATTCTCGGTGGCGCGATCGGACTGGCAGCCGGCGTCACCGGTGCCAAAGTCCTCGGCCATTTCACGGGATGGGAGACCGTGATTTCCCCGATCGTGATGCTGATCGCCATCGGCTTCTCCGGCGCAGTAGGCGTGTTCTTCGGCTACTACCCTGCGAGGAAAGCCGCGGCGCTGAATCCGATTCAGGCGTTGCGGTACGAGTGAACGTGGTGGGCATCCCTGCCTGCTCTACCACCCTCAACTCAAATACAGCCACACCGGCACGGTTACGGGACCAGTCCCGCCGCTGCCGGTGATGGTGATCGAGCCTTGATACGTGGCCGACGGCAAGATGAGTGTTTCGTGAACGGAGATTGTGATCATGGTGAGGTTTGTCCCCGGCGTCCCGGCGGACGTCGACACTGTCAGCCACGTTTTCTCGTTGCCGAAATCGTCCTTTGCCGTTCCGGTGGCGGTGACGGTAAGTGTCACGCCCGGACCGGCGGAGGCGAGCATCGTCTGCGGCTCCGTGCCGAGGATGTGTGAGGCGTTGAAGATGACCACCGTCGGGCAGACCACGATCGTGCCGGAGAAGGCGCCGGTGGAGTTGCTGCCGGTAAGCGATCCATTCAGTGTCGGCGCGCCGGCGTCGCGCGCGGTGAGTGAAGTGACGGTGGACGGACTGTTCGAGAGGCCGAAGTTCTCCCACACCGTTGCCACGATGGACGAATGATCGAAGACGCCGTTCGACGGCGCGATCGGCCCGGCGTTGACCAGCGGTGACACGATGATCGCCGGCACACGGCAACCGTACAGCGTGTAGCCGAAGCCGACCGCCGCCGTGTCGCCCGACGAAATCAGGCCGCTGCTGATTCCGGCCTGCGGGATCGTCATCGGCGGCGTGCCGATGTTCACGGTGCCGGGCGGAGTCGCCGTCGGCGGGGAAACATGATCGAAGACGCCGCCATGTTCGTCGTACGTGATGATCAATAGCGTGGAATCCCAGTAGCTGCTCGACTGCAGAAGGTTGTAGACCTGCATCAGCAGCAGCTCGCCGCCGGCGGCGTCGATCGGAGGATCGCTCGGATCGGTGTGCGGACTGATGCCGTAGTCGCCGGGGCCGGGATGGTTCGAGTTCGGCGGCAGATGATTCGGCGCATGGGTACGGCTGTACCGCGGCTCGATGAAGGAAAACGCCGGCAGCGTCGCGCCGTTCGCGCCGGTGACGTCATCGACGAACGTGCTCGGCACGGTCTTCAGTTGCCCCGGCGTCGTGCTTCCCCAGTCGCTGCCGTCGAACGTCGAGACGTTTCCGTTCGATTCGCTCTGTGCCTTGCCGGCGATGTACGGGATGGTGAGGACGGCGATGGAGTAGTCGTGAAAGTAGACCTTCCAGTTCGTCTGGCCATTGCCGAGGACCAGATCGAGCTGGCTGCAGATCGTCGGCAGTTCGAGCACGCTGTCGTCAGGGATCAGCTTGATCAGGTAGAAGGGATAGTCCTTGTCGTTGACCGCGCTGTAGGGCGGATCGCAGTCGGGATTGATGATGGCCGGCGCCGCGCAGAAGGCGAAGAGCCGGTTGACGAACGTCTGCGACGGCACGGAGGCGTGCCACTGATCGCAGACGCCGAAGTTGTTCGCCAGGAATGCCGTGACCGGAAGCTGCTCCGGGGTGAGGTAGTTCATCACGTCGCCGACGTTGTTTTCGGCGTTCGCGGAGCCGGGTCTGAGGATGCTGTTGTAGTTCCCGGTGAAGCCCTGCATCAGCGGTGATGGCGGCGGAGGTGCTACGGGAGGGTAAGGATCGTAGGGAGGCGTCGTCGGAACGGAATCGCCGACGTTCGCACCGAGGATCTGCTCGGCCATGTCGCAGAACAGCTCTCCCGGATCGAGCATGGGAATCATCGTCCCGGAGTAGGCCTGTCCCGAGCCGCCGATCGTCTGCGATGGAAGGTTCTGGGCGTTGATCGGAGTGCTCGAATCGTAAGGGTTGGGGTTGGAGTTGGTGCCGGGGAACCCTTCCTGCGTCCATCCGAGGACGTTGTCAAACGAACGGTTCTCCAGCATCACGACGACGACGTGTTCGATGGTGGGCATATCTGAGGAGGGTCTTGAGGAGGTGGTTCCCTACCCTCTGAGGGAAAACCCATCGTGTCCGCGCTCGGCCGCAGAGGCGAGGAGGAGCTCGCGTAACGGCACGAGCGCGGGGACGGAGAGCGTCACTTGGATCGCAGCGGCGACGACGCGTGGCGTCGCCTGAGTTGCGCCGGTTGGAGCGGGCGAAAGCAACAGTCCGGCGGAAAGGCCTGCGATCACGAACAGGGGGAGGATGCGACGGCTCACGAACGGCACGATAGAAGGGCGTCCCTCGCGGGCCTCGTGACGATGCTCACTCCTCGGTGTGACGGCAGAGATCAGCGTTCAAGAGCACCTTGGAACGAATCGTGCGGGTCCCATCACCATGACAAAAATCAGCGTTTTTGATCACGTCACTGTCGACGGTTTCTTCGCCGGCCCAAACGGGGAGATCGATTGGTTCAAGTCGATCGAGAAGGATGATGAGTTCGAGGCGTTCACGCACCAATCGGCGCAGTCGGGCAGCACGCTCGTTTTCGGGCGGACCACCTACGAGATGATGAAGAGCTTCTGGCCCACGCCGGAGGCGATCAAGATGGATCCGGGAATGGCCAGGGTCATGGATGAGAGCCCGAAGATCGTCTTCTCGAAGACTTTGAAGAGCGTCGAGGAGGGGCCGAACTGGAAGAACATCACGCTCGTTCGCGACATCGACCGCGCTGCAATCCTCGAGCTCAGGGAGAAGAGCGACGTCACCGTCCTCGGCAGCGGTTCGATCGTGCAGCAGTTTGCGAACCTCGGGCTGATCGACGACTACACGCTCGTCGTGGTGCCTCTGGTCCTGGGGGAGGGCAAACCGCTGTTCCTCGGCGTTCGGAAAACGAGCCTGAAGCTCGAGCTGTCGAAATCGTTCAAGAACGGTGTGATCGTGAATCGATACAAAGCCCGGTGACTTGCCGCCGCGATATCAGACACCGCGGCGGCACGTCGATGGTTCAGGGCTTGGTCAACTCCACGCCGGTGGCGACGAACGAAACCTCGTCGGCGGTGCCGTCGGCGTTCCGCTTCAGCGTCGCGCCGTCGGAGGTCAGGTGATCGGCCTCGGCTTTGCTCAGGGTCTTGATCTCGGTCACGCCCTCGGCCCGCGCCTTCATCCCTTTGGCGGTGAGCGGGATGAAGAACTTCTCATCCTTGAAGGTGACGCGCACGGTCTTCTTGCCGGCGGCGGGTGCAAGCTCCATCCAGCAGCCTTTGGCGCTGCAGGATTTCTCGATCACGCCTTCGACGACGACGGCATTCTTCGTGTAGTCGCGCGGCGATTCGAGGACGGTGGTCAGGGCGACCGGTTTCGATGAGGAGACGGGGGCGCCGCGCTTGATGGCGTCGGCGCCGAAAGCAGTTGTGGCCACGAGCAGGATCACGGCGGCGATGGTTGTCTTTTTCATTCTTCCTCCTATGCGGCGCACAGGATAGCGGGACGTTTGTACGCAGCATCCGCCTGTTGCCGAGGCGTTTCCATTCCGTTCCCGCCGTTGAGCAGGATCAGAGGTGGGCCGTCGCCGTCGATGCGGTGGGTGAGGGTCAGGGGCCTATTCTGTACTCTGTCGGGAAACTAAGCGGAGGTTGATATGACGCGTCTTCGAGTTTTGTTCCTTGCCGCCATCGTGGCGTTCTCAGTCGTAACGCATGCCGAGGAGACTTTCAGCGTCGGCACGGCCTCGGCGGCGCGCGGGCAGAAAGTCGCCGGTACGATCGAAGTGCCGGCCGGTGTCGATGCGGCGCTCAGCATCCCGGTGGTCGTCGTCAACGGCGGGCGGCCGGGACCGGTGCTGGCGCTCGTCTCCGGCGCGCCCGGGACCGAATACGCATCGATCATCGCGCTTGAGAAGGTGATCGAGAGGCTCGATCCGGCGGCGCTCGCGGGGACGGTGATCATCGTGCCGCTGGTCAACGTCCGCTCGTTCGAGCAGAAGATCGCGCACGTCAACCCGGTGGACAACAAGAGCATGAACCGCTTCTATCCGGGAAAGATGGATGGGACGCAGACCGAGCGCGCGTCGTACCTGATCACGAAGCAGGTGGTGGAGCGCTGCGACCATCTCATCGATCTGCACGGCGGCGACATCGACGAGAGCCTTCGTCCGTACGGCTACTGGACCGTCACCGGCAACGGCGCACAGGACGCGTTTTCGAAGCAGATGGTGCTCGCCTTCGGCCTCGATCACATCATCATCTCCGCCGATCGTCCGAAGGATCCAGCGGCGTCTCGCTATCTGGAGAACACGGCCTCAACGCGCGGGAAGGCATCGATCACCGTTGAAGCCGGACACGCGGGAACGGTGGAGACTGACGACGTCGAGGCGCTGGCCGGCGGATGTTTCAACGTCATGCGCTTTCTGAAGATGCTGCCCGGCACGGCGGCGCCGGTCGAGAACCCGGTGTGGATCGAGAAGGTCGAGAGCGTGACCAGCGATCAGACCGGCATCTTCTATCCGCTGGTCAAACGCGGCACGTACGTCGCGCAAGGCGCGCGTATCGGCTACGTGACTGACTACGTCGGCAAGACCATTCTCGATGCGCGCTCTCCCGCGGCCGGTGTGGTGACGTTCATCCGCGCGGTGCCGTCGATGACGAAGGGAGAGACGATCGCCAGCATCGGGGTAGTGGCCCAGCGGGCGCCGTAGCGAGATCCCTACCTCGGGTGCCGCGGGCGCGGTTTCGGCTTCTTCACTTCCGGAACCGGCTTCGTCTGCGGCTTTGGCGGTGGAGCAGGGCGCGGTGTGAGCAGCAGTGTGATGTTGTCATCATGAATCACCAGCGTGCCGCTCGTTGCTTTGGCGTGGATCGTCAACTGCTTCACCGCCGTTCCCTCGGGGACGGCGATGTCGCCGGTGAGATCGCCGCCGTCATGCGGTTTCGAGATCTGTTCGAAGACGGGGATGGTTGCTCCGTCCGTACGCGTGGCGACGGCCGTGATCGTTGCCAACGTTCCGGGCGGAAGCCCTTCGTACTTGAACGAGGCGGCAATGTTGTCGTTGTCTGCGGCGCGAGTCGCTTTCGCCGTGAGCGTGGCGTTGACGATTTTCCGATTGCCGACCGCGACGATCGGAATGATCGAGATCAGCGCAAGGGCAAAGAGGATTCCGGCGGCGAGGATCGCCCGTCCGCGCGACCGGACGAGCTTTGCGAAGTACTTCTGAACGTCGAAGAGATTGTCGAGATTGACGTTCCCACCCTTTGGCGTGAGGACGAACATCGATAGCGCAAGGCTCAGGCAAATCAGCGACAGCGGAAGGAGGAGCAGCCAGGGATCGCGGGCCACGGCCTTATTTCCGGAAAGGATGCCGAAGCCGGTGAGCAGCGTGCCGAAGATCGTGACGGTGCTGAAGAGATACTTCGCATGGCTCTCGGCTCGGTCGAGCGACTTATCGGGCGTCAGTGTTTTCGCAGCGGCAGAAAGGACTTCATCGGTTACCGTCGGTTTAGCCATCAAGGCATCCCTTCGCCTTCGAAGGAGTTGTCGTGGCCTTTGCTGCACTGCACGATGACGCGCCAATGACGCGGATTGCCCCCACCGCTGAACCGCAAAACGTAGGTCGTAGGAGTGCTTTCGGTAAGAACTTTCATCCGGACCTGATTCGTCAGATCTTCGTGGTCGTCGCCCCAACAGTCGTATTCACCCATGACTCTCTCCTTCGCTTTTGGAGAGCCATGACGGAGCAACTTCCCTACCCGCGAACAATGAGTGGGACCGATGAGGCGGCGACCGGCTCCGGCCGCCGCCTCGGTAGAGGAGGGGATCAGGCTTTCGCGAACTTGCGGACGGTCTGGCGGAAATCGTCGGCTTTCTCGATGATCTGATCGACTTTGTCGATCACCTGATTGGTGACGCCGGAGACCTTTTTCTGCATCTTCTTCCCGGTGATCGGCGCGTACAGCAGGCCGAGGGCGGCGCCGGTCACGAGGCCGCCTAAAAAGGTGAAGAAGTAACTCTTGAAGCTGCTCTTTCGTTCGAACATTGGCTGGGTTCCTTTCGCCGATATCATCTGCCGCTCGCGGCAGCGTGGCTGGTCGAACGATCACGCAAGGAGTGTGCCGCGTGTCACGCCGGAATGTTGGCGTCGCCAGCGCGGGTTTTCGGCGCGATGCTGAGCTCTCAAGCGCGGATCGACGACGCCTCTCCCACGGAGCTGATGCAGCTCGACGCCGATCACCCCGGTTTTCACGATGTCGTGTACCGGCGGCGGCGCAATGAGATCGCTCGCGCCGCCCTCGACTATCGTCAGGGGCCGGTGCCGGAGATTGCCTACACCGAACAGGAGCACGATGTGTGGGCCGAGGTCTGGCGGCATCTCGATCCGCTGCACGATCGGTACGCCTGCCGCGCGTATCGCCATGCCGGCGATCGGATCGCGTTGTCTCGCGAGCGGATTCCGCAGCTCACCGAGGTGAATGCCACCATCCATCCACTGCTCGGATTTTCCATGGTGCCGGTGGCCGGGCTCGTCGCGGCGAAAGCGTTTCTCTCGCAGCTCGGCCGCGATGTGTTTCTCTCGACGCAGTACATGCGCCATCACAGCGTGCCGCTCTACACGCCGGAACCGGACGTCGTTCACGAGCTGATCGGGCACGCGGCGACGTTCGCCGATCCGACCTTCGTCGCGCTCAATCGTGCCTTCGGCGAGGCCACGTTGCGCGCGCAGGATGACCCGGAAGCGATCGAGCGCATCGGGCGGCTCTACTGGTACACACTCGAATTCGGCGTCGTCCGCGAGGCCGGTGCGCTGCGCGTCTACGGCGCCGGCCTTCTCTCGTCATTCGGCGAGCTCGGTCGTTTCGAGCGCGAGGAAGAGCTGAACGAGTGGAGCGTGGATGAGATCGCGGCCACGCCGTATGACCCGACGAGGTACCAGGAAAAGTTGTTCGTCGCCCCCGGCTTCGACGTCATGGCCAACGATGTTCTGCAGTGGCTGGAGCGCGTGGGGTAGGCGGAGCACAGACAGGAGTGTATGTGCCACATTAGCCTGCGCGACAGACGGGATCTGAGCAAGTAGCAGGACGATGCGAACAGACACTCTTGTCTGGGCGGCGCTCAAACCAACGCCGATTTTCTCCCCGCCACATCCGCGACCAGCGCAATCAGATCCTCCGGCTCGACCGGTTTTTTCAGGTACTCATCGAAGCCCTCGGCCAGGGCGATCTCGCGTTCGGAGGGGCGGCCGTAGGCGGTCAGGGCCACGGCGGGAGTGTGTGATTTCTCATCGGCGAGGGATCGGATGCGGCGGATGAGGGAGTAGCCGTCCTGCTCGGGCATGGCGACGTCGCACAGCATCACATCGAAGGGTTCGCGTGCCGAGAGTGTCAGTCCTTCTTTTGCGCTCGCTGCTGCGGTAACGATCGCGCCGTACTGTTCGAGGATCGCTGCAATCGTCCTGCGGGAGTCCGGCTCGTCATCGATGACCAGGAGGCGAAGACCGATGATCGAGGGCGTCGTCTCGGGCGAAGTTTTTGCGCGCGGCGCTCGTCCGCCGACGGGAAAGACTTCGATCGGCGTTGATGTCTGAACAGGAATGGTTACGGTAAATGTCGCGCCAAGCCCCTTCCCCTCGCTGGCGACGGCGATGGTTCCTCCGTGAAGCTCCACCAGCTGTTTGGCGATCGAAAGGCCGATGCCCATGCCGCCGTGGTGGCGCATGGTGCCCCCTTCCTGCTGTGCGAAGCGGTCAAAGGCGTAGGGGAGAAATTCGGGACGAATCCCCACGCCCGAGTCCTGCACCTCCACGACGATGTTCGAATCGCTGGAGAAGAGGCGCACGTCGACACGTCCGCCGGCCGGCGTGAACTTCACCGCATTGGAGAGCAGGTTCCAGAACACCTGGTTCAGCCGCGCAGGATCGCCGCCGAGATGGGGGAGGCCCGGCTGGAAATCCATCCGGAGCCGCAGTTCCTTCGCTTCCGCGGCGGGAACGAAGGCAGTGAGCGCCGCGCGCAGCACACCCTCCATATCCACCGGTTCCACGGTCAGGCGCAACTTGCCGGTGATCATGCGCGAGACGTCGAGGACGTCATCGATGAGCTGTGCCTGCGCCTGGGCGCTGCGGTGGATCGTGGCCAGCCCTTCCTTTCGCGTGCGCTCATCGAGAGTGCCTGCGGCCAGCAACGCCGTCCAGCCGAGGATCGAGGTCATCGGTGTGCGCAGCTCGTGAGAGAGCGTGGCCAGGAACTCGTCCTTGGCCCGGTTGAGCGACTCCGCCTCTTCGTAGAGACCGGTGAGCACACCTTCCGTACTCTTCTGATCGTCGATGTCCGTGTTGGAGCTGATCCACATGGTGATGTTGCCGGCGGCATCGTGCATGGCGCAGGCGCGGCTGAGATGCCAGCGATAGATGCCGTCGGCGCGCCGGAAACGATGCTGCGCTTCAAACGACTCTCCGCTGCTGATCGAATGTCTCCAGAGACGCGCTGTCTCCTTCACCTCGTCCGGATGGATGAACTTCGTCCATCGCCAATCTTTGATCTCATCCAGGGAGAGCCCGGTGAAGGCGCTCCACTGCTGATTGAAGTAATCGACGTCGCCGTTCGGCCTGGCGGTGAAAACCATCAGTGGCATCGACTCGGCGAGAAAACGAAACCGATCCGTACCTTGCTGCGCCGCCTTCTCGGCCGTCTTGCGCTCGGTAATGTCGCGGATGTTGCACTGGATGATGTTCTGGCCGTCGACGTCGTAGGAGTTGCTGACAAACTCCACTTCCGCGCGCCTGCCGTCCTTCGTTTCCAGCGGCAAGTCCTCGTAACGGATGTAGCCGTTCTTCTGCAACCGGTCGAAGGCCGCTTTGCTCTCATCGATGTCGTGAAAAAGCCCGATCTGCCAGAGCTCCTTGCCGGCCAGTTCCTCGAGCGTGTAGCCGAGCAGGTCGATCACATAAGGATTGGCGTCAATGATCTTCCGGCTGTCGGCGTCGACGATCAGGATGGCATCCTGCGCCGTCTCGAAGAGCCTCCTGTAGCGAACCTCGGACACGCGAAGGGCACGCGTGACCTGTGCGCGCTGGGTGATGTCGCGGATGTTGCACTGGATGACCTTCTGGCCGTCTACGTCATAGGAGTTGCTGACAAACTCCACGTCCACGGACCTGCCGTCCTTGGTTTGGAGCGGCAAGTCCTCGTAGCGGATGTAGCCCGCACGGTGCAGTTTCTCGAACGCCGCTTTACTGGCCTCGATGTCGGGGAACAAGCCGATCTCCCAGAGCTCCTTGCCGATCAGCTCGTCGAGCGTGTAGCCGAGCAGAGCGATCACGAATGGATTCGCGTCGATGATCCTGCCGTTGTCGCCGTCGAGAATGAGGATGGCATCCTGCGCCGTCTCGAAGAGCCGCCGGTAGCGGACCTCGGAGGCTGCCAGAGCGGGCGTCGCATCGCTGTTTTTGACGATCGTCATTTGTTTTCGCAGAACGACGTTTGGACCGTCCCGAACCGGCCATGCTATTCACAACGGTTCCGTAAATCTGTTCAATACGGAACGCAGGCGATTCGTGGAAATCGGGCCCGCCGCGATGCTATAAATTGATGCCGTGAGCCCGGCACAAAAGACCAAAACGGCAGGTGCGCGACAGGCGCCGTTTGATCCCGAAGCCTTCCTCGAAGGCGCGGGCGTGGGCCGGACTCTGGTCGAGCTGAAGAAGAACCAGGTTCTGTTCTCCCAGGGCGACCCGGCGGACGCGGTCTTCTACATCCAGAAGGGCAGTCTGAAGCTCACCGTCGTCTCGCAGCGCGGCAAAGAAGCGACCGTGGCACTGCTTCAACCCGGACACTTTGTTGGCGAGTCGTGCGTAGCGGTGGCTGAGCGCGTGCGCATGGTGACCGCCACCGGGCTGACCCGCTGCACATTGATGAGGATCGAGCGGGAGGAGATGGTGCGCGTGCTTCACGAGGAGCACGCCTTCGCCGACGTCTTCGTCACCTTCCTGCTTGCGCGCAACGTTCGCATCCAGGAGGACCTGGTCGATCAGCTTTTCAACTCCAGCGAAAAACGACTGGCGCGCGTCCTGTTGCTGCTCGCCAACTTCGGCAAGGAAGGGAAGCCGGAGAGCGTGATCCCGAAGATCAGCCAGGAAGTGCTCGCCGAGATGATCGGCACCACACGCTCGCGGGTGAACTTCTTCATGAACCGTTTTCGAAAGATGGGGTTCATCGAATACAACGGAACGCTGGAAGTGCACAGCTCGCTGCTCAACGTGATCCTCCACGACTAGCCGTCACGGTCTCCACTGTCTCCTTTTGCACAGTTTGCGGATCGGAGCATCGATATCGTCTCTGCTGGCGATCGACCGATCGATCGATTCCCGATCGAATCCTGCCGCAGCCCGCGAAAGAGACCCCCAATGAAACGAACCTATATCTGTCTTCTGACGATCATCGGATTGGCCGCCTCACCAGTATTCGCGCAGATCTCTCTCGGCACCGCGCAGAACTTCGGTGTCCTCGGTGGGTCGGCGGTCACGAACACCGGTGCGACGACGGTCAACGGCAACGTCGGCGTCAGCCCCGGCAGCTCCGTCACCGGCTTTCCTCCCGGCATCGTCGTCGGTGGGGCGATCCACAGCAACGACGCCGTGGCCATGCAGGCGCAGAACGATCTCACCACCGCGTTCAACAACATCGCCGGCACGCCGTGTACGGTCGATCTCACCGGTCAGAATCTCGGCGGACTGACGCTGACGCCGGGCGTCTACTGTTTCACGTCATCCGCGCAACTCACCGGCGCGCTGACTCTCGACGCCCTCGGCAGTCCGAACGCGCTGTTCCTCTTCAAAATGGGCAGCACGCTCACGACCTCCACCGGCTCCTCGGTCGCGATGATCAACAGCGGTGGCAACAGTTGCAACAAAGTCTTCTGGCAGGTTGGAAGCTCCGCGACCCTCGGTACAGGCTCGACGTTCGTGGGAGACATCCTTGCTCTCACCAGCATCACGCTCACCACCGGCGCGAATACCAACGGCCGGACGCTGGCGCGCAATGGCGCGGTGACACTCGATACCAACAACGTCAACACCTGCGGCGTCTCGGTCTGTCCGATCATCACCGTGAATCCGGCCACTCTGCCGAACGGCAGCGTCGGCACTCCCTACGTTCAAGTCGTCTCCGCCTCGGGCGGGACCCCGCCGGTCATGTTCTTCGTATCGAGCGGCTCGCTGCCGACCGGACTCCTTATCCTTACCTCCACGGGTGCGATCACCGGAACGCCGCTCACGCCGGGGACCTTCACCTTCACCATCACCGCGACCGACGCAAATGGCTGCACCGGCAGCCGCCTCTACACGATCACCGTCACCAGCCCGGGCTGCCCGGCCATCGTCCTGAGTCCCACCACACTGCCGCCCGGCATGTCCCAGACTCCGTACGTACAAACGATCACCGCCTCGGGCGGGACCGCGCCGTTCACCTTTGCCGTCGCCGCGGGAGCGCTGCCGGCCGGACTCTCACTCAACCCGGCCACGGGATTGATCAGCGGCACGCCTCTGGTGCCGGGTCTGTTCAACGTCACGATTCGAGCGACCGATGCGGTTGGCTGTCAGGGCAGTCGCGCCTACGCACTGGTCATCCTTCCGGCGCTTCTGGCGGCCGGCGGTCCGACGCTGAACTTCGTCGGACTGATGATTCTCACGGTGCTTCTTGCCGCCGCGGGACTATTCGTCATGAACAGGCTGTCGATCTGAGATCGTGAGCTCGCGCCAGAAGATCGCGGAACCAAGGCCGCTTCGGCCGCGCATCATTTTTGTGGCGAAGTTCTGTGTGGCGATGCTCGTGCTGTACGCGGTGATTGCGCTGAACCAGGTCAATGATCGGGTCATCGTTCCGTTCACCGAGGTTGTTGCGCGCGGTGCGGCGATTCCGTTGCGTGGGGTCGAGGTGACGGGGACTGTGATGAGGTCGTCGCGATTTGCGCTCGACGTTCGCAATGGCTGCAACGGCGTCGAGGCGGCGATCCTGCTCGCGTCGGCCATTCTGGCTTTCCCGGCGACGATGCGCTCACGGCTGCTTGGACTGACGGTTGCCTGCGTGGCCATCGAGGCGCTGAACCTCGTGCGATTGGCCACTCTTTTCTGGTTGGGCGAGCACTATCGGCCGATATTCGATTTCGTCCATATCGCGGTGTGGCAGTCGCTCATTATTCTTGCGGCCATCTCGATTTTCATTTTGTGGAGCTGGAAGTTTGCTGAAAAACCTCGCTAAAGGCGCGACCGGATTTCTCCTCGGATTGCTCTTCTGGTGGGCATTGTCAGCTCCTTATGCGCGTGTATTGGCCGCATTGACCGAGCCGCTGATCCGCATTGTGGAGCGTCCGCCCGTCACGCGGCTTATCGCCAATGGGACGGAAATGACCATCGATCGCGACGACTTTCCGCGATCGTCTCCGCGCCCCGGTCTGATGCTCATGGACATCACCGCCAACATCATTCTGCTGTCCACGCTTTTCGCGGTGACGCGCAGGCCGCTCAGCGATCGAAACGTCCCCCGGTTTCTTCTGGCAATGCTGGCGTTGATGCTGGTGCACATCGCCGCCATCATCGCCAATGTTCAGTCGATCTACGCCCTCCGCCTCGGCCCGTGGAGCGCGCTGCACTACGGCCCGGTGGCGCGAAACTTCTGGGGCGCGGGCGCGCACTTCTACACCGTCGCCGGCGTCTTCGGCGCGCCGTTCGCGCTGTGGTGGCTGCTTCGTCCATCGGCTCCCGTTTCCCGTTAAGATCTTCCGCCGGAGGAAACGATGAGGAATTCATTGATCACCGTCGCCGCGCTCCTGCTGGCCGCCGTTCCCGTTTGCGCCCAGGAGGCAACCGCAACCCATGCAGAGCATCAGATGGCCGCGCCGCCGGCGAGCGTGGCCCAGGATTGGGCGAAGCAGAGAGTCGACAAATCGCCGCGCCATCACGAATGGGTCAACCTCAAGTCGGGCACCCGCACCGTCAGCGCCTTCGTCGTCTATCCCGAGGTGAAGGGGAAAGCGTCGTCCGTCGTCGTCATCCATGAGATCTTCGGGATGAGCGACTGGGTGCAGATGGAAGCGGACGAAGTTGCGGAAGCCGGCTACATCGCCATCGCCCCCGATCTGCTTTCGGGCATGGGTCCGAACGGAGGCGGGACCAGCTCGCTGCCCGACGGCACCGCCATCGGCAAAGCGATCCGCGACCTTCCGCCGGACCAGATCACCGCGGACCTGAACGCCGCGGCCGATTACGTCGCCAAGCTTCCCGCGGCGAACGGCAAAGTTGCCGTGGCCGGATTCTGCTGGGGAGGCACGCAATCGTTCCGCTTCGCCACCAACCGGCCCACGTTGTCGGCCGCGTTCGTCTTCTACGGAACCGGACCGGAGACGGCCGAGGCCATCGCCAGGATCA
>Ga0157378_10003610_pt1 | contig 13694 bp, 9 predicted proteins | sample M65metaG_FD_115309 | JGI IMG/M metagenome (GOLD analysis project Ga0157378, IMG submission 115309) | Miscanthus rhizosphere microbial communities from Kellogg Biological Station, Michigan, USA - M6-5 metaG | ecosystem: Host-associated > Plants > Roots > Rhizosphere > Soil | place: USA: Michigan...
TAGAAGTATTGAAAGACCCGCGTCAATTCATTGCCCAGCCCATTATCAGCCTTTCTTCTGCACCGTGTTATATGAATGGAAAATTAGAGCCCAGACGGATCGATTTGCGCCCCTATGCCTTATGCGGACCGGGCGGTATTGAAATTGTTCCAGGCGGATTAACAAGGGTGGCGCTGAGGGAGGGATCGCTGGTGGTAAACTCGTCGCAGGGTGGCGGAAGTAAAGACACCTGGGTGCTGGCAACTTAGTTAAAAGGTAAAAGGCGTAAGGCAAAAGGTTGTCTATGCTCTTTATGATGCTGGCATAGACGCCTTACACCTTAAGCCCTGAACCCCTAACCTCAATTACTCCCTAAACCAAAAAAATATTTTATTGCATGCTAAGCAGGGTTGCAGATAGTTTATACTGGATGAGCAGGTACATGGAGCGCGCCGATGGCATTTTGCGCATGCTCAAAATTAACTATGCATCATCACAGGATGATTTGCATGATTTCTCCTGGGCACCCGTACTTGAAATTTTTACCTACCTGGAAGATGAACAATACGATGTTATTGGCAATGATTCGAGAACAGTATTGCAATTTATGGTAACCGATAAGGAGAATCCCAATTCGGTATTGAATATTGTTACAAAAGCGAGGGAAAATGCACGCAGTGTGCAGGACCATATTACAAAGGAGCTATGGCAATGCCTGAACGATTTTTATCATACTGTCCGCGATGCGCAATTGTCTGAATGGCTGATCCATGAAGACCCCATCAGTACGCTGGATATATTAATCAAACAGGGACTGCTCTATTATGGAACTATTGATATTACTATGAGCCGGGGTGAAGGATATGCGTTTATTAATTTAGGGAAGTTTATTGAGCGGGGCAATCAGTCAGCCGATATCCTGGATGTAAAATTCAGTGATGTTAACTATGATATTACAATGGCAGATACAACTTACTGGAAATACCTGTTGATGTCTATTTCGGGTTACGAGTTGTACCTGAAAACCTATCGCAGCGGTTTCGAAGCAAAAAATGTGGTAGAGTTGATTGTACTGAACCGCGATTTTCCCCGTTCTGTTTTATATTCCATCAACCAGATGATGCGCTATTTTATGCGGCTCAGAAGTGATCGCAATGCAGATGCTTATCACAAAATTGAATTTTTAATCGGCAAGCTGAAAAGTAAAATTAATTATTCCACCACCGGCGGCATATTACAGCAGGGGCTTCACGAATACCTGGAAGAAATAAAAACTGATTTAAATGAAATTGGCGTGGCACTTAACCAGAACTATTTTGCTTATGTCTGATATTCTTTTGCTGTTATTCCAAACCACGCCATTAAAATTTTTGCATGCCCCGTTTTAATATTCGCCACATTACCCGCTATAGTTACGAACAGCCTGTGAGAGATAGTGCCAACCAGGTTACGCTGTTTCCATTGCAGGATGAATACCAGGATGTCACCAAACAGGATTTGACCATTACCGGCGATCCGCCAGTAGAATTATTCAAAGACTATTACGGTAACACCATCGGCTCTTTCACCTATGCAGAACCACACAAAGAACTGGTGATTGATTCAAAAATTGATGTAGTGGTACACGATAAAAAAATGCCGCCTGATACCGTAGCCAGGGAAAAGCAATGGCAGAATATCCAGGAAATCAGGTTTACTTATCCGTATATTGATTTTATAAAACAGGAAAGATTTAAGGCCCTTGACGAACTGAAAAACCTACCAGCCATTATAAACAGCCAGTTGCACACACCGCTTGCCGCAGCCCTGCAATTGAATGAATATATTTTTACCAATTTTTCTTACGATAGTGCAGTGACCGACGTGGAGACCACTATCGACGAGGTGTGGAAACTGAAAGCCGGCGTTTGTCAGGATTTTGCGCATGTACTGCTGGTGCTGCTCCATATGATAAACATTCCGGCGCGTTATGTGAGTGGCTATGTTTGTCCGAATAAAAACGGCATGCGTGGCGAAGGCGCCACCCACGCCTGGGTAGAAGCCTATATACCTTTTTATGGCTGGCTGGGTCTCGATCCTACCAATAATTGTATGGTAAACGATCTGCATGTACGGCTGGCAACAGGTCGCAGTTTCAGCGATGTGTCGCCTGTAAAGGGCACTTACAAAGGAACCTCGCACCATACCCTTGAAGTAGGCGTAACAATTTCTTACGAGGACGGAACTGTTACAGAAGAACAACCGGCCTTACTGGTTCCACAGCCCAATAAAAACAACACTGTAACCAACGCAAACTCTTACCGGCGTCATTTGGAGATGATGCAGCAACAGCAATAATCATCTTGACTAAATTTATAGGATTGGCGGGATGTTGCGGTTCGCCGTCATACGTCAACAGCATTTGCAAGGATTTCATCTGCGCTGAAAAAGGTTGGCAATGCAGGTAATCATTAGCCCTGAAAGGGCGCAATCAAAACAGGGAGGGGTGCAGCCCTTCCCGCCCCATTTTGCATAGATGAATTCAATCAATAATCCGTCTTCACGTTTTTATCAAATGGAATTTTGAAAAGATACCTCAGTTGTTCATCTTTTTCATCTTCCAGCACATCCAGGCCATAACGCAATGTTTTAGGATCGGCATATTGAAAAGTACCGAAAAGCCGATCCCATAAAGAAAAAATATTGCTGTAGTTGCTGTCTGTAAATGGCCTTTTATAGTGATGGTGTACTTTATGCATATTGGGAGAAACAAAAATCCAGCTAATGGGCTTATCGAGCCATTCGGGAATAATAATATTGGCATGGTTGAAATGTGTAAACAATGCCGACACGCTGCGGTACAAAAAATAAAGCCATACCGGCATCCCCATTACAAAAACACCCAGGATCATAAACGTTTCCCTGACCAGCCATTCGCCCGGATGATGGCGGGTGCCTGTTGTCACATCTACATGCGTATCGCTGTGGTGTATCATATGAAATTTCCACATCCATTTTACTTTGTGCATAATGTAATGCGGTATGTACTGGCTGAATAAATCGCCCAGCAATAAACCAGTGAGTACAATAGCCCAGGCAGGCAGGCTAACCCAGTTAATAATGCCCACGTGTCGGCTCGTGACGTAGCTGCAGGCGGCGAGGGTAACCAATCCAAAAATCAAATTCAAAATAACGGTGGTCAATAAAAAAAGCAGGTTCACACCGGCATGCCGGTACCGCTTGAATGAATGCCGGAACAGTGGATAATAGCCTTCTGCAATCCAGAAAACAACCATACCACCCAGCAAAATCAATATGCGGTGCGAACTGGGAATATGCTGCCAGTATTGAATAAATTGGTTCATATAGCAAACAAAATCATTACACAATCATCCTCATCAGCAATCAGACTTGTTCCTGCGCTATAGGTGCTTCGGGCAAATCCCTGAACTCAAATTCACAGGCATAGCAGTGGTATACCTGCTCAGCAGCAAGAGCATAACTTGAAAAAAACCACGATAAAATGGCCGTTGCCCAGGTCTTTACACCTGGCTTGCTGATATATTCAACTTCGTTGGACCCACATTTGGGACAGGTGAGCGCATTCCGGTAATCTTTATCAAAACCTGCCAGCAATTGGCAAGCCTCCTCATAGTCGCCTGGATGCACCATCAATTTTATACCGCCTACTGCATTGGAAAGAATCGGGTCGATGGTTACCGTGTATTCATCTTTTAAATAACAGGTAATCCCCTCTTCATCCAAGCGGGCAAGCGTTATACTGGCGTTAATATAGTTATCAAATGATCGCAGCAACACGTAGTCCATACAGTAAAATACAAATAAATTTTTATTCTTCCGGCGTTTGATAAACCGTCTTTTTCCATTTCTGATGGACAATTCATTTGTAAATAAAACAATATAGCTTTATATGCCAATTGGTGGTTAAAAATATCCACCGTTAAACGCAACCATGAAACCAGCTTACCCTTTTATTTTTGTGCTTTTGCTGATGTACAGTATGTCCTGCGTTTCAAAAAAAGGCAATTCAATGCAACAAAAAATATTGGCACAACTCAAAGCGATTGATTCCTTACTGCGGGATAAGGATTTTGCATTGTCGCTGGCTAAACTGCAGGACACGGCTTATTATACAGGCATCGGAAAGCCCGTTCCGCCGTTTCTGACCGCTGAGGAAGAAAATGCAGTGGTAGGCAAAAGCAAAAAAGATGAAGAAATTGCCAGCAACCTGGCTGGTTTTTATGCGGTGGAATGCGGTGTGGGTGTGTTAAGTAATCAAACAAAAGAAAAGCCAACTTCCTGGCTTGAGAAAATTAGTACGGATAAGGCAGATACGGCTACCATTTTATTGTTGAACCGGTTTGCAAATGCCACCTGGAAAGCTGGTCAGCCTTTCAAAGGCCTCGACAAAATCAGCCGGCCGATTTTTAGAAGCGCCAGCTTTTTACCGGCAACCGAAATACAAAAAGATTATGAGCAGGTAAAGGCAGCCGCGGCTAAATTACTTTCATCTCTTCGGGAAGTTAAAGACAGCAGCCTGGATATACAAATGAAAAAAATACGGGCGCTGCTGCAAAGTCGTCAATACGCCGTAGAAATGGCAGCCTATATAAATGCAAGCTATACGACCAGGGAGAAACCCGGCAAGCCATTTGTTTCCGCAGAAGACAGCACCTTAATTAATACACCGGTAAAAGAACAGAAAATTGCTACCAACCTGGCCGGGTTTTACGCGCTGGAATCCTGCACCAACTATCTTGCAAGCACCCGCAATCTGTTGCCTGCCGATTTGCTGAAATCGATAGGAGACAACAGCATCAGTAATGAAGATAAAGACCTGTACAATCGATTTGCCAATGCTACCTGGAAAGCCAGTCAGCCCTTTCGTGGCCTGGAAAGAATTGAACGGGGAACATTCACGCCTTTTTATTTTTTGAGCAAAGCAGATATCGATAAGGATTGGGTGCAGATAAAAGCCGCAGCAAAAAAATTAAGGGAGGCACTCCATTAACAAATACTACAGAGTTCAATGGCTGTCTTTTGCAATTTTTCAGCGTCTCCTTCTCTGCAGTCGGCCCAGCTATAAATACCCATGATCGGCGGCATTGCGCTATCGTTGTATAAATAAATGGTTTGAATAAGCGGCTTCCTGGTTGTGTACTCCACCAGTTTGGCACATTGAAATTCATCCCAGCACACAGGGGAATTACTGTATTCGGGTGACAAAAACACCAGCACTTTTTTTGCTTTCTGTATGGCGTCTGAAATTTGTTTAATCCAGAGGCCACCTGGCGGTATGCTGCTTTTATCGTAAAAAAGCTGGACTTCCTTATTACTATTTTTAAGATTGGCCACAAACACATCTACCACATCAGCATGTTTATGTGCATAGCTTACAAAATAATCATACTGCGGCTTGGTTTCATCAGGTGTAATTGAAGGAGCCGTGCTGTCTTTTATTACCGGGCCATTGGAAGATGCAGCCGGATTGGGTGCAGCCGTTGGTCTGGGCGGTGGCACTGACGATGGTGTAGTGTTTTCCTTGTCTTTTACTCTACCTGCGAGTTCTTGTATCTCAGAAGCCACCATTTGCATCATTTCTTCACCCGGCAACTGCTCCTGTTTTTTTATATCAAGCATTTTTAATGCGTCGTTGCCAGAAATACTTCCGTTGCGCAACGACTGTTTCAGTTCATTTTGTTGTTTAGCCCGGGAAAATACCGGCAAAGCAATTGCGGCCTGCTCATCAGAATACAAAACCAGTTTTATGGCTTTGAGCGGCAGGCCATTTTCCAGCCAGAAAATACTGGCATCCAGCATGGCTGGCAGCATCTTTTCAAAAGGCACTTTTTGTTTTCCGCTCGCCAGCACCGGCATCGCAATTGTGTTGTTGTTTTCATTAAAGGCAAACGTATTAATGCAACGGAAAATATTTCCGATTACGGCCGTTTGTTCCGTTGTGGAATGCCATGGCTCAAAGCAAAGTATTTTTTTAAAATTGAATTGTTCCTGTTGCGCTGCAGTTAGTGGTTGTGATAGCCAGCAACCCAGTTGATCGCGCAGGTCGATCGCCTTGTTCTTTGCGAGTTGTTCTACGCTTAGTCCCTTACTGTCAAGAGCCGCTATTAGTGTTCTGGGAACCGGCACGTAACTACCGGGGTAGGCAGAAATGATTAATATGTCCGCTGCGTGTTCTTTGGGAACGGCAGAAAGATCGCCCTGTAATAATTGAATTACAGCATTATCCTGCTGAGGACGGCTGATCATTATTTCACTAAGTACCTGCATACTATTCCTGGATTGTTATTTGTGTCCCTAAAAATCCTTTTATCATTAAAAGCTAACTTAATCGGCCGATGATTTCCATAAGCCATGATAGCTCGTCCTTGCTCTTTAGTGTGATTGCCTTGTCATATATCTTTTGCAAATTTCGGGCAGTGGTGGTTTTCATCCAGCCATCGGGGTTACAAAAAAGCGTAGATGCAAGCTGTTTTCTTGCATTGATGGGATCCATTGCCAGCGCGGCTAATTCCAAAGCAGTTGCCTGCACCCAATAGTCTTTTTGTTTTGAACTCAATAATCTTTCCACTGCATAGCTAACCAGTGGTAAAAATTTAATGAACCGGGGATCAGGTTCGTCGGAAAGAAACATTAAGGTAAGCGCATTAATGCCAGGGTAAAAGTACCGCGGGTCTGCTTCAAACCCATCCAGGTAGGTGTCGATTGCCCTGGCGCGGTATTGCTGGCAAAGCAGATCATCGTTTTTATTGTTATCCATCATTCCCTTGTAAACAGAACCTAACAAGCCGTTGGTCTCAGGTTCAGCACCATACTTCTCTATAATGGCCAGCAATCGTTGTTCCGCTTCTTCGGATTGCCCCGATTTATAATAAGCCATGGCAAGTTGCTGCTGCAGGTAAATATTGTCCTGCGAAGGACCGTCTATTACTGGTTTCAGCAAATGAACGATCTCTTTAAATGCACCCATGCTTTTGTATACCCTTAGCAATACGTATAAAAGATCGTATTTGTATTTCAGGTTTTTTCCTTCTGCTTCTTCTATGGCTTTTACTTTCTCTATGCAGGCTTGTTTTCCGGCGGCATTGTTTTCCTTTTCGAATTGTCTCCAGTCTTTTAGCTGGTCAAGCAACTCGTTTTTAGATTCATTGGTACTTTTTACCCAATCGGTAAAAGAGTCCGCATCCTGCTGCAGGTAATCGAGATCAGGGAATTTATAGTTTGGAATCAGTTGACCAATCGGGCTATCCTGCTGCGCTTTTTGTGCGTCCAGGTTTATTTTTATCAGGCCCGATAAGCTATCGGTTTGTTGTTCCAGGTTTACTATAGCTCCGTCTGTGAATTCATACGGAAAGGCACGCAAAGGTGCTGCATCAAAAGCGAGTTTGGTATTTTTTTCAAAAATGACAACAGTCGTAAATGGTTTCACTGCATGCCGGATGCCCAACTCGTAAAAAACATTTGCATTATCAAAACTCAGGTCTGCTACGGCAAATTTGCAAAACAACAGGCGTTCATACATTGGCTTGTGTATAAAGCCGCCTTCTTTTTCTGCGTCTGCACGAATAGGTTCCAGCCCGGCTTTTATGATAGCCGGTTTAATAAAACTGGTATACACCAAATCAAAATTGATTTCTTTTTTATTGCCATCCGTTTTCAGACCAAACGGCATCAGCACAAAACATAGTGGTTGCATAGATCGTGCTTAGAGTTTGAAGGTATCCGGAAAATGCGCCTCTGAAATATTAGCTACCGCATCCTTGCTGCCAATATCATACAATTCAAACCGGCTGTCTGCATTGCTCATTTCCACCAGGTCGTCTACCTGTTTATCTGTATAAGTTTTATTCATCAACGTTTTTAATCCATCTGCGTCCAGCCAGAGATTATACCGGAGATACGTAAGCATGCCGCCACCGTTGGCACCAAAATTTACCATATCATCTTTTAAGTCGCCCGTTTCGCCATCTATCGACCAGCGGGTTTCGCATTTAGACAACCATTGCAGAATAGCCTGGTTATGCCAACTGGCATCCTGCATCAGCATATCAGGAATTTCCTTTGCCCAATTCAATAAATTATTTTTTGCGATGTTCTGCGGAATTTCTTTCCAACGGCTCATACCGGTCCCGACAGAAGTCAGCAATATATTTTCTGCCCCCATTTTCCAATGAAAGGGAAATCCCTTTAAGGTAGCTACCATCAGCAACTGCAAGGCCGGATTATTAGCCATGCTTACGCCGCCATCAACAAACGCTGCGGTACCCAGTGCACCACCTACGTCTATTATCTGCGGAAGAAAATAAGTAGGGGCGGCCGCGCTTGCACGAACAGCTTTCCACAAAAGAATATCCTTGTTTTTCCCAAATGCCGTATTAAAGTACTTGCCATCAGGATGATTGAGCAAAGGCCATACACTATTGGTATCGGCGCGCTTCGTAACTATACAAAGTCCCGTTTTTATTTTATCACTTCCCAATGTTATATCGCCGAATACTTTTTGCAATTGCTGCTCAAGTGGCACGGCATCGTAACCCGCTTTTAAAAGATCGTCCACCTGGAAAATATTCCACCATTTATATTTTTTTCCGAATATTTTTCCCCCCAGGTCCATGTACATATTTTTAATATCCGCCACCTTCATGCCAATGGCCAGGCAGGACGCAATAATGGAACCTGTACTCGTACCGCCGATTAAATCAAAATAATCGCTCAAAGTAAAGTTGGGGTTGTTCCCATTTTGCTTATGCAGGATATCTTCTATCCGCTGCAGGTAGCCAAGGGTTAGCGCGCCGCGTATGCCGCCGCCATCCATTGCAAGAATTCGTTTGGGTGCTGTTTGGTTTGATAAGTGTGCTGCTAGTGACATAATGTAAGGTTTATGGTAAATAAAAAATAGCTTTCATGGCTATATTTCAATATTTGGATTGTTTCGGTTCATCCAGGTTTATGCCCGTCACCTGTATTGTTATGTTCCTTTTTGCCTGTGCATTTTGCTGCACCTGCAGAGATGATTGTGTTATCTGCTGTATAATTTGTGTTTTTGCATTGGCTCCGTTTTTTGAAAAAAGATTTACAATGGTGTTCATATACGCCTGCAGGTTTTTCTGTTCTTCAGCCGATGCATAAGAAGCCGATAACCTTAGTTTTCCATCCGGTTGCTTTCGTAATAAGCCGGCTAGTTGTTCTATCAATTGCAGCCCGGCGGTATTGGGATAGCCCTTTGGATCATATTCAATTGAGCCGAGACTTGTTTCTCTTTGTTGCGCGGCATTGGCGGGATAACCAGAAACATCATTTGCCGCTTTTGGCGGTACATCGCAATAGCTGGCATAATCTTTTTTGCCTGCGGCATAACCAGCATCAGCAGCCTTCTTAAAATCGTCGCAGGCGCCGGTAAGATTGTTTAAAAAATACTTTGACTTGGCCCTGAAATATAATGAAGAGAGGTATTGCGCTTTTGCAATGGCAGCATTCTGCGAAATAACTTTGGTATAGTCAGCTATCGCAGCGGGGTATTTTTTTAATTCATACTGAACACTTGCGCGCCGGTAGTAAGCGGAAATATCATTTGGATTAATCCTGATGGCAGCATTGTACTGTTCAAGGGCTTTATCGGTATACGCATCGCCCAGCATTTCATAGCAAATGCCCTGCTGATAAAACGCCAATGCGTCTTTGGGGTTTAAACCAACCGCCAGCTTGTATTGTTCAATCGCTTTCCGGTATTGTTTTTTCATAAAAAAATTATCTCCCATACCATGATAAAAATCTGCATCGTATCCCTTATTAGTGTTGGCGGCACCTGCAGTATCATACACTGCGGAGGTGTTCAGGAACAAAATGGGGGTGGCCGCAGGTTCCCTGATTTCCTGCACAAATTCTTCTTTAACATTGATGTTCATTCTGCGCTTTATCGTTTTTACTATTGAATCAGCCCTGGGTTTTTGATTGGATTCATAATAAACAATTCTTGAAGAGTCGCTGAAATCAACCTGTTCCGCCGAAATAGCGTACCTGAAAAGTGCATTTGTTAAACCAGTTTCGAGATTCCGGTAACCGGCCGTGTCATTGTACCTGACATATAAAGGCTGTTTCACAATTTTGGCAGCATCCAGGCAGCCGATGGTAACGGTATCGGGTAGGTGTTTTTGAGTAAAATTCAATCTGGTTACCACAGACTTATTGATGGCCCAGGAAAGCTGCAGTTGTCCTTTTCCCGCCAGGTAGTAGGTGCCTGGTATTTCAAAATTGGCAGTTCCCGTCTTTTCGTTATACAACAGGGCAAACCTTTTATTATTTATCTCGAGATATCCTTCCAGTTGGTCGAAGCGGCTTGTCAGGGAGTCGCCACACCTCCGGAAATTTTTCAACACTTTCATGGACACAGGGATAATACTGCTAACACGCGGGCGCATTACTGAAATGAACGGAGCCATTTTTTCTGCTCCACCGCCATAACCTATATAAGCCCAGGCGCCGATTAATAACAGGGAAGCCGCCGCTGCCCATCGTTTTGTCTGCCGTGACTTGCTGGTAGTTATTTCGTGGAGATTAAAATACGTTGCCAGTCCCACTGAATCCTTGCCGTTGTTAACCGGTGTCTGCCAACTGTCGCTACCTGTTTTTTCGAGGTATTTTTTAACCGGCATATCCAGTATGCCGTCTGCTTTCCATAAGTTTTTAAATGCCTCCCTGCTGCCGGCATATTGGTTATACAAATCATGATTGCCTGCATGAAGAATAAACTGGTTGGTGAGTACCTGTCGCTTTTTTTCTTCTTCAAAAAACGACCCGCTCGCTCCATAAATGACCGTTGAATAATTGAGCATGTGCAAGAGTTTTTCTCTTGCAGCGATTTCATTTTCTACGGTAAGTAGTTTCAGCAATTCCAGCCGGGTAGCCTGGGGGAATACACCCTGCTGCATCCAGCTTATACGGCTCAGGCAAAGGAGGTTGGTATAGTTGAGGTTTTCGGGTTCAGCATATTTGTCGAGGATCGTTTTGCCTATTTCTATCAGCACTTCCCATTTCAATCTCGGATAAATGCAGATGGCGCAGAGCCATTGAAAGAGCGCTTCGCTGTTGCCCAGGTAATTTTGTATCTCCGTTATTTCGCGGAAATCGGTATTTTTTATGGAGCATTGCGGAGGAAGGGTGATGTCGAGCAGGTGCTTATTTATTTTTATTTTTTCTCTAAGAGCGGGTATTAACTTTTGAAGAGATGGCAGATCTGCCGGCAACAATACAAAATACTCCTGCAATACTTTTTCTTTCACCGACCAATCGATCAATGGTACTGGTGTAATAATGGCCTTGCTTTGCCAACGGTTAAGTTGCAGCAAAATTTTTTCTTCCATCACGGGATATACCGGGTATACCAGTTCGTGCGCCTTACCGCAAATTATCAGTGTGGCATCGCTGTACAAATTGGCAAGTATTTGTAATGTGAGCCCGGACGGATATCGATCATTAAAGCAGCGGATATTCTTATCATAAAAAAAAACAATGACCGGTATGCCGTCTTCCGCCATGCTTTTAGCCAGGTAACTAAAAAATTGGGTGAGCATATTTTTGGGATTCGTCCGATCTATCAATAACAGGTACTGCTGTTGCCTCTTGACGGGCGCAAAAACAAGTTGCGGGCTACCACCTGACCGTATAATAGATGTAATGGTGCTTTGTATGTTCAAAGCCAGCGTTTCTTCTTCGGCGCGGTAACGCATTTGTGTTAAAACACGGCGTAGATCCCGTTCTGGTTGCACCAGCTTTGTATCGTTTTGTTCAAACGGAATATCAAAAGGCCCCTGGTTTACCTGCTGCGGAGTTGCTGGCACAGCAGGCGTCACTAGTTTTTTTCCCGGCTTTTTAAAAAGGCTGTATAGCAAGCCGGCGGTTGCTGGCAGTAAAAAGATGGCTGTGACCCACCAATTCAACTGCGATCTTACCGGATAATTGCCCGCCGCAGGCATTGAAAAATGGGCGCTGTAATGCAGATCATTGCTAATTACCTGTATCACCTGGCTATCTGTAACTGTGCACGCAGAAGCCGCATTTCCAACAACGGCTTTACAATCAACCGGGAAATCGCCCTCCTTATAAAAAATAAAATTATTTACAACAGGCTCTTTTGTTTTAAAAACAGAATCGTTGATTGTCCATTGATAATAAGATACCGTACCAGCCTCAGCGTCAACATCGGCAACAATGCTAACCGGTTGCTTCATTGTTACAGCTTCCGCAGGCAGTTTTATATGCAGTTTTGGCAAATCATTGCATACATGCACCACTAATGAATCTTCTTGTTTTAGCAATGGAATACTGGCAGAATAAAATTGTCTTTTCACCAGGTAGTCACCAGGCTCATTAAACGTGCGCGAAACCCTTAAACCCTGTACAGCCGGACCATCTTGAAATTGCCAGGTAATTTGTATGTGCGCCGTGTCTTTAAGATTGTCTTTCAATAGCCCGGACGCATCCAGCAGCAGGGGCATGCCTTTTTCAACCGTTCTTTCTTTATTTACCTCTTGCAGCAATAAAGGCTTTTTCCTAAGTAAAAGAAAAGCGGCTGCTACCAGCAGCAGGGCGGCCAGGCAAACGATGGCAATACCCAGGCGCGACGGGTCAATCTTTTTGCCGCCGGGTTTGGCGCAAGCCAGCAGGGCTTCTGCTTTTTTGTATTGCTCCACAACATGATAAAAACGCGTTTGCTCAATTTCGCTGGTGGCGATGATGGGGCAGATCCATTTTGCGGTTTTATCAATATCGGCTGATCCAAACCTTTCCGTTACTTTCAGCATTTCGATGTAATCATCGGGCTTAACCTGGAAGCCATTGCTGTGCAGCAAATAAAACAACCGGCCCATCGGTAAATGAGGAAGGGATTCATCTTTGCATTCTTCGATATACCTGTTTTTATCCATCGCCCTCAAATAATTACACGCCGGTCTTGTTGTTTACAATGAGCAGGTCTTCATAATTTTTTATCAATGTGCTTTTGGTGGCCTCGTATAATGGGTTTGTATTGCCGGGTACAAAACTGGATTCATTCAGGAGCTTATAGTGTTGCAACAAGTTTATCCAGTCCAGGAATTCCGAAGTGGACGGCTTTTTATTCATGGTGCGGCTGCGAAGGTTATTGAATTCATCAATGGCTTTTTCAATGACGCTGTCATATTCGCTATTACCGATGGTGAGCCTTTTCTTGGCTATCTGTAACAGCTTGTCTTTATCAGGAAACCCGATATGATAAAAAACACAGCGGCGTAAAAATGCATTGGGCAAATTCTTTTCTGAGTTGCTGGTCATTATAACGAGGATCCGGCAATCACTGCTGCAACGGCTGACCGACTGGTTGATTTCTTTGATATCAAACCGGTAGTTTTCCATTTCGTTCAGTAAATCGTTGGGAAACTCACGCGGGGCTTTATCAATTTCATCTATCAGCACCACACTACTCCTGGGCTCGGGACGGAGATAGGCCGGCGACATGTTTCCTATTTTATTGATGCCCTGCAGTCCTGCACTGTTCAATCCATGCGTCTGGGCAATAGCCATACCCATCGGTTTCAATTCAATAAATTGTTCGGTGGTGGTATCCGCATGCTGGCTGCGGAAATGGCTCACTGCGTCGTAGAAGTAAAAAAGATCGTTTGAAACAGAAGTTGATTTGGTATTGAATATAAGCGGCGAGTCAA
>Ga0157378_10003611_pt1 | contig 13693 bp, 20 predicted proteins | sample M65metaG_FD_115309 | JGI IMG/M metagenome (GOLD analysis project Ga0157378, IMG submission 115309) | Miscanthus rhizosphere microbial communities from Kellogg Biological Station, Michigan, USA - M6-5 metaG | ecosystem: Host-associated > Plants > Roots > Rhizosphere > Soil | place: USA: Michigan...
GTTCATTGTCTAGTTCAGGGCTATTTAGATACTCTTCTTTGTAGTCCAATGCCCGCTGCTGGCCGATGGAGTGCATCTTGCGAAGCTGGCGGCGCTCTCTCGCTTCGGGCGAGATGAAGCCAAGTGCCACGAATAAGCCAATCGTTGCAAAGGGAACTATCAGCCCAATGTAATTGCACCAAGTTGTTTCAAACTCACCGAGCGTAAGATTTCGCGCCACATGGCTATGCACAACAAAATTCGTTGCCATAACAAAAAGCAGCACTGCCGCTCCGAATCCTGCGACGTACATTTCTTTCCCCTCGTAAGCCGTAGACATTCCGCGAACAAGCAGAATGAAAGCAATCTCAATTCCGAGCGTTGTCAGAAAAGCAAAGATTCCTGACAAAAAGGAGCCGCAATCTCGAAACGATGCCCGGTAGGTCTGAAAGGACGCTACCAGAGAAACCAGTGTTAAGCCGCTGACTATAAATCCGGCAGCTACAATTACGTTCATTCGCGCTCTTGATGTTTTGGCTTGTTGACTGTTCATGTTTTTCTCCTATTTGGGAAAAACAAGTATTGATTGGACTTTCCCGTAGGGGCTGATATTCTTTGGGAAAATTCGCAACTCATACTTGCGAGTTTATGAAGAGGGCAGCGGGTTGCAAAAGTTCGCTGCCTTTTTCTGTTGAGAGTTTTACTTACTCCTGTTTAGGAATCGCGTCAATTGATTTTTCAGCCATTCCATGAAAAACAAGAATCTCGCCAGATTCTTCATCGGGATAAAAGCGATGATTCTTGGCCTGAATACCTCCAGGTGGCAAATTATATTCTTTCATCAGCGCCTCAGCACCTAGAGCCACATCAAGCCCGCTTCGATACTCAAATTCAAACCATCCAATTTCGTCATTCCCCAATTCGCATACCTTGAGAGGGCGACCGAATAAGGCATTTAAGCCGCTTCCTGCCAATGCCGTAAGTTGCATGATCTTCAAATCTCCTTTCCAGTTTTGTCATATACCGGGAAATCGGGCATTGAGTGATTATTCTCATAGGCGCAGGACGCGCATTTAAGCTCATAAATCCATTTTTCCGCCTCAAGCCTTACCGTACTACCCATTCGCACTAAATCGCCGCATACAGGGCAATCTTGAGCCAAAAGAAAGCGCACCAAATCGGCCTTGTGTTCTCTAATTTTCGGCGCAAGTTTTTTGGCGATTTCTACGGGGCCGATTTCGAGCCTGCCGGGGCCGATTCTGACCGTTGCGTTTGCGTTTTTAAGCAACGCTAAAAGAAAAAGGGCGGGATTTTTGGTGGTCATAAAGTCGCCCCTAACGGATGCAAAATGTAGCCGCTCTCTTGTTTCACCGTGACGCCTTGAATTATCAGCCCTTCACGAATCACCTTGTAACAATGCGGTGACTTGTGACCGCCTGAACCAATGCCATGAATGTGCCGCTGATCGCAGAACGGGCAAGGCTCCGTCCTTCCTGTCTCTGGATTAAATCTCAAAATCAAATAGGAATGATCGGGCGATTTATATTCAGCCTCTAAGATGCGAGGCGCTACCCCGCGAATGGAAGAAAAGGCCAAGTTTTCATCAAACAGAATATTCTTTGCCGGTAAATGTCTGCCCCTGCATTTCATGCCCGCTCTTGGTCTGTCTTTATTGTTCCATTCAGGGCCGAAGGCTTGAATCAGCGCGACCTCCGTTCTATCCAGATCACTTTGATAGATCGGGCTGGCAGCTTGGTACAAGTGAACCATGCTCTGTAATCGAATTTGAAAACACCATCGGCCTAAGTGCTGGCGTAATCGGCTGCGCGGCGTCTTGCTCGTTTGCCCAACGTAAACAACAACACCCGCTAAATCAGTAACGAGGTAAAGAAAGGGCAAGCCTTGAAATCTCTTATGCGGCGACCTCAAGACCTCTTGAACGGCAAAACCGCCAACGTAATAAAATTCCGGTTTGATAAATTCTTGCAATATTTTCACGATTCACGCTCCTTTTGCTAAGAAAAGTCTGTAAGTTGTTGAAAAACGGCAAATCGGCCAAATTGAACGCTAAAAAGAAGAGGACATAAGAAGGACATAAGGACATTGAAGGACATTCTAGGCCACGTCATGAAAACGGATTGAAAAAATCCTCGCGTACGGACATTCTGAGAATGTCCTTCAATGTCCTTATGTCCACCCCATGTCCTTCTCTCTCCGGTCATTTTTGCCCTCGATCATTAGAATTGGTCTACAAGTTCAATTGAATAAAGCTGTGAGCCTTTGCGCTTTCCGTTTCGGAAAATCTTGTACATTCGCGTTTTATAGTCCTTCGATTCGTCGTCTTCATCATACCGGGTAATGACTTCATGATTTGCGGCTAGATATTTGCCTAAACTGGTTTGCTTTCCCTTGTCTGTATTTCCGCGTAAATCCAGGCCATCTATCCCATTCGCAATTGATAATAGATCGCCCGCACCAACGCGCTGGCGGTCACTGTCTCTTTGCGACCAGTCAAACCAGACATCACAGAACATCGCCCGCGCTTGCCGCTCAATGTCTGAGCCATCTTGTAATGCCTTGTAGTTGCCCAAAAATGATTCATAGCCCGCGCATTGAAGAATCCAGCCAAGACAGCGCGACCAATGGTCAAAGCTCCCCACGTTGCGAAGGTTTGGCCGCTTCATGCCGTGCTGAATTGCCCACCGAACGATGATATGCGCGGCCTGCACAAGCTCGGCTCTGTGTTCCTGAATCCATCGCTCTAAATCGTCATGCTTAAATCCAGACCGGGCGGCGGGGTCGTCTGTCTTTGGTGTCAGGCGAATGCGAATTGTTCGCCGCGTGGTTTCGGAAGACATGGAAACGTTGTTGCCAGTGGCAAGCCAGATGGTTTTGATTTTGGCATTGCTCAATGCCGACGCTCCTAAGATTCGATCATCCCAAATCTTCAGCGTCAGAGCGGCGGCGAAATTTCCAGAATCAAGAGGCATTGAAACATTGTCCAGGTATATCAGCGGCTTTCCGGCAAGTAGCTTGCTTGTAATCATCTTCCTCAATTCGCCTTCGTCTTGCGGTTGGGGCGAACCGGCAATTTCACCAAGTCCAGGATAGAGCAGGGAAGTTGCAAGTAAGCCCTTGCCGCTTCCGTGCATGCTTGCCTCTATTAAATGCAGCGGCGTAGGGCCGTCAATCATGTCCCTGACAAAAGGAAGAAGAAATAAGGCAACGGCATTATCACGGTCGGGCGTTGTGCCGTCTGGGTATTCAGAGAAAGGAAAGTCATGCAATAGATCGTCGCAAATAAGCGCATTCGCACTTTCAACGTCTCTGGCGGTGACAACATCAGGAACGGGCAAGGAGTGATAGCCTTTCAATGGGGCGTAAATAACGCCGCTTTGTGGGCAGTATCCAGGCTCAGTGCGAAGCGTTCCATCGGGGCCAAAGACGGGAACGGTGGTCACTCGATTGAAAAAAGGCAGAGGGACACTTTGCGATGCAATTACATCTCGCGTCACATCAACGGGCGGCTTTGAAAGAATAACGCTCATGTCGCCCGTTTTCTTATTGGTGACAGTCCTTACCCAATTTGCCATCTTGGAAAGATGGTGGCGCATGATGTCAACGTTGACGGATTCGACCAGGACGGAATTATCTTCAAGGTGTTTCGCTCGAATTATTGAACCGCCAAACAAAAACAAAGACGGCGGCTCGTTCTGTTCGGTGATAGCCTGCCAGCTAAGGGCATTCAATGTCGGCAAATCCAAATGCTCGCCCACGTCAATGTCAATCAGCGGTGGGCGCTTAGACGGCAACGCTGATTGATTGACGGGCGGTGTAGGTGGAACGGTCGGCGCTGGCGCTGGTATAGTCTGCTTCAATGCTTCCCGCGCCAGCGCCTTTAATTCGTCTGCCGTGTGGCCTTCGTTAAACCAGTCTGAGCTATCCTGCTTCAGCCCGCGATTGAATAACGGCAAAACCGCGACTTGAATATCAGGCCGAAGCTTTGCGATTGATAGGCGTATCTCTTCAGCGTGTTTCTGTCCGGCCAATCCAATCTTGGTTTTTCCGGTTGCGGGATCGGTGATAGTAGGCGGATCATCATCGGGAATGATGACAATAAAATTAGCGTTGAGAATCTTTGAATATTCGGCTTTCCATTTTCGATTTGCCCCGCCAGTATTTGAAGTTGCAATTAATCCTTCTTTCCATAGCCGGTCAACATCTTTTTCACCCTCAACGATGAATAGAATTTCGTCAGGTGATTTTGAAAGAGTTGAGCATGCGCCGTTCGGCTCGATCCAGCGATAGAGCATCAAGGGAAGCTCCGGCCAAGTCTGCCGCGTGTATTGCGTGGGCGTATCCGGTTTAACGGGCCTCCATTCGTCATAGTGAGGCACTAGGTAATACTCGCCCTCACGAGTGCCGTTGATCCATCGTCCATCTGGGCCTTTCCATCGTGGCGTTGCAAGTTTCCCTTGTGGCGTTTCCCATACTAAAACCTCATAGGCTAGCGTACCCGCCGCATGTTTGTATTGATGCGTTCGCTTCAGTTTCCAAGCTGAGCCATTGCCATTCGTCCCATTCGTGGAAACCTTGTCGCATAAATCATCGTGGGAATATCCAAGAATTGAGAGCAATTGATTATAGGCTGAACGATTCGGGCTTGATGCTGTCCCTAAGCATCCGGCTTGGCAATGAAAGAAAATTTGATCCCGATTATGCCTTTTGTTCTTTTTTAGCGTAACGGAAAGGCTTCCCGTCTCATCTTCATGTAGCGGACACTCGACCAGATAGCCATTGCCAGCGCGATTCTTATACGGGAACAATGAAAGCACGTCATTGATCGTTTTCATGGATAGGCTTTGATCCTGTTTTGAACAGAGAAAAGCCTTCAATCAAGAGCGCGGCGCGGTCAATGCGATTATTGCCGGTTGGCGTCCGGCTCGCGTCGCTCACGCCCTTGATTGAAGGCTTTGGGGTCGGAAAGAATTATTACCAGCACGTTGACCTCATGCTGATCGTTCCTATGCTGATTGCCAGTCAGCATAAAGGAAGTATAGCCGAATCAGTTAATTCTAAAAAGGGATTTCGTCTTCATCAATTTCAGCCTTTGCCGTTTTACCCTTTAACTCTTTTGCGGGCGCGTCTTCCTTTTTATTTAATACCTGAAAGTCTGAAGCCCTCACATCAACTGTAGTTCGCCTCTCTCCCTGCTTGTCTGTATATTCATTGAGGGCCATGCGGCCTTCGACAAAAACAAAGCTTCCCTTGCTCAAGAAGTCGTTAGCAAGCTCGGCCTGCCTTCCCCACATCGTAACGCGAAACCATGTTGTGATTTCTCGCGGCTCTCCGGTCATGTCTTTTCGCTTCTCTGTTGTGGCAACTGAGAAATTAACGACGGGCGTAAAGTCGGGCGTATATCTCAATTCAGGATCGCGGCCTAAGTAGCCGACGATTTGAATTTTATTAAATGATGGCATTGTCAGGTTCCTCCATGTAGCGGATCGGCTTGCCAGCCGCTTTTGCATATTCGATTTCTGATCGCGTTGACTCGCCGATGTACCCGCCAACGTTCAAAACGAGGACTTCATCGGCTAAGTCAATTTTGTGTTTATGCAAAACGTCTAGCGCGGCCTTTTGATCTTCTGTGATGTTCAAATTTGCCGCGTGAGTCATACAGCCGACAGATAGCACAATCTTTCCGTTTAGCGTTTCCTCGGCGTTCGCCCTTTCAAATGCCCAGGCAAACCGAGTCGAACCACATAGGCAAACAATTCTTGGCCTCAATGATCCCTCCTTTTTATTTTAGCGTCATTCCTTCCGGTATTCTGACGCGAATTTTTGATCCCTTACGATCCCATTTTGGATGGCGCAGTTCGCCGTTGTTGATGATCGCCATTTTAACTAATCGTCTCAATAGCATCACGTCACGCAGACAATATGTAATCACATCGCCATGCAATCCGTTTTGCCAGTTGACTGGGGCCATTGCCCCATTGCCGGACTTGCCGCACGTTAAATTTGCATTGCAGCACGCTTCAAGGCTAAAACCGCCGTGAGTTTTTGGAGTGAACGAATCAGGATCAAGCCCATCGGCAATCCATAGCTCGCGGAGTAAATCGAAGTTTTGATAACGGGGAATCTCCATGCCCTTACAGGCAAGGACTTTATTATCAAAGCCGATTCCATTAAAGCTAATCGCGTATTGACGAGATTTGAGCAGGTCGGCAAAATCCCAAAAGTTATCTTCAAGAAAAACATGCGGGACGCCTTCTAATTCATCCCATACGCCAAGCACAGAAATCCCCATGCCATTGAAGTCGCTCCAACCGGCGCAATATTCAACGCCAAGTTCAAGCTTGCCATCGCGCGGCGGAATTGCCTTGATTATTTCTAGGTCATAAAAGAAGGCGTTCATGACATAGTTCGGCTCTTGAGTTACGGCCATGTTAATCATGCTTTCCTCCGGTTAATTGCTTTTGTTTAGCGGGGCAGGGATTGCGGGATTAGATGAATTGATACCATTCATCTGCCGTTTCATCGTGTTCGTAGAACTCGCTCGTTTCGCTGTCTTCCTGATCGGCTCTGCGATGCGTCCGAAAGACATGATCATGAATGGCCATCGTCTCTTCGTCGGCTTCAAGTGGTACGTTTGGCTTGTTGACTTTCTTCAGCATGATCTTTTTCCCTCTCTTTCAGCCTTGCGGCTGCGTATTCTGCATGGCTCTCTTAACGAGAGATTCAAGAAACGGCTTCCAGCCCGGTATCGGGTCAATGGAATTACGCGCCGCTTCTAGCTTCTTAATCAAGGCCGGGTCTGTGAATAAAACCCGGCTTTCGATCTTTTGCGATTTGGTGGTTTTAGTTTTAGGCATAATTAAAAAACTTGATATAAAACCATGTCTTGCTCAGATGCGATTTCTTGAGCAATCTCAACGGCGGCATCAAGGCTGCTTGCTTGAATCATGCAAACATTTTTGAATCCGCCGCTAGTCGCAAACTTCGCCATAAACGTATTCATGTTTTTCTCCCTTTTGTTTTCCGGTCTGCTTGATTGCCGACCGTGTAAGGAAATTACACGACGTTACACAAAATGTAAATAGGTGAAATTATTAAAAGCGAAATTATTTCTTATTCGCCTTCAGCCAAGCATTGATCCGGCTTTCATGTTTCAGATAGCGCCTGAATTGCGGTGAATTGGCTTTGTCGAAAAGTTTTTCAATCTTGAGTAGGCGTTTATATTCTTTCGCGCTCAAAAGCTTTTGCCGTGAATTGTGATAAGCCGCTCTGTGCTGGTCTGAGCAGAACTTCGGCGGGGTCTTGTGGCGTCTTTTTGGCTCAAATGGTTTTTTGCAGTGTAAGCATCGCATATAGGATGCGTATTATTCGCGTATAGGACGGCATTGGCAAGAGATTTTTGGAAAATGGCTGTAATGGTATTTTGAATGAATTAAGGGGCATTGCTGCCCCTCTAAAGCGGGATTGCTCGTCTCAGTGCCGCTTAAACTGACTTGGATCAATCATGATTTGTTGCGCTGCGCCCATTCTCGCTCTTTGCGCTTCGACCTTTCGCGCCTCAAGCCAAGTCTGTAATTGTCCGGCTGCTTTCGCATCGTATGATTCACTTTCACCGGATAAAAGCTCAATCATAATTCCGCCCGTTCCGGTTGCCCGAATCATTGAGATACTTGCCGGGGCAATTAGATCATTGTTCAATCGAATCATTCCAAACGCTTCAGCGGCTAAATCAAGATTCAATGTTTTGTCTTTGCCGTTGTTCATATCATTTCCTCTCTTTCCGGCCAATGCCAGGTATTTGACGGGCATTGAATATTTACAGATGGCGCAAAATACGAAATGCCAACTCTTGTAAATTGTGAGCCATCTCGATTGAAGACTGCTAGATTTACGGCTTGTTCAATGCCGGGATAATCTGGAATCCAAGTAATGATCGCCGCTAGATGGTCGTCATTTCGCGGGTCAATAAAATGCACGATTCTTCCAACTGTAGGTTTCATGCTTCATCTCTCCTTTGTTTAATCTGCTTTTGAATTGCAGAAATGATTTGCGGGTATTGGGGCAGGAAGAGCGGGACTGATTTTAGAGCGGGCCATCGCAGGCTTAGCTTATTCATTGCCTCTTGTGGCGAGTCATCTACTAAGCCGGAAATAAATTCGTAAAGTTCGGGATGCTCTTTTGAGAAAGCGTCTATCATGAAAGACAGCCGTGTTTGGTCGGCTTCAACTGCGATGGCTTTTAGTTCTGCCAATAGTCCCATTGGATTTGGGATTGCCCATTCTTGCGGGCTAGGCTTTTTCTTCAGGCGTTGACTTGATTTCATCTTTTCTTCCTCCCGTTCCAAAAGTTCCAGCGGCCAAGCGCGCAGTGCAACAAAGATTGAACAGCCCTAAATCAATAACAACCAACGGATGAAATTCATCTCCATTCAGTCCGCGCCGTCTGATTGATTTACTTGTCGCTCGCTGCATTTCTTCCAGAAGCTTGGCGATACTTTCAGCTTCTTCCTGCTCTGAAATATTGGGAATATCAGGCATCTTCTTCGCTCCCTTCTTCTGGCCTTAAATAATCCTGCAAAGCTTCGATCCACTTTTCAGCAGCCGGACTATTTAGAGCCTGCATTACAACCGGATTGTTTGCCGCTTGTGATTTGATCCAGGCAAGAGCCATTGCAGGCGTTGTATCCATGAAGCCTTCAACAAATGGTTTCACGTCTGGATTCAACTCGGCATATTTCTGAATTTCATCAGCGGCGCTATCTGGCGACCAGCGTTCCATAAACATGCCAACTGACATATTTAAGAGTGCGACTTCGGGCGGGACTGTTGTATTTGGCTGATTATCCATTCCTGATACTGAATGCAGATTTGGGCCATCCATAGATGATGATGGATTGATCGTTGGACTGTTTTCAGTTCGATTTCCAAGTCCGTTGAAGTTCGGAGCTTGCTGGGGTTGATATTGCGTTGACGCTTGCGCTTGCGGTGCTCCATTCTGTTGACCTCCGAAAAAAGTCTTGGCCGCCTCGATTGAAGCAGGCAAGTTATTGACCAGGGCGAAAACAACATCTATCCAGGTTCTTTCTTCACCGGCATCATTGCCTAAAAGATTCTTGAATGCCTGCTTTGCCAGGTCTGGCTGCTTCATTGCATAGATCGCTACCTGTTCATCTACGCTCAATTGTGGGGCCTGCGGCTCAACTGCCGGATTCTGCAAATTGACGCCGAACGTTTTCATGACCTTGCCCACTCGATCAAGCATGAAATCAAATTGCTGCATCGGATCAATGGACGGCATCTGCACTTGTCCATTGTTCTGACTTGGCATAGTAGGGAAGAAGGGATTTGGAATTACAGTTTGCGCCGGATCAATGCGAGGTGCGGCGATGGTGATTGTTTGACGGCGCGTGATGCCGCCTTTATTGGGCCGTAGTTCCAACTGATAATGACCGGGGCCGTAGCCTTCCCTGATCGTATCAAGGTAGTCAAGCGTTGCGGGAAGCCTCGCGCAATATTCGCGCTCGACGTTGTTCACGCCGGACTTTCCATCTTTGGCGTAGTTGGGCAGACGATAGACCTTGATGAAATGCGAACTTCCGGCTGATTCGTCAAAGTCCTGAATGATCGCATCAAGCGGATTCTCTTCATACTCAAATTCGGCTTCTTCTTCTACTTCTTCGGCCTCTTGGCGCGGGGCGTCTTCGATCCATTCAGCAACTTGAGTTTGCCTGATTTTCTTTTTTAGCGGCTTTGCTTCGGGCGGGACTTCTTCGACATTTGCCAGTGGGCCTAATTCTTGCCCTATGACAGCTAATCCAGTTTCGGACATTTTCTTTCTTGCCATTTGTTTCCTTTCTCTACAGTAAGTGTTGGCGGGGCGATCAGTGTGTACGCCAAAAGGCCGCTTAAATTCAATTAAAACCGTCCTAAAAATACATTGAAATCTACCTTTTTCTTTTAGCGTTGCCCGTAAATCATTGAAAAAAAAGCACTTGACAGCCAAGAAAAAATATAGATTATTCGCGTTGCCCCGCAAGATTTTCTCAAGCAATACATGCGTTTTATGGCCGCGACTACTGAGACACCGTTAAAAATGCTTCGCATCAACGTTGCTGACTCTGACAGCGGCCACCTTTTATGCAATCACAAGCCGGTACATTTGAATGGATCGAGCTGCTTCCCTCTGGGCATCAGGGAACAATCCGCACACTCGAAACAATGCGCTGGCTTGCGCGAAAAGACTACGATTTACCTTCCGTCAGGCATTCAACGCAATACCTCCTTGAGCGGCAATCGGGCCAAAATCCGATTGCCGTTCTTTTTGAGTTTGCGCGTGATTCTATCCATTACGTTCCTGATCCTCCGAACATGGAGAAAGTCTCGGATTTCGCCCATACCTATGAATCAAGGGAAGGGGATTGTGACGACAAAATCACATGGCTTGCGACGGCTCTACTATCTCTCGGCGTACCTGTTCGCTTCGTCATTCAGTCTCAATCCGGTACTGATTGGGATCATGTTTATCTTGAATTTTACGATTGGGGTCATTGGCGATGGATTGCGCTTGATCCAACGGCAGACGGACATGGCAATACGCCTATAGCCAGTATTGGCTGGCAAAATCCATTGCCACCACAAGGCAAGGAAATGACTTTTGAGGTTTGATTATGGCTAACGTAGGACTTGGAAATCTTGGGATTGGTGATGTGAACTATGGCGACTGGTCAGATGACTCCGGCCAATATTCAGGCGGCTATTATACAGATCGTCCGTGGTGGGCAGATCAAGTCACGCAGGCTGTTGATATTTTTGGCCGTCGCATTCCAGGCGCACAACCAAGACAGCCTGCGACCTATCCATATACTCAGCAATACGGCGGGAATGGGGTATTTAATCCAGGCTCGGTGACTCCTTCGGGGTTTCAAATTAATTGGCAAACGGCATTGATCGGGGGCGTTCTTGTCGGCGCTTTCCTGCTCGGCAAGAGGGGGCGCTAAATGTATTTCAATGCTCTTGATCCTTCAAATGGCCTGGGCGACTTGGGCGAAGCTCTTCCAATCTCCCTGACGATCAACACGCCTTATCAGATTGTTGGCGGGAAGCCTGTTTATACCTTGATCGGTGCGCCACCGGGAGCAACGGTCTACTGGTCAAGTTACAAAGACGGCATTGAAACGGGCGAGCTAAACTCTTCCTATAGCCAAACGGTTGAAGCCAACGGAACGGCAAGGCTTGAAGGCGGGGTTTGGACGGATGCACAGGCTGGCACATGGACAAAGATCGCATCCGTTCAAACGCCGGATGGTCAGAGCCATACGGCAATGGTTCAATTCAGAGTTTCGCCAACTGCGCCAGCGACCGGAACCGTGCCGGCAGCGACCGGAACGGACTTCTTTTCAACGCCTCTGTTTTATCTGGGTAGCTATGGCATCACGCCAATTGTTGCAGGGGTCGGCGGTTTCCTGATTTACAAACTGTTTTTAAGTGGTAAGCGCTAAATGCGAACGGCTTCAAGTAATCCAGTCCTGCAAGCCCTTCTCCGCACTCGTGGCGGCATAAGGGGGCTTGGCCTGCTTGAAGATTACTACTATGAAGACGCCTATGGTAATTGGTACTACGACGATGGGGCCGGGAATTACTACGGCGGTGATTCAGGCGGGGGCTGGTACTCAAACGATGCTTACGGGAATTACGGTGACGATGGGTGGGGTAATTATTGGTTTCAGGATTGGTCAAATCTGGATTCCGGCAATCCTATAGTCTCGACCGATACGGCTGAGCCTTATAACTTGCCCAATCTCGATGCGTCCGTTCTGACTTCGCCGAATGATTCAAATTTCGGCGGCACGTCTGATTGGTGGGCGAGTGTTTTAGATAGTTTGGGCATCACGCCAACGACTACAGGCGATCCGAACTTGCCGGGCTATTGCGCGAAGGGTTATTACCATCCGGCCAATGATCCGTTTTCCTGCATCCCGTTTCCGGCTGATCCGGCTGCTAAAAAAGCAGCACAGCAACAACAGAAACAGCAACAACAGGCCAATGCACAAGCGAAGGCTCAGCAGAAAAAGCAGGATGCAGCTTGCCCAAAAGGACAATTCAAAAATCCTCAAACGGGCAAATGCCAGCCGATTCCGCAATGCCCACCGGGAACGGCCTTTGATTCACACTTGCAAAAATGCTTGACGCCACAACAGGCGAAGGATTTATACGGCAGTGATTACTCCTGGCTTTGGTGGGTACTTGGCGGCATCGTGGTAGTTCGATTGGCAAGTGACTATTCAAATAGCAGGGGGCGCAGATAATGACTTGTTGTAATCAATGCGCCAGTTCTTACGGCCTCGCTGGTTTCGGCCTCGGTGAATTATCTCTCGCTCCCATGTGGGCAGGGGATAGATTCAGTTTCGGCGTTGAAATTACTTTGGGGTGGGGGTCGGCTTTTTCGAGCTATGAGCAGATTGCCCAATGGATTGAGCAAGCGGGGCTGTCTTATGACACGCGCTCTTATAAGCTCTCCGGCACGATCAATCCCTTTGTAGTTATCGAAGGCCGGGCCGCTCAGAATTTTGAATCAGCTTCAGAACTCCGGGACGCGATCTTTTATATTTTAGCGTCTCAAGTCTGGGCCAACGCTGGAACGATCCGCTTTGAAGCGGAGACGCATCCAGACGGCAGTAGTAATCCAACGCAGCGAATAGACACACCACAAGGCAGCGGGCCAAGTCTACCGGGGATTATTGCCAGTCCAATAAATTCACTCGCTCAAAGCTTGGGCATCACGCAATCACAAGCGTTGATTGCCGGGATTGCTCTGGCAATTGTCGGGGTAGTTGTTTTGAAAAAGGCTCTGTAATGGCAAGCAAAGAAGATGCAGCACAGCGCAAGTATGACCGAACACTGAAAGCCTACGTGTTGCGACTGCGCTCTGAGGGGAAGAGTAACGAGCAAATCATTCAAGGGATCTGGAATCGTTTCGGGCAAATAGTAAAGCGGCTGGAATCGGGCCGCATAGTTATGCAGGGAGTAAGGGGCCGGGATTACATAGTTGAGCTAGATAAGGAAAACCCTATGCCAGCAAAGAAAGCAAAAAAGAAAACCAGGAAAGCACCTTCTCCGGCTCAGCTTCGCGCTAGGGCGAAATTTGTGAAGATGGTCAGAGCGAAAGCGAAAGCCGCTAAAAGCAGAAAGCGCGCAAGCAAAAAAGCTCCGGCAAAACGCGCTCGCAATAAAACCATCATCACGAAGCCTCGCAAGGTTGTAGTGCTGAATGGTCGGAAGAAAGCAGCGAAGAAGCCAGCGCGAAAGCGCAATCTCGATCATCGTGACGCAGCGCACCCTATTCACGTCACGCAATACTGGCAGGGCCGAAAAGGCTACTTGACGCCGTGGCAGCGAGCGCACAAGGCCGGACAGCAGGGGCTATTTGAGCATGGGATAAAGGCGCGGAATCCGATGGGCGCATGGTCTGAGCATCCGGCAGACCAGTACGGCAAAAAAACTTACACCTTACGCGGGCGGGGTTTTGATTTCTCAATTGATCCAGTCTTTGATTTTTCAAAAGCAAAAGAAAGATTCAAGGGCTATCAATTGTCGGGGCGCATTTATCCGGCTGGCGCGATTCGTCCAACTCGGCTGTTTAAGACCGTAGGCGATGCGAAGAAATGGGCAGGGAAGGCTTACGCAAAGTACTTTGATAA
>Ga0157378_10003612_pt1 | contig 13692 bp, 14 predicted proteins | sample M65metaG_FD_115309 | JGI IMG/M metagenome (GOLD analysis project Ga0157378, IMG submission 115309) | Miscanthus rhizosphere microbial communities from Kellogg Biological Station, Michigan, USA - M6-5 metaG | ecosystem: Host-associated > Plants > Roots > Rhizosphere > Soil | place: USA: Michigan...
GACCCCTTCGGCCGCGGCCGCCTGCGCCGCCTCTTCGGGCTCGACCGCAGCGCCCCGCCGCCGCGCCAGACCCGCAAGGGCGAGCCGCTCAACCCCTGGACGATCCCCAACGCGGTCGGCTGTCTGCGCCTGGCGGCACTGCCGGTCTTCCTCGTCCTCGCTTACAGCACCGAGGACGGCACCTCGCTCCTCTCGGCGATGGTCTTCTGGGCGATCGCCGCCGGCGACTACCTCGACGGCATCCTCGCCCGCGTCACCGGCCAGTACAGCCGCCTCGGGGCGCTGCTCGACCCGCTCGTCGACCGGCTGACGATCCTCGCCGGCGCCGTCGTCTGCTGGAGCTTTGAGCTGCTGCCGCGCTGGGCGCTGGCGCTGCTGGCGCTGCGGGAGCTCTCGATGCTCGTCCTCGCCCAGTACGGACTCCGCCACGGCGTCGACATCGCCGTCAACTGGCCGGGCCGCATCTCCGTCTTCCCGATCATGGGCGGGATCTTCCTCGCCCTGCTCGCACCCGGCTGGGTGGCGACGGCGCTGCTGATCTGGGGCCTGGCGATGGCGGTCCTCGCCACCGTCCTCTACGCGCAGACGGGCATAAGAGCCGTCCGCGACGGCCAAGGCGCAAGCTGACGCCCAGGTTCACCCGAACCTTCAACCTAGGGTTGAACCTTGGTTGAAGGTGCAGCTATGATCGGCGTCCGCGCAAACGGAGGCGACGCCTCCTCGAGTTAGGAGCACGATGGAGGAGACCTTTCCCGATCTCGGATCCCTCAGCGACAAGGAGCTGAAGGACATGATCGACAACCTGACGGCCGAGGAGAACGAGATCTCCTACAAGCGCCGCGTCCTGCACGGCAAGATCGACATCCTGCGCGCGGAGCTGGTCAACCGCCTGCGCCACAAACGCGAGGCCGGCGAGTCGATGATCTCCGGCGACGACGTCGAGCAGCTGACGAGGATCCTCGCGGGGGAGACGCCGCCGCCGACCGAGGACGACACCGCCGCCTGAGCGGCACCGCCATGGCCGTCCACTGTCCCGAGTGCGGGTTCGCGAACCCCGAGGGGGCGAACTACTGCCAGAAGTGCGGCGCCTACCTGGGCGGCCCGAAAGAGGGCGGCGACGACCCGACGACGATGACCTACCGGGTCGACGAGACCGGGGAGATGACGCCGGTCGATATCGAGGAGGTCGTCTCCGAGAGCGGCGCGGCGCTGGTGATCCGCGCCGGCGGCGGCCGCGCCGGGGAGAGCTTCAGCGTCTCCGAGGAGCGGGTCAGCATCGGCCGCAGCCCCGACGCCGGCGTCTTCCTCGACGACGTCACGGTCTCCCGCAACCACGCGCTGCTGGTCCGCCGTCGCGACGGCCTCTACATCGACGACCTCGGCTCGCTCAACGGCACCTACGTGAACCGGCGCCGGATCGAGTCCCACCGGCTCGCCGACGGCGACGAGATCCAGGTCGGCAAGTACAAGCTGAGCTACCTGGAGCGCTGATGGCGGTCTCCTCCGGACAGCCGACCCGCGCCGCCGAGACGGGCAGCAGGCCGCGCAAGGCGCTGACGATCGGCGCCGTCTGCAAAATCCTCCAGAGCGAATTCGACGACGTCTCGATCTCGAAGATCCGCTACCTCGAGGACCAGAAGCTGCTGAACCCGCGCCGGACCTCCGGCGGCTACCGCCTCTACAGCCAGTCCGACGTCGAACGGCTGCGGACGATCCTGCGCCTGCAGCGCGACGAGTTCCTGCCGCTGCGGGTGATCCGCCAGGAGCTCGCCTCCGGCGGCGACCTCGTCCTCGGCGACGGCGAGCGCAAGCCGGCGGCGGGGGCGGTGCGGCGGGCGATCCTCGTCGACACCTCGCGCGCCTACCTCTCGCTGGAGGAGATCGTCGAGGAGACCGGGGCGCGGGAGGAGCTGATCTCCGAGCTCGAGAACTTCGGGATAGTTCAGCCGGAGAAACGCGAGGGGAAGACGGTCTACGACGAGACCGACCGCGAGATCATCCGCGCCGCCAACGAGCTATCCCGGGTCGGGGTCGGCGCCCGCAACCTGCGCGTCTTCCGCTCCTCCGCCGACCGCGAGGCGAACCTGCTGGAAGCGCTGCTGGGCCCATCGCTGCGCTCGCGCAACCCCGAGCGCCGCAAAGAGGCGCTGGAAAGCCTGGAAAGCCTGGCGGCGACGGTCTCCCACCTGAAGCACCTGCTGTTAGTGCGGGACCTGCGCCGGCTCGCGGGCGAATAGCCTGCCTCCGTGGCCCGCGTCACCCGCACGCGCACCGTCGAGGCGCCGCCGAGCGAGGTCTGGAAGCTCGTCTCCGATCCCTACAACCTGCCGCGCTGGTGGCCGCGGACGGCGCGGGTGGAGAACGTCGACTCGAAGCCCGGGGGCAGGCGCACCCAGTGGACCAAGGTCTTGCAGACGAGCGAGGGACGCAGCGTCAGGGCCGACTTTCGCTGTGTCAGCTCGGCCGAGGGCGAGCGCTACGCCTGGGAGCAGGACCTGGCCGGGACGCCGTTCGAGCGACACCTGAGGGCGCTGCGGGTGGAGATCGGCCTGCGCGAGCGCGACGGCGGCACTGAGGTCAGCCTGACCGAGGAGCAGTCCCTGAAGGGGATGTCGAAGCTGGGCTCGCCGCTGATGCGCCGGGCCCGCGGCGAGGTGCTCGAGGAGGCGCTCGAAGGGATCGAGGAGGCGCTCTAGTGAACCTGCGGCGAGACGCGAAGTGGTGGGGGTGGGGCGATCCCGCGGTAGAGCCGGCGCTCGACGGCGAGGCGCTGGCGGTTCTGCGGGAGCGGATCGGTGAGCTGGAGCCCTGGCCGCTCGCGCGGGAGCTGGGGGAGATCGAGCTGCCGGCGGTGCAGCCGTTGCCGCGGGCGCTGGTCGAGGCGGTGGGGGAGGAGAACGTCTTCGAGGGCGTGGAGGACCGGCTGCGTCACGCCACCGGCCGCGGCTACGTCGACCTGGCGCGGCTGAGGAACGGGACCTTGGCGGCCGCTCCCGACGCGGTCGTAGTTCCGCTTGACGCGGAGTCGCTGCGGCGGGTGATCGAGGTCTGTGCCGCCGAGGGAGTGGCGATCGTGCCCTTTGGCGGCGGCACCAGCGTCGTCGGCGGAGTCGAGCCGATCCGCGGTGCGCACGAGCGCCTGATCAGCCTCGACCTGGGCGCCCTGCGCGAGGTTGAGGTCGACGGCCACTCCCTCACCGCGCGCCTCGGCGCCGGCCTGCGCGGCCCGGAGGCCGAGGCGGCGCTGGGGCGGGAGGGCCTGACCCTTGGCCACTTCCCGCAGTCCTTCGAGTACGCGACGGTCGGCGGCTTCGCCGCCACCCGCTCGGCCGGGCAGGCCTCCAGCGGCTACGGCCGTTTCGATGCCGTGGTCAGCTCGGTACGGCTGCTGACGCCGGTCGGCGAGATCTCGACCCTGGAGACCCCCCACAGCGCCGCCGGTCCAGCCCTGCGGGAGGTCGTCATCGGCTCCGAGGGTGTCCTCGGCGTGATCCCCGACGTGACCGTGCGGGTGCGGCCAGCGGCGGCGGTGCGCCGCTACGAGGCCTGGATGGCGGAGAGCTTCGAGGCTGGTTCGGAGATCGTCCGTGGCCTCGCGCAGGGCGCGGGGCTGCCGAGCGTGATCCGCGTCTCCGACGAGGAGGAGACTGAGGGGACGCTGGCGCTGTCGGGGCCGCGCGGGCTCAGCGGGCGGCTCTTCGACCGCTACCTGGGGATCCGTGGCCGCCGCGGCGGCGCTCTGATGATCGCCGGCTTCGAGGGCGACGAGGAGTCCGTCGCCCGCCACCGCGCCCTCACCGTCCGTGCTCTGCGCGCCAGCGGCGCCGCCTACCTTGGCCAGGCCGCCGGCAATGCTTGGGAGCACGGCCGCTACCAGGGCCCATACCTGCGCGACACGCTGCTGGGGATGGGGGCGTTGGTCGAGACGCTGGAGACCTCCCACACCTGGAGTCGCTACGGCGAGCTCCACGCAGCCGTCGGCGATGCGATCCGCGGCGCCCTCCAGGGACAGGGGACTCCCGGCCTTGTCTTCTGCCACCTCTCCCACGCCTACGCCGACGGCGCCTCGCTCTACTTCACCTTCATCTCCCGCGCCCGCCGCGGCGCCGAGCTGGAGCAGTGGGCGGCGGTCAAGCGCGCCGCCTGCGAGGCGATCGTCGCCCACGGCGGCACGATCACCCACCATCACGCCGTCGGCCGCGACCACACCCCCTACATGGAGGCCGAGGTGGGAGAGACCGGGCTGGCGGCGCTGCGCGCGCTGAAGGAGCGCCTCGACCCTGTCGGGATCATGAACCCGGGCAAGCTGCTGCCCGCCGGTTGAGCTATTCGGAGCCGCTCTTGCCCTGTGCTTCGATCCGCTTCGCGGCGCCGACGATCGGGCCGGTGACCTCGCCGAGCAGGACTTCTTCGCCGGTGTAGGCGGGCGCCTGTTTCTTTTTGGTCGCTTCCCGCAGGGTGGCTTCGAGGCGCGAGTCCTCGGTGCGGGTGATCGCGATCTGGCCGAAGGTTTCGTTGGCGAGGTAGGCCAGGACTTCGACCGGAGCTTCGACCTGGGCGGCGAGCTTGCCGTCCTCGCCGACTTCGTTGGTCGAGGCCAGGGGCAGCATCTTGTCGGGAGAGGCGGCGAGCCAGATCGTGTACGACTCGCCTTTACCGGTCGGTTCGAGGCCTTCGGCAGCGACCTGCAGGGCGAGGCTCTTTTTCACCCGGCCGAAGACCGCCACCCCGGTCGCGTCGCTCCCGTCCACTGCTTTCAGCGACGCCTTCGTGACTTTCCGGTTGCCACCTTCGGCGGCGGCTTCGAGGGCAGCGACGGCGCCGCCGCTCGCTGCGGTGGACGAGGTGGTCGTCGAATCGCCACCGGAGTCATCCCCACCGCCGGAAAGCACGAAGACGACGAACAAGATCACGATCGCGGCACCGGCGAGGATCGCCCACAGCCCCCGGTTCTCAAGCAGCTTCAGCTCTTTTTTCAACGGAGGTCTCGGCTCCCCCTTTGGCAACGCAGGCGGCGGCTCCTTAGGCCGCGCCATAGGAGCCTCCGTCGCATGAACGATCTCCGGCGCCGGCTCCTGCGGCTCAGCCGGAACCGTCGGGGGTGGCGGGGGTTCCCCCGCAGGAGCCTCCCCATCTTTTGCGACGGAGGGGGAACCCCCGCCACCACCACCACCAACGCCGGGAGGGTCCGGAATCGCAGGCGCCGGTATCCCATCCTCTTCCAGCGCCGCCGCCGCCTCCTGCGCCCGCCGGTGGACCTCGGCCGCGTCGACCCCCATCAGGGCCGAGAGGTCCGCGTACCCCTGCTCGCCGCGCTGGGAGAGCAGGCGCAGGATCGCCTTCTGGTCGTCGGACAGCGCCACCGGACCGGAAGCCTATTAGGGTGCGGCCTGTGAACGACGAGGCTCAGGTTAAGCCTGCGCATTTCGACGAGCTGGTCGGGACCGAGTGGCTCAGCGACGACCCCGACGACGCCCGGGTTCGGCTACAGATCCGCGACGAGCTGCGCCAGCCGTTCGGGCTGATGCACGGTGGCGTGATGTCGACCCTGATCGAGAGCATCTGCTCGCGCGCCACCGCCGCTGCCGTCTATGACCAGGGGATGGCGGCGATGGGCCAGTCGATCAACGTCAGCTTCATCCGTCCGGTCACCCAGGGCGGGGTGGAGGTGCGCGCTCAGGCTCGCCACCGTGGCCGCACCACCTGGCTCTGGCAGGCCGAAGTCCTCAACGACGAGGGCAAGACCTGCGCTCTCGCGCAGATGACGATCGCGGTGCGGCCGCGACCCCGCTAGCCGCCGAATCGATTCGTGATTGGCAGCCGCCGATCCTTGCCGAAGGCCTTCGGCGTGATCCGGATCCCCGGCGCCGCCTGGCGGCGCTTGTACTCGGAGCGGTCGACCAGCCGGATCACCTCGTCGACGGTCGCCGCCGGCACGCCGGCGGCGATGATTTCCTCGCGGCCCTCGTCGCGCTCGACGTAGGCCTCGAGGATGCGGTCGAGGATGTCGTAGGGCGGCAGGGAGTCCTCGTCGCGCTGGTCGGGCCGCAGCTCGGCCGACGGTGCGCGCTCAATCACGCTCGCCGGCACCAGCTCCCTCCCCGCCCGCTCGTTGCGGTGGCGCACGAGGTCGTAGACGAGCCCCTTCGGCACATCCTTGATCACCGCGAAGCCGCCGGCCATGTCGCCGTAGAGGGTTGCGTACCCAACCGACATCTCGCTCTTGTTGCCCGTCGTCAGGACCAGCCAGCCGTGGCGGTTGGAGAGCGCCATCATCATGTTGCCCCGGATCCGCGCCTGCACGTTCTCCGCCGTCAGGTCGGGCTCGGAGGGTTTGGTCGGGTCGCGGGGGACCGCCGCCTCGGGCTCGTGCAGATGGCCGCTCAGCGCCTGCTCATAGCTCTCCATCATCGGCTCGATCGCGACCTCGAGCAGCTCGCAGCCGAGGTTGGCGGCGATCGCGCTTGCGTCCCCCTGGGTCTCGGCGCTGGAGTGGGGGGAGGGCATGACGACGCAGCTGAGGCGGTCGGGCCCGACGGCGTCGGCGGCGATCATCGCCACCAGGGCGGAGTCGATCCCGCCGGAGAGGGCGAGGCCGACGTGCTTGAAGCCGTTCTTGCCGACGTAGTCGCGCAGGCCAAGAGTCAGCGCCTCGTAGACCTCGTCGAGGTCGCCGAGCGGCTTGGCCAGCGGGCCCGGGCCGGAGTGGGGGACGTCGCAGAGCAGCAGCTCCTCCTCGAACTGGGCGGCGCGGGCGATGACGCTGCCGTCGGGGGCCGTGACCAGGCTCTGGCCGTCAAAGACGAGCTCGTCCTGGCCGCCGACGAGGTTGCAGAAGGCGAAGTAGGCGCCGTAGTCACGTGAGCGCTGGCAGAACATCTCTTCGCGCTCGCGGCCCTTGCCGCGGTGGTAGGGGGAGCCGGAGGGGTTGGCGATCAGACGCGCGCCGGCCTCGGCCTCGGCCTGAGCCGGTGGTCCCGGCGCCCAGACGTCCTCGCAGATCGTCAGCCCGACCCGCAGCTCGCCGAGGTCGATCGCCAGCGGCTCGGCCCCGGGGACGAAGTAGCGCTGCTCGTCGAAGACCGAGTAGTTGGGGAGGCGGTTCTTGCGGTAAATCGCCTGGACCGCGCCGCCGGTGAGGACGGCCGTCGAGTTGTGGGCGCGGCGCGGGTCCTCGTGGTCGGCGACAGGCTCGGCGAACCCGACCAGCGCCGTGATCCCCTTCACCGAGCCGGCAAGCTCCTCGACCGCCCGCTGGTTCGCCCGCAGGAAGTGCCGCTTCAGGTAGAGGTCCTCTGCCGGGTAGCCGGGGATGCAGAGCTCGGGCAGGATCACCAGCTCGGCGCCTTCGGCGCGGGCACGGTCGATCCACTCCGCCGCCTTGGCGGCGTTGCCGTCGACGTCGCCGACGGTGGGGTTGATCTGGGCGAGGGCCAGGCGCATCGGGTGTCCCGCAGGCTATTACCCGAAGTCCCTGCGCAGGACGCGGAGCTACTTCCGGGCGCCGTTAGGGTTGTCGAGACATGCGGAACCGCCGGCGCCACCTGGTCGGATCCTCGGCGGCGCTGTTGCTGGCCCTCGCCGCGACCGTCCCTGCCCACGCCGCGGCTGCTCGCAAGCCGTTCATCCTGCCGCAGTCCCGCCCGACCGAAGTACGCCAGCGGCCGACCGACACCCGCGACCCCAACCGCAACGCCTACTCGGTCCCCGAGGCCCCCGAATCGCCTGCCTGCTCGCGCCACTTCTGCGTCCACTGGGTCGAGCAGGGGCTCGACGCGCCCGAACAGACCGACCGGGACGGGGACGGCGTCCCCGACTACGTCGAGCAGGTGCTGCGGGTGGCCGAACGGGTGCACCGGGTCGAGAACGGGAAGCTGGGCTGGCGCGAGCCGCGCAGCGACGGGCGCCAGGGCAGCCGCAACGGCAAGACCGACGTCTACCTCTCCCAGATCGGCGGCGAGCTGTTCGGCTACGCGGCTCCAGATCGCGGCCAGGCGACCAAGCAGCACCGGATTCCGCGCCGCCTTCACGGCTACCTCGTCCTCGACAACGACTACAGCGCTTTCGAGTTCCCGGGGACGAAGCCGCTTGCCGACCTGCAGGTGACCTTCGCCCACGAGTACAACCACATCCTCCAGTTCGGCTACGACGCCTACCAGGACCCCTGGTTCGCCGAGGCCACCTCGACCTGGATGGAGGACCAGGTCTACAACGGGATCAATGACTATCTCCGCTACGTCCGCCGCTGGGTCAAGCTCTACGAAACGCCGCTGACGACCAACTCGATCAAGGAGTACGGCACCGCCGTCTGGAACCAGTGGCTGGCGCGCCGCTACGGGCCGGAGATCATCCGCAAGGCCTGGGCGGGGGCGATCGACGCCAGACCCGGCGGCTTCTCGATCGCCAGCTACGAACGGGCGCTGCGCTCCAGCGGCCCCTCCGACTTCGGGCTCGACTTCTCCCGCTTCGCCGCCGCCGTGGCCGAGTGGCGCACCGGCAAGTCCTTCCGCGAGAGCCGCCTCTACCCGGACCCGCTGCGCCAGGGGCGCCTGCCGCTGAACGGCGAGCGGCTGACGCGGCTGCTCAACCACACGACCTTCCAATTTCTGCGGGTGCGGGCGAACCGCGGCCGGGCCGTCGTCGTCCATCTGGCGGCGCCGCGCGGCACTGCGGCCGCCGTCGCCCTGGTCGGTCGCCGGGGCAGCGAGCGCCACGGCCACCCGATCGTCCTGGTCACCTACAAGCGTGCCGGCGGCCAGCTGACGGTGCGCCTGCCGCGACCGGGCCGCTTTAACCGGATCACCGCCGTGATCGTCAACGCCGGCGCCCGCGCCAGCGGCTTCAGCGTCGGCAACCTCGACTGGAACTACCTGACCGACGGGCTCCCGTTCGCGGTCAGCGGGCAGCTGATCGGCTAGCGCGGGACGCTCAGGAACTTGACTGCGCCGCGACCGGCCCGGCGCCGTTCGAGGAAGCGGCCGCGGCGGCGTTGCGCTTCTTCGATTTCGCCTTCTTTTTGGCCGGCGCCGTCGCGATCACCTCCTTGGTCGCCGCCTCGAGGTCGAGGGCGAAGCTGTCGAGGTCGGCCATCGCGTCGTAGTCGCCGATCAGGCCGAAGTTGACCTGGCCGTTGTAGGACATGATCCCGACGCAGAGCGCCTGGCGGCGGGCCAGCGGCACCATCGGGAAGATCGACTCCATCTTCCGGCCCAGCACGTAGAGCGGGAACTGCGGGCCGGGGACGTTGGTGACGACGAGGTTGAAGAAGCGCTGCGCCGGCTGCAGGCGGGCCGCCTGCGAGGCAATCGTCGACGGTGCGAAGTCGGTCAGCTTGGTCAGGATCTCGGCCCCGACCGCCTGGCCGGAGGACTTGAGGTCACCCATCTCCGCGGTCATCAGCTGCAGGCGCTCGACCGGGTCCTCGCACCAGACCGGCAGCGGCGCCATCATCGCCGAGATCCGGTTGCCGAGGGCGCCGTGCTCTTCGGCGGCGCGGACGCTGACCGGGACCATCGCCCGCAGCTCCAGCCCGGTGGTGTCGTGGCCGCGGGCGCGCAGATAGCGGCCGATCCCGCCGGCGACGATCGAGAGGATGACGTCGTTGACGGTGCCGCCGTGGGCGTCCTTGACTCGCTTGAGGTCGCCGAGGTCAGTCTGGGTCATCTGGAAGCGGCGGTGTGGGCCGATCTCGACGTTAAAGACGGTGTCAGGTGCGGACATCCCGGCAGTGACGATCTTCGAGGTGGCGCCGACCCCCTTGAGGACCTGGCGCGGCCCTCGCAACGCATGGCGGACGCCGCGGTAGATCTCCTTCGGGCTGGTCAGCCGCTCCTTCCAGGCTTCGGTCAGCAGCTGCACGTCGGTCGGCTCGGGGCTGGCGAGCCAGGGCGGCGCCTTATCTGGCGTCCCCGCCGGCTCGGGGTCGAGGTCGAAGAGGACGGTGGTGATGTCGACCCCGGAGACGCCGTCGACGAGCGCGTGGTGGCTCTTGCCGATGATCGCGAAGCGGTCGCCGCTCAGGCCCTCGACCAGCCACAGCTCCCAGAGCGGCTTCGAGCGATCCAGCTGCTGGGAGAAGATCCGCGCCGCCAGGTTGCGCAGCTGCTCGTCGGAGCCGGGCGCCGGCAGGGCGGTTTGGCGGACGTGGTAGTCGAGGTTGAGGTGGGGGTCGTCGATCCAGACCGGCCGGCCCTGAGTGAAGGGAACGAAGCGCAGCTTCTGGCGGAAGCGCGGCACCAGGTGCAGCCGCGAGGCGATGTGCTCGCGGAACTCCGCATGGGTCGGCGCCGTGCCTTCGAAGATCGAGGTAGAGGCGACGTGCATGTGGGCGCCCGAGCGCTCGAGGTGGAGAAAGGAGGTATCGAGCCCGCTGAGGCGTTCCGGCTTCGTCACGAACCCATCTTCGCACACGAGTCCAAAACCGGGTAAAGCGCTCGATAACGCTTTCTGAAGCCGATTTGTCGCTTGCATTGCATTTGGAGAATGTGTGCGTCCGCTCACAGGCGGCTGCCACCGCGCTGACGATCGGCCTGGCGCCGGCGGCGGCGCAGAGCGAGCGGCACGCCGAGCACGAGCGGTCGTGGTCCCACGTCTCCCTGCACCTCTCCACCCACTCGGTGCTGGAAGGGGAACGGGCTGGCGCTGCGCGGGAAGGTGCGGCCGAGCGGCCGCCGCCGCGTCAAGCTGGTCTTCCGCGGCCCCGACGAGAAGCTGGGCTTCCCCGGCGTCGGGACCGTGATGGCGACTCGTTAAGACGCAAGACCGAGCTGGAGCTGACCTGGTGTCGGCTCCGGCTCGGGCTTTGCGCCGGTCTCGAAGCCGGCGAGCCGGACCCCGAGCAGCCGCACCGGCCGCTGCGGGTCATAGGCGCGCAGCAGCTCGAGGGCGACCGGCCCGACGACCGCCGGGTCGTTCGTCGGCGCCTCGATCGTGTTGGAGCGGGTGACGTTGGTCCAGTCGTCGAGTCGCACCTTGATCCCGATCGTCCGTCCCTCCAGCTCGCGCTTGCGCAACCGCCGGCAGAGCTCCTCGGAGAGGTCGGCCAGGTGCCGCTCCAGCTCGGCCCGCTGGGTGACGTCGACGTCGAAGGTGATCTCGGTCGACTGCGATTTGGTCTCGTGTTCGGGCGTGACCGGCGTCGCGTCGAGGAGGTTGCCGCGCGCGTGCAGCCAGGCGCCGGAGCGGGGGCCGAAGGCGTCTTCGAGCGCGGGGCGCTGCCAACGCCGCAGGTCGGAGAGCGTGCGGATCCCCATCGACTCCATCCGGGAGACCGTTTTCGGCCCGATCCCCGGGATCAGACCGGGGGAGTGGTCGGCGAAACGCTCCAGCGCCCGCTCGCGCGAGAGCACCACCAGACCGCGCGGCTTCCCGAGCTCGCTGGTGATCTTGGCCAGCATCCGGCTCTCGGAGATCCCGACCGAGCAGGTCAGCCCCGTCCCCTTTCGGATCTCGGTTGCGATCCGCCGCATCGTCGCCTTCGGCGAGAAGATCCCGGTCAGGTCCAGATAGGCCTCGTCGAGGCCGACGACCTCGACCACCTCCGCGTTCCGCCGCAGCACGTCCATCACCTGCCCGGAGGCCTCCCGGTAGGCCGGGAAGTCGGGTCGCAGGTAGACCGCGTTCGGCAACCGCCGCCTGGCGACCGCCGCCGGCATCGCCGAGTGGATCCCGGCTAGCTTCCGCGCCTCGTAGCTAGCCGTCGTCACCACCGCCCGCGGCCCCGACCCGCAGACGACCACCGGCTTCCCCCGCAGCTCCGGCCGCCGCCGCAGCTCCACGGACGCGTAGAACGCATCCATGTCGAGGTGGGCGATACAGCGTTCGAAGCTCACCCATAGATGGTAGGAGGGGAGGGGGACGGGACCTGTTTTAAAGTGTCCCTTACGAAGGGTGCGTACGTACCCAATTATGACTGCAGATACTCCTGCCAAAAAGTGCTTCGTCGTCTCTGCCTTTGGGGCCAATCCGGACGATCAGCGAAGGCACAAACAGGTTCTCAGGCATCTGATCCGGAAGGTGTTGGGATCGCGGTTCGAGGTAGTCCGGGCTGATGAGATCGATGAGGAGGGGCTGATCACCCACCAGGTCATCGAGCATCTCTTGGAGGACGACCTCGTCGTCGCAGACCTGACGGGGCTCAATCCCAACGTCTTTTATGAGGTAGCCGTACGACACGCAGTCCAGAAGCCAATCGTTCACCTGATGACCGCAGGCGAAGAGATTCCGTTTGACATCGCCAACATGCGGACCGTCTCTTATGCCTTGGACGACCCGGATCTGCTCGAGGCCGCGCAAGAAGAGCTAGACCGCAAGGTTAAGTCGATCGAAGACGCGGATTGGATCGCTGCCCCCAATCCCATCTCGGCGGCGAAAAACGTCTCGTTATTACAGGAGAGCGAGCAACCTGAGGTGCGTGCGGAAGGCAACCTGCTTGCGTCTGTCAACGAACTGCGAGATGAGGTGCGTACGCTCAGGAAACGGGAATCCATCACTCAGGGGAACGTAAGACGTCCGGTGCGGGAGGCCGTGATGGCCTGCCTTCTCGAAGAGGAATCCTGGTCGATCACGGAGATAGCCGAGCGCATAGGAATCACCCCGGCTTCCGCGGCTGGCGCACTTTCCGTCCTCTTCCAGGAAGGAAGGGCGGAGCGAAAGCCGAACGCCCGCTGGGGTGCGGTTGCCCCCCAAACTCGGCTGTCTGAACCCGGCTAGCCGACGTAAGATGGATCGAATTGCTTCCCCGGAGGCGAAGAACCTCGAGGCGATCTCGAAGGCGATCGACCAGCACAACGCCAACTGTCCCTTCCCGGCGGCGGAGGTGCGGATGAACCCGTTCGAGGTCGAGCGCCTGGGCTGGGAGACGATCCGCGGCCTGCCGGTGATCCCGGACGGCGAGATCGGCACCGGCCGCTTCCGCATCGTCTGCTCCCGGGACACGGAGGACGATGGCCTGGAGATCGTCGAGGCGGTCGGCAAAGAGCTGGAGACGGTCGCTCCGGTTCAGAACTGACGCATCTCCGAAGTTCGGTCCCCTATAGGGACCCAAATCTCGGAGAGGCTGAGCTATACGTCGCTGCTGATGTTGATGCCGAGTTCGCTCATCCAGCTCTGGGCCTCGATGTTGAGCTGGCGGTACTCGCCGGTCCAGATCAGGATCCCCATCGCGATCAGGATCAGGCCGCCGACGGCGACGATCGCCTGGTAGTGGCGCTTGACCGCGGTGAAGGCGGACGTCATCTGCGAGAAGGCGACGGCGGTGAGGAGGAAGGGGATCGCGAGGCCGGCTGAGTAGACGGCAAGCAGGAGGCCGCCGCGGAGGGTCGAGTCGGAGAGCGAGGCGGCGGCGAGGATCGCGCCCAGGGTCGGCCCGATGCAGGGGGTCCAGGCGATCGCGAAGGCGGCGCCGGCGACGATCGGGCCGCCCTTGCCGACCCGCTCGAGCAGGGCGTTGACGTGCCAGTCGCGGTTGAGGCGGGTGATGAAGAGCGAGCCGACGAAGAGCAGCCCCATGGCGATGATCAGCGCCGCCGAGATCTTCGTCAGCAGGTTGCGGTTGTCCTTGAGCAGGGAGCCGAGGCCGGTCGCGGTCAGTCCGAGGACGATGAAGATCGCCGAGAAGCTGGCGACGAAGAGCAGGCTGGGGCCGAGGATGCGTCGCCAGCCGGCGCTCTCGAGCTCCGCCGCCGAGACCCC
>Ga0157378_10003615_pt1 | contig 13684 bp, 8 predicted proteins | sample M65metaG_FD_115309 | JGI IMG/M metagenome (GOLD analysis project Ga0157378, IMG submission 115309) | Miscanthus rhizosphere microbial communities from Kellogg Biological Station, Michigan, USA - M6-5 metaG | ecosystem: Host-associated > Plants > Roots > Rhizosphere > Soil | place: USA: Michigan...
CCTGGTATTTGCACTCAATCGATTCACGTTCGACGCGGCCCACAAGTTTCTTATTCCGCGGGCGGTTGCCTATTCCGCAGGTTTGATCAACTTCTTCTTTCGAGGACAGCTGGAGATTAGTCCTCCTGACGAGGGTGTCTACGGAATCGTCGACCACACGGTGGAGAATCGGCGGGACGTTGACGGATTTGGAAAGATCAAGCTGAAGGTGCGTAACGTGACGCCGGGGGGCGTTGATCCGTCAGGCCGTTCGATCGTCGAGCGGATTGCCGAGGGCCCGTCGGGGTCCGTTGTCGCTGTCGTCAAGTTTCATCGCAACAGTTGCTACAACGCCGATCTGTCTGGTGAGTATGGCTCGCCGAATAAGCAATGGGCCGACTGCCGAGTGCCCCAGGAGGAGATTGTGGTCTCGTCCCCGCAACCGGTCCCGGCCGGCGTCAACGACGATGCCGTCGCGATGTCATTCACGTTCCCCGACAAGATTCCAATCAACGCGACCGACGTGTTCCTGCAAGTGGTCTACCGAGGGCCGCTCGGCGATGAGCCCGATGCAGTGGTCGTGGCAACGAAGGACATCGCGGAGCCCCTGTTCCTCGCGCAGTACTCCCTGTTCGACCAGTTCACGTACGCCAATTACCCCTTCGTCGAGGCGGGGCCGAACTCGTTCGAGACCTGGTGCTTGCAGGGTTACGAGTCCTACGACGCCTGCCGCGCGGCCGAGGGCGCGACGCTCAAGGTCCGTTTCGGTCCGGCGCCCGGCTATCTCGAGCAGAACGCGGCGCCCTCCGGTCAATGGTTGCCGCTTGCCGAGGAGCCGCCTCTCGAAGCCGTGGCGACGCTGATCGCCCCCGTGGGGACTTTTGCGCGAGTGGCGCTGCTGGCCGACGGCCAGCCGCAGGCGAGCGTCTTCCTCTACGAGCGCGCCACACGCATTCCCCAGTTCAAATGGGACGCCGCCATCCTTTTGGGGAATCGCAACCAGTTCGACTTCGACGCCAACGCGCTGGTGCCGCTCACGACGTACGTCCCGGGACGAGGCATCTTCGTATCGTCCGAGGCGGGGTCGTTGCTCAATGCGGGAAACGCGCCCAACATTCCAGCGCTCGTTCCGTCTCCCTCCAGAATCTCGTTCTGAATCCCGGTCGGGCGCAAGGGCATGCAGGCGTCATGCGGGTAGGCATGGCTCGCATCGACGCGGCAGCTTGACCTGCCTCAGCAACGCTTCACCATTCGCAACGCTTCTGCGGCGAAGCCATCCAAGAAATAGGTTACATTCCCCTCCGGAGCGAGGTGCACCTAAAAAGCGCAGGCTTCCGACAACAACAAGAAATGGGGAGGCCGGTCCTCCAACAGACCGGACGGACAGGGCGTTGCCATGCCGCGTGAGCACGAGGCGGGCGGCGCCCACGCTTGAGGCCTTCTGCTGCTGGGATGAAGTCGCTCGGATTCGCCGTCGCCGGTCGGGCGCGCGCAAGCGTGCGGCCGCCGCTCGTCCTCGTCGTGGCGGGAACGCGGCCGGAGGCCATCAAGATCGCCTCGGTGGTGAAGGCGTTCGCAGCCTCCGACGCCGTCGCCGTGCGCGTCGTCAACAGCGGGCAGCACCCGGTCGCCGTACGCGACACGCTGGCCGAGTTCGGCCTCGCCGCGGACATCGAGCTCGCCCCGCTGCCCACGCTTCCCAACCTGATGGCGTCGTTCGGACACCTTCGCGACGAGCTGGCGGAGGCGATCGGACGTTGGTCCCCCGCCTGCGTGATCGTTCAGGGAGATACACTGACCGCATGGGCGGCAGCCGTTGGCGCCCACGGGAGGGGGCACCCGGTAGCGCACGTGGAGGCGGGACTGCGCACGCCGAGCGTGTCGGATCCCTTCCCCGAAGAGTGGTTTCGCCGGCGCATCGCGCGCGTCGCGTCCTGGCACTTCGCGCCGACTTCGGACGCCGCGCGCAACCTCCTCGACGAAGGCATCGATCCGGCTTCGGTCTTCTGCACGGGCAACACGGGCATCGACAGCCTGAAACAGGCTCTCGCGAGCCTCGAACCGCCGCGGGACGATGAGCTGCGCGGCGACGAGACCGTGCTGGTGACGCTCCATCGGCGCGAGAACCACGACCGCAACGCCGACATCGTGTGCCGCGCGCTGATACGCCTCGCCGCGCAGCGTCCGGGACTGCGCATCACGCTGCCCGTGCATCCGAATCCGCGCGTCGCCGTACCGATCCGGCGGCGGCTCGGCGCACATCCCGCCGTCAACCTCGTGGCGCCGATGGCCTACCGGCAGTTCATCGCCGTCGCCGCCGATGCCTCTCTGATCGTCAGCGACTCGGGTGGCATCCAGGAAGAAGCCGCCCACCTCGGCACCCCACTGCTCGTGCCGCGCAGCAATACCGAGCGTCCGGAAGCCATCGCCACCGGCTTCGTGCGTCTCGTCCACGTCGACGAGGACGCCCTCGTTGCAGCGGCCTGCGCGGCGCTCGACGCCCCGCGTCGGCGGCCGCTTCCGATCGACGCCGTCGCCCCGTTCGGCGCCGGCGACGCGGGCCTTCGGATCGCTCGCATCGTCACCCGGCTCGTTGCAACCTCGCCCGCCTACGCATGAGTGCGGAGGCGGAGACGGGCGCGCCGGGCAGCGGCGCGCGACACAACGTCAGGACACGCGAGACCGCGATCGGTGCGGCTGCCTCACGCGACAATAATGGCGCGATGACCACGTCCCGACTGTCCTCGAGCGACGGCACGGCGCTGGTGCGCTGGCTTCTCGCCGGCCCGGTGCAGCGCGCCGACGGCGGCGTCGCCGGCTGGGTGGACGCGCGAGATCGCGCCGCCTACGTCTACCCGGAGATCGCCGGCTACTACCTGCAGTGGTTGGCCTGGCGCGCGACGCAAGGCGACGGCCATGACCCGCTCATCCGACGGGCCGAAGCGACGCAGCGCTGGCTCGCGCAATGGGCCTCCGCCCCCGGTCCGCCGGTTACGCGCGCCCACGACGTCGCCGGCCAGCCGGACTGGCGCAACGCGGCAGTCTTCTGCTTCGACCTTGCGATGGTGTTGCGAGGGCTGGCCGCGGCGACCGAACAGCGGCTGATCCGCAGCGACGACGCGCTCGTCGACACTGTCGGCCGCGAGCTCGACCGCTTGATCGGCGCCGACGGCAACTTCGACGCATGTCGCGTCCACGCGCGCACGGACGTGCCTTTTCCGGCGCGATGGTCGACGCAGCGCGGCGCCTTCCTGGCGAAGGCGGCGGCCGGGGTCGACTTCGCCGCATTGCGCCTGCCCGGCATGCCCGCGTCCCTGCGCGACGCCGCGCGCGCCACGTTCGACGCCAGTCTCGACGCGCTGCTCGCGACGCCCCACGCCGAAACGCACCCGCAGCTCTACGCGCTCGAGGGCTATCTCAACTGGCCTGCGCATCCCGACTTCGCGCGTCGCCTGCCGGACGCAAGCGCCTGTTTCGACGCGCTCGTCGCGCGTTGCGATGCGCTGGGCCGCATGCCCGAATCCACGCTCGATGCCGGGCCTGCGCGGCTCGATATCGTCGCTCAGGCGATGCGCGTTGCGCTTCTGCTCGATCACCATGGCGGCACGACCCGATATCGCGCATTCGTGCACCGTCTCGCGGCGACGCTGCGCAACGCCATCACCCCCGATGGCGCCGTTCCGTTCGTGCACGACGCCGCGGCGCTGCAGCGCAACGCCTGGGCGACGATGTTCGCGTCGCAGGCGCTTGTTTGGATGAGCTGCGACGTCGCGGCGATCGCGAGCGTGGCACGCCAGCCGCTGGTGGTGTAGCGGCTCGCCCGCGGCAACCGCGCACGCCGTCGCTCGCACGCCATGTGGGGAACGAGCCTTCGACAGCGCCTGCGTCTCGCGCCGCTGCGCATCGCGCTTGGCCGCGGCGGGCGATTCGTGTCGGCGTCGCGAGCGCCGCGCGACGAGTGCGGCAGCGGCGACGCGCCCGGCGTAAGCGTCGTCATTCCGGAACGGGATGCACCGCAGATGCTTGCCGAGGCGCTCGCGGCGCTGTCCGTTGCGCACGCCGCCCACGACGAACCCTTGCAGGTGATCGTCGTCGTGAACGGTGCTGACCTGGCGTCTTACAAGGCGGTGCAAGCCGCTTACCCGCTCGTCGAGTGGATCCACGACGCGGCACCGCTGGGCTTCAGCCGCGCCATTGCGCGCGGCCTCGCCCGCGCGCGCCACCCGTGGACGCTGCTGCTGAACAACGACATGACGCTGGAGCCGGCCGCGTTGCGCGAACTCGCGCGCCATCGCGCGCCGGGCGTGTTCTCGATCAGCGCGCAGATCCTGCAGTGGAGCACCGCGAACGCGCGTCGCGAGGAGACCGGTTTCGTTGACTGGTACGTCGACGGCGCCGGCGTTCATGTGTTTCACGCGCCGGTCGCGCCGCAAGGGGACGACGCCGGCGACGAGACCGCCCCGGGGACGGTCGCCCACCTCGCGGGGAGCGGCGGCGCGTCGCTGTTCCGTACCGCGCCGCTCCAGCGCTATGTCCGTGACAGCGTCTGCTACGACCCGTTCTACTGGGAGGACATCGAGTGGGGCGTTCGCGCATGGCGCGACGGCTACCGCGTGCTGTTCTGTCCCCGCGCGCGAGCACAGCATCGACATCGGGCGACGACATCACGGTTCTACGACGCGGCGACACTCCAGCGCATCGTTGCGCGCAACGGCGTGCTGTTCGACCTGCGCAACGGCGCGACGGATTTTGGCGTCGACTGGCTGATGCGACGCGTCTGCGACCTGCCGTACCAGGCGCAACGCGAGCTCGCGCGGCCGCGCGTCGCCCTCGGCGTCGCGCGCATGCGCACGGCGGCGTGCGCCGCGCGCGCAACCCCGGCCGCGCCCCCTCGGATCGCCCAGGCGGGGCGGCGCGTTGCCGAAGTCGTCACCGGATCGTTCACGTTCGCGCTGCGGCCGCTCGATGCGACCGCCAGACGGCCACGCCTCCTCGTCGTCACGCCGTTTGCCGTGTTCCCGCCGCGCCTCGGTGGTGCGCGGCGCATCGCCGGGCTGCTCGACACGCTGCGTCGCGACTTCGACGTGATCCTCGTCACCGACGAAGCCGCCCTTCACGATTCGCGCAGCTTCGCCGGCTTCGACGGACTGTGCGCCGTGCATCTGGTGCAGCGCCCGCGGGAAGCGGAGGCGATCGACGCGACGACGCTCGAAGGGCGGATGCGCTCGCACGATCACCCGGCGCTCGCCGACGCGGTTCGCGACGCGTTGCATCGCTATCGTCCCGACCTCGTGCAGATCGAGTTCGCCGAGATCGCGTCGCTCGTGCGGCTGCGCGCGCCGGAACAGCGGTGGATCCTGGGACTGCACGACGCCTACGGCGATGCCGACTTCGCGTCGCCGCAGGCGGCCGCGAGGTTTCGCGCCGAGTGCCTCGATCGCTACGACGCCGTCACCGTGTGCTGCGTCGAGGATCGGCGGCTCGTCTCGCACCGCGACGTCGTCTGCGTGCCCAATGCCAGCAGTCTCGCGCCCGCGCCGTACGCGGCATCGCAATCCTCGCGGCTGCTGTTCCTCGGCCCGTTTCGCTACGCGCCAAACCTCGACGGCGTACGTGCGTTCCTGCGCGACGCTTTGCCGGCGATTCGCGCGGCGGTCCCGGGCGTCACGCTGCGCGTGCTGGGCGGTGACGGCGCGCCCGCGCGGGTGGCCGGCGACCCGCTGTTCGCCGCAAGCGACATCGAGGTCGTCGAGCATCGTGAGGACGTCGCCGGCGAGCTCGCGGCGTGCACGCTGACGATCAACCCGCTCACCGGCATCCGCGGCTCACCGATCAAGCTGGTCGAGTCGATCGCGGCGGGGCGCGTGTGCGTGAGCACCGCCGACGGCGCGCGAGGCTTTGCCGACGACGCGCCGGCGGGCCTCGTCGTGGTCGACGGCATCGCCGCGATGGCGCCGGCGATCGTGTGGCTGCTGCAGGACGCGACGGCGCGTCACCGCGCGGAAGCTGCGGGCGCGGCCCGCGCGGCCGAGTACGCGTGGCCGCGCAGCGCGGCGTTGCAGGCCGCGTTGTACGCGCGGCTGCGCGAAGGTCAGCATGGCTGAGACGCGCGCACCGCGGCCCGTCTACGACGCGATCGCGGATCTCTACGACGTCGACATGGCGCGCAACATGGCGTTCGACGACGTCGGCTTCTACGCGGAGCTTTGTCGCGCGACGCCAGGCCCGGTGCTGGAATTGGGCTGCGGCAACGGCCGCATCCTGCTGGAGCTTGTCGCGCGCGGGCTCGACGTCACCGGTGTCGACGGCTCGCATCGCATGCTTACCGCGTTGATCGGCAAGGCCGCGGCGCGCGGATGGGCGCCGCCTCGCGTCGCGCAAATGGACGTGCGCACGCTCGGGTTGCGCGGCGGCTTTGCGGTCGTGCTCTGCCCGTATTCGCTCGTCACCTACATGAGCGGCCACGGCGACGCCGCGCGGCTCGTCGCCGAGGCGCGCCGCGTCGTCGTCGACGGCGGCACGGTCGTCGTCGACGCGTTCGTGCCGCGGCCGACAAGCGCAACCGCCGAGTTCCGGCAGGATTACACGCGGCCGCTGCCCGACGGCACCCTCGTGCGCTCGAAGCGCGTCGCGCCGCTATCGCCCGCGATCAACCGAATCGAGCGGCGCTACGACGTTCTCAACGCGAGCGGCCGCCTCGTGCGGCGCGTCGAGACGTCCGAGGACATCCGGCCGTTTGCGCCGGAAGACATCACTGCGCTGCTGGAGGAGGGGGGGCTGCGCGTGCGCAGCACCGCATGGAACTACGGCGCGGCGCCGTCGCGCGACGGCGCGCAGTACTTCACCGCCGTCGCGCAGGCGGGGTGAGTCGGCGGCCGCAATTACTTCGGGTAGCCGCCGCCGGACGTCGGCGTCGTCGTGACCGCCGGCGCGGCGGGCGGAGGCTCGCTGGCCGCCGGCGCGGGACCCTTGGCCATCGGTGGCGCTTCGGTCCCCTTCCCGGGCGGCATGACGCGCGGCGTCGGCGTGCGCGGATAGCCGGCCTGGTCGAGCATCGCTTCCCACTGCGACTCGTTCAGGCCTTTCGCCAGCAGCTTGTCGCCGATCTGCATGACCGGCGCGAGATTGGATCCCGTCAGCGACATCAGCTTCGCGCCGCCTTCGGGCTTGCTCACGTTCACGGCCGTGAACGGAACGCCGCGCCGGTTCAGCAGCGCTTCGGCGCCGCGGCACGGCTCGCCGCAGTCGAACGTGTACAGCGTGACCGGAAAGCGCTCGGACGCCATGCGCGCGGCGAGCGGCACCTCGTTCGACTCGATGACGTTGCCGCCGAGGCGCTTCGGCTGCACGTTCTTGGCGTCGGCGGGCGGCGGCGTGTCGGAGTAGACGACCTTGCCGCTCGCGTCGATGTAGCGATAAAGCTGTTTGTCCTGCGCCGCGGCGCTCGCGCACATCGCGAGCGCGAGGGCGGCCGTCATGCCGATCGAGGCCCAGCGGCTGTCTGCCATACGCGCCTCCGTCAGGATGCCAATGTCATTCCATTATGCCGCAGAAGCGCGTCGAGTTGGGGCGGCCGGCCCCGAAACGCGACGAAAGACTCCAGCGCAGGACGACTTCCGCCACGCGCAAGCACCTCGTTGCGAAAACGGGCGCCGGCTGTGGACGACAAGACGCCCGCTTCCTCGAACAGGCTGAACGCGTCCGCCGACAGCACTTCCGCCCATTTGTAGCTGTAGTAACCGGCGGCGTAGCCTCCGGCGAAGATGTGCGAGAACGACTCGACGGAGCGATCGTAGGGCGCCCGCGGCACGACTCCCACTTCGCGGCGCACCGCGTCGAGCAGCGCGCGCGGGCTCGCCCACGGTGTGTGGAAGGTCGGGTCGTAGTCGGCGTAGAGCAGCATGTCGAACAGCGCGAACTCGACCTGGCGCAACAGTCCCATGCCGCTCTGGAAATTCTTCGCGGCGCGCATCTTCTCGAACAGCTCGCGCGGCATCGGCGCGCCGTGCTGAGGACCCTCGCCGGTGTAGGCCGTCATATCCTTCATCACGTCCCATTCCCAGCAGAAGTTCTCCATGAACTGCGACGGCAGCTCCACGGCGTCCCATTCGATCCCCTGCGTGCCCGACACGCCGGGCACGTCGATCTCCGTCAGCAGGTGATGCAAGCCGTGTCCGAACTCGTGGAACAGCGTGATGACCTCGTCGTGCGAGAAGGTCGCCGTCTTGCCGGCGACCGGCGGCGACAGATTGCACGTCATGTACGCGACCGGATGCTGCGTCACGCCCGGCAGCGGACGGCGGTCGATCGCGTGGTCCATCCACGCGCCGCCCTGCTTGCCTTCGCGCGCGTAGAGGTCGAAGTAGAACTGGCCGACGAGACCGCCGTCGCGGTCGCGCACGTCGTAGAAGCGCACCGACGGATGCCACACGGGGCCCGACGACGCGTGGATCGTCACGCCGAAGATCGTCTCGACCAGGCGGAACAGGCCGCCGACGACCTTGTCCTCCGGCAGGTAGCGCTTCACCTCCTGGCGCGAGTAGTGGTAGCGCTGCGCGCGCAGCTTCTCGGACGCGTACATCAGGTCCCACGGCGCGAGCTCGGGCAGGCCAAGCGATTCGCGCGCGAACGCCGACAGCGCGGCCAGGTCCGCTTCGGCGAACGGCCGCGCGCGACGACCGAGATCGCGCAGGAAGGCCAGCACCTCCGCGGGCGTCCGGGCCATCTTCGGCACGAGCGACACCTCGGCGAAGTTGCGATAACCCAGCAGCGCGGCGATCTCGCGGCGCAGGGTCACGATCCGGTCGACGAGCGGCGCGTTGTCCCATCGCGGGTCCGCGCCGACGTCGGAGGCAAGCGTGGCGAAACCGCGATGCATCGCCGCGCGCAGCGCGCGGTCCTCCGCGAACTGCATCACCGGAACATAGCAGGGCATGCGCAGCGTGAGCTTCCAGCCTGGCTTGCCCTCGGCCGCCGCGCTGCTGCGCGCGTTTTCGACGACGTCGTCCGGAACGCCGCGCAGCCGCGCGGCATCGCCGATCCACAGTGCCCATGCGTTCGTCGCATCGAGGATATGCTCATCGAACTCGGCGCACGTCTGCGCAAGCTCGGTCTTCACCTGCTTGAGCCGCGTCCGCGCCCCGGAGGCGAGCTCGGCGCCGCCGAGCCGGAAATCGCGAATTTCGTTGTCGACGAAGCGCCGCTCGCTCGCCGCCAGCGCGGCGAACTCCGGCGTGGCGCGCACGGCGACGAACTTGCGATAGAGCGCGACGTTCTGGCCGAGGTCCGCATAGAACGCGGAGACTTTCGGCAGCGTCGCGTTGTACGCATCGCGCAGCGCCGGCGTGTTGACGACGGCGTTCAGATTGCGCACCGCATTCCACGCGCGCTGGAAGCGGTCGAGGCGGTCGAGCAGCGGCGCGACGACCGAGGACCACGACGCGGGCGCGGCGTCGCGCTCGATGGCGGCAATCGTATCGCGCGCCGCCTGCAGCTGCGACTCGATCGCGGGGGCGATGTCGTCGGGCGTGACGGCGTCGACGCGAGGCAGGCCGGGGAACTCGAGCAGCGGATTGGGCATGGAGGCGGGCATGGCGAGAGGTGGAGCTTGCGGAGCGCGTCAGGTGGCGAGCGGCGCGCGCGTGAGGGCGGCGTCGAGCGCGGCCAGGTCGGCAGGCGTGCCGACGTTCGCCCACGGGCCGTCGTAACGCTCGCCGGAGACGATGCCGCGCGCGATCCACGCGCGGAACAGCGGCAGCATCTTGAGCTTGACGCCGCGCGGCACGCCGGCGAACAGCGTGCTGTCGTAGAGCGCGACGTTGCCGAACGTGAGCGTGGCACCGGCGTCGTCGACGACGGCGCCGTCGCGCAGCGCGAAGTCGCCGGCGGGGTGATACGGTGGATTGGGCACCATCACCAGGTGCGCGCGCGGCGCGGCGGCGTCCGCGGCCATCGCGCAGGCCCGCGTGCGCAACGGCGCGTAGTCGTACGCGGTCCAGACGTCGCCCGACACGACGAGCAGCGGCCCCGGCCGAAGCAGCGGCAAGGCGGTCGCGATGCCCCCGGCCACTTCCAGTGGCTCCGGCTCGCGCGACCATGCGATGCGCGCGCCGAACGCGCGGCCGTCGCCGAGCGCCTCGACGATCATGGCCGCGTGGTGCGACACGTTGACGACGACGTCGACGAAGCCCGCGCGCACCAGCGCTTCCAGTTGCCGCACGATGAGCGATTTGCCGCCGACGCGAAGCAGCGGCTTGGGCGTGGCATCGGACAGCGGGCGCATCCGCTCGCCGCGGCCCGCGGCGAGGATCATCGCGCCCGGCGCCGGCCCCATTGTCAGAACGTGTAGCCGACGGCCGGCGCGCGCGCGTCGAGGCGGTCGAGCAGCGGCAGCAGCGCGCCGAGCTCGGCGTAACGCGCCGCCACCGGACGGACGTAGGCAAGGAAGCGCGGCGTGTCTTCGACGTAGCCGGCCTTGCCGTCGCGATGCTGGATGCGCGCGAAGATGCCGAGCACCTTGAGGTGCCGCTGCAGGCCCATCCACTCGACGTCGCGCCAGAAGACGCCGAAGTCGGGGTCGACCGGCAGCTTCGCACGGCGCGCGCGCTCCCAGTAGCGGATCGTCCAGTCCAGCACGCGCTCCTCCGGCCAGCTCACGAACGCATCGCGGAAGAGCGACGCGACGTCGTAGGTGATCGGGCCGACCACGGCGTCCTGGAAATCGAGCACGCCGGGATTGGGCGTGCTGACCATCAGGTTCCGCGGCATGTAGTCGCGGTGCACGAACACCGCAGGCTGCGCGAGATTGGCCGCGATGATGCGCTCGAACAGCCGATGCAGCGACGTCGTCTCGGCGTCGGACAGCGCGATGCCGCGATGCCGTCCGACATACCACTCCGGGAACAGCATCAGCTCGCGCCGCAGCAGCGCGGCGTCGTACGGCGGCAGCACGCCGGCGCGTGTGGCGGACTGCCAGCGCACCAGCGCGTCCATCGCGTCGGCGAACAGCGCATCCGCGTTGGTCTCGGACAGGACATGCAGGTACGTCTGCGTCCCCAGATCCGACAGCAGCAGGAAGCCGCGCTCGACGTCCTGCGCGTGGACGCGCGGCGCGTGCAGTCCGGCGTCGGCGAGCAGCGCCGCGATGCGCACGAACGGACGGCAGTCCTCGCGCGGGGGCGGCGCGTCCATCGCGATCAGCGTGCGCGCGTCGGCGGCCAGGGCGACGGGCGCGTCGAGCGTGACGCGGAAGTATCGGCGGAAGCTCGCGTCGGCCGAGGCGGGGGCGAGCGTGAAGGCGCGCGTGCCGAGCGTCGTCGCAAGCCAGGCTTCGAGCGCCGTCAGGCGTGCGTCGGCGGGGGCGTTAGGTAATGTCAACGGTCGGCGCGCTAGAATCGCGAAATTCTAGCAGGACCGATTTTCAAGCGCCTCGATGTTTCGTTCGCTGCCCTCCGCAGTCCGGCACGCAGGTGCGGGCGCATGCGTCGCGGTTCTCGTGATCGCGCCGGCGCATGCGCAGCAGCTGGTGCTCAAGCCGTCGCGCGAGCTCGCGCCGCCGGCCGCCCGCGGGGTTCCGGCGGCGCTGCCCGGACGCACCCCGAGCGCGGCGCCCGCCGCGCCCGCCGCGCCGGAGCCGCCGCGGGGCGTGATCTTCCTGCGCGCCGACCGGCTGGAGGGCAACGAGGAGAAGGTCACCGCCGAAGGCGGCGTCGAGCTGCGCTCGCGCTACGAGACGGTGCTGGCGGACTGGCTCACGTACGACGTCGAAAAGGACGAAATCTGGGCAAAGGGCAACGTCGTGATCCGCCGCGGCTACGACTGGATCACGGGCCCGGAGCTCAGATACGAGCGCGACACGCAGCTCGGCGCGTTCAACGATGCGCGCTTCTTCGTCGCCGAAGCCAACGCAAACGGATCGGCCGGCGAGATCCGCTTCGCCGGTCCCGACAAGTACGAAGTCACTGACGCGCGCTACACGACATGCATCGCGCCCAATCACGACTGGTACCTGACGAGTCGCGAGCTCGAAATCGACAGCCTGCGCAAGGTCGCCACCGCGCACAACGCCAGCGTCTATTTCATGGACGTCCCGGTGATGTATGCGCCGTGGCTCGAGTTCCCGCTGTCGAACGAGCGCAAGTCGGGGTTCCTGACGCCGACGTTCGGCTCGACGGGGGTGCGCGGCCTCGAAGTCTCGACGCCGTACTACGTGAACCTCGCGCCCAACTACGACGCGACGATCGTGCCGCGCCTCATGTCCAAGCGCGGCCTGATGATCGGCGGCCAGTTCCGCTACCTGCTCGGCGACGACACGCCGCCGTGGGGCCAGTCGGTGGGCGAGGTGAACGCCGAAGTGCTCCCGGACGACCGCGTGACGCACGAGCTGCGTTACGCGATGTCGTGGAAGCACAACGAGCAGTTCGCGCCGTGGCTCGCCGGCTTCGTCAATCTCAACAAGGTATCGGACGACACCTACTTCGCGGACTTCGCCGATCGCGTCGCCATCACGTCGCAGAAGACGCTGCCGCGCGATGCTGGCCTCGTCGCGACGAGCGGGCCCTGGTCGCTCCTTGCGCGCGTGCAAGGCTTCCAGACGCTGCAGGATCCGAACCAGCCGGTGACGCCGCCGTACAACCGGCTGCCGCAGATTCTGGGCACGCTGAGCGAGACGGACTGGATGGGGCTCTCGTGGAGCGGCATCACCGAGTACGCCGACTTCCGGCAAGGCGCGCTCACGCCCACGGGCAGCCGCTTCGTGCTGTCGCCGCGGATCGCGTGGGACCGCCGCGGCGCCGCGTGGTTCTTCACGGCGCGCGCGGGCGTTCACTACGCGCAATACGATCTCAACCAGACGACGCCGCCGCTGGCCGATCGCACGCCGAGCTTCACCGTGCCGATCACGAGCCTCGACGGTGGCCTCGTGTTCGAGCGCGAGGATCGCATCTTCGATACCGACGTCGTGCAGACCCTCGAGCCCCGCGCGTTCTACGTCTACATCCCGTATCGCAACCAGGCGAACGCGCCGGTGTTCGATACTGCGCTCGACGATTTCAACTTCTCGTCGCTGTTCACCGAGAACCGCTACATCGGCAACGACCGCGTCGGCGACGCCAACCAGCTCACGCTCGCGCTGACGTCGCGCATCCTCGATCCGGTCACCGGCGCGGAGCGCATGCGCCTCGCCGTCGGGCAGCGGTTCTACTTCAGCGACCAGCGGGTGACGCTGTCCGAGCCACCGCGTTCCGGCGGGAAGTCCGATTTCCTGATCGGCGCGGACGGCAGGATCAACGACGCGTGGGCGCTCACGAGCCTCCTGCAATACAACTTCGACGCCTCCGAGGTCGAGAAGCTGAACGCGGGCGTTCGCTATACGCCGGGTCCGGGCCGCGCGCTCAACGCCGTGTGGCGCTACACGCGGGAGCTCGTCGACCCTGCCGGCGGCGTGGAGACGATCAAGCAGATCGACCTGTCGGGACAGTGGCCGCTGTCGCCGCACATCACGTTGCTGGGCCGCTGGAACTACTCACTGGCGCAGCCGAGGAAGACGCTGGAGGCGGTCGCGGGCATCGAGTACAATGGCGATTGCTGGGTATTGCGCCTCGTGGGCCAGCGGCTGACGACCACGACGCAGCAGACGTCTACGTCAGTGTTCCTCCAGCTCGCGCTCAACGGGCTCGCGCGCGTCGGCACCAGCCCGCTCGAGCTC
>Ga0157378_10003616_pt1 | contig 13683 bp, 11 predicted proteins | sample M65metaG_FD_115309 | JGI IMG/M metagenome (GOLD analysis project Ga0157378, IMG submission 115309) | Miscanthus rhizosphere microbial communities from Kellogg Biological Station, Michigan, USA - M6-5 metaG | ecosystem: Host-associated > Plants > Roots > Rhizosphere > Soil | place: USA: Michigan...
ACTGACCACTGACAACTGACAACTGACCACTCACCCCTGCTATCCTCCGAGCCAACCCAATCTCGGAGGACGACCAATGCGTAGATTCCTTCTCGGTGCCGCGGTTAGCACAGTCATCGCGCTTCCGCTCGCCGCACAGAACACCGACATCGAGTCGCTCTCCGGGCTGCAGTTCAATTTCGGCAATCCCGGCGCGCGCTCCCTCGGCATGGGCGGCGCGTTTCTTGGACTGGCGGATGACGCCTCGGCCGCCGAGGCCAATCCGGCGGGCTTGACGATATTGAGGAAGCCCGAGATCACCCTCGAGGGACGCAACTACCAGGAACAGCAGGTCTTCACCACCAGCGGCACCTTCCCCGACCTCAAGCGCACCGGCTTCAGCCACTACAGCCAGCGCATCGACGCCACCTTCGCCAGCATCGTCTATCCCACCAAGTACTTCACCTTCGGCGCCTACTACCACGAGCCGCTGCGCAACGAAGGGACCGGGCAGGTCGTGCCGGTGCGCAACGATTTCACCGGCGAGATCAAGACCGACGTCCCCAACTTCTTCCTTCCGGTCGATGCCAACGGCAACCCCACCGGCGGTCCGATCTCGGCCGCGGCCTGCAACAAGCTGCGGCAAACTAATCCCTTCGCCTGTATCGAGTACACCATCCTGCCGTTTCTCAGCTCGGTGAAGGTTCAGGAGAAGACCCTCGGCGTGGCCGTGGCCTTCAAGGTCGGCAAGTTCTCCTTCGGCGCCGCCGCGCGCTCGCAGCGATTCAACGAGACCGCCTTCACCTTCCGCGTGACGCCGACGTTCGATTTCTCCAGCATCTCCGTTCAGGCCACGAGCGACATCCGCAGCAACAACGACGTGGCTAAGGACAAGAGCGACATCACCTTCACCGGCGGCTTCAAGTGGGCGCCGAACGACAAGTTCTCCGCCGGCGGCGTCTACAAGCAGGGAGCGAAGTTCCCCGCACCGACGTTCGCGGCAAACGAGAACACCAACTTCGCGTTCGTGAAGGTGGCCGACACGACGTTCCATATCCCTGACGTCTACGGCCTCGGCGTCTCGATCCGCCCGATCCCGGTTCTGACCATCAACGCCGACGCGGTGCGGGTCAAGTACTCGAATCTCGTCGACAACTTCGTCTCCATCAACTCCACCGTCCGCGCCATCGACAAGGCCTACAAGGCTGCCGACGCCCTGGAGCTTCACCTCGGCGGCGAGTATTTCTTCTCCACCAAGATCCCCTTCGCCGTCCGCGCCGGCTACTGGCGCGACCCGCAGCACTCAATCACGTACACCGGCCCGCTCAACAACTCCGACGAGGTCGGCCCGGCCATCCTCTTCCCGAAGACGAAGAACCAGAACCACATGTCCGTCGGCGGCGGCCTGGCCTGGCCAAGATTCCAGATCGATTTCGCCTACGACCGCTCGGATCTGTTCAAGGTAGGCTCGATCTCGATGGTGACTCGCTTTTAGCGGCTTCGCGCGTTGTCGGTTCTCGGTGGTCGGTGCTCCGCTGTCAGTGATCAATTGACTGGTCGCTGAGCACCGAAAACCGAGCACCGACAACGCGCGAAGCGCATCACTCCAACGGCAGATCCAGCAACTCAAACCTCTCCCATCCCCGAAAATCGAAGTGCCACCATTCGGATGGGAGCGGGTCGAAGCCGTGCTTGATCATCACCTCGCGCAGCTTCGCCCGATTGGCGATGGCCTCGGCCGGAAGGTCATTGAAATCCTGTCGCGCGCGCGGCGTGAAATCGTCGTAGCCGGTCGGCATCGGCAGCTCCTTGCCGGTGCGGAGATCGATCAGCGTCAGATCAACCGCGGCTCCGCGATTGTGGCGCGAGCCCTTGGCCGGATCGGCCACGAAATCGGGATTGCGGATCGGCTTCCACATCTGCACCGTCACGCGATACGGACGGTAGCCGTCGAAGATCTTCAATCCCAGCCCGTCGCGCGCCAGCTCGCGCTCGACCTCATGCAGCGCGATCGCCGCCGGCCGGCGAAGCATGACTTTCGAGACCGGATACAACTTCGCGTGCATGAAATTGTTGGTGGTGGCGTAGCGGACGTCGCGCGGGATGTCGGTGATCTCCACCAGCCGCTTGTCCGGATCGGCCGCAACGAGCCGGTCGTACTCGGCGGCATCGCGGATGACCGGCGGGTGCGTCGTCGTTGCGCAGGCTACGGTGATCAGAAACAGCGCGAAGAGTTTTCTCATGCGATCGACGGCGCCACCCTGGTCATGAAGTCGTCCATGTTCTTCATCACCCGCTTCGAATCGTGATTGTTGAAATCGAACCAGAGCATGAGCCGATCCTCGGGATCGAATCGTTCGGCGATCTGCTTCGCGATCATCTCCGCGTCGCCGATCAGAGCATTGTCCGTGGCCCGGCGAACCTTCTCCTCGTCGAGCGTCCCTTCCAGCGCGCGCCAGTAATTCGTCAGCGCCGCCCGCGCCTCCGCGGCCGCGCGCGCCGGATCGTCGTTGATGAACACCAGCACCGTGCGCGGCATCAGCCGCCGCTGCCAGCCGCCGCCGTCGGGGTGATATCCCGTGGCCATCCGTTCGTTGGTCTTCTGAATCTCATCGCCGGGCGTGATCGACAGATTGAACACGCCCACCGGCAGGATGGTGTTGGCGAACAGTTGCGTGGCCGCGTCGTGCGAGCCGATCGACAGCCGCAACAGCTCCATCCGCGACTCCTGCGGGACGATTTTCAGATTCGGAAAAACCCAGCGGGGCGCGAGCGGAACTTCGTCGGCGTTCTGTCCAAATGCATCGACGACGCGTTGCCAGTCGGCATCGGAGCGGAAGTCTTTTCGCTGCAGCGAACGATTGGCGATCATCGACGAGTTGAGCGTCTCCCCGCGCAGCAGCCGCAGAAAAATCTCCGTGGCTTCTTCGAAAATTCTGTTCTTCACCACCGGCCAGGCAGCCTCTTCGACAGGCGTGCGAGGCACAATGCCGTACGGGATGTTGATGAACGGAAAGCGCCCCGCCGCGAAGCCGATCGTCAGCAGCCGCCGCTCCTCGGGATCGAGCCCGTGCAGCGCCAGAAACGTCCGCACCCGCTCCGCCGCCGCGATCGGCCCGCCGTTGCAGAGGATGTTCATGATGGCCGACCCGACGCCGATCTGCTTCGTCCGCGCGAAGATGCGGTGCCCGAGCTGCAGGATGTCGGTGTTCAGCCCGATCTCCCCCACGAAATGCGGGATCACCGCCCCCGGATTCGTTTTCTGCACCTCGGTCGACAGATGACTCTCCGCCACCCACGCCGTCCCGAACCCGAGCCGGTCCGCCAGAATCACCTGCTCGAAAAAGTTCTCGAACATGACCCGCTCCGACGGCATGTAGCCATCGACCTCGGTCTGCGAGATGGAGAAGAAGATGTCGAGCTCCATGAATAAGGATCGTATAGCTAGTCGGGTGTCGGGTGTCGGGTGTCGGGTGTCGGGTGTCGGGTGTCGGGTGTCGGGTGTCGGGTGTCGGGAGTCGTGAGTCGGGAGTCGTGAGTCGGGAGTCGTGAGCCGTATCTCCGACAGCCGACACCCGACAGCCGACACCCGAGTCCCTATAATCCCCACCGCGTGCCCTTCAACGAATCCCTCCCCGTCAACTTCGCGCGGGCGATGCCGAACTGGCAGCCGCTCGTCGAATACCGGCGGAACGGCGTCGCCGAGAACACCATTCACGGCGCGGTCTCCTGGGTCTCGGGCAGGAACGTCATCTACTCGTTCGGCGGCAACGTCGAGGTCTACGGACGTTCGATGGTCAAGCCGATCATGATGAAAGTCTTCACCCGCGAATTCGCCCGCGCGCTCACCGGCGAGCAGAAGGCGATCTCCGTCGCCTCGCACAACGGCGACACCGAGCACGTTCGCGTAGCCCGCTCGATCCTGCTGCAGGGCGAATGGGGCCTGATGCAGGCGCCGCTCGACGTCCCGCTCGTCCAGTTCGGCCGCCAGGTGCGCCGCCCGCGCCGCTGGTACCACTGCTGCTCCGGCGAGCACGCCGCCATCCTCCGCGGCTGCAAGCTGAAGGGCTGGTCGCGCGTCGGCTACGTCTGGCCGCATCACCCGTTTTTCCAGGAGTATCTCGCCTACATCCGCCACGTTCTCGGCGGCGAGTGGAAGCAGGGGACCATCGCCAAGGACGGCTGCGGATTGCCGACCGTTTCGATGACGGTAACCGATCTCGCTAAATTGTTCGCTAATTTAGTCACGGAAAAGGATGACGACTGGATCTGGCGGTCGATGATCGAACATCCCGATCTCATCGGCGGCTTCAATCGTCTCGACTCCACGGTCCTCAAAGCCTGCCACGGCCGCGTGCTGGCCAAGGAAGGCGCCGACGGTCTGCTCGGCCTGGCCATCGAGCACCCCGAATATCCCGACGGCCTCGGCGTGGTGGTGAAAATCGCCCACGGCTGGAACCCGCAAGCGACCTGGTACATCGCCCGCTACATCCTCGGCGTCCTCGGATTCGAGTTCCGAAATCCCTACAAACTGCGGAGACAGAAAGCGTTCATCGTCCCCGAGGTCATCCCGCCGGGGCTGAGGGACCGGATGGCGGCCATCGTGCCGTGGGACTCGTGGGATCCGGACATCGACAAATGGGAGTTCGAGCCGGAGGAGTTTCTTGCAACTCGCTAACTTCATCGGCGGCACCTTCGTCCCGCCGCGCTCCGGCGAATACTTCGACGACATCAACCCCGCCACCGCCGAGGTCATCGCCCAGATTCCGGACAGCGACGAGCGCGATGTCGATGATGCCGTGCGCGCGGCGAAGGCCGCGTTCCCGGCGTGGTCGCAAAAAACGGCGATCGAGCGAAGCAACCTGCTGCTGAAGCTCGCCGATCTCATCGAGCGCAACCTCGACGAGCTGGCTCGAATCGAATCGATCGACAACGGCAAGACCCTCTCGCTGGCGAAACGGCTCGACATCCCGCGCGCCGTCGCCAACTTCCGGTTCTTCGCCACGGCCATCCTTCATCAGTCGAGCGACGCGCACATGACCGACGCGGCGGCGCTCAACTACACGTTGCGGCAGCCGCTCGGCGTGGTCGGGCTGATCTCGCCGTGGAACCTGCCGCTGTACCTGCTGTCGTGGAAGATCGCGCCGGCCATCGCCGCAGGGAACAGCTGCGTGGCCAAGCCGAGCGAGCTGACGCCGATGACGGCCAATCGTCTGGCCGAGCTGTCGCTCGAAGCGGGCATCCCGCCCGGCGTCATCAACATCGTCCATGGCTACGGCAACAAGGCCGGCCGCGCGCTGACGTGTCACGACGACGTCGCCGCCATCTCCTTCACCGGCGGTACGGTCACCGGCGCCGCGGTGGCCGCCAACGCCGCGCCGCGCTTCAAAAAGCTGTCGCTGGAGCTTGGGGGCAAGAATCCCAATCTGATCTTTGCCGACGCCGATCTCGATGACGCCATCGCCACCTCGATCCGTTCCAGCTTCTGGAACCAGGGCGAGATCTGTCTCTGCGGATCGCGCATCTTCGTCGAGCGATCCATTCACGACGAATTCGTCGAACGCTTCGCCGCCGCCACGAACAAGCTGCGCATCGGCGATCCGCTCGATGAGACCACCGACGTCGGCGCGCTGATCAGTGAAGCGCATTTGCAGAAGGTGATGGGCTACATCGACCTGGCAGCGAAAGAAGGCGGCACCATCGTCACCGGCGGTCATCGCGTCGATCGTCCCGGCTACTTCGTCGAGCCGACGATCGTCACCGGACTCGGATGCGATTGCCGCGTGCTGCAGGAAGAGATCTTCGGCCCGGTGGTGACGGTCACGCCTTTCGACGATGAAGAGGAAGCCCTCCGCTTCGCCAACTCCACCCGCTACGGTCTCTCCGCCACCGTCTGGACCCGCGATCTCTCCCGTGCTCACCGCGTCGCCGCCGCCCTCGACGCCGGTACCATCTGGATCAACTGCTGGCTCCTGCGCGACCTGCGCGTGCCCTTCGGCGGCATGAAAGAGAGCGGCGTGGGACGGGAGGGCGGGTTTGAGTCGCTGCGATTTTTCACCGAGGCGAAGAACGTCTGCGTGAGGATTTAGGGGCTCGAAGGCACTCCGAGACCGAGCCATTCTGCAACGGTGATCTCGACTTCTCGCAACTCTTGCGCGCTCAACGTGCCCAGACGATGCATCAATCTAGGTCGCGGTACAGGCGCGATCCCTTGCGCGTCGAATGCGCCTGGTCGAAGAAAGCGTACCTGCCGTGCGCACTCGAATCGCGAGCCGCGTAACGATGTCGTATGCGGGACGATTGTGAAGAGAGCGCGGTCGGAGTCACCCGGCGCGACGCTAAGGACGAGGCATGGTCGAATCTTCCCTTCCATGCCCAGGTCGACGAGCCAGACTTCTCCGCGATGCGGGAAGCTCACTCAGGCTGTTCCTCGGCGTCGTACGCGACGAACAGAGCGTCGGTCGTGGAAACCAACTCCTCGTCTGAAATCGCGCCGTAGTCCAAATGGCTGGCGATTTGGAGAAGCTTTGCCAGGACTTCGCGCTTTTCCGGCTCGGGAAGCGCCTCAAAGTCTTCGATGATGTGGGCAGCTGCTGCGGTCATGACGTGATTCTACGGCGTCTTTGCCGCTATCTAAAACCCGCCACCCGCGCCGCCGCCACCGTAGGATTTATCAGTCGGTCCGCCCGAGTCGGAGAGCTCGGGGCCGGTGTGCTGGTGCGACGCCGGCGTGCCGTGCGGGGCGACGCTGATGATGCCGCCGATCTGCATCGCTTCGTCGTACGCGCTGACGCGTACCGGCGTGACCACGAAACCGCGCGTGGCGTTGCGCAGCGCGCGGCTGAGAACGACCGCAACAGCAGCGACGAGCACACCAGCGGCGATCAGTTTGACCTCGGTGGGGTAGTCGAAGAACGCACGCAGCTCGATCGCTGCGCAGGCCGTCGATAGCGCACCGGAAACGAGGAGCACTCGATCGCGCCAGGCGATGCCGCAGGCGACCAGCACGATCGCGGTCGTGAGGAGGATGAGGGCGACGGCGATGTTGGTCGGAACCGACGACCTGAAGATCCCCTGGATGACAGTGCCCAAATAGCCGGTCACCGGCATCGCCAGCGCCAGGCCGGCGAAGAGTTGTTGCGTCGACGGCCGCTGCCAGATCCGCCGAAGCGCGAAGGCGGCGGCGATGGCGATCGCCGAGGCAACGAGCAGCGCCGGAAGCGGCTGATGATCCCATTTCGCGGCGATGTAGGCGATGACCAGAATCGTCGCCACGACGCCAAAGAACGTGTTGCGCATCCGCCAGCCGGAGAGCGCCGCAGCCGCGGCGAAGACCAGGATCGCTTCGACCTTTCCCGAGCTCGGTAGCCCGAAGATGAAGGCGAACGTGCCGCAGATCCAGAGTCCCGACTCGATGCCGGTGCGGAAGAAATGCTGCTTCCGGATCAGCCACTCGGCCGCGCCGATCGCCGCTGCCATCGTCAGCCACCCTTTCGGCAGGAGCAGTAGACTGACGAATCCGAACATCGACGAGACGGCGATGGCCGCGAAGATGGTGAAGACGATGCGCAGCAGCATTCCGTAGTGCTTCCACGGCGTCTCGATCTTGATGCCGGGCAGCAGCCGGCGCACTTCCTCCGCGCGCTCCTCGGCGACGGACGGTCCGGGGAACCACTCGCTCATGCCAGCCTCCGCATCCGCGCGTGCGAGATGAAAAGGCCGACGATGGCCGCGATCGTGGAGACCAGGAGATAGAGGGCGATGAGCACCTCGTCCTGGATGGCGTCGCAGATCACGATGTCGACGGCGATGGTCCCGTACACCCAGGCGTAGATGACGAACGTCCCCTCGCGGAAGCGCCGGCCGTAGAGCATCGAGGCCGCGGCCAGCGCAATGGTGATGGCGCATCCCATCGGCCGCGTCTCTTTGTGCACCGCCAGCGTCACCCCGCCCCAGAAGGCGAGGTTGGCGGCGAAGTGATCGAAGAGGGAGCTGAACGTCGTCGCAGGTCTTACGAACCGATCGATGACGCGCCAGATGACGACCAGCGCCGCGCAGATGAACGCACGTCCCGCCGTCTCGACCGGCGCATCGAAGATCGAATCGACCGTGCGCCGCTCGATCCCGAGCCATGCCGCCAGCGAGGCCACGGACAGCGAGAGCACCAGGCGCGAGTTAAAGAAATACGCCGTCACCGCGTGCAGCAGCGCCAGAAAGAGAAAGTGGCGGGACCAGCTCGCGCCGAGGAGATGGTAGTGATGCTCGATGTAGCCGACGTCGGCGCTGGCGAGGAGGGCGGCCAGGAGAAGGACGTAATCGTCGACCAATGCGGCTTGGCGGCTCCTCTTGAAGAACGACCACGCGTAGCAGCCGATCGCGGCGATGCCGATTCCCGCAGCGATCGCCAGCGGGCCGATATCGTCGAGATGCTTGGAGATGAAGAGCCCGACGCCCCACGAGATCAGCATCACGCCGGCCCAGGTCAGAAGCCGCAGCTCTGGATAGATGCTGACGACCTCGCGGCGCTCGACGGCGATGAGCCGCGCGGCGGTGGCATCGTCGATCGCGCCGCTGTCGCGGAGAGTGGTCAGCTCGGGCTCGAGGGAAAGCAAGGGGTAATTGTATGCGTATCGCCGTCGGCTCGGCGGCTGGACCGCCAGCGGCTCGCTGGCGGTTGTTACCTGTTGCCGCCGAGCCGGCGGCGGTCCAGCCGGCGGGCCGCCAGCGCTACGCTTACAATCAGTCCGTGATCCGTTTGCTCCGCCCTGCCCAGTGGCTGAAAAACGGATTCGTTCTCGCGCCGCTGATCTTCTCGCGGTCGTTCACCTCGACGACAGCGGTAAGGCACTCCCTCGCCGCATTCGCCATCTTTTGCGGCGCCGCCTCGGCGGCCTACATCATCAACGACCTCTTCGATCGTGAGAGCGATCGTGCGCATCCGGTCAAGCGCCTGCGGCCCATTGCATCGGGAGAAATCTCGCCGCACGCAGCAGTAATGATCGTCGCGATTGCCATCCCCATCCTTCTCGCCGCGGCATTCTTCATCTCGCCGAAGTTCCTTCTTGCGGTTGCCCTCTACCTTGGCCTGACCACCTTCTACTCGATCCGTCTGAAGACCATGCCGATCGTCGACCTCTTCGCCATCGCTACCGGATTTGTGCTCCGCGTCTGGGGCGGCGCCGTGGCCATCGACGTGGTGCTCTCGGTGTGGATGTTCATCACCACGCTCTCGCTGGCGCTCTATCTTGCTGCCACCAAGCGCCGGCAGGAACTCTTGACGACTACGGCGTCGGGCGGATTCCGCGCCGTGTTGCAGCACTACACCGTGGCGCTGATGGACTACTACTCCGGCATCGCCGTCGTGGCCACGTTCGTCTTCTACGGGCTGTACATCGTCACCGTACGGCCGCAATTGGCAGCGACTGTTCCGGTGGTGCTGTTCGGTGTCTTTCGCTATCGCTACCTGCTCGAGATCAGCCACGACGAATCGCCCACCGATCGCCTCGTGCGCGATCCGCAGATGATCGTCTGCGCACTTCTGTGGGCGGCCATCGCCGTGCTCGTGCTCTACTTCGAGCCGTCGTGATGTCGCGCCCTCGCGTCGCCAACGCCGCCTTCGCCCTGATCTTCGCGGCGTTCGCCTTCCTGCACCTCTACCGCATCGCCTCGATCTCGCCGACGTGGGATGAAGGAACGGACATCGGCATCATCCACTGCCTGGCCGCGACGCACGATCCCTTCGCCTGTCTCGACGACATCTCGCAGACGCGCATTCCGTTCTACGTTCACGCCGCGGTGCTGGCGATCACGCCGCGGATCGAGGCGCAGTACCTCGTCAGCTTCCTGGCCAGCGCCCTGACGCTGCTCCTGCTTTACACCTTCGCCCGCCGCGAATTCGGCGTGCCGGTAGCGACGATGACAGCCGCGCTCTATCTCCTCTCGCCACAGCTCCTGGCCTCGGGGCGGATGCTGCTGACGCATTCGAACATCCTCTTCACGCTCTTTACGACTGTTTCATTCGTGACGTTCTACGACTTCGTACGCCGGGTCTCGGCGGGGTCTCGCGGTCTCGCAGTCTCGCGGTCCCTTCCCCCCGCGACCGCGAAACCGCGCGACCCCGCCGCAACCCCGTTCGTTATCAGCGCCATCGCCTTCGGCTTAGCAACCTCCTGCTCGATCCTCGGCGTGTTCAACGGCATCTTCATCGCCGTCTTCTACGCCATGACCATCGCCCGCGAGCGGCGCGCGTCGTGGATCGACCTCGCGTTCCTGCCGATCGCCATCGCCACGTTCTTCGCCACCTCGGTCATCTATCTGAAGCCGAAGCTGCTGGGAGCGCTGATCCACGCCTGTACGCTGAGCGACGTCTACCGCTTCTGGAACTACCTCGGACTCGGATCGCCGCGCGCGCCCTGGTACTTCCCGCTGGTCGTCTTCGTGATCAAGATCGGACCGTGGTGGCTGGCGCTGGCGGCGATCTGCTGGTTCATCTCGCGCCGCCCGGCGCCGCGCACGACCCAGCGGGCATTTCTTGCCGCCTTCGCAATCAGTCTGGCGATCAACTTCGCGGTGAAAGGATTCGTCTTCCACTACGACGCGCCGCATCACCAGGTGCAGTTCTATCCGCTGGTGTGCCTGGTCATTGCCGCCGTTCTTCTCGGATACGAATTCCGCCGCCGTGTCTCCGCGCCGCTGGTCGCCGCGATCATCGTCTGTTTCGCCATCCAGCTCCATGACGTCGTCCGCTTCTTTCCCAACTACCTCTTCTACGGCTCGCAGTATGGCGATCGTTTCATCGGCGAGTTCTACGGACCGGCCGTCATGCACGCCCAGGATCGCGGCCCGGTGAATGCCTACATCGACAGCCTGCTGGCGCGCGACCCGAATGTGAAGATTCTCGTGGCCGATCACAACGCCCTTGAGCGCCCGGAGCCGAATTTCGTTCCGTTCACGAAGCGCGATCCGTCGGCGCGCTACGAATACGCGTTCGTCGACCGCCTGTTCGCGACGCACGTCCGCTTTCCGGAGCGGGACGCGTACAACGCGTACATCGGCGCGAACTATGTCGAGGATTACGAGTACGACTTTCCGGTGAAGGTTTGGATGTATCGGGTAATGCGGCTTCGAAGTTCATCCTGACGTTGAGCGAAGCGAAACTGTCAGGATCTCCGGTCATACCGCGCGGCAGTTGGCTATCGGCAAGGCCTGCGCGGCCGCACCTGAGATCCTGACGGCTTCGCTTCGCTCAACGTCAGGATGGGGGGACTGCTAGCTAAAAAATATACGCCACCGCGAACCCCACCTGCGCGGCCATCATCATCAGATACATGTGCCGCCACGACGGATGGTTCTCCGTCGCCGTCAGCTCGTCGGGATTGCGGACGATGAGCCAGACTGTGTAGGCGCCCCAGAGCGCCAGGGCGATGCCGAGAATGGTCAGGAACCTGCCGTTGCCGGTGAGGATGTGCGTGGTCGCGCCGAGGGGCATGAGCAACCAGGGGAAGATGAAAAACGGCGCGATCATCCAGGCGGCGCGCTTCACGCCGAAGGTGATCGGCAGCGTGCGGCAGCCGCCGGCGCGATCGCCTTCGATGTCGCTGAAATCCTTGGTCGACGCCGCGCCGAGGAGGAAGAGCATGAAGACGGAGCCGATGAACCAAGGCTCTGCGGTCGTTGCGTGGGCCACCATCGTCCAGCCGGCGACTTTGAGCAGACATCCGCGCGGGATGGCGATGGTCAGGTTCGCGCCGATCGGATGTGCCTTGGTTCGTCCGAGCGCGGGGACGGAGTAGACGAACGTCGAGATGAAGGCGATGAGATAGATGGCGATGCACTCGTGCCACGGCAGCGGCGCGAAGAACTTGGCGCTCCATGTCGTGTATGGATAAACGACCACCAGCCACGTCGGCACCAGGCCGAGGACGTACATGATCCAGGTGAAAGTCCAGGCGCCTTTGATCGACACCTCACCTGTGACCAGCGGCCGTTTCGGCTTGTTGATGCGATCGATCTCCAGGTCGTAGATCTGATTGAGCGAATTGTTCGCCGCATTGAGAAACGACGCGCAGAGCGATCCGAGGACGATGGTCCAGATCACCGAGGACGTGAGTGCCCGCGTCGGATCGGGATTGTGCGCCGATCCCCACGCGCACACGGCTCCGGAAACGATGCCGAGGAGCGGCGGGAGAAGCGTGAACGGGCGGGCGAGGGCGATGTAGGGCTTCAAGGAGGCGAAGTTTAGCCGACCCAGTGTCCTCGCGTTTCTTCGTCGCCATCATCTACAAACTGTCATCCAGAGGCCGGCAGAGCGCGGCCGAAGGATCTCAATCGCGCGGCTCCGGCCGAAGCCGAGAAGGGATTCAACGCAATTCGTACTAGCTTGAGATCCTTCGGCCGCGCTCCGCCGGCCTCTGGATGACATGGGTCACCGGAACAGCGCCGGCAATAGGGCGAGCAGCGTCAATCCCGCCAGGATCGCGCTCACCATCTGTCCGGCGATGCCGTAGAACTGCACCCAACGATGTTTCTTCGCCAGCTCCGGATTGACCTCGCGCTCCCAGGCCATGCGCCTCGCCAGGATCTTCGGCAGGCGGACGAGGTTCAGGTAGAGGAGCACGCCCATGAAGGTGAGGTACGTGGAGAGCATCCAGAAGCGACGATGGTCGGCGCGGCCGGCCATGGCGAAGGCGATCGATGCGACGACCATGACGGCGATGGCGATCCGTTTGAAGGTCCGCAGCTCGGCCGCTTCTTCGTCATCGAACGGCTCGCCGAGGTGGACGAAGCCCATGAGAACGCCAACGACTCCGCCGAGCGCACCGACCGCTGAGCTCTTGGCCACGATGCCGATTGCCGATGCACCCGCCGTTTTCGCGCCCGCGGAGAAGGCGATCGCAGCGGAGGCGGGAGGAGCGGCGGCGGTCAGCGCGGCGCCGACGGCGGTTGCGAACGCGGCGCCCGGCGCGGTCCGCGCCAGCGTTCCGCCGAAGCGCTGCAGAATCTCCGCGCGGATCTTCGCTCGCGCTCGTGACAGCCGCTGCTTGACCGCATCCTCGGAGATGCCGAGGAGATCGGCGACGTGCTGGGCCGAGCTTCCTTCGCGGTAGTAGAGGATGACCACTTCGCGCGCGTCGTCGGGCAGCTCTGCGATCACCTCGGCCAGCACCCGTTTCTCTTCATCCTTCAGCAACGCCTCGGCGGGCGACGGGCGGGCATCGACGGCGGCCGCCAGCGCATCGTCATCGCTTCGCTCGCGCGTGTGCGATCGCAGCCAGAGGTTGGCCTGATTGCGCGTGACCTGCCGAAGCCAGGGGAGAAAGCTCGCCGGATTGCGAAGTTTGGATAGCGTCGTCCATCCCGCAAGAAAAACCTCCTGGGCCACGTCTTCGCTGGCCTGCACGTTGCGCACGATCGCCAGGGCGATCGCGCAGACGACGTTCGCCGACTGCTCGACGAGACGTCCATAGGCATCGCGATCGCCGCTCATGGCCAGGCGAACGTCGGTTTCGAGCAGCGCTTCCGAGGTCATGGTGTTCATTCTCTTCCTCCGTGGCAGAGTTGCAGCGCGCGGGAAAAGGTGACAGCCGGTCTCGGCCATTCGGGGGAATTGCTGTTCCCGTTCGGTGTTAGGCTGCGGGATCAATTTGATATGAGCCGCAAGCCAAACTTCGACAACGATGCGGCCGAGGACGACGCCAATGTCGG
>Ga0157378_10003617_pt1 | contig 13677 bp, 13 predicted proteins | sample M65metaG_FD_115309 | JGI IMG/M metagenome (GOLD analysis project Ga0157378, IMG submission 115309) | Miscanthus rhizosphere microbial communities from Kellogg Biological Station, Michigan, USA - M6-5 metaG | ecosystem: Host-associated > Plants > Roots > Rhizosphere > Soil | place: USA: Michigan...
ATCGCGCGCGAAGACATTTTTGTTACCACAAAGCTGTGGAACTCCAATCACCGGCCCGAGCGCGTCGAACCGGCTTTCGAGGCGAGTCTGGACAGACTCGGGCTTAGGTATCTGGATCTCTATCTCATTCACACTCCATTTGCATTTCAACCCGGGGACGAGCAGGATCCGCGGGATCAAAACGGCAATGTTCTTTACGACCACGACGTGACTTTGCTCGACACCTGGAGAGCGATGGAAAGTCTCGTGGATCATGGCAAGTGCCGGGCCATCGGACTTTCGGACATCAGTTTAAACGAACTGAAGCCCATCTATGAATCAGCGAGAATCAAGCCAGCCGTGGTCCAAGTAGAAGCACATCCATATCTTCCGGAAACGGAGCTATTGGAATTCTGCAAGCAGAAGGGTGTTGTGTTTTTGGCTTTTGCGCCATTAGGTCACGGGATGAGGCCGGGACTGCTCGAAGATCCAGTCATTTCGGCTATCGCCGCGCGAGTTGGAAAGACGCCGGCACAGGTGCTGCTGGCCTGGGCATTGCAGCGCGGCACGGCTTTGCTTACCACACCCAGGACTGCGGCCCGCGCGAGAGAGAATTTCGACATCTCTACTCTTCCGGAAGACGCCCTCGACGAAATCAATCGAATTCAGACCAGACAGAGGCTCAATGAAGTGGTGAAAACCGGCGTTCCGGGTTTCATTCCACAAAGTAGATGAACATGAAAGCGAAACCGCAGCTAGAGCAGTCCATGCAAGAGGAACAAATCCGTACGGCCCTGAATACGCATTGGCACCTGTCATTTGCGATTATCCCCAATCGGGCGAGCGAATCCTCGGGCGTAGCAATTTGCAGGCCTTGCGGAGTCATCATCCCGGCAAGCCGTCAATCCGGTAGCTATTTCCTCGAATCGGGTGGCCAACTGGATCACTTCGACGGAAAGCGTGTTAATCAGGACCCTATCGCGACTTGAACAAAGCGCCCGGCCACCTTACGCACGTGCGTCCTCCGGAGACTGAACGTTCAGCCCCATCTGAATCATGCGGTTTCGGAAGGCCGACAACTGTGTCTCGTGGACGACCTTGCCGTTGCGGAACTCCATAATACTCACCGTGTATGCCAGTCGCCCCTGGTACGTGATTGTGTATTCCGTGATCCAGAGATCCCGGTTTCCGAGAATCCGCTTGACCTCGAGGCCTGGCGGAGGCAATGGGTTCAGCAGATCGCGTGGGATTTCCCTGTCAGCCTTTGTGTGTTCTCCTTTGACGTTCGTGGTCACTTGGCCGATTCAGTGCTTTCCGGAAAAACGTGTATCTCTACTGTAATTTCGCGGCTTTGATTCGCAAGCAATGTCGAGCTCGGAGCTTGCAGCGCGACTACAATGACGAAGGCCGAGAGTCGAAAGTGTACAATTGGTGAGGAGATTTCCGAAAATGCCGTCGGGCGACGCACAGCGAACCTGGTTTCCGGAAATGGTCGTGCGGTTGCAGTCGAAGTGACACCAGGGAGTGTCGATGCCGACGCTCATTAGCTTACGAGACGAACTGGATGGAATGCTGCAGCGGATTCGGACCGGCCGTAACATCCAGACACCGATCATTACTTGCCGCAGGTGTGGGACAACGGGTCGGGCAGCAGAACCCCACGTTAGCGTGCGTGCCTCGATATTGGCGCTGGGCCGATTCGAAATCGCTTCAAAGGACCAAACCCGCGCGCTGGAAAAGGCGTGGGCAGAATACCGCAAGCAACACCGCATGGACATCGAAGGAAGAGTCCCCTCGCGGGTCCCGGGAACCTGCCCACATTGACGATCGCGGCAGAGGTGGGTCCTTCGCCCGAATTCGGCGGATGTGCAAAAGTCGAAGCGGGTGGACTGCCGAGGCATGATGGTACGGCAAAGTAAGATCGGATCCTCGCTAGAGTCCAAAGAACTCGTCGTCTTTGACATCCTGCGTGATTCTAAGTGCACGGAGTGTGGCAAGGAGCTGGGGAAGGGCGACTTCCTCTTCATGGAAGGCAAACATCCGGTTTGCCTAAGTTGCGCCGATTTCGATCATCTGATTTACCTCCCTCGAGGCGATGCCGCCCTCACACGTCGTGCTAAGAAGTACAGCGCACTGTCAGCCATTGTTGTCCGTTTCAGCGGATCACGTGGACGGTACGAACGCCAAGGCATCTTGGTAGAGGAGGCTGCGCTGGAGCGCGCCGAACAAGAATGCCTTGCGGATGCCCAGCAGCGTGCGCGACGCAGCGAACGGGACGAGGTGCGGCGCGCTGAGGATGACCGCAAGCTCGCGACGCACATTGCAGAAGCGATTCTGAAACTGTTTCCTGGCTGTCCTCCGGGAGAAGCGCGAGTTATCGCAGCACACACGGCGTTGCGGGGCAGCGGTCGGGTGGGTCGCACGTCCGCCGGGCGAGGTCTCGAAACGGAGGCTTTGACCGCCGCTGTGATTGCGGCCATCCGCCACCGTCACACGCGATACGATGAGCTGCTTATGAACGGCTACAGCCGAACTGACGCCCGTGACTCTATTCATGAGGCCGTTGATCAGGTAATCGAACGTTGGCGACGCCCTTCTGTCTCCCCCTAATGGCGAACTTAAGTGCTTCTTGCTTCATGCGAGTCGCCACGACGGTAAGGAATTGCGCCGCAGTTTGTTTTTGTCTCCGCCCAGTGCTGTAGCTCCACCGGAACTTCTTAGGTGCCGGCAGGTCGCCGTTTCCTCTTCCTTGCCCTTCCTGGCCAAAGACTATGCCTAGAAGGGTGTACTATGAAACGAGTCAGCGAGATCTCGCCATCCATCTCGCCAACAATCTAGCCAAATATATAGCCACAACTATCCTTGAATATCTCATATCATAATGATATATAGTATTTTACCATGAAAGACAAAGTCGCCATCAATCTAGCCACATATCCGGCCAGAAAAGCCGCCAAGAAGGGCCCCGCCCTGCCGCCAGATCGCGGGGAAGCCACGGCGGAAATGGAGCCCCTGCTGATTGGCGAGACATCGAGATTTCGAGGTCCGTTAACGGACCTCGCGATCGATCTCGTGCAAAAGTCCGCCAGATTTCGCGGCAGCCTGCCCTCCAGCTTGCTCAATTCCCTGGCCGATCTCGTTCGCTCGATGAATTGCTATTACAGCAATCTCATCGAAGGACATAACACCCACCCGGTCGATATCGAGCTCGCCCTCAAAAACGACTACAGCAAGGAACCTCACAAGCGCAATTTGCAGCTCGAGGCGAAAGCCCATATCACCGTCCAAAAATGGATTGATGGCGGCGGGCTGCGAAACGGGCGCGCTATTTCCGAAGACGGCATTTGCGAGACTCATCGTCGCTTCTGTGCGGAATTGCCGGAAGAACTGTTGTGCGTAGAAGACACAGACACGAAGGAACGGATCAAGATTGTGCCGGGCGAATTGCGTCGACGAGACGTAAATGTGGGAAACCACGTACCGATCAGCCCCGGCGCCATTCCACGATTTCTCAACCGGTTTGAACACGTTTACGGCCATCTCGGCAAGACCGACGCCATTCTCAGAACCGCTCCGGGACACCATCGGCTCTTGTGGATTCACCCCTTCTTGGACGGCAACGGACGCGTCGCTCGGTTGATGTCGCACGCCGTGCTTTTGGAAACGTTAGACACTGGCGCGGTGTGGTCGGCCGCTCGTGGTCTCGCCCGAAAAGTCGCGGAGTACAAAAGACATCTCGCGGCCTGCGACTCCCCCCGGCGCAACGATCGGGACGGCCGCGGCGCGCTGAGTGAGGAAGCGCTGGCCGCATTCACGAAATTTTTCTTGGAGGTTTGCGTCGACCAAGTGGAGTTCATGGAGGGATTGATGAAGCCAGATGCCCTGCGCGCACGCATTCTTTTGTGGGCGGAGGAACAAATCAAATTGTCGAAGTTGCCGCCGAGTTCCGGCCGTGTACTCGAAGCCGTACTTTATCGTGGGAACCTGCCGCGCAGTGGGGTAGCCAGCGTCGCCGGTGCATCAACACGTACGGCCACACGCATTGTTTCGGCATTGACGGAAGCAGGCGTTCTCACTTCCGATACCCCTTATGCGCCGGTCCGTCTTGTTTTTCCCGCCGCCCTCGCGGAACGATGGATGCCTGGACTTTTCCCTGAGAAGCGAGAATGACGGCTTTTTCCTTGGACCATACATAATTCATTACCACCGATACGACCATGACGTAACGACGATCCAGGTCACCATCCACATCGTCATCATCGTGGGCGTAGCCATGGCCCTCGTTGTCATCATCGTCGCCATTGTCGTTGTCGTTGTCATGGCGTCACCCTCACCGGCGTCAAATCCGACACGCCCGCCAACTCTGCGAACGAAGGTGCCGTATTTCAATCGCAACACTTCCTCCACGCCGTCCGGCATGGCCCTAATCAAAAGCCAGGGAGAGACCGAGAAATCACACCAAGGGGATTGCCGTTGTGTCTGACTGGGTCTAATCTATCGGAATTTCTCATGCCCCATTACAACCCTGCTTGGGAGGCAGTTGCGCTGACTGCCGACTCGCATTTATTCCTTTGCGCACCAAGTTGGAATTCATGGAGCGCCTAGAATTCTTGGTAAAAAGACCGCGCCTGCTTTTCGCGCAAGGTGCGCTACTTCCCCCGCAGGTCCCTTCCCTTTCCTTTCAATAAGTTGGGCTTCGCCGAATTTTGGCACAGTGCTGCTATTTGCGGTTATTTGGCACAGTGAGAGGGAAACAGTCATTGTGAGAACTTGGAATAGAATGTACAAGTGCAGTAAAATCAGATTGTTACTTCATGTCGGGGCGTAGCGCAGCCTGGTAGCGCGCCTGCCTTGGGCGCAGGAGGTCCCGAGTTCAAATCTCGGCGCCCCGACCACCTAACTCTTTAGTGCTCAAGCCGGTAGAGCATTATTCGACGACGTTGAGAGAACCTGCTGGTTGTCGCTGTGCCCAATTTTGTGCCCACCTAACCTTTCGACTGCTGCCAAGACTGAATCGTGAGAGGGATGGACGTACCGAGCAGAAATCGCAATCGAGCTGTGTCCCGCGATCCGTGCGAGCGTCCAGGTGTCGCAGCCAGACTCGCCTAACCGCGTCAGAAATGTGTGCCGCAACGAGTACAGAACGAAAGGGCGTACTTTGCTGGTCTTGACTGCCTTTGCGTGCTGCTTCTTGATGCTCGACGGCTCCAAGTGCCCGGTGCGAGTGGGTGCAGGCCATACCCAGCCCTCTGCAGGCTTGCCAGCGTGTTGCCAGCGAATTTCTAGGATAGTTCTAACTCGCGGCGTCATCGGAAGCACACGGCGGGCGGCAGCTGTCTTGCCGTGTGTCACTAGCAGCGTGCCGTGACGCCCATCGACCCAGGTAATTGCTTCCCAGCAAAGCCGGAAACACTCCTCCGGCCTCATTCCTGTGTCGGCCAAGACCGTCGCCACGGAGCCCAATGGTTCCGAAGCAACCGCTAGATACTTTGCCTCCTCGTCGAACGAAACCACGTGTTCCCGATGACGTTCTCCAGGTAGCTTCTTAATCTTGGGTGCCGATTGCAACGTGCCCCATTCTACGGCTAACCCCAAAATGCGACGAAGCACGCGTAGCGAACTGTTTACGGTGCTCACCTTGCGGCCTTGCGCCTGTCGGTAGGCAGCAAACTCAGCGGCCATTTCGCTAGTAATCTCGTCGAGCCCCATGTTGGCGAGCGGTCTGTATTCGTTGATCGCATGAACGCCGACCTTTAGAAATCTCGCCACGTTTTGGGAGAAGTAGTCTCAAAGTAAGCTCGCGCCCAGGGCTCGAATCGCGTTTCAATGAACTCGGCAAGGCTCGGCGATGGCTTCCGTTCACGGATACCAACTTCACCTTTGGCCAAGCTTGTCTCCGCCGCACCCTCCCTTGATGAAGGGTGCGGCGGAGTGTTAGTGGGCAACAGCATCGTTGACCGTGGATTCGTCGGCGAACTACTGCTTGTTAGATTCTGCGGTGCCGGTCAGATAACCGGCTTGCTCGGCTTTGGCGGCCGCCGCTTTGAAAGCAGCCTTCGTCTGAGGGAGCTCAAAAACGTGCTCGGCTGTCTGGATTTGCGTGAGGAAGCGCTGATCGCCCGCTTGGTGCAGGGTGACGCTGGGACGAGTCGGATGAGCGCCGCTCAATTCGCCCGCGAACGTTAGAAGCGGCTTGTTGCTTTCCGCGTCTATGAGAACGAGCATACGGACGTCGTTAAAATCGTATCGCTCCACTTTGTACTTTCCGGCGGGAAGCGACGTGCCGTTCAGAACGAAGTCGTAGGGGATGTCGACGATAAGACGATCAGGTTCCTGCGCGTGCGCAGCAGCACCCAACCCGACAGCGAATAGAGACACCAAGAGCCCGCGGAATAAATTCCGTTTCATACCTTCTCCTTTTTGTTTGGAGTGGTTCTTGCGCACCTTTTTGCGGCCGGGATGAAGCCGCGGTCAGCACCGTTTTCGGATGCAGCCCCAAACGTGTAGTCATCCATTCGACGCGAACGCGAGAACAGGCGTTAGAGCGCGCAGGTAAAGGTTGTGTAACGACTTTGTAGTTTTGACGACGCCTAAGAGATTGAGCAGAACGTAAGCAGTTGAAGTATCAGCCAGACCTGACGGCGAAATTAGCCCAAGCGCCCGGTTAGTCGTGAAGCCTCAGCGGAATTTAATCGGAAAGTCAAAATCCACTTGTACGGTTCCGCGTTTACCAGGAGCTGACTGGCTCATTGGCCTTTTTCTCTCCAGCGGCCCCTTGCCGTTTCTAGTCGCAATTGCGAATCAAGATTACTCATGATAGACATCTCAGCGGTGGGTGCGCCGATGGCCTGGTGGCGTCGTCTGTGGCAGAGAATTGCAGGGGCCGGGAAACCCGACGCCGCTCCTCAGCAGCCGGTCCCGAACGTGACTGTGGGCTCCGGAGAGCGTTCACAGTTCCATTCCAGCCTGCCTCGATACTCAGCGTTAGGAAAGAGCTGCGTCGCCAAAGATCATCGCGATTTCAGAGATCTCGAAGACTCACCACAGATCGACCTGCTTCGCGACCAGTTTCAGTCCGAATTGTTGAGCCCTTCTCGCTGTCTCGCGGAAGATGAACCTCTGCTGATAACTCTGTTCATTCGTTCCTCGGGCGTCTTTACCATTACCCACCCCGATTCCAAGCGGCCTTGCCTTCTCACCTTCTCTAGTCCAATCAGGGCATGCGAATACGCGCGCATTCACGCTGGATCATTGCCGTTAAGGTGCTTGTCTTCCAGCCCTAGGAAATTTGTAGGGATGATGAGTGACCTAAGGCGCTCTGGAACCCTAGAGAGCTTTGCCCTCGATGTGTGCCCACACTGCATGGTCTTCCCCGTTTACGAGATCAATTCACAGTTTGCCCCTGAAGGCATTGTCAAGATCTGGGCCATCCATAAGTCGGGCGAACTTGCCCGTGAGTCCCTGTATTTCGCTCGCGCGGAAGAAGCGACAGCAAGGGGTGATTTTCAAGATGCGAGGGAAACCGCTCTCTACGCCATTCAGCATGTCACCTCGGAATCCCCACGCCTTCATCTTCTATTAGGCAAGGCCGCCCTTTGCCTTGGCGAAAGGGACATATTCTGCGACGCACGGGCCTTCTTAGAGTTTCTCAAAGCGGAACAACCTCTCCGGGAGCTTGTCGCAGCGGAAAAATCCAGTGCGATTCAAAACTGACTGAGTTTCAATCCCTGGTAAGTCGGGTTACCGGACACTTAGAATCAAGTTTCCGATTTCCGCGTCTACCAGGACTTAGCCTCTCATCTGTGGCTGGTTCGGTCTACTCCACCTCGATTTCGATACGGCGCAGATCGCAGCACCGACACCTCTAGTCAATTGTGCGCGATAGGACTCGCGCCGTGGAGAAATCCGTGCTGCCTCGTTACTACCGTTCCCAGCAGAATCTGCGGTGTTCAAAGTCGAAGCAATTTTCCAGAACTGCGGCCCCCGAACACCCAAAACACCGTCAAAATTGTCTCCTTCATCTTTCTGGTCATCCACGACAAACGCAATCTGCGACCCGATCTGGGCTTTGCCCAAATACACCTCAGGAATTCGCACTCTTCTGCGCTGAAATGTTCCACCGGTGTCCGTTACCTTTTCTGTCCCGAGCGGCTGAAAACCGCTGGCGTCGGAAATACGACTTTGAAAAAGCATCAGGTCCGGGCCGCCCGTGTCGGTCGAAATGGAATTTACTTCATCAACTTGGAGACCAAGCCCAACGCAACTGTAGAATTTTTCGAATTTGCCTCGCACAAGACCATTCCCATCTGGAGTTTGACGAACCGACCCTTTGTCGGATTGTCAATTTCTGCCGATGGTAAATCCATTTTGTATGCCCAAAACGAATTCCAGCACTCGGATATCATGTTGGTGAAAAACTTCCGTTAAGAGGCAAGCGATCCTACCATCGGACCATCAGCATGTCCTGGCGCGCTCAATCTCTAAGTCCCGATAAGTCTTAGTGTTGTATCGGAGGCGCGAGTGAGCAAGCTGCACACACGAGCACGGTGTGTTTGCGCGCTTTCGATACAACGACTTGAAGGAAGCCGCCCGCGGTTGCGGCGGACGCGGGCCCCTATGGGGACTGCATTGTGGGAGACGGTTCCACTTGGATGGCAAGTCGGATTACCGGTAACTTGGGTCCCAGTACCCTGGGTGGGCGTGCGATCTGATCCTGTGCGGCTGAGAAAAAATTAAAAAAAATTGGAGAAGGTTCGCAGGCTGCGAAGGGCGTCCCCGTGATCCCTTGCTCTCCGTGCCGGACAACTCGGGCCACTCCGCAATGTGTTCAACCAACCGATTCAGTCGCTGGGGAGTCTGGATCGGTGCCATGTCGCTCCTACGCGTATTGCGCATACGTGGGTCAGTGTTAGACTCGTGCCAATTGAGGCAACCCAGCGATGGCAAACCAGGTCGGCACCAGCCAGGTAATCCGCTTTGCCACGTTTGAAGTTGACCTTCAGGCACAGGAACTGCGCAAGGCAGGGCTGCGACTGAAACTGACCGGGCAGCCGTTCCAAGTGCTGGCGATCCTTCTAGAGCAACGCGGCACCGTGGTTACGCGTGAGGAACTGCAGAAAAGGCTGTGGCCAGATACCTTCGTTGACGTCGATCACAATCTGAACACCGCAATCAACAAGATCCGCGAGGCGCTGGGAGATTCGTCGGAAAATCCGCGTTTCGTCGAAACCCTGCCGCGGCGGGGATATCGATTCATCGCTCCCATCACGGTTAATGGAGAGAGCACCGCAGGAGTGGCGCACGCCGCGGAAAGCCGCTCAACCGGTGAGCCCGAATCAGCTAAGAGAACAAGAGCACCACTTGCATTGGCACTGCTTGGCACAGTTGTGCTGCTAGTAGCTGGCGGCTTTTGGATCTACAAGCGGCACGAAACTCCTACAGCACCACACCAGCGCATGCTCACGCGCATCACTTTTGACGACGGCTTGCAAATCGGTACTACCTGGTCGCCGGATGGGCGATTCCTCGCCTATAGCTCCGACCGCGGCGGAAAATTCGATCTTTGGGTGCAACAAGTGAGCGGCGGCAGTCCGGTGCAAATAACCAGAGGGCCGGGCCAACACGTGCAGCCCGACTGGTCGCCCGACGGACGATTGCTGGCCTACCGGGCTGACGATTCCGAAAGCGGTCTGTTTGTTGCCCCGGCACTTGGTGGCGAGGGCCTGGAACGAAAAATTGCTTCGTTTGGTTATTATCCTCGCTGGTCACCGGACAGTTCACACCTCCTCTTTCAGACCCATTTCGTGGGCATTGACGCTCCAAATCGATTCTACGTGGTCGGCCTCGACGACAGTCCACCACGCGAAGTACTGGCTGATTTCATTCGTGAGCACAAGCTACGGCCTGGAGCAGCCACATGGTTCCCTGACGGGAGGAGAATTTCGCTGTGGGTATGGGACCGCGACCCCACTCCCCGCATATGGACGGTGCCAGTCGAAGGTGACGGCACTCCTATCCAGCTGGAAATACCACCATCCATCCAGCAGGAATTTGCCGAGGTTGCCAAGTCCGGAACCGTTGTGGAGCACCACGGCGCGATGTCTCTAGCCTGGTCTCCGAAGGCCGATGCCGTCTACTTTGAATCAGGCTACCAAGGCGCAATCAACTTGTGGAAACTCACGGTTGACCCGAAGACGATGCGTGCAACTGCGGTCGATCGTCTTACTACCGGTCCGGGACCGGATTCCGCCCTGGCGATTTCCTCCGACGGACGGCGGCTAGCCTACACCGCCAAGTCCGAGCGCATCCGCAACTGGCTGTTTCCCTTCAATCCGGATGCGGGACGCATCACCGGACCCGGCCAACCTCTGACCGCGCCCGGAAGAATCGCGTTCGTGCCCTCCATGTCCCGAGATGGAAAAAGAGCCGCTTTCTGCGTCAGTCTGGCGGGCAGGTTTGAACTGTGGGAAAAATCACTTACCGATGGACGCGAGGCTCCACTAGTTGCGGACGATTACGACCGTCGCTATGCACAGTGGTCACCCGACGCTAACCAGCTCGCTTACACCCGCAGGAGCATTTCGAGCGGCGAGCAACAGGTCATGGTCTGGTCCTTCACGAGCCACAGCGAAGCGCCGCTCACGACGTCGGGACAAACCGACACGCTCGTTTACGACTGGTCTCCGGACGGCAGATCGCTTTTGGTATCGCGTGAAGGTCCGAATCAGCTACAAGAAATCTGGGAGATTCCCCTGTCAGCGGCCCCACATGCCGAACACGCTGCCAAAAAGGTCGCTGCGGACCCGGCCTACCGGCTCTATCAGCCGCACTATTCACCGGATGGGAGATGGATTGTCTTGGAAGCAATCGACAACTCACCGACCGCTGCGCGGTCGGCACTTTATATCATTCCCACGGGAGGCGGTCGCTGGAAACAGATCACGGATGGCGACGGCTGGGACGACAAGCCGCGCTGGTCTGCGGACGGAAAAACAATCTACTTCGTCTCGGGGAAAGGCTATTACTTCGACGTGTGGGGCATTCGTTTCGATCCCGAACGGGGTGAGATAGTCGGAAAGCCGTTCCGAGTGTCTAGCTTTGATCGCCCGTCGTTGATGATCCCGCGCTGGATCCCCCCAGTTGCGCTTTCCATCAGTCAAGACAGATTGTTGCTGACCATGTCGGAATCTTCCGGCGGCATCTGGATGCTCGACAATGTGGATCGATAGGGGGCGCTCAAAAAATACAAAAATAAAAAATGCCAGCAGCCCCCAAGGCTCGTCCCCGCCCCGGCAGCCTTCTATTACGGACAACTCTGCTGTGCCTAGTTTTGTGCCCACCCACCGAGCCCTACCGAATGCTATCGGAGTTCGAGGGATCGTGTTCAAGTCCTCGCGGATGTAGCACTTGTAGCATTTTGTAGCTTATAGTCCCTTCGCGTGTAACTTATTGATTCTTCGTGCAATCAATCCTTGGGCGCAGGAGGCCCACGGTTCAAATCCGCGCCCCGACCAAAACATCTCGCGTGTTTTCTTTAGGTTACTGAAGACTTCTTTCACTCAAAAACTCATCTGTGGAATTCTGGCAGACAGGAGTTCTCAATTCGCAAGTCGTTTAGTTTCCGAGAGTTCGCTACATGACGAATTTGCAAAAACACGGCGAGGCAGAAGTGCTGTTCAGAAACTATTGAACGGACACAAGTTAATTGGCAGCGATCTGGCAAGTATGGGGAAAATTCGGGGGACCCTGCGCATTTCTCGTATGATTGGTCTTCGGAAATGCAAATCAGTAAGTCACGAGCTAGGCTCAGCTCGCGCTTCGCCATGCCTCTCAATTGCTTCGTCATTCGTTGGTTGAAGTTGGGAAGTGCGAGATCTTTGCGGCGGCTTGCTAATTCATTCTGCCCTGTTTGTACTCACACCCTTTCATTTGTTTTGAACGACTTGCGGCGCTCTCATTTGCGCCGAATCACCTCATTTGCAGGCTAAAGTGCACCGAGAGTGCACCAAAAATTGGCTGAGGTGCGCCCGAGTTGGTTGCGGTGTTGCGCCTGAGAGGTTTGCAGGAAACTTCAAACCAGGATCTTCGGCCGTCCGTCGGTCACGCAGGGTTGAGCAACTTCTCTCGGCCCTCCCCCACCTGTTGCCGCCACATCGCGCTATAGAGACCTTTGCTCGCGAGTAGATCTTCGTGACGGCCGCTCTCTACAATTCGCCCCCGTTCCAATACGTAAATGCAATCCGCGTGCAGGATGGTAGAGAGCCGGTGGGCGATCAATATCGTGATCGCGTCTCGGCTCACGGCGACATCCCGAATGGTCTCGCTGATTTCTTCCTCCGTCAAAGAATCAAGCGACGACGTCGCTTCGTCGAACACCAGCAATTGCGGCCGGCGCAGAAGAGCGCGCGCGATCGAGAGCCGCTGCTTTTCTCCTCCCGAAACCTTCACCCCGCCTTCGCCAATCTTCGAGTCGAGCCCGCGGTTGGCTCTCAGGAGCAGACCTTCGACAGCGGCCTGGCGTAAGACTTCCAGGCATTCTTCGTCCGTGGCGTCCGGGCGCACGAATTGCAGGTTCTCGCGAATCGATCCGGAAAACAGCTGCGTGTCCTGCGTCACGAATCCAATTCGCTCACGCAAATCTTCAATTGCCACCTGATCTTCCGGCGTTCCGTTATAAAAGATATGGCCACTCTTTGGGCGGTAGAGGCCGACCAGCAATTTCACCAAAGACGTCTTGCCCGCACCCGACGGGCCTACAAACGCGATGGTCTCGCCGCGCGCCACGCGGAACGAGATTTCGCTCAAGGCTGGTGAAGATGCCGACTGATGCTGGAAGCTAACTCGGTCGAACTCGAGTGTTTCGAGTGAAGGCAGTGCGACCGGATGCTCGGGCTTTTGCTCCGTCGGCATTTTCAAAATCTTTTCGAAATTGTCGAGCGATGCCTCCGTCTCGCGATACGCGTTGACGACATTGCCGAGTTCCTGCAGCGGGCCGAAAATGAAAAATGAATAGATGAAAAGAGAGAAAAACTGCCCTACCGTGATGCGCTGTGTGTAAATAAGATAAAGCATCAGAAGGAGAATGGATGTCCGCAGGAGATTGACGAAGCTGCCTTGAACAAAACTGAGGCTGCGGAGGTAGCGGACCTTTTCGAGTTCCAGCTTGAGGATTTTGTCCGTCGTAGAATTAAGGCGGTCAATCTCTTGTTGAGCAAGGCCCAAACTCTTCACTAATTCGATGTTCCGCAAGGATTCAGTCGTCGCGCCCGCTAAGGCCGTCGTCTCCGTCACGATACGCCTTTGGACGATCTTGACTCTGCGGCTCAACAGAGAACTAAGGCTGCCAAGCAACGGAACTGTCAACAAATAAGCTGGGGCAATGGACCAGTGTACTTTGGCGGCGTAGATCGTGACGAACGCCAGGCCGATCAGAGTCGTGAACACCATGTTCACCAGCAGTGCGATGAACTTCTCGACATCGCTTCGTACCCGCTGCAACTTCCCCAGAGTTTCGCCGCTGCGCTGATCCTCAAACAACGTGTACGGGAGATCCAGAGAATGTCGAACGCCATCGGTGTAGATGCGTGCGCCAACCTTCTGCGTGATTACATTGACGAAATAATCCTGGAAATTCTTGGCGATGCGCGAGACCAGAGCCACGCCAACCGCCGCAGCGAGCAGCAGTCCTACGCCTCGAAT
>Ga0157378_10003619_pt1 | contig 13676 bp, 10 predicted proteins | sample M65metaG_FD_115309 | JGI IMG/M metagenome (GOLD analysis project Ga0157378, IMG submission 115309) | Miscanthus rhizosphere microbial communities from Kellogg Biological Station, Michigan, USA - M6-5 metaG | ecosystem: Host-associated > Plants > Roots > Rhizosphere > Soil | place: USA: Michigan...
GCGGGAACCGCGACGAACAGACCGATGGCGGTCATGATCAGCGCTTCACCGACCGGGCCGGCAACCTTGTCGATCGAGGCCTGGCCCGCGACGCCGATACCGATCAGGGCGTTCAAGATACCCATGACGGTGCCGAGCAGGCCGACGAACGGGGAGACCGAACCGACCGAACCCAGGAACGCGATACCACCCTGCAAGCGGGCATTGGCATCTTCCAGCTGGCGGGTCAGGGTCATGCCGATCCAGTCGCTCAAACCGACCAGGGTGGTACCACCCTGAGAGGCCTTGAGGCCGGCTTCGGCGATGCCGCGGAATACCGAGGTCTTGGCCAGCTTGTCCACGCCTTCATTCAGGGTGGCGGAGGTCCAGAACTTCTTCTCGACCTGCGTGGCTTGGCCCAGGATGCGCTGCTGTTCGATCCACTTGGTGAAGAAGATGTACCAGGTGCCGGCCGACATGATGGCCAGCACGATCAGGATCGCCTTGGAGATCCACGACCCTTCCTGCCAGATGTGACCCAGGCTGTACTGGGCCGGAACGTCCTGCGGGGCAGCAGCGGCGGCGGCTTTGCCCGCCTCGCTGGGTCCGGCCGGCGCGGCGGCCTGGTCGGCGGCGGGCGCGGCCGGCGCGGCTTGGGCATAAACCGGAGCAACGGCGCTCAGGCTGGTCATGGCGACGATGGCGGCAGCGATCGTCAGTTTCTTGAAGTTCATTTTCCTACTCCGTGGTAACCGATGAATTGAAGAGATGGGTTTGGATGACTTGTTACTTCGCGTCGCGCAGGTCCCATTTCACCGAGACGCGAACCGAAACAGCGGTGGGTTGGCCCTGGTTGGTGGGAGGCTGCCAGCGCCAATGAACTTTCACCCATTCGCACGCGGCCTGGTCCAAGCGGTCCGAACTGCTGGTCTGCACGATTTTGCATTCATCGACATTACCTTCGGTGGTGATGTGGACTTCAATCAAAGATGTGCCGGCCTCATTCAAGCGGATTGAAATGGGCGGGTAAGGCGGCTGGGTATGGGTACGCATGATGGGCTTGAGCGGATCGCTCGAAGCAACGGGCGCGGCCTTGGGCGGCGGCGGCGGCGGCGCCTTGGGAGCGGTGGTGACGACCGGCGGCGGCGGCGCGGTGGCGATCTGGAATTCAGGCTGGATGGCGACCGGCGGCGGCGGCTTGACCAGATCCGGCGGCGGCGGCGGCGGCGCCTTGGGCTTTTCCTTCGGCGTGTCGACAGTGGCCTTGATTTCCTGCAGCTGCTTCATCAGCGCGCCTTGGTTCAGTGCCGCGATAAGGCCGAAAATAACGGCAACGTGAATACCGGCCACGATGGCCATGCTACCCGCCCTGCTGGACGTGCTTTTATTGCCGACATTCAAATGATTTGGACGTTCCATGCGCTCCACTCAAAGACAGGGGCCGGTTCGCGGTGCCGGCCAATCGAATTGTTTGAGACCAAGTAACCCAACGCGGCGCCATTTACAGGCACCTTACGGTTGCTTTTAAAGCAATCGGTTATCCTCTTTGCAAGGGGTATCAGTCCGGTCCCGCAAACCGGGTCGGACCTTTGCCTTCACCATGTGATGGGCTGTGCCACCGAGGCGCGGGACATGCCGCCGGAAATGGTCAACCACTTCGCATATGCAGCATTCGACAGGTTGCATTGTAAGCCTTGGTGCAGCCGAGGGAAATCGCAATTGTCGTGACACGGACCAAGCGCCTCGTACCGGCCGCGGGCGCAGCGGCTCCCTGGACGTGCGGATAGGTGGTGGGGGGCCCCGCCGCAAGGGTGCTTTTGTTCGCATGAAGTTCCCTTGCGACATCTTTGCGATGCCGGCGGCTTTTGCCCGACTCAAAAATTCGCGATGCTGGCCACGGAACAAGGTGACAAGCCACGCAAGGACCAACCCGATGCAATATCTCCACACCATGGTGCGCGTTTCCGACCTGGACGCTTCGTTGGACTTTTATTGCAACAAGCTCGGATTGAAGGAAGTCCGGCGGATGGAAAATGAAAAAGGCCGTTTCACCTTGGTTTTCCTCGCCACCCCCGAAGACGCCAAACGCATGGGTGATGGTGCGCTCGAAAGCCCGGTCGTCGAATTGACCTATAATTGGGACGAGAAGGGCTATGCCGGGGGACGAAATTTTGGGCACCTCGCCTACCGCGTAAGCGACATCTATGCCTTGTGCGAAAAACTGATGGCTGCCGGCGTGGCCATCAACCGGCCGCCGCGTGACGGGCATATGGCCTTCATCCGCTCGCCCGACGGCATCTCCATCGAGCTTCTCCAGGACGGCCGCCTGGAACCCAAGGAGCCTTGGGCTTCCATGCCGAATACCGGAAGCTGGTAGCTCGACAAGGCCTCGCGATGGACATCTGACCGAGGGATTTTGTGACGTGAGCAGGAGCGCGGAGCGATGTGGGCACTACGCCCATGAGCGAACGCGCGACGAACTCATGGCGCAAATGACCCGGTCAGATACGGCCGAGCACTGTGATTATGCCGACCTGCGTCGTGGAGCAGTTGTTGCCGCGAATCCAGTCATAATTCACGCCCACTTGCCAGGTATCGGTATGAGCGCCCAAGCTCAGGCCCACAATGGCGTTCCCCTTGTCGGGATCGGGACCGATAAAGGTCATGGTGTTGCCGGCCGTGGCGCGGCCGCCGGTGGATTCAAAGGCTCCTTTGATCTTCACCGCATCCTGCAGCAGGTCGTAGCGATAACCCAGCCGCGCTTCGGGGGTAAGCTCGAAGTCCCAGATGCTGATGGTGGTCTTGAAATCGGCGCCCACCGCAGTGCGCACCGAACTGGCGAAATAAGGCGCCACGTCCAGGCTGAAGCCGGGACCGCCATTGGCTTCCTGATAGCCTTCTTCGCGCAGGGTCATGACATCCAGGCTGACATGCGGGTCGATCTCGAAGCCGGAATATTTCAGCATCGCGCCGGTATTGGCGCCCAGCGCCAGCATAGCGCCCGGACGGCGGCTGGTGGCGTCGCGCACAAGCCCGCCCACATTGAGGACGCGCGTCTCGGAAAAATCGCCATAGGCGGCGCTGACCTGGGTATCCAGGAAGATGTGCTTGCCGCGCCAGTCGGTATAGCCGGTCACCATGTACCATTCGGTGTTGGTGCGCGTGGCGCGGGGGAGCTGCTGAGTGACATCGCCGGAATAAAAGGTGAAGGCGCCGCCATACCAGCCATTGCGGGGGCTGCCGCCATCCACGCCCAAGACAAAGCCGAAGCCATGATCCTTATAGGAAGTCAGCGTGCCGTCGGCGGAGACCCGGCCCTTATTGTTGATCTGTCCGGTGAATTCCTCACCCCAAAGCGTCATTTCGCCCGGAACGTTGGCGTAACTGCGCAGCAGGCGTTGGCGGGCGGCAATCGGACCGGAAGCCTGGTCGGTGAGCATGATGGCGACTTCGCGGGTACCGCCCGAAACGTCCGGCGCGAACTGCGAAAAGACCTGTTGAGCCTGTTGCTGCGAAGCCGCCACATTGATGCCGCTGCCCGGCAGGCCGGGCGTGTTGTAGACCGTGAGGCTGGTGGCGACGGCCGCGCCCAACTGGTCGTCGGTGGCCAGCGCCCGGGCGGTCAAGGGGAATTGGCTCCTGGCCTCGGCGGAGAGGTTCAAGCCGGGAGAGCCGTCCGCATTCTTGGCGCCGGTGGAGCGTGGCAAGAGGTGAAGCTGCAGAACCTGCTGGCCGCTAGGGTCGTTGGAGACGCTCAAGGCCGTGAGGCCGCTTTCCGTGGGGGTCTCAAATAGGAACGGGGTGTTCTGGCCCAATTGGGCATTTTGCCCGGCAAGGGTGGTGTCGGTGATCGACGGGGCACGGATCAAGGTAATGGTCTGCGCGGTCGGGCTGGTCGTGCTGGCGGCGGAGAAGCCGGACGATACATAAGTGCCGAATTGCAATCCCAGCGTGGCGCCCGAGAGGTCAGCGCTATTGGCCTGGACCACCGGATTGAGGCTGTTGAGATTGGCCTGGGAAATCGCCAGGCCCAGCGTGCCGTTGGCGGCGACATTAAAAGTGGACGCCTGGACCGTGCTGGTGGTGTTCGAGATGAACAGCAGGCCATTGGAATCGACCTGCACCGCCAGGGCGCCGGCGCCCGAATTGATCGCCGCATTGACATAGCCGAAGCCGCCGACATGCAGGAGATGGCCCGTGCCCGAGCCGAAATCGATCGTTGCCGGCGTGGTGAGGGGCGGCAGGCCGACTTGGTCGTTGGTGATGGTCTCCGCCAGGATGGCATAGAACGAAGGCGTGTTGACAAAGCCGGTGGCGGAATTGGCGGTGCCGCCGGCCCCGACATTGCCCACATTGATCGTGTTGCCGTTGCCGGCGGCGCCCATCAGGACGTTGCCCAGGATCCGACCGCTATTGTTCACGACCACGCCGCCGCCGATGCCGGCGGACAAGTCGATGGCGTCGGTGATGGTGCTGGTCACCGCCCCAGTGTCCGGCAACAGGATGGTGTTGACGGCCCGGATCGAGCCGGCATTGTTGATGGTCTTCAGGCTGCCGCTTTGGTCCAAAATGGCTTCCGACACCAGGCTGAAAGGACTGTTTGCGGTGGCGATGGCCTTGGTGGGGGCGATTGTGTTGGTGGAGACGCTGGCGGTGATGTTGCCGCCCAGGCCGACATTGATCACCGGTACATGGGCGTTCTGGGCGATGATGACGCCAAAGGCGCTGCCCCCGCCGATGCCGCCGACCGACGCGGCGATGGTTGCGGCGGTATTGCTGCTGCCGCTGATGGCTTCGGCTTTCACATCGAGGCGCGGCACGGTGGCGAAGGGACCGATATAAAGAGCGGTCGCGCTGGTGAGGCCGCTGGAGGTGACCGTCTGGCTATTGGTGCCGGCCTGGGCCGTAATGGTTCCGGTGTTCAGCAGGCCGCCCACATTATTGACCTGGACCGCGTTGGTGACGGTCGAACCATTCACCGAACTGGTGACGTTCTCAGACACCTGGTGCGAATTGACGTCGCACGAACCCACTTGGCTGGAGAGGCAGGTCAGGTAGGCCGAAGACGCGCCTTGGATCACCACGGCGGCGGTGCCCAGTTCTGGGTCGGTGGGCTGGGCGCGGATGGTGCCCCGGTTGATGAAAGAATAGCCGGGATCGATGGAATCGATGTCGGCCGTCACCGGGCCGATGATCACGGGGCCGCGGGGCGCGTTCAGGCCGCTGGTGATCGATCTTGTCGGATCGATCAGGACGGTGGGATTGGAAACGCCCGCTGCAGTGATGCCCGACGATGAGATCAAGGCCTGGCCGACATTGCTGGACGTCGCCGGACCGGCATTGAGGAAGCCGCCATCGATACTGCCGCCGATCACCACAGCGCTGCCCGCTTCCGGATTGTTGCCGCGGGTGTTGAAATTCGTCGTGCCGATCAGCGAGATCGCCGCGCCGTTGACCAGGGAACCGCCCGCGCTACCGGGACAGGTAAAGCCGGACGGCGCGGCGGTGTCGCTCGCGCAGGAATGAATGCCGCCCAGAGTCTGCAAGCCGATCAGGCCGGGACCCACGCCGGAAAGGCCCCCTTGCAGGAGGACATCGCCGTTCACCGTGCCGTCCAGGTCCACCATGATGCTGTTGGACTGGGTGGAATTCACACTGGCGTTCTGGATGATGCCGCCGCCGCCCAACAGGATATTGCCGGTGACCTTGGTGCCCTGGGTGATCAGGAAAGCGGCGCTGCCATCACCCTGCACGATCATGGCCGAGGATTGGGCGGTGGTGACGGCGCCGGTGAGCGTCGATTGGGCGAGCAGACTGGTCAGTGTGATGGGGCCGTAGAACGTAGCGCCGCCCTGAATGACGATGCCGCGCTTGCTGGTGCCGCTGCCGCCAACATCGATGCTGCCGGTCGAGGCAAAGCCGGTGGACAGGATACTGCCCGCGGTGGTGTCGATCACGACGCCGATGCCGTTATCGGTGCCGGCATTGGAGATGGTGCCGTTGTTGACGACACTGTTGGCGGAGTTGAGCGTCACCGCCGCCGTGCCGCCCGTCTTGAGGTTCACCGCGCCCGAGGCGTCGATCACGATATTGCCGCCGGACGCGGTGGTAAGGGCAGTGCTGGTGGCGGTGGAGACTTCGGTGTCGGCACGCGCGGTCGCAGCCGCCAGGGCCGCCGTCAGCAGGGCAGCCGCAGCGGCGGAAAGCATCAAACGGTGCTTGATCAACTCAGCCTCTTAAAAATGTCGCCGGGCGGCCGGCATGTTTTGTTGCAAGGTCCGCTCCCGGACCTTATGACCGCGCTCGCGCGCCAGCCTGCACCGTTTACCCTTCGCCGGGACACAGCCAGTCCGACCAGATCGGACCGGGGCGCTCCCACAGGCGCCTTTGTACCCGGCTATCGTCCCGGTTCAACAGCAATTTTCGCTTCGAAGGAAGAGGCGCCGGGGCAAATTGGCCCGTCTTAATCGGGTGTTAGCGCCCCAAAGCGCAAAATCGGCCATGAAAAAGCCTTAACAAGCGAAATAAACCCCATGACCAAGGCCCGGCATACCGGTTTCGCCAGGCTCACCCAGAAGGACGTGAATGCCAGCGCCGCCCGCCATGAGATGCTCCATGCCGGGCGGGTAGGCGGGGCACGGGCGGTCTTTGCCTTTTGCGACCTTTCCGGCCTGGACCTGTCGGGCCGCAACCTGGCCAATGCCGACTTCACCGGCGCCGTCATGGAAGAATCCACTTTCGAGGGCGCCAAGCTGGATTCGGCCTCCTTCTTCGGTGCCGACCTGCGCCGGGCCAATCTGGCGGGCGCGTCCATGCGCCGCGCCGACATGCGGGGAGCCTCGCTGCGCGGAGCCAATATGATCGGCACCGACCTCTATGAGGCGGACTTTCGCGAAGGCACGATCGCGGAAAAGGACAAGTTCGGAAACCTCAAGGTGTTGCAGCACGATCTGGGTCCGTCCGAACTGCCCGCCGCCATGCTCAATTCCGCCAACCTGGAACGCGCCCGGATGACGGGCGCGATGGCGGTGCAAGCGGACTTCACCGACGCCATCATGAAGGGTTGCCGCCTCACGCGCGCCAACCTGCGCCAGGCGCGGCTGACAGGCGCAAACCTGGAAAATGCCGACCTGTCGGGCTGCAATCTCACCGGCGCCGACCTGACCGGCTGCATCCTGGTCGGGGCCAAGCTAGATTTCGCGACCACCCATGGCGTGGACCTTTCGCAGGCCTTGATGGAGTCCGCCGTGCCGGACCCCAAGGAAGTCACCACCATTGAGAATCTGCTGGCGGCCCATTCGCGCTGGGTGGAAACCGAAGGCCGCGAAGGCGTGCCGGCCGACCTGTCGGACAAGGACTTGCGCCATGTCACCACCATGGCCCGGTGCACCCTGACCGCGCTGATCGCGCCGGGCGCGCTGCTCTATGGCCTCAATCTGGAAGGCGCATCCCTGCAAGGCTCCAACCTGACGCGCGCCGATTTGCGCTCCGCCAAGCTTGGCGGCGCAGACCTGCGCGGCGCCAACCTGTCTGGCGCGCTTCTCAACCATGCCGATTTGCGGGATTGCAAGCTGGGTCCGCTGCTGATCTCGAGCGGGCGGCTCTTGCCGGCCCGCCTCGACAACGCCCAGGCGCGCTATGCCGACCTGCGCGGGTCCGACCTGCGCCGCGCCCGGCTGTCGGGATGCGACTTGTCTTTCGCCAACCTTATCGACGCGGATATGCGCGACAGCGAGATGCAAGGCGCGGAATTATCCGGCGCAAAATTGCCGGGCCGCCTTGCCGACGCCTTGGCGGCTTCGGTTTAGCGTCCTTGGCCAAAACAAAAACGGGGGCCCCCGCAAGGAGGCCCCCGTCGAACCTAATGTGCAGGCAAACCTTCGAAGCTGCCTAGGCTGCGACCTTGGCCCCTTCGATGGTCTTGAGTTCCGGCGCATTGATCGGAATGCGGCGCGGCCTCTTCTCTTCCGGCACGATGCGCTCCAGATCCACATGCAGCAGCCCGTTTTCAAGCCGCGCAGCCTTGACCTCGACATGTTCGGCGAGCTGGAAGCTGCGCTCGAACGCGCGGCCGGCAATGCCCTGATGGAGCAAGGCGGTGGCGGCCTTGTCGTTCGGCTCACCCTCGCGCTTGCCGGCAATGGTGAGCACCCGGTCCTTCACATCGACCGACAGGTCCTTCTCGGCAAAGCCGGCGACCGCCAGGGTGACGCGATAATTATTTTCATCGCTGCGCTCGATATTGTAGGGCGGATAACCCTGCTCGGACGCAGACTCCAACAGGCCGATCAAGCGATCGAAGCCGACGGTGGAGCGGAAGAAAGGGGAATAGTCGATACGCATGGGACAACCTCCTGAAAGCGTTGTTGTGGCCCGCCGGAACCATTCCGCGCGGACAATTGCCAGGTACGGGACCGGCCCCAAATCCGGCAGCCGGCATACCGATATTTGGGGTCGGAAATGTCGGGTTCAAGGGCTTTGCGGGCCTTGAAAATCCCGCTTAAGTGCCTACCGGAACACCCGATTGAGTCTCATGATTCCCGCCGCCACCTTGTTTGAACCTCTGCCCATCAAAGCCGTGGGGGCGAGCTTAAGGGCGGCAAGGTTCCCGGCCGCGCCTGATGTCGCCAGCCGGGGCGTGTGCGTGCTCTTGAATGGGCAGACCGAATTCATCGAGAAATATTTTGAAGTCATCGACGAGTTGCGCGGACGCGGCTTTTCGGTGGCGACCATGGATTGGCGCGGCCAGGGCGGCTCGACCCGGATGACGCAAGACAGCCGCAAAAGCTTTGTCGGCGATTTCAGCGAATATGACGACGACCTCGACACCTTGATGAACTGGATCGTCACGCCGATGCTCGCGGCGGGCGAAAAGCCGATGGCGCTCGCCCATTCCATGGGCGCGCATGTCCTGCTCAGGCGGCTGGCCGCCGCGCCGGCAAGCTTCGGGCCCTGCGTGCTCAGCGCGCCGATGATCGCGGTTTCCTTTCGCGGCCAGTGGGAATTCCTCGCACGCGCGTTGACGCGCTATCAGGTCTGGCGAGGCAGGCAAGCCGGCTGGGTCTGGGGAATGGAGGCGCGCGATCCCTATAAGGTGAGCTTCGCCACGCAGCTGGTCACCTCGGACCCGCAGCGTTTCGAACGCACCCAGACGTTGCTGCGGGAGCGGCCGGATCTCAGGCTTGCGGGCGCGACCTGGGGGTGGTTGGCGGCAGCCCTTCGTTCCATGGATTGGCTCAAGGACAAGGCGCCCGCAATCACAACATCCATGCTGGTGGTGGGCGCCGGCAGCGATCGAATCTGCGTCACGCCGCAAACCAAGGCCTTTGCCGCACGACTGCCCAACGCCAGCTACCTCGAGATCCAAGAATCGGGCCATGAAATCCTGATGGAGCGCAATCCCATCCGCGCGAAGTTCTGGGCGGCCTTCGACGCGTTCATGCAAAAGCACCCTGCCCCGGCTTGATGGCCGGGACAGGGTGCTTTTTCAACGCTATGGACTGACTTGCTATTGATTGACTTGGCCGGCCGACTGAGGTGCGCCAGCGGCCTGTTGCTGGGCCGGAGCCGCAGCCGGAGGTTCGGCCGCCGGTTGCGACTGTGCGGGGATGTCGGAAGCCGTTGTCGCATTGGGCGACACGGCAACACTGGACTGGCTGTTATTGCTTGCCAGGTCCGAAGGCGAGGGTGATGGCGCCGGGGCCGCTATCGCCTGTTGCTGTTGCGGCTGGACGGTCGATTGATTGGTATCGGCCGCCATCCGGTCAGCCGCAGCGCTGCTGGGCGCGGCAGCGCTCTTGCTGCTCTTGCCGGTGTCGATACTTGCAGTGCTGCGATGCTTCTTGGGAATGCTCGCCTCTTTCACCGGGGCGGGCGAAGCTGGCGCATTATCCACTGCCGCAGCCGGCGGCGCTGCAGGTGTGCTGGCATCCGGAGCCATGGCCGCAGGCGCCGGGGCCGGCTCCGAAACCGGCGTGGCGGCCGCCACCACCTGGGCAGGATGCTTGCCCGACGAGGCATAGAGGCCAATGCCGGCGACGCCGACCATCAAGGCCACCGCAACCGCGCCCACGATCTTGGGCGTGTTGTTGGGGGCAATATCTTCCGGCTGGATGGTGTGGAAATTCTCCAGGCCGGCGCTGTTGCCCAACGGGTCATTGTGCAACGCGCGCGGATCATCCGGGAACGGAGCATTGTTGAAGTCGCGCAGAGACATGCATTCCTCCATGTGGGTTTGAAAACCTTCAGGAGTAGAACGTTACTTGCGCCTGGCGGTTTCGTTATGCCGGAACAAAGGCAAATTGCGGCGACATTGGCACGAGACTGCCGCAATGCGCGATGATGACAATGTCAGAAGTTCAGGAATTCAGCAGCATTATGGCTGCATCATGGACGCGCTTGTCGCCGCAGGCCACAATGGTCTTGCCATCGCGGCAGTGCCCGCCATCCCATGATGTCATGATGCCGCCCGCACCTTCCACCAGCGGAATCAGCGCCGCCACGTCCCAGCGGTTGAAATTGGCTTCGATGATGATGTCGATGAAGCCCAAGGCCAGCGCGGCGAACAGGTAGCAATCGCCGCCGTAACGGGTCATGCGGGTTTGAGACTTCACCCGCGCGAAAGCGGCTTGTTGGCCGGCGCTGAAATATTGGCTGGGGTCGGTGGCGCAGAGAATGGCATCCTTGAGTCCCGCGCATTCGCGCACCTTCAAGGGCGTGCGGGTGTCGCCTTGCACCAGCACCGAGCGGCCATGCACACCGACAAAGCGTTCGCCCAGCACCGGCTGGTCGATGATGCCCAGCACCGGAATCCCGTTTTCCTCCAGCGCGATCAGCGAACCCCATTCGTGCCGCCCGGTGATGAAGGCGCGCGTGCCGTCGACCGGATCCAGCACCCAGCGCAGGTTGTTCTTGCCTTGTGTCTCGCCATATTCCTCGCCCAAGATGCCGTCATCGGGACGTTCGCGCGCGAGAATGGCGCGGATGGCGCGCTCGCCGCCCTTGTCGGCCTCGGTGACGGGATCGAAGGGCGCGCGGCCGGGCTTGTGAACCACCTCGATGCGCTGGCGGAAGTAGGGACGGATCACCGCGCCGCTGGCATCGGCCAGGCGATTGGCAAAGGCGATGAGCTTGTCGTCCACGGTCATTGAGCCGCCGATCTCCAGAAGGACACAATCAATCCGCCCGCAACAATCAATACGCCACCAGCCAGAATGGGCGGAGTCGGCAGACTGCGGAAGAACGCGAAATTGATGATCTGCCACATCACGAACAGGGTGGCGATATACAGGCCCACCACCTGGCCGAATTCCAGCGGCGCCAGGTTGAGAAAAGTGCCGTAGCCCGCGAGCAGACAGGTGCCCAAGACAAACAGGCCCATCCGCGCCAAGCCGGCATGTTCGAAGAGGGACTTGCGGATCAAGGCATCGCCCGAGACTTCCAGGGCGGTGGCGACGACCAGGAAGGCCAGGATGGGCATGCCGGCCGGCAGTTTCATTTGGAGCTTCCTTGGACCCTCGCTTACACTTACCCGAAAGTTCGTGGCGGTGCGATGATGTTGCGCGGCATTCCCAATGTCATTGTCTTGTTTTTCTTGGCGGCCGGCCCGGCGGCAGCCCAGGAATTGAAAGAGATCGCCTGCGGCAGGAATTTGGAAAAACCGGGCGCCCCGCCGCAAATGGTGCTGGATCCCAAGCTGCACGTCTGGATCAAACCCGCAATGCCGCCAAATTCGATCCCGGCACGCCGCCGGCGGGTTATGCCGTCAAGTCGATCTTCTGCGCCCGCTCCGACATCGTGCCGGCGCCATCCGATTACAAAGTGGTGCAGGCGGGCTATCCGCTGATGATCTTCGCCCGCGACAAAGAAGCAAACCGCACCCGCATTGCCGTGCTGGAAATGGACAAGGGCCAGCTGCGGCTGCGTTCGGTCGGAGAGGCCGGCTTCACCCCGGAGATGACTGGCCGCATCCAGAAATTCCTGGATGCGTCATTGCCGGAATTCGGGAAGATTGCGCAATAAAATGAGTTGTCATGCCCGCGAAAGCGGGCATCCAACTTCCGAAATCGCGCGCAAGGCGAAAGCGTTGGATTCCCGCGTTCGCGCGAATGACAAAGGACCTAAGCCTCGGCAGCCTGTTTCGCCCGTTTGCGCATATGGGGAAGTAATTCCCGCTTGCGCAGCCGGATATTTTGCGGCGTCACTTCCACCAGTTCATCGTCCTGGATATAGGCCATTGCCTGTTCCAGGGTCATCGGCACGATGGGCGTCAGCCGCACCGCTTCGTCCTTGGATGTGGTGCGGATGTTGGTGAGCTGCTTGGTTTTGGTGGGGTTGACGTCCAGGTCATTGTCCTTGGCGTTCTGGCCGATGATCATCCCCTCATAGACCTTGGTGCCCGGAATCACGAACAGTTTGCCGCGCTCCTCCAGATACCAGAGGCCATAGGCCACCGCTTCGCCATTTTCGGTGGAAATCAACACGCCATTGATGCGCCCGCCCACCGCGCCCTTATGCGGCGCATAATTCAGGAACATGCGGTTCATCACCCCGGTGCCGCGGGTGTCGGTGAGGAACTCGCCGTGATAGCCGATCAGCCCGCGCGCCGGGCCGTGAAAGACGATGCGGGTCTTGCCGGCGCCGGTGGGACGCATGTCGACCATCTCGCCCTTGCGATTGGAGACTTTCTCGATCACCACGCCGGTGTAGGCGTCGTCGACATCGATGGTGATCTCCTCGATCGGCTCCAGCCTTTCGCCATTCTCGGTCTGGAAAAGGACGCGGGGGCGCGAAATGGAAAGCTCGAAGCCCTCGCGGCGCATGGATTCGATCAACACGCCGAGCTGCAACTCGCCGCGGCCGGCCACTTCGAAATTGCCTTCGCCGGTTTCATGGACCTTCAGCGCGACATTGCCTTCGGCCTCACGCATCAAGCGGTCGCGAATGACGCGGCTTTGCACCTTGTCGCCTTCGCGGCCCGCCAGTGGCGAGTCATTGACTGAGATGGTCATGGCCAGGGTGGGCGGATCGATGGGATGGGCGGGAATCGGTTTTTCCACACTGGGATCGCACAGCGTGTCGGCGACGGTGGCGATTTCCAGGCCCGCGATGGCGACGATATCGCCGGCTTCGGCGCGTTCCACCGGTACCCGCGCCAGGCCACGAAAGGCCAAAAGCTTGGTGACGCGCGCTTTCTCGATCACTTCGCCGGCACGGTTCAAGACCTTGATGTTGCGGTTGGCGGTGACCGCGCCGGATTCGATGCGGCCGGTGAGGATGCGGCCCAGGTAATTGTCCGCTTCCAAGGTGGTGACCAGCATCTTGAAAGGGTATTCGTCACCCGCCAGCGCGGCGGGCTTGGGCCCGGGAACGTCTTCGACGATCCGGCGGAACAAGGGCGTCAGGTCCTTGCGCTCGTCCTCCAGCTCGTCCACCGCCCAGCCGTTGCGGCCCGAAGCATAGAGGTGGTGGAAGTCGAGCTGGTAGTCGTTGGCTTCCAGCGCCAGGAACAGGTCGAAGATGGATTCCAGCGTCTCCTTGGGCTGGGCGTCCGAGCGGTCGATCTTGTTGATCACCACAATCGGCTTCAATCCCAGCTTCAGCGCCTTGCTCAGCACGAACTTGGTCTGGGGCATCACGCTTTCCGCCGCATCCACCAGCAGCACCACGCCATCCACCATGGAGAGAATGCGTTCCAC
>Ga0157378_10003624_pt1 | contig 13667 bp, 9 predicted proteins | sample M65metaG_FD_115309 | JGI IMG/M metagenome (GOLD analysis project Ga0157378, IMG submission 115309) | Miscanthus rhizosphere microbial communities from Kellogg Biological Station, Michigan, USA - M6-5 metaG | ecosystem: Host-associated > Plants > Roots > Rhizosphere > Soil | place: USA: Michigan...
ACCTTCCGCACCCACGCCGCCGCCGCCACGAAAGCGACCACCACCAGCTTCTTCGCCGCCAACAAACCCGCGAGCAACACCTTGAAGAGCCCCGCCTTGGTGGCGAGGGCACCGGCGACCAGACCCGCGACACCGTAGGCCGCAACCTTGTCGGTGCCGGCGACGAAGTCGGTGTATTTGTGCCCGTCGCCAAAGTCGACGAAGGAAATCACCTCAGCCATGGATCCCTTCACCCGGTCGAGCTGATCCATGCCGGAGACCGCGTTCAGCACCAGGACGCCGCGTCTCCCCAGGATCCGGACATTGTAGTTCAGGGTATGAGGCGAGTTGCCGAACTGCAGCTCCTTGGCCCAGTAGAGTTTGTGGGTATCGCGGTTGTAGGTCGGAGGCTCGGCCCATCCAACCAGCGTCACGGGCTCATAACCTTGCTTCTCGCGTTCCTTGTTCGCCTCCGCGACCCCCTCCTTCATCTCCTTCAGGAGTGCCGTGTAGTCAATCGACTCGGCGCCCTTGTCATCCACGTAACCATCTTCATCATAGGTGATCACCACCGCCCAGCCGGAATCCGCCAGGGGGCTGATACCGGCGGGGACCAGCATTCCCAGCACATCCTCGGCCGATTCCTCGGGATTCCCCCAGCCCTTCACCAGGAGGCGCTTGGAGCCTTCTTCGCCGAGGAAACGAAAGGACGCAGGAACGTTAAGATGGGCCAACCCATCCTTGATCGTCACCGCTCCGGACTGGTAGCCGAGCTTGGCCTCGAACTCTTCCTGGGTGGAGCCAAGCGACTCCTCCTGTCCGAAGGCGACCGCCGAATTCGCGATGACTGAAAGCGCAGCCAGCGAGAGGCGGACCAGGTTCTGGTGACGCATGGGCAGCTCCATGTGGTCGAGCGTTGGCGGGTAGGAGACCAACTTTTTCAATGGAGAAGCGAGGCCAATTCTGTGCCAAGCTGTCCCACTACAATGGAGGCGGGTCGGATAGAAATTCGACGCTGACCATGAAGCTGACAGTGCGGGAGCGATTGGGTGGGGTCCTCGGCGTACTGACTGAATCGAACGTTGAAAGATGAACGCTGGAGGGCGGGGGGAATTCCGAATTCGGGGTGGATGGAGGCTATGGGCTTCCGCCGTTTTAGGGGGAACCGTCGCCCGCCGTTCCCCCTTCCCAATAGGGAAGGGGGACAGGGGGTTAGGTACTACAACCCGAGCGAGTTGGGAACGTTGATCCGGCCCTTCCCATACAACGGGTCGGTCCCCGCGGCACCGAGGTCGTCCGCACCGGTCTGGATCGCGTTCTTGATGGCACCCGGGTCCCGTCCGTACTTCTCGACCAGGAGTGCCGCCAAGCCCGACGTATGGGGAGCCGCCTGGCTGGTGCCCTGAACTCCCAGAACGAATGTGCCCGTGCCGCAGATCCCCAGGCCAGGGACCAGGCTGAAGTGGGTGCATGCGGCGTACACGAAACTCACGCCCGCGGTGAGCGTGCCCCAGCCGCCCGGCGCTGCCACGTTGATGGCCGAGCGCCCGAAGTTGGAGTAGGCCGCGACCGCGTCGATGTTGGTGTAAGGGCCGTTCACGCTGGCCTGCGCCGTGGGTCCGGTCGCGGAAACGCAGATCACCGCCGGAGTGTTGCAATAAGTCTTGTAGCCGCTCTTGTCGTGATCCAGGTCGATCGCGGCGTTCCCAGCCGACACCACGACGGTCACACCCTGATTCTTGGCGAAATTGAACGCCCGGTTGATGATCGACACGAAGCCGGGGAAGTCCTTTTTGTTGAATGAGCCGCCCAGACTCATGTTGATCACATCGACGCCGGCTCCATTCGGACCAAGGGGCGACGCGGCGTACATCAGGCCGTCAAGAACGCTGCTGCCCACGCTGGATCCGTTGGCGCCGAGCACCTTCACAGCTACCAGCGTGACCCTGGAGGTGACTCCCGCCGCGGCCAGTGCATTGCTGCTCACGGTGGCGCCCACGTGGGTGCCGTGGAAATGCAGGTCGATCCAGTCCGGTTGCCCCGGGAAGTGCGCTGCCACCAGGGCCGCATCGCCGGGGACGAAGTTACGGGAGGCGGCCATGTCGACCCGGCCCTGCAGATCGAGGTGGGTGTAGTCGATCCCGGTATCCAGGATGCCGACCCGCGTGCTGGCGGACCCGAGCTTGCCCTGGGCCCAGGCGTCATTCGCGTGAATGGCGCGCATGTTCCACTGGCGGGGGAAGAAGAACGCGGTGGCTGGCGCTGCTGGGCTCTCCACGGCATCCGAGGCGGCCGCCTCGGCTTCGGTGACGGCGGTCGGGGGATCCAGCTCGATATCGACGTCAGGAATCGCCTGTACCACGCTGCCCTTACCCACCAGGCTCGTGGCCTGGGCGTCGCTCAGTCCCTCGGCGTAGGCCACGCCGATCTGGGAGTAGGTCGTAGAGACCGTGCCGCCCATCGCCTGAACCCGGCTGGCGAAATCGGATGGAATGGAGTTACCGCTGAACGCGACAATGTGGCGACCGTTGCCGACGACTGCGGCCCGAGCGCCGACGGGGGTCAGGCTGGGTGCCGTGGATTCATCGCGACAGGCGACGAGGCTGGCAACGATGAATGCGGCGAGGGCTGATCTGGTGATGCGACTCATGATACCTCCTGGAAGGGCGGAGGGGGGATACGGATTGGGTTACGGATCGGTGGTGCGGATCAGCCGCTGCGGATAGAGGAGTTCAGATCCGGCGATCGGGCGGCGGACCGCGGGCCCACGATATTCCAGATGATCGAGGCGGGCGGTGATATGGATCTCTTGCGGGAATCTTTCGGCGCCGGCCATCGCTCCGACCCGGGACGCATCACCTTGAAGTCTCTCGGCTGAATCCCGATGCCGGCCCGTCGGCCTCATACCTAACCCCCCTGTCCCCCTTCCCTAGCGGGAAGGGGGACGCATCCGACAAAGCTGTCGTTCCGAGCGCCGTCAGCGCCTACTCCGAGTCGGCGCAACTGCGTTTGCAGAAGTGCATCGAGCGCGTGCCCCCTTCCCAACAGGGAAGGGGACAGGGGTTAGGTTAGTTATTGACTTAACAGTCAATATCCACTAGCTTCCACCCATGCCCCGCCCCCGTGAATTCGACCCCGACCTCGTCCTCGACCACGCCGTCGAGCTCTTCTGGGCCAAAGGCTATGAGGGCACCTCGATCAGCGACCTCGAGGAACACCTCGGCATGGGGAGGCAGAGTCTCTATGGAGCATTCGGAGACAAGCACGAGTTGTATTTAAAGGCGATGGACCGCTACGCCGCCTCCCAGTCGTGGACCAGACGAGATCTGCTCAAGCCGGACGCCGGCGCCGAGGAGATCAGGCAGTACTTCAAGGGACTCATTGGTGCCGTGACCCAGGAGCCAAGGCGGTCCTGCATGTTGATCAACGCCGCCATCGAAGGGGATTGCGAGCACCCCAAGGTCGCCGGGCGCTGCACCGACAATCAGCAGAACCTGACCCGCGCCTTTCGCCACGCGCTGGAGGGTGCGGTTGCCAAGGGGCAGCTGGACCGGAAGACCGATACCAATGCTCTGGCTCTGGCCTTGGTCAGCCAGTCTTTCGGCCTCAACGTGATGGCGCGGAACGGGGCATCCCCGGCGACCTTGGCCAAGGTGGCCGAAAGCGCCATGCAGGTCTTCAAGTAGGTTTTTTTGACTTGTTATTGACTAGTCGTTCAACATTAAGGAGTACTTCAATGAGCGGACAGAAGATTCAGGGCAGCGTCGCCCTGGTGACCGGCGCCAATCGAGGGATCGGCAAGGCGATCGTGGAAGCATTGCTGGAGCGGGGGGCGAAGAAGGTCTACGCCGGCGCCCGGAAGGTGGAGGCGCTTCAGGACCTCGTGGCTCGGTACAATGGCCGGCTGGTGCCGCTGTCGCTGGATGTGACCAATTCGGTCCAAGTCGGTGAATTGAGCGCCAAGGCCAGCGACGTGACCCTGGTGATCAACAACGCCGGTGTTGCCGCCGCGGCGATCGGCGCTCAGATCACCGATCCCGCCATTCTCCCGGCCGCCCATGCGGAGATCAATGTCAACTACTTCGGGACGCTGTATGTCACCCAGGCGCTGGCACCAGTGCTCGCCAAGAACGGGGGCGGAACTATCGTGAACATAGGCTCCGTCGCGTCGCTCACTTCCTTCCCGATCCTCGCCTCCTACAGCGCATCGAAGGCCGCATTGCGCTCACTCACTCAAGCCTCGCGAGCGCACCTGGCCGCGCAAGGAACGCGGGTGATCGGAGTGTACCCGGGCCCGGTGGACACCGACATGGCCACGAATATCCCGCTGGCGAAGGCCGCACCATCCAGCGTCGCTGCAAACATTCTCGGCGCCGTGGAAGAGGGCATTGAGGAGGTGTATCCCGACCCGATGGCGGTGGAGGTAGGGCGGGAATTCGAATCCAACCCGATGGGGCTGGCACGCCGGATGTCGGGTGCGGTGGCGGTGGTGGCGTAGTAACGACAGTCTACGGCTTCGGTCATTGCGATCCAGCGGAGCTGGCGAAGCAATCTCACCCGCTAACCTTTCCACGAGCCTGAGGAATCGGGGTTCGTGGTAGGGGAAGGTGGGTGAGATTGCTTCGGTCGCGTTCGCGCCCTCGCAATGACAGAGCCCAGCCCTCTTTCTCTTTTCCCGTTCCCCCGTTCCCCCGTTCCCTGTTCCCGCTCTTACGCAGGAACCCCGACTCTCTTAAGTAGTCCCTGACACCTCGGCTCCTCGCGCAACCAGTCCCACTGCGGATCCGCCTGAAGAAAGACGCACCACCCCGCTCGTCGGTCGCAGGCCCGCTCCCAGATTTCCCATCCAGCGTCGAACTCCTCCAGCCCGAATAAGATCAGAGCCTGAAATGGCTCCGGCACGTACTGTCGTGTCGCCATTTCTTGCAGCTCCGCAAGCAGCGCGCGGGCCTCCACCTTGTGACCCGACCTGGCAAGGGTTTGGCCGAGGTAACCCAGGAGGATGGGCTGTCGTCCAATCATCTCGATTGCCCGTTGCGTCGTGGTAATCGCTTCCTCGAATCTTCCCCGTGCTGATGTGAGCCGTGCCAACTCCACGTATGCCTGGTAGGAGTCTGGATTCACCTCGAGGTGAGCGCGAAGGGCATCGGCAGCCTCATCGAAGCGTCGCGCATAGTAAAGGCACCGGCCAACGCTTACCTGGATCGTGACCGACAGCGGATCGGTCACCTGAGCGCGCCGAATCACCTGCATCGCCTCTTCGGCGTGACCGATGATGGACAGGAACAAGGCGTACCAGTGCTGGGCCGGACCGCTTGAGCCGAGTGCCATGCCTCGATCGTACTCCCGCTGCGCGAGATCCCAGTCCCAATCGTAGAGCGTCGCCACGATTCCGCGGGTCAGATGCGCGTCCGGCAAGGTGTCGTCCAAATCGACCGCCCTGAGTGCCGCGGCCCTCGCGGGCGGAATCGCCTGCTCCGGCGGGAGGACACCAAACTCTTCAAAGCCGAGCATCGCGTAGGCGTATCCCAGCCAGGCGTGGGCGTGGGCATAGTTGGGATCGAGCTCGAGGGCTTGCTGGAAGAAGGTGAGGGCCTGGGCAAAACCCTGCGGCCTCGCCTGGGCCCACGCGTGGCGACCCCTCAAGTAGAGGTTGTACGCCTCCGGTTTCCGGGTCTGCGGTGCGACCAGCTGCGGCGGTGTGGTGACGGTGCGGGTGAGGTTGCTCGAGATCGAGCGGGCCAGCTCGTCCTGCACCGCGAACACATCCGCCAGTGTCCGGTCGTAGCTCTGTGACCAGAGGTGATAGCCGTCGGACGCGTTGATCAGCTGGGCAGTGACCCGCACCTGGTCGCCCGCCTTGCGCACGCTCCCTTCGAGTAGAGTCCGCACTCTCAGGCGCTCACCTATTTCGCGGGCATCCACGCTCTTTCCCTTGAAGGCGAACGCCGAGGTCCGTGCGGCGACTCGGAGGCTGGGGACCTGGCTCAGGGCGTTGATGATCTCCTCGGTCATCCCGTCGCTGAAGTACTCGGTATCGGGGTCCGCGCTGAGGTTGGCGAAGGGGAGCACCGCGATGGATGCTTCGGGAGCTACTTCGTGCTTGACGCTCACGGTTCTCGCCTGGATTGCTGCAGAGAACTCGGCGGCGCTGGGGAAACGGTCGCGCGGCTCGGTCTCCAGCGCCCGGGAAACAGCGGCATCGATCGCGGGTGGAATCTCACCATCAACGCTTCGCAGCGACGGGGCAGGGTCCACCAGCCGGCGCAGCATGACCGATCGCACCGTGAGCCCTCCGAAGGGAGGCTTTCCCGCGAGCGTCTCGAAGAGCAGGCAGCCCAGGCTGTAGATGTCGGTCCGCCCGTCCAGCTCGACGTCGCGCGAGATCTGCTCGGGGCTCATGTAGTCCGGGGTGCCGAGGATGTGGCCGGCGGTCCCTTCCCCAACTTCCGCTTCGGAAATTGCCCGGGCGATGCCGAAGTCGGACACCAGGGCGTGACCAGATCCCAGCAGCACATTTTCGGGTTTGATATCGCGATGGATTACCCCGCGGGTGTGCGCGTAGTCGAGTGCATCGGCCACCTCACGCGCGATCTTCAACGCCTCTTCGAGCGGCAGCCGGCCTTCGCGGTTTAGTCGCGCCCGCAGCGACTCGCCTTCGATGTAGGCCATGACGTAGTAGAGCTGCCCGTCGTGGCTGCCCGAGTCGTAGACCGGCACGATGTGAGGATGAGTGAGACTCGCGGAGAGCTTGATCTCGTGGAGGAACCGCTGAGTCTGAAGCGAGTGGCACAACTCGGGCTGCAGCACCTTGAGCGCGACCGGCCGCTCGTGCTTTTGATCCCGGGCAAGATACACGACAGCCATACCGCCGCGACCGAGCTCACGTTGGATCAGGTAGCGGTCTTCAAAGGTGGTTCCAGGTTCGACAATGGCTTCGGTCTTCACCTTAGGTCTGCACCCCAACCTTCGCCGCCAGCGCCGCGAATCGTGAGTCCTCCCGCAGGGAATCCATCACCGGATCCACCGCCAGAAACACCAGCTCGTGCTCCCGCTCCTCCAGCGCCCGCTCGAGTCGAGGGAAGGCAGCGTTGCGATCACCCACGGTCGCGTAAACACCCGCGACGTCATACTGCGGCACGAAACGCTGCTTCCCCAACTCGTCCAACTCGGCGATCAGATGATCCGCCTCATTTCGTTTCCCTGCCGCGGCCAGCGCTTTGGCTTTTCCGGCCACTGTGATAGAGCTTCGGCCCGAGAGCCGGATGGCCGTCGCGTATTCCTGCGTCGCTTCCTCGAGCGCTCCCGACTGTACGAGTGCATGGCCAAACCAGAGGTGGCCGAGCATGAACGTGGGGTCCAGTTCGATAGTGCTGCGATACTGTGCGATCGCCGTGTCGTACTGTCGAGCGTAGTACAGGGTCCAGCCTAGAGCGGCGTTGGCAATGAGGGAGAGTGGCTCCAGCGCGTGTGACCGCCGCATCGCGGACTGGGCCTCGGGAAAGCGTCCCTGCTGAGTGAGGAGGTTGCCATATTGGTGCCAACCGATGGCGTAGTCAGGCGCGAGTGCCAAAGCCCGACGAAAATCCTCTTCGGCCAATGCAAACTTCCATTCGTGGTACAGCCGGACGTAGCCGCGGGAGCAGTACGCGGCGGCGAGCGAATCATCCAACTCGAGAGCACGATTGGCTGCGGCGAGAGCCCGCGGGAAGGCCTCCTTGGGGTGCAGCAAATCGTAGAAGCCCAGGATGTTGTACGAATCCGCCACTCCCATCTGGGCGAGCGCATAGTCGGGATCGATGGCCAACGCCTGTTCGAAGTGGGCAAGCCCTTTCCGAAGCTCCGACTCGGTACGCCGCCCCCAGTGGAATCGCCCCCGGAGATAATGGGTGTAGGCCTCGACGTCGTCGGTTCCCTTGCGCCCCTGATCGGCGCGGGGCCGGAGTCGTACCTGGAGTCCCTGTGCGATCGCTTGCGAGATCTCGTCCTGCACCGCGAAGACGTCGCTCAACTCGCGATCGTAGGTATCGGACCAGAGCTGGTAGCCATCGGCGACGGCGGTGAGCTGGGCCGCCAGTCGGATCCTACCTCCCGCACGGCGGACACTGCCGGCCAGCACCGTGTCCACATTGAGAGCACGACCGATGACCCGCACATCCTCGCTCTTGCCCTTCCAGGCGAACACCGAGCTCCGCGCCGCCACCTTGAGGCCACCCATCTTGGTCAAGACCGAGATCAGCTCCTCGGTCATGCCGTCGCTGAAGTACTCGTTCTCCGGATCGGCACTCATGTTGACGAAGGGCAGCACGGCGATGGAGCGAGCAGCTTGAGTGGATGCGACCGGCGTGCGAAGCGGGTCGCTCACCTGCTGAATCGCTGCGGTGTCCAGCGAACGAGCCAGTTCGCCAGCCGTGGCCTGACGGCTCGCAGGATCCACGGCGAGCATCTGCATCACCAGCTGCTCGATCTGGCCCGAGATGTTGGGAGCGGTGTCGCGGAGCGGCTTCGGTGTCTCCCGAAAACGGCGGACGATGATCGCCTGCGCATCGCCGGCAAATGGAGCGGAACCGGTGATCATCTCGTAGAGCACGCAGCCGAGGGAATAGAGATCGCTGCGTCCATCGACGGCCGTCTCCCCAACCGCCTGTTCCGGACTCATGTAGGCCGGAGTGCCGACCACGAACCCCACCTGCGTGACCCGGGTATCGCCGGCAGCCGACAGCGCCCGGGCAATGCCGAAGTCGGCGACGCGAGCGTGCCCCGCGGCCAGCAGGATGTTCTCCGGCTTGATGTCGCGGTGGATGATGCCGCGGCTGTGGGCGTAGTCGAGCGCGTCGGTCACTTCGCGGGCGATGCGGAGGGCATCGGGCATCGGAATTGTCCCTTCCCGCGCCAGCCGCTGGCGGAGCGATTCGCCTTCCACGTACGGCATCACGTAGTAGAGGGCGCCTGCCGCGTTGCCCGAATCGAGCAGGGCCAGAATGTGGGGATGGTCCAGCCTCGCCGTGATGCGAATCTCCTGCAGGAAGCGCTCGGCGCCGAGCAACGCGGCGACTTCCGAGCGCAGCACCTTGAGCGCGACGAGACGATCGTGCTTCAGGTCCCGGGCCAGGTAGACCAAAGCCATCCCACCCGCCCCGAGCTCGCGCTCCAGGGCGTAGCGATCGCGAAGGGCTTCGCGTAACGGTGTGGTGGTGTCGAGCAGAGAGGTGATGTCCGGATCGAGAGATCTCGAAATCTGCGGGTATTCGTACGGGCGGGCCAGCAGCAACTCAGGGGTTAGGTGGCCTCATCCTTGCGGGTTCCTTCCCTGGTCTGCAGGTTCAGTCGGGAGTATCCAACCTCTTCTGTGGCAATCACATGGCGCCCGTGAGCTTCAACCCGGCATTGGTCATCGGCTTCGGCCTAGGCGTCGGGATTCTGGTGGGAATGACCGGAATCGGCGGTGGTGCATTGATGACGCCACTCCTGGTGTTGTTCGTCGGCACCCCGCCGGCGACCGCGGTCGGAACCGACCTGGTCTACGGTGCGGTGACCAAGATGGTCGGCGGCTTCAAGCACATGAAGCAGAAGACGGTGGACTACGCTCTCTCCTGGTGGATGGCGGTGGGCTCGGTGCCGGCCGCGGTCCTCGGCGTATATGTCGTCGGTGTGCTGCGGAAGAGTCTTGGGGGTCCCAAGTTCGATCACACGATGCTCTTGCTGCTGGCCGGTGCGATCGCCTTCACCGGTGCGCTCACTCTGATCCGCGCGATTTTCCTCAAACAGCTCATCGCCCGCGAGCGGGATCACGTCGAGATGGAGGCGCGGCACAAGATTGCTGCGGTGCTGCTGGGTCTCTCGGTCGGCTTCGTACTGGGGATTACCTCGGCGGGAAGCGGATCGCTCATCGCGCTGGGCCTGATCCTGCTCTTCCGGCTGAGCCCGTACAAGGTGGTAGGCACCGACATCTTCCACGCGGCGATCGTGCTTTGGGCCGGCGGCATCGCGCACATCATCGCGGGAAACGTGGACTACGCCTTGGCTGGCACCATCCTCATCGGTTCCGTGCCCGGGGTTTGGCTGGGCAGCCACATGTCTGTTCGCCTTCCCGCCGGCACCCTCCGCACCGTACTCGGCGTCGTCCTCATTGGTGCGGCGATGGGACTCGGTTCAAAGGCCGGGCTCCCCATTCCGCCTTGGGCCATCGCCGTCGTCCCCGGCATCCTCGCCGTGATTGTGCTGTGGGAACGGTTCCGCAATCGGGTGCACCGGCATGAGGCGGATACAGTGGCGCAGTATCCGGGGACTGAGCGGCGAACCCATAGTGGGGGGAGTTGGGAAAAGGGAGAAAGGCGAAAGGAGAAGGGAGCAGTGTGATGCCCGACACACCAGCGAAACCCGGCTATTGACTCCCGACTCCTGACTCTCGACTTTTCACTTAAGAGTAGGGCCTTACCGCGAGGGCTTTCGGCTCTTGAGATGAAGGCGTGATCCAGCTGCCCAGGCAGCCAAGGTTCGCGCCCTTTTTGTTTTGTGGACTTGGAGAAGGAGTAGGAACAAGCGGGAAAGGGGAAGAGGAACGGGGAACGGGAAAGCAAGTGGACTGGGCTTTTTCTGACCCCTGACCCCTGATCCCTGACACCTATATAAGGATGCTCCCATGACCTCACACCTTACAGCCGGCCTCGCCATCGGCTGCGCCGCAGCGGCCGTCGTCTCCTGTGCCATCAACCAGCAGCAGGAAGTCGAGCTGGGCGCGCAGACCGCGGCGGAGATCGATACCACGCTGCCCCTGATCCGTGACCCCGCGATTAACGCCTACATCAATGGCCTGGGGAATCAGCTCGCCCGGGTGACCGACACCCGCAGCCTCACCTGGCACTTCGCCGTGGTAGACAGTAAGGAAGTCAACGCCTTTGCGATCCCCGGCGGGTGGGTCTACATCAATCGCGGGCTCATCGAGCGGGCGACAAACATGAGCGAGGTGGCAGGCGTCATGGGCCATGAGATTGGCCACGTGACGCTGCGTCACACCGTGGAGCAGCTGCAGCAACAGCAGGAGGTGGGGATTGGTGCGGTGGCGCTGTGCACGCTGACCAAGGTATGTGGAAGCCAGACCGGTCAGGCCGCGGTCGGTATCGCAGGGAGTGCCCTGTTCGCCAAGTTCAGCCGGCAGGATGAGGCGGAGGCGGACGCGGAGGGAGTGAAGACCACGATCAAGTCGGGGATCGATCCCCATGGAATCCCCGAGATGTTCAAGATCCTGCTCGACGAGCGGAAGTCCAACCCGTCGGCGGTAGACGCGTTCTTTGCTTCGCACCCCTTGGAGGAAGACCGCATCGCAGCGACCGAGGCCCAGATCGACAAGTACCCCAAGAGCGAGCTTCAGGGTCTGATCGATGACACCCAGTCGTTCCACGACTTTCAGGACCGGCTGAAGGCGATGCCACCTTCACCGAAGCCGAAGGAGACCGCGAGTACGGGGAATGCGGTGAGGGCGAAGCGGTGAACGGTGAGGAAGGGGTTAGGGGTCAGGTGTCAGGGATTACGCTGAACGGGCGGGTTGATTTCTGTCATTGCGAGGAGCCCGAAGGGCGACGAAGCAATCCCTCCCGCTCTCCCTGCCCCAGAGCGCCTCGCGCCGCTCGCTCGCAATGACAGAACTCGAGTGTCACGGCGCCGGTACCGGGACGATCTGATCCATACTCTCGATCAAGATCTCCGGTTGCCCCTTGTAGTTCTTGATCATCCCCCTCACCCCCACCCGTTTTCCCGCCAGCGTGTCCAGCTGGGTGAAGGCGGGATCTCGCGGGTTGAGGATGGCCCCGCTGAACGTTTGGTGCGGGTAGTCCGCTCCGAAGTTGAGGTAGATGTTCCCTGCCTTGGAGCGGTGCACTGAGACCACCCTTCCCACAACCATCGCTGTCTCGCCCACGTGGGCCGCGGCTTCCCGGTCAGTATAGACCTGGGGGCCGAGTGGGGATGTCGCGAGTGATGCGGGCTGGTAGTGCGTCAGGGCATCGTTCAGCACCTTGGCCAGTCGTACGCCTGCCTTGATCAATGCCAGATCTACTAGCGGGAGATTCTCGTCCACATAAGGCTGGCCCAGATGGCTGCCCTGCGGGATGTGATAGGCGTGTTCCTTCGCGATGCTGTGACCTTCCATAGCCCAGTCGACGATGGTACCCCTCTCAAACTCTGAGAGATTCAGCGAATCCATCTCCTTCTTCAAGCGCTGAAAGTACGCCTCCTCGTTCAGGCTCATCGTCTTGATCAGCTCACCGTCCCAGACCTGGTGGAGATCGAACCACTCGCCGCGCAGCATCACGTTCCGGTCATTCCCGCCATGGTCGTTGTGATCGGCGACATGAAGCGGCTGATGCAGGTCTCCGATCAGATGAATAAGGAAACGGAGGGCCTCCGCACGCTCGACGTCGGTTGAGCCTGAGTCCGTCAGCACCTGCCGATCGCGCTGAAGCTCGGCGATGATGCAGTGCCCAGTCCCGCATTGGCTGGCCGTCGGGTCATAGCTGGTCGCTTCCAAAGGGATATTGACGAAGTGCACAGGTTTTGTCTGCGGACGCTGGTTCTTAATGTCATCAGCCCACGTCGAAGCCGCGGCCATGCTCTGGCCGGCGAGGATACTTCGAACCACTTGAGCCGTATGTGGCGTTAGCCTCGACTCGGCGATACGAGCGATGAGCCGGTGCCCTTCGGCGTACCAAACGTGATTGTCCAGGCCCGCAGGCGTCGGACGAAGCGGGACAAATGCGAAGACCAGCAGGAGGGAAAGCCGCATCAATGAGCGCTGATCGCTGTCGATAGAGGGACCCGAACAAAGCTCGAGTAGTCGCGGGTAAAGTGCACATAGCAGCTATCCCGTGAGAACCAGATGAAGTTCGGAGAACCCTCGCCTAATCCGCCTCCGGCAGGAACCAAGTCGCTCCATTCGCTTCCGCGCTGTCGACTCACGAAGTAGACGGCCGGTGATCGCCGAGGGTGGGTCCCCACCCTGGACACCTGCACGAAGGCGATCCCGCCGGGTCCTCCGACCACACCCCAGACGTAAACGCTGTCCCCCAGCCGCTCTCGCCAATACGTCTCGGCTGGATGTGTCGGCACCTTCGAGGGCGAGGAGTACGCGGTGTCGGTCCAACGGATGCGGAATTGCTCAGTGGTGCGCCAGTCCGGAGTGGTCAGGCCGTAGCGAAGCGATCCATCTGCTTCGGTGGTCAAGCCGGAATGGTAGTAGCCGTAAGTCGAGGATCGAATGAATCGCGGCTGGCTCCAGCCCTGCCCGGTCCGAACGACGTACCAGAGATGAGCATTGTGGTGACTGCTGGTGTCGCCGGGAGCCGGCCGGTACGAGGAGAAGGTCAGTCGCGTTCCGTCAGCGCTCAGCGCCGGGTATAGATCGGAATAGTCTCCGCCGAGATCGAGTAGCTCACCTGGACCCCAATGGCCCGAGGTCAAAGTCGATCGGTAGATCCGATAGTCCTCCTGACCGGGCGTGACCTTCTTGAAGAAGTAGAACTCTTTCCGGTCGGGTGAGAGTACCGACGAGTAGACTTTGCCGGAATCGTCGGGGGACATCGCGGGGCCAAACGGCTCTGGTTCACCCCCCTTGGGACAAGACACCTCCCGCACTCGCCTCGTGGTCGGCCCTTGGGCCGCACCGGCCAGCAGCAGCGACCCAATTCCAACTA
>Ga0157378_10003627_pt1 | contig 13661 bp, 14 predicted proteins | sample M65metaG_FD_115309 | JGI IMG/M metagenome (GOLD analysis project Ga0157378, IMG submission 115309) | Miscanthus rhizosphere microbial communities from Kellogg Biological Station, Michigan, USA - M6-5 metaG | ecosystem: Host-associated > Plants > Roots > Rhizosphere > Soil | place: USA: Michigan...
AGGCCGGTGTGGGTTGGGGACCGCCGGGCGATCACATGGGCGAGACCGTGCGCTGCTTCAGGTTCATCGTCATGGTGAGCGTGCCGCTGGCGCTGCTCTTGTACCTGGTGCTGCGACGCGCTCGCCCGCTGCAGCCCTTGCCGGTGGCGTTGAGCGCCGCCCTCGGCGTCGCCGCCCTGGCGGCCTTCATCCTGCAGTTCTTCCATCCCTTTGATTCGACCGCGATTGATCTGGCGATGCATTTCGGCGCGGTGCTCACGATCATCGCCGCGGCCGCCGCCGCGCGCCGGGTACTGACCTAAGGGGCTTTGACCGCTTCGCGTGCGCCTATAAGCGCAACGTGGCGGTGGCTGCACCAATGATCGGGCCGGGACCGGGCTGCTGCAGCAGCACTGCGACCCGGGAGGCTCCCGCAGGAAGGCTCTTGAGTGCCACCTGCCAGTGCGCAGCGCTCCCGGTCCAGTGTCCCAGAGGGACCATCGAGCGCACGATGTTGAATTCGTGCAGCTCGCGACCCGCATTTTCCCCGACCGCGATCGCCGTCACGGCGTTGGGCTGGTAGCTGATCAGGAGCACGTCACCCTCTTCCACCCCCGTGGCCGCATCGATGCTGATGAACAGCTGCGCGTCGCGCGCCTCGATATGCACGGGCACACCGCTGCGGGGTGTCGCCAGCTGCGATTGCAGCGCCTGCCTTCCGGCGCCCACCAGATCGATGTGGCCATCGATCACCATTTCAGGCGTGTAGACCCAGTCCTGGCCAAATTTGCGCACATAGGCAAACTGCCGCTGCTTGGCGGCGGGCAGCGTAAAGCGATCAATCCAGCCGAACTTGTCCCAGTAGTCCACGTGGAACGAGAGCGCCAGCACGTCGGCTCGTGCGGCGATTTCACCGAGCAACGCATCGGCGGGCGGGCAGGAACTGCAGCCTTGCGAAGTGTAGAGCTCGACCACCAACGGGCGGGGCGCAGCCAGTGCGCAGGTGCTGATCAGCGTGCCCAACAAGAAGCCGAAAGAGCGAGCCCATGTTTTGGACAACTTGATCACCCGCGGTGCACCCTCAGATCTTGCGGCGAAAAAACCGCCGGTGCGCGCAACAGCAAGTTCGCAGCCGGCCCGCGCAGCGTAACATAGGGTTCTTGGGCTCAAATCGGAGGCGCAATTGCCGGAACTCAGCTACGCCAACGTCCTCGCAGCGGCCGCCGCGATCCGCGAGGTCGCCACGCGCACGCCGGTCCTGACCTCGCGTCACGTAGACGAGGCAGTCGGGGCCAGCGTCTATTTCAAGTGCGAGAACTTCCAGCGCGTGGGCGCCTTCAAATTCCGCGGCGCCTACAACGCCTTGAGCCGCTTCAGCGCCGCGCAGAAGCGCGCCGGTGCGGTGGCCTTTTCCTCCGGAAACCACGCGCAGGCCGTGGCGCTGGCCGCGAAGCTCTTAGGCATACCGGCACTGATCGTGATGCCATCCGATGCCCCACCGGCAAAGCTTGCCGCCACGCGCGGCTATGGCGCCGAGGTCGTGCTCTACGAGCGCATGAGCGAGGATCGCGAAGCGCTGGCGCGCCGGCTGGTGGCCGAACGCGGCGGCACGCTGATCGCGCCCTTCGACAACTCCGAGGTCATCGCCGGCCAGGGCACGGCCGCCAAGGAGCTTTTCGAGGAAGTCGGGCCGCTCGATTTTCTGTTCGTGTGCGTCGGCGGCGGCGGACTGATCAGCGGCTGCGCACTGGCGGCCGCCGAGCTCTCGCCTGCCTGCAAGGTCATCGGCGTGGAGCCCGAGGCGGGCAACGATGCCCAGCAGTCACTGCGCGCCGGCCACATCGTTCGCATACCGGTGGCGCGCACCATTGCCGACGGCGCGCAGACTCCCGCCCTCGGCGAGCTGACCTTTCCGATCATCAAGCGCCTGGTGAGCGATATCGTGACGGTGAGCGACGCGCAGCTGCTCGCGCAGATGCGCCTGTTCGCCATGCGCATGAAGATCATCGTCGAGCCGACTGGATGCCTGGCCGCCGCGGCCGTTCTAAACAAGGTCGTGCCGGTGGCTGGCAAGCGCGTCGGCGTCATCATCAGCGGGGGCAACGCGGACCCTTCGCTCCTGTGCGCCAGCTTAGGAGCCTCGCCCACAGCAAATTGAAAGGTCGGCCCGGCGTTGGCGCTGAGGGCGGTTGCGCCGGACCGACTCGATCAGGCTACGTCCACCCTGATTTTGCGTGTGCGAAATTCCGCGCGTTTCGGAATTCGTACGGTCAGCAAACCGTCCTTGAGATTCGCGGCGATGCGCTCGGAATCGAGCTCGCTGCTCAAGGTGAATGTCCGCCGATACTTGGTGGTCTGCAGATCCGCATAGAGCGCGGACATCCCCGCGGGCAGGCCCAGCCCAACCTGGCCCTCGATGAGCAGGCTGTCGCGGTCGGCCTCGACCTTGAGGTTTTCCTTGGCCACTCCTGGCATGTCCGCCTGCAAAGTCAGCTGCTGCGCGTCCTCGAAGATGTCCACCGCGGGAATCATGGAGAAATCCTTGCTGACCGTGGAGCTCTCCTTTGCGGAGGAAGGAGTGCCGGCTGCGTTTGCTGCGGTGCCTGACGTGCGGGTTTTCAGATCGTGACTGATGCTCATAAACATTGCCTCCGTTGTTAGTTCACTGTGATCTGGCGCGGCCGGGCCGCCTCGTGGCGCTGGATCGTGATCTGCAGCACCCCATCCCGGTACTTGGCGGCCACGCGCTCGGGATCCACGTCATCGGGAAGTGCAATGACGCGCCGGAAGTCACCTTCGAAGCGCTCACGCCTGTAGTACTCGGCGTTCTCATCGACATCCACGGGGCGCCGGCCGGAAATCGTCAGCAGGTTCTGCTGCACGGACACATCCAGACTTTTGGCATCCAGATTTGCGGCGAACAGATAGACATCCACTTGTTCAGGCGTGGCTCCTATATTCATCGGCGGGAACGTCCCCCGCTGCGCTGAGCGTATGCCTGCGGGCCAGGGCGAATGGCTGTAGTACTGATCCATCTGGTTTTCCAGTCGGCGAAACTCATCGACGAGGCCATCGGTCCCCAGGCCCCGGAAAAGACTCTCAAACATGGCAAGCCTCCTTTGTGGCAGGGTTCTCAAGGCGCGAAATGAGGATTGCCCCAAGGTTTTCAAGGGCTCGCGCCCCCCCGCAGAGGCTGCGCCGGCGCGACGCGTAAATCATTGTTTTTAGGCCGCAGACTGCGAATTCGCAGCTGTCGCGCCGTGCTGAAGGCCACTCGGGCTGGCGCGTCTACCCGCCGCTAAGTCAGCAGCGGACTGTCTTTAGGCAACTGATGCGCATACCAGGCCGCAAGGCGGTGGCGGACGGATTTTTCCGAAACCTCCACTTCTGGCATAGGTGAGATTTTCTTGTCATGCACGAGCAATCGGTAGACGTACAGCGCCTTCTGGCTGGCTGAATCGGTCGGCTCGAAAATCACCGCACCACGTTTCTCGGCATAAGCGATGCCCTCCTGCAGCGCCGCCTTGTAGAGCTCCGCCTCGTGCTTGAGTTTCTTAATTTGCCCGCTCCTTCCCCGAAGCTCCGGTTCACCACATTTGCGCGTCGGAATAGGCCGACGCGCATTTGTGATCGCGGAGGGCTCAGGCGCATGATGTTCCGCATGAATCGCGCCTTCGTCAAGGAATCCGAAATCGCCGAACCGCTGCCGGAACGGCCGATCAGCGAGCACCCCAATCTGGTCACTGCCCGCGGGCTCTCGCTCCTCGAAGCGCGGGTGCGCGAGCTCGAGGCTGAGCGCACCCTGGCGCGCACGAGCGACGATCAGAGCGCGCTGGCGCGCATCGCGCGCGACCTGCGCTACTTCCAGGCGCGGCGCGACAGCGCACGCCTGGTCACGCCACCGGCCAACAGCCAGCAGGTGCGCTTCGGCATGCGCGCGCTGCTCAGGCTCGATGACGGAGGGGAACGCTCATTCCAGCTGGTGGGCGAGGATGAAGCCGACCCGAAGGCCGGCCTCATCAGTTACGTGTCACCCCTCGCCAAATCGCTGATGGGCAAGGGACTCGGCGAGCAGCTGGCCTTCGGCTCGCAGACCGCCGAGATCGTTGCGCTCGAAACCTAAGCCTTAGGCCGCCACCGGAATCGTGCGACCGAGCATCTTCTCGATCGCGCGCAGCCGGTCGCGTTCATCGCGGCTCACGAGCGATACGGCCTCGCCACTGCGGCCCGCGCGTCCGGTGCGGCCGATGCGATGCACGTAGTCTTCCGGGACGTGCGGCAACTCGAAGTTCACCACGTGCGGTAGCTCGCTGATGTCCAGGCCGCGAGCGGCGATGTCGGTGGCCACCAGCACTTGGATTCTGCCCAGCTTGAAATCTTCAAGCGCGCGCGTGCGCGCCGCCTGTGACTTGTTGCCGTGTATGGCCGCGCAACGCAGGCCATCGCGCTCGAGTCGCTCGGCCAGCCGGTTGGCGCCGTGCTTGGTGCGCGTAAACACCAGGCTCTGGCGCACGCCGCCGTCAGCGAGGATGCGCGTGAGCAGCGGGTGCTTCTTGGCGCTATCCACGTGGTATACCCGATGATCGATCAGCTCTACCGGCGTGTTGCGCGCGGCGATGTCGATGCTTACGGGATTGCGCAGGATGCTGCCGGCGAGCTCACGGATCTCCGTGGAGAAGGTGGCCGAGAACAGCAGGTTCTGGCGCTGCGCTGGGAGCGCCGCCAGCAGGCGGCGGATCGGGCGGATGAATCCCATGTCGAGCATGCGATCGGCCTCATCGAGCACGAGCATCTCCACGCGCGAGAGATCGACCACACGCAGTTGCAGGTGGTCGAGCAGCCGGCCCGGGGTCGCCACCACGATGTCGACGCCCTCGGCGAGCGCCTTGACCTGCGGCTTGGGGCTCACGCCGCCATACACCAGCACGCCGCGCTGCTTAAGCTCGCGTCCGAGCACCTGGAAGGATTCGGCCACCTGCGCGGCCAGTTCACGCGTGGGCACCAGCACCAGTGCGCGCGGTGCGCGCGGTCCGCGCGGCGCAGGCTGCGTCGCATGGAGCCGTTGCAGGATCGGCAAGGCGAAGGCCGCAGTCTTGCCGGTGCCGGTCTGCGCGGCCCCCAGCAGGTCGCGGCCGCCGAGCACGATCGGAATGGCGCGCGCCTGAATGGGCGTCGCCGTGCTGTAGCCGGCGCCGTGGACGGCGCGCAGCAATTCTGGGATCAATTCAAAAGTTTCAAAGGACACTAAATACTCCAAACATGCCCGGAGCACCTCAAACCGGCGCTGTCGGTACGGGCAAAAAACAAAGTTAAAAAATTTCCTGCGCCAGTCAGACGGCGTATCAGGCCGCCTGGCGTAGTGGGTTTGCAGGAGGGGCAGAATCGTCCCGGACGGGACTCAGTAGAACCTCAGCACGCGGCACCGACGGCCGCGCATTCGACAAACTAGGCGCGCACTCTACAGCATTCGCCCTTGCCGAGCGAGTTTTGCTTCACAGAATGCGTTTTCCGCCCTCAGGGCGGTGGCAGGAACTTAGCGGTGGTCTTGGCGCGAATTTCCGCCAGCGTCACACCGGGAGCCATTTCCAGCAGCTGGAACGGCGCCTGCCGATTGGCGCGCCCGAAGACCGCAAGATCGGTGATGATCTTGTCCACCACGTTGGCGCCGGTCAGCGGCAGGTCGCAGCGCGGCTTGAACTTTGCCGAGCCATCCTTGGAGTTGTGCTCCATCACCACCACTACCCGCTTGACTCCGGCCACCAGGTCCATGGCGCCGCCCATGCCCTTGACCATCTTGCCCGGAATCATCCAGTTGGCCAGATCGCCGTTCTCGGCGACCTCCATCGCTCCGAGTATCGACAGGTCGATGTGCCCGCCACGGATCATGCCGAAGCTGTCGGCCGAGGAAAAATAGGAAGAGAACGGCAACTCGGTGATGGTCTGCTTGCCGGCGTTGATCAGGTCCGCGTCTTCTTCGCCCTCGTAAGGGAACGGCCCCATGCCGAGCATGCCGTTTTCGGACTGCAGCACCACGCGCATGCCCTGCGGGATGTAGTTAGCCACCAGCGTCGGAATGCCGATGCCCAGGTTCACGTAGTAGCCGTCGCGCAATTCCCCTGCGCCGCGTGAGGCAATCTCTTCGCGCGACCAGGCCATCAGCGCGCTCCCGCCTCGGGCCGCTTGCGCACGGTGCGGTTCTCGATGGTCCTCAAGTAACCGGTGCCCTGGATGATGCGCTGGACGAATATGCCTGGCGTATGCACGTGGTCGGCTTCGAGCTTCCCGGCTTCCACCAGTTCCTCGACTTCGGCAATCGTCACGCGGCCGGCAGTGGCCATCATTGGATTGAAGTTGCGCGCGGTCTTGCGATAGATCAGATTGCCCTCGGTGTCGCCGCGCCAGGCCTTGACGAGCGATAGGTCGGCGACCAGACCGGTCTCGAGCACGAAAGTATCGCCGTTGACGACGCGCTGCTCCTTGTCCTTAGCGACCAGCGTTCCGGCGCCGGTGCGGGTGTAGAAGCCCCAGATGCCGGCACCGCCGGCGCGGATCCGCTCCGAGAGCGTGCCCTGCGGGTTGAATTCCAGCTCCAGTTCGCCGGCCAGGTACTGGCGCTCGAATTCCTTGTTCTCGCCCACGTAGGAGGAAATCATCTTGCGGATCTGGCGCGTCTTGAGCAGCGCGCCCAGGCCGTAGTTGTCCACGCCGGCATTGTTGGACACCACGGTCAGGTTCTTGACCCCCGATTCACGCAGCGCCTCGATCAGCTTTTCGGGCACTCCGCACAGGCCAAAGCCGCCGGACATCACCATCATGCCATCGCGTATCACGCCTTCGAGCGCGCTGCGCGCGTCGGTGAAAACCTTGGGTCCGGAGGGCAATTTCATGGCGCGATTATGGCATCAGGGTTGTTGGCAGGCCAGAGTGCCACTGCGCCCGGGTACCGTGCCCGCGTTGATTGCGCACGAGGGCAAGGCGCGCAAATCAAGCGATGCGCATAACGCCGCCAGCGAAACCAGCTCGTGGCCCTGCGCGCGCCAGCTCGTAAGCAAGCGCTCCAGCACTGGCAGCAGCTTCATGCCCTCAAGCTCGGCGTGCGCCGTGAACACCTGCGAATCCTGGCCGCCCGCTCGCGTACGCTCGAGCAGCGTGCTGTGCGCGTTGTCGGCCGTCACGCCATCGAGTCCGATCAGTTCATCAAGCGTCGGCAGCGTGGTCGGCAACTGCGGCACGCGCCCGCGCTGTCCGGCCACAAGCGGCATGAAGGGGCCGCTGCCGCGCGTGTCGGAGGCGTAGGCGAAACCGAGCTGCTCCTCGAGGCTCAAGGCCGCCTGGTTGATCTGCCAGCCGGCGGCGCCGTGCACGCGCGGCGCGCTGCCGAACACGCGCTCGAACTGCTCGTTGGCGCGGCGCATCTGCGCCTCGACCCATGCGCCATCGCGCTTGTCCAGCAGATCCTGCCAGGCCACGTGATCGTAGCAATGCACACCAACTTCAAAGCCCGCATCGCGCGCCGCGCGCATCTGCTCGGCGCCGTGTCGCGCGATGTCCGGGCCCGGCAGCAAGGTGCCATACATCAGCGTGCGCAGTCCGTAGTGCTCAAGCACCGAAGTGCGCGAGACCTTGCTCATGAATCCTGGGCGGAACACCCTGCGGATCGCGCGCCCGGTGTGATCGGGCCCGAGACTGAACAGGAAGCTGGCCCCGGCCCCAGCGCGCCGCAGGGAGTTCAGAAGCGCCGGAACGCCCTCGCGCGTGCCGCGTAGGGTGTCGACGTCGATTTTCAGTGCGATCAGCACGCTTGAGGCTGCCAGCTTGCAGCGCCCGCCTTGGCTTCAGTCCAGCAGGTGCGCGGCCGCCGGCAATTGCCCGCGATAGGCTTCGAAGATTTGCTGCAGCGCCTCGCGCATCGTGACCTTCGGCTCCCAGCCGAGCTCGGAGCGGGTGTTGTCGATCTTGGGCACGCGGTTGGCCACGTCCTGGTAGCCCTTGCCGTAGTACTCGCCTGCGGTGGTGTCGACGAGTTTGACCTTGGCGGCATTGCCGCGGTACTCGGGATACTCGGCGGCCAGCTTGAGCAGCTGCTCGGCCAGCTCACGCACCGAGTAGTTGTTGTGCGGGTTACCGACGTTGAAGATCTTGCGGGTGGCGCAGCCGTTGCGGTTCTCGATGATCTTCATCAGCGCGTCGATCCCGTCGCTGATGCCGGTAAAGCAGCGCTTCTGGCTGCCACCATCCACCAGCTTGATTGGCTCGCCGCGCACGATGTGGCCGAGGAACTGCGTGATGACGCGCGAGCTGCCTTCCTTGGCCGAATGCAGGTTGTCCAGGCCCGGGCCGATCCAGTTGAAGGGTCGGAACAGCGTGTAATCCAGCTTGCCTTCGGCGCCATAGGCGTAGATCACGCGGTCCATGAGCTGCTTGGAGCAGGCGTAGATCCAGCGCTGCTTCTCGATCGGGCCATAGACCAGATGGGAGCTGGCCGGGTCAAACTCAGCATCGCGGCACATTCCATAGACCTCCGAGGTCGACGGGAACAGCACGCGTTTGCCGTGGCGCACGCATTGGCGAATGATCGGCAGGTTGGCCTCGAAGTCGAGCTCGAACACGCGGAGTGGTTCGCGCACGTAGGTCGCGGGGGTGGCGATCGCCACCAGCGGCAGCACCACGTCGCACTTGCGGATGTGGTACTCGATCCACTCCTTATTGATAGTGATGTCGCCCTCGAAGAACTTCATGCGCGGGTTGGACAGCAGCGGCTCGACGCGCTCGGAGCCCATGTCCATGCCAAACACGCTCCAGTCGGTGTCCTTGAGGATGCGCGCCGACAGGTGGTGGCCGATAAAGCCGTTGACGCCGAGGATCAGTACTTTGGTTGCCATGTCAGTTGTCCACCGCTTCTTGTGTTTACCGCTGCCCGTTCGCAAGTGGCAGCGCCTTGTCGGCGAAGCGCGCGCGAAACGCCGCCGCATCGCTCACCGACCCGTCGAGTTCAAATTCCAGCAGCCGCAGGGCCCCATCGGCACACACCGCCAGCACCTCGTCCCCGACCAGCCGCAGTTCCGGCGCGGCCGAGCGTGGCGCCGCCGCCGGCAGGGTTCTCAAGACCCTAAGTGGCAGGCCTGCGGCAAGCGCAAACGCCCCGGGGTACGGCGGGGCGACCGCGCGCACCAGATTGTGCACGGCGCGGACCCCCGAGTGCCAGTCTACGGCGCCATCGGCTCGGGTGCGGCGCCCGAAGTAGGTGCCCTGGCGCAAGTCCTGGGAACGCAGCACGGCCTTTCCGGCAAGCAGCGCCGGCAAAGCCCGCGCGAGGGTGAGTTCGGATGCCACGGTGACCTTCCGGAACACCTCGATCGCCGTGTCATCATCCAGTATCGGCACGGCCTGCGCATCGACGATGTCGCCGGCATCGGCCTGCGCGGTCATAGCGTGCAAGGTGGCGCCGGTCTCGCGCTCCCCGTGCAGCACCGCCCAGTTGACCGGCGCGCGCCCGCGGTACTTAGGGAGCAGCGAGCCGTGCATGTTGTAGGCGCCGCGCGGCGCGGCCGCCAGCAGCTCCGCGCCGAGCATCTGGCGGTAATAGAACGAGAACAGAAAGTCCGGGCGCGCCGCGCGCACCTGCCGCACGAAATCCGGGGCGTTGGCATCGGCAGGGAGCGCTACTTCGAGGCCGTGCCAGCGGGCGTGGCGCGCCACGCTCTCGAACCAGATCTGCTCATCCTGGGCATCGCCGTGCGTGACCACCAGCGGCACCTCGACGCCCTGCTGCAACAGCACGCGCAGGCAACGCACGCCCACGTCGTGATAGGCGAACACCACCGCGCGCGTCACGGCGAGTCTTGCGGCCGCTCCAGCACCGCGCCCACCAGGTAGCGCGGACGGCGGCGGACTTCCTCATAGATGCGGCCTACGTACTCACCGAGCAATCCGATGCCAAACAGCGTCACACCAATCAGCAGGAAGGCGAGCGCAAACAGCGTGAACATGCCCTGCTCGGCCGCCTCGGCGCCGCCGATCAGCCGTCGTACCACCAGCGCGACGCCGAACAGTATCGAGACCATCGAAACGAAGAACCCCAGAGCCGAGTACAGCTGCATCGGCACCGTGGAAAATCCGGTCATCAGGTCAAAGTTCAGCTTGATGAGCCGGTACATCGAGTACTTGGACTCACCGGCGACCCGGTCTTCGTGCCGCACGTCGATTTCGGTGGGACGGCTGGCGAAGGTGTAGGCGAGCGCCGGGACGAAGGTGTTGTTCTCGGTGCACTGGTTGATGGCATCGACGATGCTGCGCGCGTAACCGCGGAACATGCAGCCGTGATCGCTGATGCGGATGCGGGTGGTGCGCTCGCGCAGCGCATTGATCAGCCGCGAGGCCAAGCGGCGCCAGGCCACGTCCTGGCGCTGCTGGCGGATCGTGCCCACATAGTCGTGGCCGGCGTCGAGCTCGGCCACCACCCGACCGATTTCCTCGGGCGGATTCTGCAGGTCGGCATCGAGCGTAATCAGGTAGCGCCCGCGCGCGTGCTCGAAGCCTGCCAGGATCGCACGATGCTGCCCGAAATTTGCCGTGAACAGCACCACGCGGGTGACTTCGGGGCGCCGCTCGAACTGTTCGCGCAGCAGCGCGACCGAGCCATCGCGGCTCCCGTCATCGACGAAGATGACCTCATAGCTGCGGCCGAGGTTATCGAGTGCCGGATACAGCCGTGCGTACAGCGCGGCGAGCACCGCCTCTTCGTTGTAGACCGGAATGACCACGGAAATATCGGGCCTGCTCACGAGCGCGACTTCCCCGCTACGCTCCGTTCCGCCGGCCGGCCGGCGGACGCCGCGAGCGCCGGTCCGAGCGCGGCGATTACCCGATCGACATCGCCATCCTGCATCGCCGGGAACATCGGCAGGCTCACGATGCTGCGCCCGATGCGCTCGGCGTGCGGGAAGTCGCCGGGGCCGTGGCCGAGCTTCCGGTACAGGCTGAACAGGTGCATCGCCGGATAGTGCACGCCGACGCCGATGCCCGCCTCCTTCATCGCGCCGATAAAGGCGCTGCGCTCGACGCCCTCGGGCAGCAGCACCTGGAACATGTGCCAGTTGCTCTGCGCGTAGTCCTCGACGGGTAACTCGCAGCCTAGTGCACGATCCCAGCGTGCGAAGTAGCGGCGTGCCAGGTCGCGCCGGCGGGCGGTAAAGGTCTGGAGGTGCGGAAGCTGGCCGAGGCCGATGCAGGCGGCGATGTCGGTGAGGTTGTACTTGCCCCCGGCCAGCGTCACGTCCATGCCGTCCCAGCTGTCGCCGCGCCGCTCGACGCCCTGCAGGCGCCACAGCTCGCAGCGGCGCGCCTCGGCCTCATCGTTCAGCACCAGGCACCCGCCTTCCGCGCAGGTGATGTTCTTGTTGGCCTGAAAACTCAAGGACACCAGATCGCCGCTGGTGCCGATCGGCCTTCCTGCCCAGTTCGCGCCGATCGACTGGGCGGCATCCTCGATGACGCGCAGCCGGTGAGCGGTTGCGATGGCATACAGCCGATCGCGATCAACCGGGAGCCCCGCCAGGTCCACCGGCATCAGCGCCCGCGTGCGCGGCGTAATTGCACGTTCGATACGCTCCGGGTCGATATTGCGGGTGCGCATATCGCAATCGACGAATACCGGCTTCGCCCCGGCGCGCAGCACGACGTTCGCGGTCGCGACCCAAGAGATCGGCGAGGTGATGACCTCATCGCCAGGCCCGATACCGGCGAGCGCGAGCGCGACCTCGAGTGCGCCGGTGGCCGAATTGAGCGTGCGCACCGGACGGCCGCCGCACAGTTCGGACAAGCGCGCCTCGAACTCGCGCACCTTCGGTCCGCTGGTGATCCAGCCCGAGCGCAGCACCTCGCCGACCGCCGCGATCGTCGGCTCATCGATCGAGGGCCGCGTGAAGGGCAGGAAATTGCTCGCCGTCAACGCCGCACCGCCTAACTGCCGCCGGAGGTACGCGCCACCAGCCAGACGCCGACCAGGATCACGCCGATCCCCGCCAGACGTGCGCCGCTCAGGTTCTCGCCGAACAGCCACCAGGCGGCCACGGCATTGACCACGTAGCCGATCGACAGCATTGGATAGGCGACACTGACCTCGACGCGCGCGAGCGCCAGAATCCACACCACCACGCTCAGCACGTAGCAGGCGAGCCCGGCGATGATGGGCATGCTGCTTAGCATGCGGGTGGCGATCAGCAGCGCGTTGCCGGCCCGTAGCTCCACTCCCGCCAGTGTCCCGGCACCCGCCTTGAGCAGCAGCTGCGCGGTGGCGTTGAGCAGCACCCCCGCCAGGATCAGTCCAAATTGTGGAGCCTTCATGGCTTGACTACCGCCACCAACTTGGGCGCAGTGTATATCACGCGCATGGGCAGGCCCATCTGCTGCAGCTTGGCGAAGCTTTCCGGACGGATCAGCGCCAGCGCATCGGTGTCGTTCTGCCAGCGGGCCGCGAACTGATCTAGATCGGGGATCCAGCGCTTGGGATCCTTAGTCAGCCCGAAATCCATCTCACCGCGGTAGCCCACCAGCGTGCAGGTGTGGCGCAGGTAGAAGACCATGTTTTGCTTGTACTCATCGACGCAGTAAAAGGCCGTGCCCGGATGCATAAGCGCCGTGGCCTCCTGCACCAGTTGTCGATAGTGGCGCTGGCCGGGAAGCTGGTCCGCGGTAACCACCGCGGAGGTCACCAGCAGCAGGCTCCCCAAAGTCGCCACCGCGGTCGGCGCCATCGGTCCACGACGACGGGCCAGCCACGCGGCTGTAGCCGTGGCGCAAGCGGCGAGGAGGAACCCGCAGGCGATCACGGGCACCGCCGCGCCTTCATGCACTTGCCAGCGCATCATCAATGCGGGCATCTGCCACAGGCTCAGAACCGTCAATCCCACCGCCAACCCGAGGGCGCTTGAAATCAGCAATGCGCGGCGGAGCTGCCCTGGCTCCAATAGCACGAGCGTTCGTCCTGCGATCAGGCTGAGCGCCGGGAACAGCGGCAGGATGTAAGGAATCAGTTTAGATTGCGAAAGACTGAAGAAGCCAAAATTAAACACCACCCAGATGGCCAGCATCTGGCCCGCGGCATCGCCGGAACGAATGTCGGACCAGCTGCGCTTGATGATTGCTGGCAACAGCGGGGTCCACGGCATGAAGGCTACCAGCAGCACCGGCACGAAAAACCAGTCGGGTTGATAGCGGTCGGCCTCGCGGGTCAGGTAGCGCGCGAAATGCTCATGCACGAAGAAGAACTGTGCAAAGCCCGGGTTGCGCTTCTCGATCAGCAGCACCCACGGCGCGGCCAGCAGCGCGAGCGCAAGCAACGTCCACCACGGGCGCGCGCGCAGGAAAAAATGCCAGTCCCGGCGCCACGCGAGGTAGCACGCGGCGCAGGCACCCGGAATCAGGATGCCCACCAGCCCCTTGGACAGGAATGCCAGCGCCACGCCAAGTGCCAACAGCAGCGCGCCCAGCCGTTCGTCTTTGGAATTGCGCTCGGCGTGTACCAGCAGCAGTAAGCCAACCAGCGCGAGTTCGAGCGTCGCGGTGAGGCCCATGTCGAGCGTCGTTATTCTCGAGAACAGCAGGTACAAGAGCGAGCCCGCCTGCACCAGCGCTGCCATGGTCCCCGCCGCGGCGCCATACAGGCGCGTGCCGATCCAGAG
>Ga0157378_10003628_pt1 | contig 13660 bp, 10 predicted proteins | sample M65metaG_FD_115309 | JGI IMG/M metagenome (GOLD analysis project Ga0157378, IMG submission 115309) | Miscanthus rhizosphere microbial communities from Kellogg Biological Station, Michigan, USA - M6-5 metaG | ecosystem: Host-associated > Plants > Roots > Rhizosphere > Soil | place: USA: Michigan...
CGCAGTTAATTAAGCTGCGAGTGCCAGTTCTTGGTTGGCAGTTGCTATTTTCCCGAAGGTTTAACGAGACTCCGAGAGCTCGGCATGCACCGCTGACCTCTGTATCCCCGTCGAAGCCTGTCACCCCCATTTCGTTGAAGTGGTGAGTGCCCTGAGTGCTGAGTTTCATCCATCACTATACCTTACGGATCGATACTTCTTCTAGGTAACACTCGATAAACATAAATAACTGACCCATGGCCTTCTTCACGGTCTTACTTAAGGAAGCGCGGTTAAGGTTCCGCCAACTGCGCCCAACGAGCGAGCACATTCTGCTCGGGAAAGAGGCGCGCCTGGGGCGGGGCGGGGTGAAACATCCGCGCTCTGCGAGCAACTGGCGGACCCTAACCACCCCGACGCGCCCCCTTCATCGCGCGCTCGACCTCACGACCGGCTTCACGGCTCTTAATGGTCTCTCTCCGGTCATATTGTTTTTTCCCTTTGGCAAGGGCAATTTCGATTTTGGCTTTGCCTCGAGGGTTGAAGTAGATGCGCAACGGCACCAGGGTCAATCCTTTCTGCTGCGTTTTGCCCAGGAGCTTACTGATTTCTTTTCGATGCAGCAGCAATTTACGCGGGCGAAGCGGATCGTGGTTCATGATATTGCCGTGACTATAGGGCGTAATGTGGCAATTGTGCAGAATCACTTCCTCATGATCCACGCTCGCATAACTATCGCGCAAATTGACCTTGCCCTCGCGTAAGGACTTGACCTCCGTGCCGCGCAAGACAAGGCCCGCCTCCATCTTCTCTTCAATCGCATAATCGTGGAATGCCTTCCGGTTGGTCGCGACAACGGTTTCTTTTTGTTCCTTCACCATGGCGGGATCATGATAGCACGAACGGTACGGATGGGTGAGCAGCACTCGTCAACAGTCTAGCCCGGGGAATTATCCGGTCTCTTGACCAACAAAGGAAACGCTCCTAGGATGATGTCATGGCGCAGCTTTCCCCACTCGTATCCATTCTGGATAAAATAGCCCAACGCTTCGGCATGAGCGGGAAGCTGTTGGAGCATCGTCTGCAACGGCAATGGCCGGCGATCGTTGGAGCGCACGTGGCCGCGCATACGCGGCCGGAATCGATCCGGTTTAAGAAACTCCACGTCATCGTGGACTCCTCGGTATGGGTTCAACAATTGACGTTCCTTAAGGTGTCCTTGCTGCAAAGCATTAATGCCACGGCAGGGGATTCACCCATCAGCGATATTGTATTGCGCGTGGGAACTATAGAGCCGCAGGGACAAGCGGATGACACGGCATCATCCGGCGAGTTCTCCAAGGTCGGACCACCGTCACTGCCCAGCGAGGCGCTGGCGGAAGTCGCCCTCCATGTGCAGGCTATCGAAGATCCTGATATTCGTACTCATCTGGCAGAGGTCATGGCCCGTGCACTGGCATCGTCGTCTGCGCCGAAGTTTCGTCCTTGAGTGGCCCTTTGAACAGCACACGTGAGAAGGCGGCCGTCGCCGGACTGTCCGGTCTCTCTTTCATGCCGTCAATCGGCCCAATCCGCCCCTCTTCCCCCGATTCATCCAAGCCATAGTAGCCTCTGACGGCTTTCTCAAATGCGTCCCGTAACGATCGATCCTCGGGCGAGGTCGAACCGCGAGCGGCGACATACCGATGCAACATATCAGGCTCCGCCCAGGCTTCATGGGTGAACACGTAGATGTTGATCCGCCCATAGGGCCCAGCCGCATCATCGGGAGTCGTCGGCCGGATTTTCATCCGACCGAATTCTTTGGCACGCGCCACGCTCTGAAATCGATAGATCAGCGTTTCCAGTTCGTGGTCGCTCGTGTACACCGGCACGTGAACCGCCACGGCGGTTCCTTCTTGGGAGCCAATACTGTAAGGAGGAATCGAGCGATCGGGGCGCGTGAGAAACATGCCGCCCCAGATCAACGTAAAGGCCCCGATAAAGACGCCAAGGCCCATCTTCACGACCGTATCGAGCTTCTTTTTTTGTTTCGCCATACCGATGGGGCCGAACGGTCCTTCGCCGACGGCCATGAGCCGAGGGGCACCATTCCGAAGCGGTTTCTAAGGCAGGTCATTCCATGCCGAAGGACGGATACTTCGAATGCGGCGAGGTCCTACTCTTCGTCGTCTTCAGCACCGCCATTACTTGCAGTTTCATCTCGATCGCCAGTGTCGGCCAGGCGAGCTACGCCGACGACACGGTCATCCGACTCTTGCATCTCCAGCACACGCACGCCTTGAGTATTTCGACCGACTTCACGAATTCTATCCACCTTGCAGCGGAGAATCTTTCCCTTCGACGACATCATCATGATTTCATCGTTTTCACGCACCTGCACGAAGCCCACGGCAAGTCCGTTACGTTCCGTGGTTTTCACGCTGATGATGCCTTTTCCGCCACGGCCCTGAAGCCGGTAATCGGAGACTGGCGTGCGCTTACCGAACCCATTTTCGGTGATGGTTAACACGGCGGTGGTGGAGTCCGGCGTAATAGTCTCCATCCCGATCACCTGGTTGCCCTCTTCCAATGTAATGCCGCGTACACCATGCGCGGTGCGGCCCATTGGTCGGACGTCTTCTTCTTTAAAACGAATGACGATGCCCTGCCGTGTGCCGAGGAGGATTTCGCGATGCCCATCCGTGATCTGCACACCGATCAACTTGTCACCTTCGTCCAGCGAGAGCGCGATGATGCCACCCTGACGAGGGTTGCTGTATGCGGACAGCTCCGTTTTTTTGATGACGCCCTGACGGGTGGCCATGAATACGTACCGATCATCGCGGAATTCTTTCACGGGTAGGATAGCCGTAACCTTTTCATCCCCCGAGAGGGCGAGCAGATTGACCATCGCTTTACCCTTGGCGGCACGGCCGGCTTCCGGAATTTCATGGACCTTCAGCCAAAAGACTTTTCCCACATCGCTAAAAAAGAGCAGGTAGTCATGCGTCGACGCCGTAAATAGGGTTTCGACGAAATCCTCTTCTTTGACCCCCATGCCGATCTTGCCCTTACCGCCTCGACGCTGAGCCCGGTAGAGGGACACCGGATTGCGCTTGATATAGCCGGCATGAGTCACCGTCACGACTACTTCCTCTTCGGCGATGAGATCCTCGACGTTGATCTCCGCCTCTTCCGACACGATCTGCGTGCGCCGTTCGTCTTTGTATTCTTCTTTGATCGCTTGCAACTCTTCTTTAATGATCTTCCGCACCAAGGTCTCGCTGCCGAGCACCGAGCGCAGATATTCCATCCGCTTGAGCAGTTCCTGATATTCTTCGATCAGTTTGTTGCGTTCGAGCTGGGTCAACCGCTGTAGCTTCATGTCCAGGATCGCAGTGGCCTGGATCTCGGTCAATTCGAACTGGCGCATCAAACCGTTCCGCGCGACCTCGGGAGACTGCGATCGCCGGATCAATTGGATCACGGCATCCAAATGATCGAGCGCGATCTTGAGTCCTTCCAGAATGTGGGCGCGCTCCTCGGCTTTGCGTAACTGGAAGGCCGTGCGACGCACCACGACTTCCCGACGATGCTCGACAAAGGCGTCGAGAATCTGCTTGAGATTCAACACCTCGGGCCGATTATGGACCAAGGCCAGCATGATGACGCCGAAGGTCGTCTGGAGCTGCGTATGTTTATAGAGGTTGTTCAGGATGATGAGCGGGATTTCTCCGCGCTTCAGTTCGATGACGATACGCATCCCATCGCGGTCGGATTCATCGCGAAGGTCCGAGATGCCTTCGATTTTCTTGTCCTGGACCAGCTCGGCCATTTTTTCGATCAGCCGCGCTTTATTCACCTGATAGGGAATCTCGGTGACGATAATCCGGTCGCGCTCCGTTCGCTCATCCGTCTCGATGACCGCCTTGGCCCGCAGGCTCAGCAATCCTCGGCCGGTCTTGTACGCGTCCTTGATCCCTTGCTTGCCGTAGATGAAGCCGGCGGTCGGAAAATCCGGACCGGGAATCTTCTTCATCAATTGCTCGATCGTCACGTCGGCATTGTCGAGGACCATCATGAGTCCATCCACGACCTCGCCGATGTTGTGCGTGGGAATGCTGGTCGCGTATCCCACCGCAATCCCGTTCGCGCCGTTGATCAAGAGATTCGGCACTCTCGCCGGAAGCACCAGTGGCTCCATCCGAGATTCGTCGTAATTCGGGCCGAAGTCGACCGTGTCCATATCGATATCAGCCAGCATCTCCTCGGCAAGCTTCGTGAGGCGCGCTTCCGTATACCGCATAGCGGCGGGCGGATCGCCATCGACCGAGCCGAAGTTTCCTTGGCCGTCGACGAGGGGATAGCGCATGTTGAAATCTTGCGCCATACGCACGAGGGTGTCGTAAATCGCCGAATCACCGTGAGGATGGTAGTTCCCCATGATTTCGCCGACGATCTTGGCCGACTTACGGTACGCTCGGTTATGAGCCAAGCCCATTTCATTCATGCCGTGCAAAATCCTGCGATGGACCGGCTTAAACCCGTCGCGAACATCCGGCAGCGCACGTCCCACGATCACGCTCATGGCGTAGTCGAGGTACGACGACTTCATTTCGTCTTCGATGTTGATCTGAATTAGGCGCTCATCAATCGGCATCTATTTCCCCACTATCACGGATGCTGAAAATGGCATCATTGCACCCACCTACTCCAGGGCGCCAAGACGTACCCCTTCCCGAACTCTCATGGATCATACGTCGAGGTTTTTGACTTCCAATGCATGCGCTTGAATGAAATTGCGCCGCGGTTCGACCTCATCGCCCATGAGTGTCGAAAAGATATCTTCCACGCCCGCAATGTCTTCAAGTTTCACTTGCAGCAAAGTGCGAGTTTCCGGATTCATCGTTGTTTGCCACAGTTGCTCCGGGTTCATTTCGCCCAACCCCTTGTAGCGCTGCAGACCCAATCCCTTCTTGCCTGATTCGAGGATGGCTCGAACCAGTTCGGCGGTTCCTGCATATTCGGTTTCTTCGCCGGCGACTTTCATCTTGTAAGGTGCCCGCCCCAGTCCAATGGCGGAGGGCGCCAGGCGCTGCAATTCACGAAAATCAGCCGAGCCGATCATGTCGTGTGTAATCTCCACACTATGGACCATACCGCTCATCGGCACCCGACAGATAACTTTCTGGGACTGATGCTCTTCCTCAAGAGCCGTGTCGATCGTAATCTCGGACTTTGGATAGGCGAGCGCCAAGGTTTTTTTCGCGCTGGCGATGACCTTTTTCAGACCCGCCGCATTCTTCAAGAGGTCGCGATCCAAAGTAGGTTCATCCAAAAATGCGCGGAGAATGCCGGTTTCATGTTGCTTCTTACGGAATTTCAATAAAAGATTTTCAAACCCAATCAGTTTCTTGAGAAGCGGCAGGAGACGACGGCCCGTGACAAACTCCTGCGCGCTGTCCTGATACACCTCGACATCCTCCACCGCGAGATCCGAGAGGTATTCGTTCAGCGCAGCTTCGTCCTTAAGGTACCGTTCCGTCTTGCCCTTCTTCACCTTAAAGAGCGGTGGTTGCGCGATATAGATGTAGCCGTGATCGATCAGTTCGTGCATTTGACGATAAAAAAATGTCAGGAGAAGCGTACGAATGTGACTGCCATCGACATCGGCATCGGTCATGAGGATAATTTTGTGATAGCGGGCTTTGGCGATGTCGAATGACTCCTTGTCGTCCTTTCCCGGCGCAGCATCTTCGCGTTTGCGGCCGATGCCCGTTCCCATGGCGACGATCAGCACACGGATCTCCTCACTCGACAGCATCTTATCGAAACGCGCCCGCTCCACGTTCAGGATTTTGCCTTTGATCGGCAGGATAGCCTGAAACTTCCGATTGCGCCCTTGCTTCGCCGACCCACCCGCGGAATCGCCCTCCACGATAAAGATTTCGCTGTGAGCAGGGTCTTTTTCCGAACAGTCGGCCAACTTACCCGGAAGCGAACTGCCGTCCAACGCACTTTTTCGCCGAATCAAATCCTTGGCTTTACGCGCGGCCTCACGCGCACGCGCCGCGTCGATCGCCTTGCCGATGATCTTTCGCGCGATCGTCGGATTCTCTTCGAAATAGTTGCCGAGCGCCTCGTTGACCGCCGCTTCGACAATGCCCTTGACCTCGCTATTGCCCAACTTCGCCTTCGTCTGGCCTTCGAACTGAGGGTTGCGTATTTTGACGCTGACGACGCCGGTCAGGCCCTCACGCACGTCATCGCCGGTCAAGGACTCCGTGTCTTTTTTCAAGAGATCGTTGGCATTGGCGTAATTATTGATCGTGCGCGTCAACGCCGCCTTAAAGCCGACCAGATGGGTACCGCCCTCGCGCGTATTGATATTGTTGGCGAACGAGAAGAGGTTTTCAGCATAGCCGTCGTTGTATTGAAGCGCCACCTCCAAAATCATGTCGCTCTTTTCGATCGATACATAGATCGGCTTGTGCAGCGGAGTCTTGGCTTCGTTCAGATGCTCGACAAACGAGACGATCCCGCCCTTGTACTTAAAGACCTGCTCCTTCTCCTTGCGCTCGTCCTTCAGTGTGATGGCTAGGCCCTTGTTTAAAAATGCGAGTTCGCGGAGACGTTGAGCCAAGGTGTCGAAGCTGTACTCTAAAATTTCGAACACTTGGCTGTCGGGCTTAAACGTCACCTTCGTGCCGCGTTTCTTTGTCTTGCCGGTGACGCTGAGCGGGGCCAATGGCTTGCCGCGCTCGTATTTCTGTTCGAACACCTGACCGTCCTGCCAGATCTCCAACTCCAACCATTCCGACAACGCATTGACGACCGAGATACCGACCCCGTGCAGCCCACCGGATACCGTATAGGCGCCTTGCTCGAACTTCCCTCCGGCGTGCAGCACGGTGAGCGCCACTTCGGCGGCCGACTTTTTCTGCGTAGAATGCATGCCCGTGGGAATGCCGCGGCCGTTGTCGATCACAATGACGCTGCCGTCGATTTGGAGCGTGACCTCGATCGTCTCACCGAACCCCGCCATATGCTCGTCGACGCTGTTGTCGACGACCTCGTATACCAGATGATGCAGCCCATCGACCCCGGTGCTGCCGATGTACATGGCGGGACGCTTACGAACGGCATCCAGCCCTTCGAGCACCTTGATCTGGTCAGCGCTATAACTGTCCGATTGACTCCGCTTCGGCGCCTCGGTTTCCGGCGTGTCCTTCACATCTTTCGTCGCCATTCGTCTCCTAGTTTAATAAGCCGCCAGCTATCATCACTTGAAACATTGAATTCTATTTCCGGCTACAAGTTACCGCTCGTATCTACGAGAATGCTCAAACAGGTTGACCAGCAAGGCCGTAGGGGAGGAAAAGCCGCAGGCGTACCCTCTGGGGTACGTCGAGGATCTTTTCGACCCGAGAACAAAGCTGGGCGCCTGTTTCAGCATTCTCAGACTTTGATGGGCATGACTACGCACATAAACCCCGGATTCGCCGGCTCCTTGACCAAACACGGGCTCAAGGGCGTCTCCATCTGCAGAGAGACGGATTCGCCGTCGACAACGCTCAGGACATCGAGCAGATAACGAGCATTGAATCCTGTCGTAATCTCGCCACCGGTATTCTTTGCGGGCAATTCCTCGGTGGCTTCTCCGTAGTCGGGATTGCTTGAAAAGAGCGTCACTTGATCCGATGAAAACGTCACTTTGACGGCGTTGGTCTTATCCCGCGAGAGCACAGCCACGCGCCGGAGTGCCCCCTCGAATTCGCCCTTATCCATTGTAATCTGCTTGCTCGTCTCTTTGGGGACCACCTGTTGATAATTAGGATAATTGCCTTCCATGAGACGGGAGGTGAGCAAGAGCCCGCTCTTGCGAAAAATCATAAGATTCTTCGTAAAACCGATGAGTGGCTCGCCGTCCCCTCCCTCTTCAAGGAGGCGCCGCATTTCTTGGGCCGCTTTCTTGGGAATAATCGCCTTGATCTCTTTCGGCGCATCCTTGGCGACGGACGCGCTGATGTCCTGTTCCGCCACGGCCAGCCGGTGCCCATCCGTGCCGACCAAGCGCAACGTCGCTTTTTTATCCGAGGCCGTGAGTGAGACGAGGAGGCCATTGAGAATATAGCGAGCATCGTTATCGCCGACCGCAAAGAGAGTCTTGCGGATCAGATCGGTCAAGCCCACGCCGGCTAAGGGCGTCAGGCCTTCACGATCAATGGCAGGCATTTGAGGATATTCGCTGCTGGGCAGCCCCACGATCTTGAACTGACTTTTGCCCGCTTGAATCGTCGTCCACTTATTTTCGCTGACCGTCAATTCGACCTCGCCATCCTTCAGCTCCTTCAAAATTTCATACAGCTTTCTGGCTGACAGCGTCACGCTTCCCGGCTCCTCCACGGTCGCTTTGTAAAGGCCGCGCATGCCGATCTCCAGGTCTGTGGCGAGAATATCGACGCCGTCCGCTTTGGCCTCCAGAAGAATGTTCGACAGGATCGGCATAGTATTGCGTTTTTCGACCACGCCTTGAACCCGCTGCAGACCGGTCAACAGCTCATCTCGTGAGATTCGTAACTTCATGAGAGTCTCCTCTTGGCGCACCACAGCATTGCGGCGGCGACGTTCAACCTTTCGTAATGTGGTTCGTCAGGCTTTCCAACGTAGACCGGAGCGAGAGATCGGCTTCCTTTGCTTTAGCAATTTGCTTGCATGCATGGATGATCGTGGTGTGATCTTTCCCGCCGAAATGCCGCCCAATCTCAGGGAAGGACGAATTGGTCAACTCACGACACAGATACATCGCAATTTGCCTGGGATGGACGAGTGTTTTGCTCCTCCGATGTGACTTCATCTCTGAAATTTTGAGATGAAAACGTTCGGCCACGGCTTCTTCGATATCGTCCATCGTGACGACCTTCCTCTTATCTCCGATGATGTCGCGCAAGACATTTTTGGCCATGTCCATCGCGATCGGTTGGCCGGTGAGCGACGAATACGCTCCGAGGCGAACTAAGGACCCCTCCAGTTCGCGGATGTTGTTCTTCATCGTCGACGCCAAGTATTGGATGACTTCCTCCGGCAGCCCAATACCTTCATCGTCCGACTTCTTCCGCAAGATCGCGATGCGTGTCTCGATATCGGGGGATTGGAGATCGGCGATCAAGCCCCACTCGAACCGAGACCGTAACCGCTCTTCCATATCGGGCATGTCTTTGGGAAAACGATCGCTCGAGAGCACGATTTGTTTTTGCGCTTCATACAGGGTGTTGAAGGTGTGGAAAAACTCTTCCTGCGTCCGCTCTTTTCCCGCCAGGAACTGGACGTCGTCCACCAGCAACATGTCGATATTTCGATAGCGTTTCCGCAACTCCATCATCTTGTCGTAGCGAATCGAGTTAATAACCTCGTTGGTGAATTGCTCGGTCGTCACATACGCAATGCGCATGTCGGAGCGTTCAGCGAGATGATTGCCGATCGCTTTGAGCAGATGGGTCTTACCTAATCCCACCTGGCCGTAGATAAAGAGTGGGTTATACGCTTTGGCTGGGGCATCGGCGACCGCACGACAGGCAGCATACGCAAATTGATTGCTGGCTCCCACGACGAAGCTGGTAAACGAATATTTTGGATTGAGATGAAGAATTTTACGAGAGCGGCCCGTCGCGGTGGGGGACGTCCCAGGTTGCCCGGTGACCGAAGGCTGCTTTTCAGCAGTCTTCTCGTCAGGGATAAACATCACGGCAATATCCTTCATTTCTCTCCCCGTCGCCATCGCAAACGCCTCCGACATCAGATCTCCGTAATGCTCGGTGAGCCAATCTCCAAAAAACTTATTGGGAGCCCCTAGTTGCACGGATGAATCGTGTATCCCATTGAAGTTCAATGGAATAAACCATGTATCATAGACATGTCGTGGGACTCTTGTTTCGATATGAGCCAGCGCATCTTCCCATACCGTCTCGACCTTCATGGCTTCCACCCTCCACTTATACACAGGCTTATTAACATCTGTTGATAAACCAACTTATTTTCAACGGATTACGAAACAGACAGACGATCGGAGCTCCAACTTCAACTCATTTTCAATAGACATTTCATGCACAGACTATTAGACCTTCTTCCTCGCATCGTCCCCACGATTGCCACAGATATGAACCTTCTGCCACCTCTTGAAACGCTTCAGCCCTTTGAGCTTCGCGACTATCAACAGTTTGCACAGGCATTACTCCGACTCCGACGACGATGAATTGACTTGACCATAAAAACCTCTCAGAAGAAGAAGCCTGTTCATAAAGCCACTACCACATCTGAATCGAAAATCAAGCGAAGCATATCGGCATAGGAAACGAGAGGATAAGATGTCGTAACGGTACGAGTCACGACATCATCCGAAAGTGCATAGACACGTGATACTACCGGCAGGGTCATGGTCACACCATCTTGGAGGAGGATCACCGACACCTCACTCTCTGAAGGCGGGCTACCCGGTATGAGATCGGCGTGAGCAGGCTCTGTGTCTTTCAGGAGATAGAGAATCTTTCGCAATCGTCACGTCTTGAATTAAAAAGCTAGGACCCGGTCGGCAGCGGCGATGCTGGCTGTGATCTCTGTGTCGGAAGTTTCGCGAATCTCGAACTCTGAATCCAGGGAGAACCGAGTCCGACTGTTGTGCTTGAGTACAAATGGCATCTTGAGTTCTTTAAAGACAGGCAGATGTTTCTCTAAAATTTCGACATCGACAACGTCATCCGTATCTTCGGCCAAAAGTAGGGGCGCATTATCCAGGAGTATCACTGTGAGTGGGTTGTCTCCTGTTCCAAGACCAAGGGCGATACGAAGTGCTTCAACCGCACGTCCCGATTGTCGAGGGTCTGCACGAATGAGGACGATAATACTCGGCGGCACAGGTCTCCACTAATTGAATGCCACGAACCGGTCGCAACCGTTGATGATATTTGAGAGCACGACTAGGCCGCACAACTGGATAGCAGGGTCCAGATTCGTCGTCGAAACTCCCTGCTGCTGACACCCATATGCACATGCAAAGAGCTTCGCTCCCGTCCGAGATAAGCCCAAGAGACTCTGATTGGTCAGGTTTTTAACCCCCTCATCAATGAGGTACAGATACACATCGACATCCGACTTCAAGCCTTCTTCACATAAGTGAGTGACGGTGGTGATATTCGGATGGGAAGGAGGGGTGGATAATAGTATTCCCAGCTTCTTTTTCTGCATAGATATCAACAGGGTCTGGGAAGAGAGCTCGACGCGTGTTACTTATTGATTGTCCAGGAGAAAATTACTCTTTATAGAAAATGATGTCAACTGAAAAATAGGGAGAAAATCGCAGCTAGTGAAGCCGCTCGGCCAGCTGCTGGGCGGCAGTAGAAAGGGGTAATTCTTCCTGCTCTTTTGTCACCATATTTCTCAGTAGAAGCTGACCCTTTAAGACTTCGTCATCCCCGATCATGACGACATAAGACGCCTTCATGCGATCCGCCTGGCGCAAGTGAGCCTTCAGAGAAGTTGCGCGGGAATCCATTTCGGCCTGCACGCCTAACCCCCGAAGGTCATAAAGAAGTCGAACTCCAACGGGCAATCCCTGAGAACCGAATGCCGCCACCACGAGGAGTTGCGGATCTACAGGGAGAATCGAATCGGGCAGCATGAGTGAGACCCGTTCGAGCCCCACTGCGAATCCAATGGCCGGCGTCTTGGGACCGCCTAAGACCTCAACGAGCCCATCGTATCGACCTCCTGCGCCGACCGCGTTTTGGGCTCCCAAGTGCTGCGACGTCACTTCAAAAGTGGTGAGGGTGTAATAATCCAGGCCTCGTACAAGTCGTGGATTAAGGACAAAAGGAATACCGAGATCTCTCAGTCCGTTGAGCACCTGATCAAAATGGGCGCGGGATTGGATTGAAAGAGAATCCGTAATCTTCGGCGCCTCGGCCGTCGCCGGTTTGCACTCGGGCACCTTACAGTCGAGTACGCGCAGGGGATTCGTCTCCATCCGACGACGGCAATTTTCGCAAAGTCGCTCTTTTCGCTGCTGGAGAAAACCGAGGAGGACGGCTGTATAGGCCGTGCGATCCGATAACTCTCCCAGGCTATTCATCTCCAGCGTCAGGCCGGGCAACTGTAATTCCGTGAGGAATCTCCACAGGAGCGAGATCACTTCCACGTCGGCGAGCGCGCCGGGATTTCCGTAGGATTCGACGCCGAATTGATGAAATTGCCGCAAGCGTCCGGCCTGCGGACGCTCGTGACGAAACATCGGTCCCACGTAGAAGAACTTTTGCAGCGTGGGGGAAGCGCTCAGATTATGTTCGATAAAGGCGCGCACGACGCCGGCCGTACCTTCCGGTCGAAGAGTGAGAGATTTGCCGTCGCGATCGGGAAAGGTGTACATCTCTTTTTCGACAATATCGGTACTGGCCCCGATGCTTCTGGCAAACAGCTCGGTCAGCTCGAAAATCGGCACGCGGATTTCGCGAAAACCGTACAGCCTCGACAGACGTCGGGCCGCAGACTCGATGGCCTGCCATCGCCCGATCTCGTCAGGCAAAATATCTTTGACGCCCTTGATGCCGTGAATCATGTAGTGGGACGACCGACGGGTCGCAAGAGGATGGACTATAACCACGAGAGGAGGGCAAGTCAACGCGAGCGCTCGGCTTGCGCACGCTGAGTGGCGGCGTTATAGTGCCCGTCTGCAAAGATGATCGGGCGGTCGCCCGCAGAGAAGGAATCTATGCAAGACGGCCCCAGTCGCCGAGTCATTGCGGTGGCTCCCATGCCTCCGGAAAAATCCGCGTACGCGCTCGCCCGTTATAGCCGCTCCCCCGACTCCATCGAAAACAGCATTCGGTGGGTGCACTCGCATTCCTCTGAAAAATTTTGGGAGCAGTTTTACTTTGCCTATGGACATGGGTCAATCGCGGATCTCGGACACGTCATGATTTGCTTTGAGCATATCTCCGAGCTGGCGGCTATCCGATTGGAAGATGAGCCGCTTTGGGACGGGCAGGCCAAATCGAGTCGCTATCAAAACTTCGGTCCCAGCGGCTGCTATGTCCCGGATGCCATCCACGGCACGGAAACCGAAGGCGCCTATCGCGGCATACTGGGCAGCCTATTCAACGCCTACCAACTGCTACACGATCCTCTCAAGGCATTTTTGTCGTCACGCACCCCTCGTCCGGAAAGTATGAAACCCGGCGATTATGATCGGACGATCGCCGCCCGAACCTTCGATGTGACGCGCTATCTGCTTCCCCTCTCGGTCAGAACCAACGTGGGGCAAGTGGTCAGTATCCGCACGCTGGAGAAGCAAATCACCCGACTTCTCTCGTCGCAGCTTTCCGAGCTGCGCCTCATCGGAGAAGACCTTAAGGAAGCCTGCACGCGCCAGCCGATGAATCTGTGGGGTGAACTATGCGGACAGCCGGCAGGGCTCGCGGAACCGTTGGCGCCGACGCTCGCCCGGCATGCCGTAGCCAATCCCTACCAGGCCGAAGTGTATACCGACCTTGCGCGTTACGCGCGTGACCCGCTCAAAGCCGAAGGGTTGGACCTGCCGGTCGCAACCACGATGCGAGTGCCGGCGGTCGATCTGATTGAAGCCCACCCTCCGCTTGATGAGTTGACGGCGACCCTATTGTATCGCGTGAGCCATGCCCCCTATCGGGCG
>Ga0157378_10003630_pt1 | contig 13653 bp, 13 predicted proteins | sample M65metaG_FD_115309 | JGI IMG/M metagenome (GOLD analysis project Ga0157378, IMG submission 115309) | Miscanthus rhizosphere microbial communities from Kellogg Biological Station, Michigan, USA - M6-5 metaG | ecosystem: Host-associated > Plants > Roots > Rhizosphere > Soil | place: USA: Michigan...
ACATCGGTGGCCTGGTGGCGGCCGGCGGCGACAAGCCCGAGGTCGTGGCGGCGGTGCTGCTCTTCCGCGTCCTCACGTACGGGATCCAGATCGCGCTGGGCCTGGTCACGTACCTGATCTGGCGCGCGAAGAGCAGCTGGCGTCGCGACTCGCCTCCCGAGGGCGCGAGCGGTGAGCACGAGCACGTGGCGGTCGAGCCCGCCTAGACCGGAGGGGCCGCCGCCTCCGGATCGTCTGCGACCTGCTCGGCCACACTGACGCCGGCCCGGCGGAGCGCGATGTCGCGGATCTCCGTGACGAGGACGGCGCAGGCGATCGCGATGCCGCTCCCCAGCAGGACGCCGGCCACGACGTCGCTGAACCAATGGGCGTTGAGGTACACGCGGGACAACGCCATGACGAAGGCGACGCTCGCCGCCAGAACCTCCCATTTGCGCCGCTCGGGGCCGGCGTGCATCAGGGCCAGGACGAGCGCGACCGCGATCGAGGCCGTCGCCACCGCGTGTCCCGAGGGGAACGACGGCCCGCTGGTGAGGACGAGGGGTGCCGGCGGTCGGGTGCGGTCGAACCAGTTCTTCGCGAGCTGCAGGATGATCTCGGCGGCGGCCCACGTGAGCACCCACGCCGCGAAGTAGCGCCACCGACGTCGGAACGCGAGGTACAGGGCAACGATGATCCGCAGCGGGATCGTGATGAGGCCGCTCCCGATGAAGTTGAGGCCCTTGGCGAGGGTGGTCACGAACGAGTACCGGTACTGCTGGACCCAGTCGTAGACGCGTCCGTCGAACCTGCCGATCCAGGCCCAGGTCGTCGTCGTGCCCGGCAGGCCGGGGTGCCTTCCGACGCCGATGAAGATCAATGCCATGGCGAGGAGGAGCAAGAAGGAGTAGAGCAACGCCCGGCGGTGGTTGGTCAGCGGGTCGAGACGCTCTTCGGGCATCGCTCGATGCTCTCAGACTCCGGCCGTAGCCGCTTCCGCCTCGGCGGTCGTTTCCTCCTCGGGGACGCCCAGGAGGAGGTTGGTCAAGCCACCGAGCATGAGGCCGAGGCCGAAGCCGCCCAGCACGTCGAGCGGTGCGTGCGCGCCGAGATAGACCCGCGCGAAGATCACGAGTGCCACGATGAGCCACGGCGCGTATCGCCACTTCCCGTTGAGGTACGGCTCCGACACCATCGCGAGCCCCACCAGCAGCACGACGTGGCCCGACACGAACGACAGCCCCGCGGTCGCCGTGTCGCCGCGGACGATCGCGTCGGGGATCGTGATCCCCGGCCGCTCCCGCTGGACGATCTTCCAGACCTGGCGTTCGGCGAGGAGCTTGGCCGCGGTGATGATCACCGCGGCAAGGGCGAGGCGCCACCGGCGGAAGATCGCCGCGACGATCGCGACCAGCGGCCCGACCGCGATGACGCCGAGCAGCTGGATCTTGGTCATCACCGGCGAGAGCGCGTCGGGCAGGCCGTTGATCGCGTGGAAGACGCGCGCCTCGACCGAGCCCACCGTGCCGTTGTGGGCGAACAGGATGCACACCACGAGGATCCCGAGGCCGACGACGGCCGCGATCGCATCTTCCTGCCGTCGCACGAACGTGCGCATCCGTCTCCCCGCCGACGTCTTGGGTAGCTCCGACCCTAGAGGACCGGCGCCCGGTGCGCATCCGGTCCCCGCGCTACAGTCGGAGACGAACCGGGCGTCGATGCTTGGACGGCGTGAGGATGGGAGAGCCAGATGACCGAGGACGAGCTGATCCAACGACTCAAGGACCGTCAGAACAACGGGCAGATCAGCTACGTCACATTCGGTGAGCTGGTCGCCATGGTGCCCGCGGATCAGGTGGGGGAGTGGCGAGCGGTCCTCGCGAAGGTCAAGGCTGCCGACGCCGCCCGAGATGCGGCGGAGGACGCCGACTAGCAGCGCGTCAGTGCTCGCTCGGCCCGCGCGTCCTACGCTTTCGAGGCCTTCCAGGTGCCGCCCACGCCTCCGCCGACGTCGTAGGTCCCCGACATCTGATCGCCCTTGATCGTCCCCTTGTAGTCGACCGAGCACTGCCCCTGCACCGAGCCGAAGTCGATCGAGTCGCCGTTCACCTTGCCGGTGACCTTCGCACCGTCGAGACACGCGACGGAGATGGACAGCGTGCCGTCGAGCGACGAACCCGTCTGCGTGAAGGTGACGGAGAAGTCGCCGGAGCCTCCGCCGCTCGGCTGATAGCTGCCGTTCCACTTGCCGTCGACGGTGGAGGAGGTGTCGCCGCCGGATGCCGGGGAGGACGCGGGCGCGCTCGAGCTTTCCGTGCCGGTCGTCGCACCCGGCGGCGAGCTCGACGTGGTGGTGCTCGAGTCGCTCGAGCAGCCCGCCAGCACGGCGCCGCACACCAGGATCACCCCGCACAACCGAAGCGTGACCGAGCGCATCATCCGAGCCCCCTTCTCCATCCGATGTTCGGATGCTCACCCCGAACGTGGTATCCCGCAAGGGCGATCTCCGACCGTCGCAGGCAGTGCAGCGTACGGAACATGAGCCACGTCACACTGGCGAACCACCCCCGACGCCGACGTCCTTGGGTCGCATGATCACGATCACGATCACGGTCGCCGAGCGCGGATGCCTTCTAGGCGGCGGTACCCCAGTCCGGGAAGCCTTCCTCTCGGTGGGTCTCCGTGAGCTGGGTCAGGTCCGAGCCGTCCGCGGCGACCGTGTACAGGTCGAACTCACCGGTGGTCGACGTGAACATCACGAACGCGATGTGCGTGCCGTCGGGCGACCAGCTCGGCGCTGCCTCGAAGAAGAACTGGGCGCCGGTATCGAACTTGATCGTCTTCATCGATGTGCCCTCGGGCGTGACCGTCCGCAACCTGCCCTGTGATGCGAAGAGGATCCGGGTTCCGTCGGGCGACCAGCGGGCCTGGCAGCACGCCGAGTCGTTCAGGTACGGGGAGATCCGGTGCGCGTCCGTGCCGTCGGCGTTCGCGATGAACAGCGCCAGCGTGTGCCGCCCGTGGTCGGGATCCTCTCGCAAGAACAGGACATGACGACCGTCGGGGGAATAGTCCGCCGGGATGTCGTGGCCACCCAGCGTATTGGTCGTGAGCCGGGTGAGGTTCGACCCGTCGCTCGCCATCGTGAAGAGCCCGGGGAGGTGCGCCGGATGGGCGTCGTCCCAGACCTCACACAGGAGCGTACGGCCGTCGGGATCCCATGCCGGGCACCCGACGTTCAACGTGCCTGGCGGGGTGAACGCGGTGATGTGCGATCCGTCGGCGTCCATCACCATGGTTGCGATCCGCCCGTCGGGTGTCTGGAAGCCGGTCGCGATCCGCGTGCCGTCGGGCGAGTAGCGAGCGATGCTTCCCGGCAGCCGGATCGTCCCCGTCCCGTCGGGGCGGACTGTCTTGAGGATGCAGTCGTCGCAGTCCTTCGTGTCCTGCACGAACAGGATCCGTCCGGTACGGGCTGGAGCCTCCGCGGACGCCGCCCGCAGCGCGAGTCCGCTCGTCGCGACCACCGTCGCGATACCGATCATCAACCACCTTCGCATGGGGCCTCCCCACCGCGGCCGTATCGATGCTCCCGCGCACATGTCCGTCGATGTTGCCTCCGGCGACCGCGAGTCTCACACGTGGGATGGTCCCTCCGCCACCTGGAGGGCGTTGCTCCTGCCTCAGAAGGGTCTGCGCCGAGATGCGAGACTAGGTCGGTATGGACGCCCTGATCAAGGGATCGGCGGGCCCGGGCCTGACGCTCACCCAGGTGCCCGAGCCCGAGATCGGCATCAACGACGTGCTGATCCGTGTCGACCGAACGGGGATCTGTGGCACCGACCTGCACATCTTCGATTGGAACGAGTGGGCCCAGCACGCGGTCACACCGCCGCTCGTGGTCGGCCACGAGTTCGTGGGCGAGGTCGTCGAGGTGGGGGCCAACGTCAGTGACTTCCACCCGGGCGAGCTCGTCAGCGGGGAAGGCCATGTGGTCTGCGGCCGCTGTCGGAACTGCCTGGCGGGCAGGCGGCACCTGTGCGCCAATACGACGAGCGTCGGGGTCGATCGACCGGGCGCGTTCGCCGAGCTGATCGCGCTGCCGATGACCAACGTCTGGCATCACGACCCGGCGATCGACCGGGACGTGGCCGCGATCTTCGACCCGTTCGGCAACGCCGTGCACTCGACCCTGACCTTCCCGGTGTTGGGCGAGGATGTGCTGATCACCGGCGCCGGGCCGATCGGCCTGATGGCGTGCGCGGTCGCGCAGCACGCCGGCGCCCGCTACGTGGTCGTGACCGACGTGAACCCGTTCCGGTTGGAGCTCGCGAAGCGGCTCGGGGCCACGCTCGTCGTCGACGTCCGGTCGACCAGCGTCGACGACGTCCAGCGCGAGCTCGACATGAGGGAAGGCTTCGACGTCGGCCTGGAGATGAGTGGCAACCCCGACGCGCTGCACGAGATGGTCGCGAACATGTGCCACGGGGGGAAGATCGCGCTGCTCGGGCTGCCCGACGCCGACTTCGCGATCGACTGGAACGCGGTGATCCATGACCAGCTGACGATCACCGGTGTGTACGGCCGGGAGATGTACGAGACCTGGTACATGATGACCGTGATGCTGCAGGGCGGGCTCGACGTCTCGCCGGTGATCACGCACCGGTTCCACTACACCGCCTACGAAGAGGCGTTCGAGGCCGTCCGGTCGGGGAGCGCCGGCAAGGTATTGCTGTACTGGCGGGAGGAACCGTGATCGGCGACGTGCGAGGTCAGCTCGACGCCGAGCTGGACGCGATCCGCGAGTCCGGCACGTTCAAGAGCGAGCGCACCATCACATCGCCGCAGGGTCCGCACGTCACGATCGCTGGGCGTGACGGGGACGTCATCAACCTCTGCGCCAACGACTACCTCGGGCTCGCGAACCATCCCGAGGTGGTCGCCGCGGCACACGAGGCCCTCGATCGGTGGGGGTTCGGGGTCGCCTCGGTCCGGTTCATCTGCGGAACGCTGGAGCTGCACGAACAGCTGGAAGCGGCGCTGACCTCGTTCCTCGGGACCGAGGAGACGATCCTGTATCCGTCGTGCTTCGACGCGAACGGCGGGCTGTTCGAAACGCTGCTCACCGACGAGGACGCGGTCATCAGCGACGCGTTGAACCACGCGAGCATCATCGACGGGATCCGGCTGTGCAAGGCCAAGCGGCTCCGCTACGCGAACGGCGATATGCACGAGCTCGAGCTCCGGCTGAAGGAGGCCGAGGGGTCACGGCGGGTGTTGATCGCGTCCGACGGTGTGTTCTCGATGGACGGCTACATCGCCGATCTGCCCGCGATCTGCGACCTGGCCGAGCGCCACGGCGCGCTCGTGATGGTCGACGATTCCCACGCCGTCGGGGTGCTCGGGGCGCACGGACGCGGCTCGCCCGAGCACCATGGGGTGGCCGAGCGGATCGACATCGTGACCGGCACCCTGGGCAAAGCCCTCGGCGGTGGGGGCGGGGGGTATACCAGCGGTCGGCGCGAGATCGTGCAGCTGCTGCGGCAGCGGTCACGGCCGTACCTGTTCTCGAACAGCATCACCCCGGCGGTCGCGGCGGGGTCGCTCCGTTCGCTCGAGCTCTTGTCGGCGTCCACCGAGCTGGTCGACCGGCTGCGGTCGAACACGCGGCTGTTCCGCTCGCTCATGGCCGACACGCCGCTCGAGGTGCTGCCCGGTGAGGGCCCGATCGTCCCGGTCATGATCGGCGAGGAACAACGCCTGGGGCCGATCACCGCGGCCGCATTCGAGGAAGGCCTGCACGTGGTCGGGTTCTCGTATCCGGTGGTCCCGCTCGGCACGGCCAGGATCCGGACGCAGGTCTCGGCGGCGCACCGCGAGGACGACCTGCGGTTCGCCGCCGACGTGTTCGCCCGCGTGGCCGGAGGCCGGGCCCCGTAGGGGGCCGCGACCTCCGCGCGCGCAGGGTCACGTCAGAAGTCGGTCCGTGCCTCCATCAGCTGCTCGTCGTGACCCGTCCGGCCGAAGATCGTCGTGTCGTTGCGCAGGTCCGTCCAGAACGACCGGACCGTCGTGCCCGACACCGCGATCTCGGTGTAGTCGCCGATGAACGTGGTCGGATACGGGAAGTTCGGGAAGATCTGCCCCCCCGTGAACCACCGGTTGTTCTTGGTCGGATCGGACAAGGCGCCCGACACGTTCTGCGTGGACCAGCCGGTCGCGGTCTGGATCGATAGCGAGTAGGCGTAGGCGTTGTTCGCCGGGTCGTAGGAACGGTCGTTCATGCCGACCACCAGCCGGCCGTCGGACAGGAAGGCGACCGACGGGAACCACTGGTCGTTGCGAGGGTTCGCGCCGACGACGTCCGGCGTCGACCAGTGCCGTCCTGCGTCGGTGGACTCCGAGACCATCACGTCTGCGTTGGTCACGGTGTCGTACGGCTGCTGATGCCTGCCGTTGTCCTGCGACGGGCTGTTGCGCATGTCCGTCCAGACCACCGCCAGGTGATCCGAGTCGGTCGGGTCTGCGGCGATCGCGCCTTGGCCGCCGAGGCGGAACTGGCTGTCCTGCAGCGTGAAGTCGCCGGCCCAGCTCTTCGGGAAGTCGGCGGCGCCGTCCTCGACCGTCGACACGAGCCACGGGCCTCCGACTCGCTGACCGGTCTGGGAGCTGACTTGGACGACCAGCGCCTGGTCGTCGCCGTCGCGTGACGCGGGGTTGGTCGTCATGAACGTCACGAACGTCCGTCCGTCGGCCGTGTGTACCGGCCACGAGTACTGGGAGTTGTTGCAGGCGTTGGCGGGACCGGGGCCCGACCCCTCGCAGAACGACGCCGCGCCGCTGATCTCCGTCGGGGTCGACCACGTGTTGCCGCCGTCATGGGTGATCGACGAGTAGATCGGCGACTGGATGTATGAACCGTGCTTGCCCAACAGGAACCGGGTCCAGGTGACGATCGCGTTGCCGTGCCCCCAGGCGGCGATCATCTCCTTGTCCTGCGAGGGCCCGGGCGTCATCCACGACCCGGGTCCCACATCGACCACCGACGGCCTGGACCAATGCGATCCGCCGTCATCCGAGTGCGTCACCAGGATGTCCGGGTTCCGGAAGGCGGAGCCGCCGTTCGAGAAGCCGAACCCGAGCGTGCCGATGTACGCACGGCCGTCCGCGTCGTAGGCGACGGCGGGGTCACCGGTCGCGCGGTATTGCTTGTAGGGGATCGGGTGGGTCACCCACGTGTGCCCGCCGTCCGTGGAGAGCATCGCGCGCGTGTACAGAGAGTTGCCGCCGAATCCGCCACCCGGGATCTCCGCGATCTGGTAGTCGTTCGCCGCGGTCAGGATCCTGCTCGGGTCGGTGGGATCGATCGCGATGGAGGTCTCGTTATCCGGAGCGTTGCCTTCACAGTCGGTCCGATAGACGTTGCCCTGGTGCCAGGTCTGTGTGCAGATCGGGTTGGGCGGGTTGATGTACTGCCCCATCCCGGCCTTGGACATGGTCTTGGCCCCAACCGGGGTCAACGCCGCGGCGGGGTTCATCTCCGCGTGGGTGATCGGACGTGGGACGTCGTCTTCGGCCAGCGCGGGCAAGGCCAGCGCGAACACGGCGACGACGACCAGGGACCGGGCGAACCAACGGACTCGCATCGGGGGCTCCTTTCACGCGAGGGTCCAGTCGCCAGCCCTACCCACCCTATCCCGGACCCATACATCGTGCGCAAGATCGATCGGGGCCGGTGCTCTGGAGGGGTCAGAACTGCGAGTAGGCGTCGACGCGGATGTCGCCGCCAACGCGGGACGCGACGACGACCCGGTCCCCGAAGTTCCCCGTGTCGACGACCCGTGAGACATCGTCGACGTTCGTCGGCGGCACCGATCTCTCGAACGTCGATGGCGGGCCCATCGACCCGTACGCCACGAGGAACGCGCCTTCCTGACCGCCGGTGTTGGTGCCCTGGCCGACCACGTAGACGTTGCTGTTCGGCGAGATGACCAGATCGGTCACCTCGCCCGAGTCGTTCGGCCCGTCCTCGCGCGCCGTCCACAGGATCGAGCCATCTGCCTTGTACTGGCGCGTCAGGAACGTGCTGACGCCACCCATGGTGCTGGTGGCGGCGACGGCGATCAGGGCGCCGTCCGATGACACGGCGACGTGCGGCTGGACGTCGGAGTCGGTCGGGGTCTGGGGAGCGATCGATCGCCGCCAGAACCGGAACCCGTCGTGCGGCTCGTACCCGATCGTCGTGATCTTCCGCGTCGTGCCGTCGGTGTAGGACCCGGTGACGTACAGGACCGTTCCACCGCCGACATCCGAGTCGGAGGCGATGGCGTCGTGTGACGGACCGGCGAACGTCTTGGTCCAGACCGGCACGCCGGATCCCGTGAAGGCGGTGCTGAAGATGGCGGAGCCCGCGGCGACGGATATCGTCCCGGTGGCCAAGAGGTAGCCGCCGATCATCCGGAGGCCGACGAGCCCGAGCAGGGTGTCGTCCGTCAGGCGGTGTGACCACACGCGGCCACCCGCGGGGTCGTACGCGATGAGACGGCCGTGCGGCCCATGGAGCAGGACGAAGGTGGATCCCCCGGACACCGCCAGGCCGACCGGCGCATCCGTGCTCGAGGACGACGCGCGTCTCGTCCACGCCCGGGAGCCGTCCGGCTGGTAGGAGACCGTCACGGCGTCGAGCCGACTGGTGCCCGCGACCGATTCGCTCGCCGCCGTCACGACCACGCCGCCGCTGAACTGGTCGTACGCGATCGCGACGCCGAGGTCGCCGCCCTGCGCGGGTCCGTCGTACCGGCGTGCCCAGATCTTGTCGCCCGTATAGAGGTCGTAGGCGATCGTCACTATGTCCGCGGCCTGGTCGTCGCCGGTGGTGCCGACCACGTAGACGCGATGCAGGGTGGGGTCGATCGCCATCCCGACCGGCGTGTCGGGTCCGGACGTTGGCCCGTCGTAGCTGGCGGTCCAGAGGCTCCCCCCGGGGGTCGCGTGTGCCGGCGGGGCGGCGAGGGCGATCGACGCCAGGGCGACCACGCACAAGAGCATCCGCCGGGCGATCATGTCGCCCGACCGTACCGAGGCGGTGCGCGGGGGGTCAATCGACCGTTCGGTCGGGGCTCGGGATCGAGCTCGTGGCGAGCCACACGATCGCGATCGCGACGGTCAGGCCGATCGCAGACCCGACGAACAGTTCCGAGGGTCCGATGTGCTGGTACACCCACCCGCCGATCACGCTGCCGATGATCGGCGCGAGGGCTGTCGTGCACATCTGCGCCAGCGTCTGCCCGGTGTTGCGAAGCTTGTCGGGGACCAACGTGCCCGTCATCACGACGACGCTCACGTAGACGAGCCCGAAACCGACGCCGACGCCGATCCGGATCGCCGTCACCGCCGCCGGCGCCGACACGACCGACCACCCGAGCGACGCGGCGACGTAGACGGCGCCACCCGCGACGAAGAGCCGCCGCGTCCCGAACCGGGCGATCAGCGACCCGCTCGATCGCATGAACGGGATCTCCACGAACGCCGACACGCCGGCCGCGAGACCCACGAGGAACGGTCCGCCGCCGCCGTGTTGGATCTGCAAGGGCACGAAGTCCCACGCCGCGTGCTGGGCGGCTCCGAACAGGAGGAGCCCGATGAGATAGAGCGGCAGGTGCGGCACGTGCGCGAGCGCGTCGCCGAACGATCCCAGCGGCGAGGTCGACCCGTGCGGCACCGGGCGCGTCTTCGGGAACCGCCCGACGTAGACGGCGCATGCGCCGAGCCCCACCGCATAGACCGGGATCATCCACTCGAGGCCGCTCCATTGGAACAGCGCACCGAGCGCGATCGCACCGACACCCCAGCCGACGCTCGCCCAGAGTCGATAGGCGCCGTAGGTATGGAGCCGCTCGGGCCCGAGCAGCTCGACGGCGAGCGCATCGGTCAGCGGCGTCACGGCGGAGGTCGAGGCCGACAGCAGCGCGACCGCGGCCATCACCGCGACCAGGACCGAGCCGGTCAGGGCGAGGATCAGCGTCGACAGGGTCGCCGAGGCCAGCGCCCACTGGAGCGCCCGCGTGGTGCCCGCGCGCCGGTCGGCCGCGTGGCTCCAGAACGGCGCCGCGGCGATCGACGCGAGCGCGCTCGCGCCGAGCACGAGCCCGATCTCGGTCGGTGAGAACCCGCGCCCGTTCAGCCACAGGACGAAGAACGGGATGAACCCGGACCCGACGAACCAAGCGAGCGCGAACAGGCGCCGAAGGCGCAGGTCGACGAGCGCAGCATCGGGCGTGGGTTCCATCCGCGCGGCATCGTAGGCGCGACTGCCGGACCTACGCGGGGACCGTCACCCGGGGGTTGATCTCGTAGATCGACACGTCGCGGCTGACGCCCTTGAGCTCGACCTTCGGCAGGGGTGTCGCCTCGACGAGGTCGCCGACCTCTTCGAGCGTCGGGGCGGTCACGAGGATCTGGCCGGCGGTCGCGTGGTCGGACAGCCGTGAGGCGACGTTCACCTCGTTGCCGAGCACCGTGTAGTCGCTCCGTGCTTCGGACCCGATGTCGCCGACGGTGACCCAGCCGGTCGTGATGCCGACGCCCACCTGGAAGGCCTCGTGGTACCGCGCGGCCCATTCGTCCTGCATCGAACGCATGCGGTCCCGCATCTCGAACGCCATCCGCACGGCGCGCGTCGCGTGGTCGTCCTGCCAGATCGGATCGCCGAAGAACACCATGACCGCGTCGCCGACGTACTTGTCCAGCGTCCCGCCGTGGCGGAACACGATGTCGGTCATCTCCGACAGGTAGTCGTTCAGTTGCGCGATCAGCTCGTCCGGCTCCATCCGCTCCGACGCCGTCGTGAACCCGCGCACGTCGGAGAAGAACGTCGTGAGGTACTTCCGCCGTGAGCCGAGGTCGAGGTCGCCCTCGCCCTCGACGATCGATGCGGCCAGCTGGGGCGAGAGATAGCGCTTCAGCCGTGACATCCGTTCGAGCTCGGCGACCTTGGTGTCGACCGTCTGCTGGAGGTTGGTGTTCAGCGTCTCGAGGTCGCGGTAGGCGCCGGCCAAGCGTCCGGCCGTCAGGTTGAGGTTGGTGGCGAGCGAGCCGAACTCGTCGCGGTTCGGGACCACCACGCGAACGGAGAAGTCCCCGCCCGCGATCCGCGCGAGCGCGTGGTCGACCTGGCGGACCGGCCGGATCAACGACCACGACAGGATCGCGCCGAGGGCGAGCGCGGCCAACAGGCTGAGTGCGGAGATCGCAGCGACCACGCCGGTCAAGACGCGACGGTTGGTCGCGAACGAGGCGGTCTCCGCCGCGAACTGCGTCTGCGACTGTGCGATCAGCTCGTTCAGCTGGGCCTCGAGGACGTGGGATTGCGTGTGCTCCTTGTCGATGTGCACGGCGATCGCCTGGTGGGTGAGGCCGGCGTCGTAGAGCCTCGTGACCTCGTCGCTGTCGGTCCGGTAGACCTCGTTCGCGGCCTGGATCTGGTCGAAGAACTCCGGCTGCGCCGGGATCGCGTACGTGCGGATATCTGCGAGGTCGGCGTCGAACTCATCCTTCGCGATGGAGATCTTGTCGGTCCAGGACGGATCGTCGGTGAGCAACGCCATCGCGCGGTAGTGGCTCTGCGCGGTGACCTCGTAGATCATCTCGCGCGCTTGGCTGACCTGGTCGCTGAGCGCGGTCAGCCGCACGACCTGGCCATCGATCTGTTCGAGCACGACCACGCACACGACGCCCATCGAGAGCAAGAGCAACGCGATCAACAGGAATCCGGCGAGCAACTTCCGGTGGACGGTCGTCTTGACGCGTGCAACCGCGTCAACGAACGGTCCGAGGAACCGTGGCCGCGGTCCCAGATCCTCCAGATCCGGGGTCGCGAGCTCGCGATCGGCGGTGGTCGACATGTGGGCCCCCTCCCAGCGGGTCGACGTGAGCGATGGTCGCTCAGCCGAGCAGCGCTTTGCCCATCTCCTTGCGGTAGCGCTCGTTGAAGTCGTAGAGGAACCGGTCCTGCCGTGGGTAGACGCCGGTGGTGAACGCGCGCGAGCCGACGCCGGTCTGCGCGCGCTGGCAGACCTCCCAGTCCTGCTTCGAGATCAGGTCCCACAGCTCGACCACGGGTTCGGGCTTGAACACGGCCGGGTCGGCGATCGTCTCGGGCCGGAAGAGGTATTCCGACACGACGGTCGTGTGCGTCGGCCCCTTCGGGAACCCGATGTAGTACATGACGCAGTCCGGGTGCAGGTTGATCATCAGGTTCGGGAACTGGTACGCGCCGAAGTACATCGAGTAGTCCTCGGGCTCGAGGTCGGGGAGCTTCGGCAGCACCGACTCGCCGCTCTGCGTGAAGCTCGTCGCCCCCTCGCGCATCCAGTTGCCGTCGTCACGCGTCACCTCGTCCCACACCTCGCCGAACCGGAACAGCGGCACGACCTGCACGAGCTCTGGGTGCACGGTGGGGCAGTGCAGGCACTCGTTGTAGTTCTCGACGACGATCTTCCAGTTGGCGTCGACCTCGTAGACGATCCGGACGCCGATCCGGAGCTCGTCGAGCTTGAACCGGTCGAACACCGACAACGACTCGGCGCCCTCGTTCATCTGCTCGAGCAGCGGCCGCGGCGTGTCGCGCGTCAGGTTCACGAAGACGAAGCCGCCGAACGTTTCGACCGGGAACCCGTGGAGCGGATAGTCACGTCGTTCGAACCGCTCGTTCTCCTTGACGTTGGGTGTGCCGATCAGCGAGCCGTCGAGCCCGTAGACCCAGCCGTGATACGGGCACGTGAAGGCCTTGCGAACGTGGCCGTTGGCCGGCTCGTCGTCGAGGAACTTCGTGCCGCGGTGGCTGCACACGTTGTAGAAGCCGTGGAGCGTGCCGCCTCCGTCGCGCGTGATGAAGACCGACTCGCCGGTGAGGTCGCGAACGATGTAGTCGCCGGGGTTCGGCAGCTCTTCCTCGCGGCCGACGCAGACCCAGTCGCCCCACCAGATCCGTTCGCGCTCCTCGTCGTAGACTCCGTCACTGGTGTACTCGGCGCCGGACAGTGTCGGACGGGGCTTCCAATCATGCTCGTCGTAGCGAAGTGCGGTCTGGCTGACCATCGGTGCGGCTCTCCTTGCGGATCGGGTCGACCCCTGCAGGATAGGCGGTCACACGGCGCCCCGGGTACTCGGGGGCCCGTTGGGGTGAGTGCGATACTCCAGCGATGGTCAACGTCAGCCTGGTGTGGGCGATCTCCTTCGTGGTGTCGTTCCTGTTCCTGTACTTCGCGGTGAGACTGGGCGTCCATCACGGGATGCGCGACTTCACCCGGAGCGAGGCGGCGCGTCGCGAGCAGCGTCCGTGAACGGCTAGACCCGCAACGGGGGGAACCGCCCGCGGAGCCCTTCGGCCTGCACCTGGTACAGCGCTTCGGCTTTCGCCAACCCCGCCAGGCGGTGATCGCCGAGGTTGCGGTACCGCACCCCCGGCGGCGCGGCGCCGTCGACCGCGTGCGAGGACACGACGATCTGCCCGCCGTGCGCCACCGAGCAGATGCGCGCGACGGTGTGCACCGAGATCCCGACATAGCCGGTGTCGGTGAGCGTGGGCCGGCCGCCGTGGACTCCCGCACGGACGAGCACCTCGACGCCGCCCGGCCAGGACCATCCGCGCAGCTCGGCGAACAGATCGATCGC
>Ga0157378_10003631_pt1 | contig 13653 bp, 10 predicted proteins | sample M65metaG_FD_115309 | JGI IMG/M metagenome (GOLD analysis project Ga0157378, IMG submission 115309) | Miscanthus rhizosphere microbial communities from Kellogg Biological Station, Michigan, USA - M6-5 metaG | ecosystem: Host-associated > Plants > Roots > Rhizosphere > Soil | place: USA: Michigan...
CTGCGCTTGCCGATGCACCCCGTAAGATTCTGGAACGCTCTTCCGAGCAGCAATACTCCCTCGACGAATGCCTTCAGGTCATGCAGGATCCGAAGCGAAAGTACGATTGCAAAGAAGGCAAGAGCCCAGTCGAATTCAGCCGGGACGCGGTCGATCTCTTCAACAACGCGCTGCCGCTCGACACACTCGCCGAAGCTGCGCAGTCCAGGTCGCTCCCCGCGCCATTTTCTCAATCCGTCGCCATCATGACATGGGTACGCGCAGTTCTACTCAAGAACGAGAAGGTCGCGGCTCAGATGCTCCCACTGCTGCCGCAGAAATTGCAGCAGCAGGCCGGTTCCGGCGTCGGCTTCCGTCCGCAAATGGCTATCCTGCGCAACCCCGGGCTACGTCCCTTCCTCGATGGCGGGGTGCAGCGCTCCGCTTCGTGGGATTTTGTCGAGAGCTTCGCCGACAACTGGTGGTGCGGCGAATGGACCTCTCAGTTTGGCCAGAAAAACGCGCCGGTTCGCGCCGAATCCGCCGCATTCCTGACCCCGGCCATGCGCGACGCCGGCGAGAAGGAAACCAATGCATTGCTGGCCCTCGGCAGCGCGGATGAATACCTAGGATCACAGGTCCTCGACTACGCCAAGGCTCATCCGGAAGATCGCGACATCCCCGAGGCTCTCTACCTGACCCTGCGCATGATTCGCTACGGCTGCTATCACGCGTCGTCTGAAGAATCCTACAAACGGATCGATCGCGTTCCATCAATCGCCCGCGAAGTTGGCGAGCTCATGCGCCGCCGCTATGCAACTGACCCATGGACCAAGAAAGCAGCTCCTTATGTTTGGCCGGCAAAGAAAAACGGCTGAAGCTGGGCTGCTTCAGCCGTTCGATTCGGTAGCGCTGACTTAAAGCGGAAGCCACTCAAACTTGAACAGCTTGCCTGCTTCAGCGGAATCCAGCTTTGCTCCCACCAACTCCGCTGCGCGTGCCAGCACCGGATCTCGACCCGCGGCTAGATCAGCTGCAGTGGGCAAACTCTGCTCATCCGGCACCACGCCAATCTTCTCCAGACTCTTTCCGTCCTTCATCATGAGGTTGGCGTCAGTAACCATGAACCCGTAGAAGAACTTGGTATTCGTACCGCGGCTGTCTTCGTGGTATTGCGCCTCCATCACCGCTCCGGCACTGACGTCACCAACAACTTTGCCTCGGTTCTCAAGTTGTACGACGCGGGCGAGCAGCTCTGATGCCGACCCGCTACCGGAATCGACCAGCACAATTAGATCACCTTTGAATGCATCGCCCCAGTGCTTGGCTATCAGCGGTTTTGTCTCTTTTCTTGCCACACGACTCCCAAGCGTCACATCGTGATCGAAGAGGCCACCGATCACAAATTTCAAGGTATCCACCGCGCCGCCGGAATTCCCCCGCAGATCGAGAATTAATGCTTTATGCTTTCGCGCGGTCCCAATATTTCTACGGACCTCATCGAATTCGGCATCGAAGTGCGGCAGCTTCCATATCGCCACGTCCCCGCGTTCGACCACTTGGGAACGAGACGCATGATCCTCATTTTCCGATCGCCGGATAATGTCATATATCCCTTCGCTCGTCGTCAGGTCAGCCACCCGCTGCCCGGGCCTGACCAGCGTCTTAACAATAACCTTCCGCGACTCTCCTGCGGGAGAGCGAACATCAAGTTGCACGGCCGCCTGGGGCGCCAGGATATTGAAGTAGTAGCGGAGATCGCGAAAATCGTCGCGATTCAGGTTGTATCCATTCCAAAGCAGAAGCTGATCACCGACGTGCAGCTTCGATTCTGCATCGGTGCCTGGACGTACGCGTGTTACGAAGCAGTCGTTCCCGACAATGGCGTAGCGGAACCCATACTCATATCGAGTCATGCGCTCCGGTGGAACAAAATAGGTGTGCGAGTCGTGAAGCTCTTCGAGAAAAGCGGCCACGATCCGGAATCCGGCTCCAAGATCGCGGGCCTGCGTGACCATCTTTGAATACTTCGCGTAGCTCGCGTCCCAATCTACCTCATGCAGCTTGGGGTCGTAGTAGTGCTTCTTTACCTCGTCGCGAGCATCGCGCAGAATCTCTGAAATCTTCCACTCATCATCTTTGCTCAGCATCTGCTGTGGTTGTTGAGCTGCGCCAAACGGCACTGCAGCAAATGCCAGCAGCGCCGCGATCGGGACTGCTTTTCTCATTGGCCCGTCCGCCTCGTATCTCAATTTAACGAATGAATACGGGCCATTTTACCTCCATCTAGCGGGCATGCAAGGTAACTAACGAATTACCACATTTCTCACTGGTCACCGGCTAGCAGGAGATTACCTCTTAGTTCATCAGCTTCATCATCAGATACGTATACTCCTCCGCCTCTGTGCGAGCGGCTTGCCGGTTGTCTGCTCCCGCTCCATGTCCGCCTTCTGTGATCTCGTCGTAAAAGAACGGGAGATGGAATTCCTCCATCTTTGCCGCAAATTTCCGCGCATGCACGGGACCGACACGATCGTCCGCGGTGGTGGTGAAGATCAGGGGTTCGGGGTATTTTGCGTCCGGCTTCAGCTGGTTGAATGGCGAGATCGACGCCAGGAACGCCCGCTCCTCCGGTACACTCACTGAGCCATACTCACCCACCCACGAAGCGCCCGCCGACATGTGCTCGTACCCCAGCATGTCCAGCAGCGGAACCTGGATCACGACCGCCTTCCACATCTCAGGATGCTGTTCGAACTCCACGCCCATCAGCAGCCCGCCGTTTGAACCGCCTTCAATTCCCAGATGTTCTGTCGATGTAAATTTCCGCGCCACCAGGTCCTGCGCCACTGCGTAGAAGTCATCGTAGATCCGCTGCCGGTGCGTCTTTAATCCGGCTTCGTGCCACGCCGGTCCAAACTCGCCGCCGCCGCGAATGTTTGCCAGCACAAAACTGTTTCCGCGTTCCAGCCACAGCTTGCCCATCACTGCGCTATAGGCGGGCGTATTTGAAACCAGGAAGCCGCCGTACGCCGTCAGCAGCGTCGGAGTGCTTCCATCCATCGGGATGTCCTTTCGGTGCACGATGAAATACGGAACCCTTGTCCCGTCTTTTGATGTAGCCTCCATTTGCTCAACCACGTCTTGCGAGGCATCGAAGAGAGCCTTCTGCGTCTTGCCCGGTTTGAGCGAGCCATCCGAGGCATCGCCCAGCAATACGCTGGACGGCGTCAGAAATCCGGTCTGTGCCAGAAAGAACTTGTCATTTTCGAGGTTGCTGGTGGCAATTCCTACCGTCAGGTTGTCCGGGACCGGCAGCTTCACGCGCGACCACTTCCCATCTTTGCTGTGCGTGTAAACATACGCGCGGCCCTGCACGTTCTCCAGGGTGGTTACCAGTACATGATTCTTCGTCGCAGCGACGCCCTGCGCGAACTCCTTTGCTGTGGGCGCAAAAAGTATTGTCGGCTTCAGATGCACGGGATCGGCAGTAGCGGCTTTCATGTCCACCGAGACTACTGATCCCTCTGCGATGGTTTCTGTCCCGCCTTGTGGTTTCCAGTCTTCATCGAGCGTAATGATCAGCTGGTTGTCGTGCAGCTTTTCAATTCTCGACTGCAGGGGCAATTCCAGCTTCCTGGGCCCGTTCGCAAGCAGCAGAAAATGCTCCGACTGGAACGTCGTCATGCTTCTGTGAACCAACACAACGCGGTGGCCCTGCCCGTCCAAAAGCACTTCGGGATCGTCACCATATCCGTTGTCCTTTGTGGTGCCGCGGTACACCTCCACCGAGTTCTCCAGCGGAGTTCCGCGCTTCCATTTCCTCACTGTGATGGGGTAACCAGCCTCGCTCATCGTCCCTGGACCCCACTCGCGTGCAATGAGCAGCGTGTCTTGGTCCTGCCACTCAACGCGCTGCTTTCCGCGCGGCAGCACAAACCCGCCGTCGACGAACTTGCCGCTCTTCAAATCAAATTCGCGCAATGTAATCGCGTCCTCGCCGCCCACCGACAGCGAGACCATGCAGTGCTGTTGCTCCGGCTCGAGGCACGTGAGGCCCTTGCCCACCCAGCTTTTTTGATCCTGCTTGCCGAGGGCGTCGTAGTCGAGCACCGTCTCCCACTTTGGATCCGGCGACAGGTAGCTCTCCATCGTCGTGCGCCGTACTATCCCGCGGATATGATCTTTGTCGCGCCACGTGTTGTACACCATGCCGTTACGAAACTGCGGGAAGGGAAGCTTGTCTGGCGAGTCCAGTACCTTCAGCGCATCTTCTCTCAACTCTTCAAATGGCTTCTGCTTCTCGAGTACCGCTGCGGTGCGCGCGTTCTCCGCCTTCACCCAGGCCATTGGCTTCTCGCCGTGGATCTCTTCGAGCCACGTGTATTTGTCTGGCCCCTCTGAAGGCCCTTGCGCCAACAGACCGCCAGCCGTCATCACTAACGCCGTGCTAAAAATTGCCCCCACCAAGCGCATCTTCGCTCCTTCTCAAAAGCCCGCCATTGTCGCGAACTCTACCCTCTTGACTTTGTTCTTCCGGAAATATGTCTTCCTGCCAGGAATTCCGCTATCTTACCTGACCGCGGGCGGCCCATCCTCGCTCCGCCTGGATGGGCGACCGGTCCCTGATCCGGTCCAGCCACAATTTTGCTACCCTAAATGGATAAGCCGGGTGTCCCAACCGACTCCTTCGGGTCGGGGAACACACATCCCCACATCGGAGCATCGTCATCGCAAGCCTTACCGCAACTGCATCGCACCTGCTCGCGCAGCCTTTTCCCGTGGAGTTCACACCCGGCGCCCGCTCTGCCGTATTCACCTGTTTGCGCATCCAGCCGGACGAGAAGGTCACTCTCATTACCGACCGCGTCACTGAGCCCATTGCGGCCTCCATTGCAGCGCAGCTGAAAGAACGCGGTTGCCCGTTCAACGCGTTCATCCTTGAAGATGTCGCACCGCGTCCGCTGACGGACATGCCGGCCGCAGTCCTCGAAGACATGGAGACCTCTGCGGTCTCGATTTTTGCCGTACAAGTCCAGCCCAACGAATTGCGTTCTCGCATGCAGATGACGGACGTGGTCAACCGCCGCCGGATGCGCCATGCCCACATGGTCAACATCACGCCTGAAATTATGTGCGATGGAATGCGCGCAGACTACGATTCTGTTGACCGGCTCTCGCAGCAGGTGCTCGATCGCGTCCGGCGGGCCGTCCGCATCCGCGCCACCACCGCCGCCGGCACCAGCATCGTCTCGGATATGAATCCCGATTACAAGTGGTTCAAGACTTCTGGAATCATCTCACCGGAAAAGTGGGGCAATCTGCCCGGCGGCGAATGCTTCACGTCACCCGGCGAAGTCAACGGCACTTTCGTTGTGGATGGCGTAGTCGGCGACTGGCTCTGCGCGCGCTATGGACTGCTGGAATCGGCTCCGCTCACCATTGAGATCGCTCAGAACCGCATCGTGTCATGTTCCAGCGTGAACAAGCAGCTCGAACAGGATTTCTGGGCCTACACTCACACGGATGAGAACTCCGATCGCGTTGGCGAATTCGCCATCGGCACCAACATCGGTGTCTCCCGCGTCATCGGCAACATTCTTCAGGACGAAAAATTTCCGGGCATCCACATCGCATTCGGCAACCCGTACGGCGAACACACGGGCGCACCCTGGCGCTCGTCAACGCACATCGACGTGGTCGGGCTGGGCTTCAACATCTGGCTGGAATACGCGGAAGGCGAAGAGCAGATCATGCAGAGCGGTCGCTTCCTCATCACGGCTTAAGCCGCGCGGAGGGAACTCAACCGCAATGTGGCGCAGGGTGCATCAGATCTCGAAAGTGAGACTGGGACGCCCATGCAGGCGGCATTTATTTCCGCCCAGTTCCGCTTCCCGCGATCTTTTCTGCCGCATCCAGCGCATCCGCCGCCTTCACCTTTACGTCCGGTTCGATTCCGACAACATCCCAATCTGGCCCGCCGTAAGGATTCGTGATCTTCGTCTCTGGAACTCCGATCCCGAAATGTTCGTCAACGCGATGAAAGGCTCCCACGTGACCGCCACCTCCGGTGGTCTCTCCAATCACAGTTGCCCGCTTCAGCATCTTCAGGTTGTAAGTGAATTGCTCCGCCCCAGATAACGTGCGTGACGAAGTGAGGATGTATACAGGCTTGTTGGCCAGCTTGCTTCCTGAAACCGCCGAAAGCATCGTCGAGCTCGGATTGGCACGAGGGTTGTACCACTGAACCGCGCGGTCAAACAGCGGCGCCGCCACCTCTTCTACGGTTTCAGGAAAGCCGCCCGTGTTGTCTCGCAGATCGAAGATCACGGCACTCGCTCCGTCGATCTGTGCCAGAGCCTTGCGCAAGTTCGCGCCACATACCCCCGCGTCGGGAAATGAATTGAATTTCAGGTAACCGATATTCCTCGGAAGGATCTCCACCTTCTCGAGGGAACAGTTCTGTTCGAGCATCACGGTTCGATACTGAATCAGAGCGGAAGGCGCAGGCCTTCCAGGCGCCGCATTCGGAATCGGATTCCTGCTGTAAGCAACATTCAAATGCGGATCTCCCGTCACGCTGCGCACATCCGCCGAGAGTTGCTCTGCTAGCATTCGCCCATCGGCAATTCCCGCGTACGCTCCCTGCTTTTCCAGTTCACGCAGCCTGGACACTGCCGCTTCTGCCTTCTGGCGGTCGAAGTAGTGGGCGGTCAAATTCTCAGCGACTCCTTGAATCACCTGATTCTTTTCGGTCGCGCTCAGCAGACGCTCTGGGATCCTCTCTGCATGATCAGCGGCGTTAGCCGGGGCTTGCGCTTGAGTCTTTTCTCCATCAACCGCTGTACGTTCCGCACTGGGCACATCGCTCTTCGGCGCAGAAACAGCACGATTCAACCGTTCCACCACAGCCTCGATCGGGGACATCGTCCCGCTCGCACGCGCCGCACAAACTGGAGCGGGGAGCCGCATGACCAGGCCGAATCCAACCAGGGCCGAGACCGAAAACAAGCAGCCCGCAACAACCGACCTGGCCCCCAGAGGTTCTCGATCCAGGAGATGAAAGCCGGGCAGGCCGGTCAAATCGCCTGCGACCGTAGCAGCGCTTTTCTCTGAATAGCTGTTGCGCCATGCCTGCGGAGCACCTCTCACCACATCCAACACCAGATCTCGATAGAGCCGGACTCGCCGCGCAATCCCGCGCTCATCCCGCAGCCGGTCGCGATACAGTTGAAGCGCCTCCTGCTGGTATTTCCGTCTGAACGCAGCAGGATAAAGTCGAACGAATAAGGCGAATACTCTCTCAGACATATCCCCCCCTCAAGATTTTCTTGGCCCGCGCCACACGCAGCAGATCCGCAAGCCTTTCGGCTTCGGTGCGCGCGAGCTTCCGTCCCGACGAACTCAAGCGGTAGTATCGCCGCCGTTCCGCATCCGTTTCTGTCTTGCGATCTACCTCTTCGATCAGACCCTCTTCCAATAGTCCCTGGATAGAGCTGTAAAGGGTTCCGGGCCCCAGCCTCATGCGTCCATTCGTCTGTTGCTCAACCTGGCGCATGATTCCGTAACCATGCAGGTCCTCGTCAGCGAGAGAAAGCAGAATCTGAAACGCAGCGGACGGTAATGGATCAAATTTTCGTTTGGGCATAGTCGATCATCGATATATCGATGCCTGACTGTATATCCGACGTAGATCCATGTCAAGGGGGTTATCCATCGAAGCTCGGCCGGGGTGGGAAAAGTCGTAATATTGCCCGCTCCGCCCATTTCTGCAATCCTGATCCCATCCTGAAAGGACCGCATGAACCTCCTCCGAAGAGTCGCCTCCGTTCTCATCCTGCTCTGTGCCCTCGCAACCGGCGCATTACGCTCTGCCGCCGAACCTGCTATCTGGGTCGTCAAGGGCCCTCACGCAACGGTGTACCTCTTCGGCACCATTCATGCACTCGACAAGAATCACCCGTGGCACTCCGCCAAAGTCGACGCTGCCATTCAGCAGAGCCAGGCGCTCTGGCTTGAGGTCCCCAACGTCGACGATGCTGCCTCCATGCAGCCGCTGATCATGCAGCTCGGTCTCGACATGGCCCATCCCCTTTCGTCGAAGCTCACTCCCGAACAAATGACCAAGCTCAACAAAGCCGCAACCGGACTCCCCGGTGGCTCCGGGATGCTTGAAATGATGAAGCCCTGGCTCGCAGGCATGATGCTGAGCCTCGCACCCGTTATGCAGGCCGGATACGATCCCAACACTGGCGTTGAAATTGAGCTCAAGCCCCAGTTCACAAAAGAGAACAAGCCCGTTAAGGGCTTCGAAACCATGGAGCAGCAGATCCACTATTTCGCTGACATGAGCGACAAAGCTCAGCTCGACTTCCTCGTTTCGGAACTCGACGATGCGGACACCGCCGTCGACAAATTCAAGGAACTCGTCGCCGCATGGTACTCAGGTGATGTGGCCAAGCTCGACGCGCTCAACAACGCCGAGTTTCGCGACAAGTACCCGGATCTCTTCCAACTCCTCGTCGTCAAGCGCAACCAGAACTTCGTTACCCAGATTCAGGACGTCCTCAAAGGCGATGGCGTCACCTTTGTCGCTGTAGGTGCCGGCCACCTTGTCGGCAAAGATGGCGTACCCGCCATGCTCGAGAAGCAGGGCTTCAAAGTCACTCGGGAGTAACGCAGTCTTCCGTCTGCACCATCATCGAAGTGCATCATCGCTCAGGGGGAGAGGAACATGTTCACAGTCGATGGCATCCGCAAATTTCATGATTGGACTCACTCGAGCCTCGCTCTCCTCCTCGATCACCTTTCTAAACTCTCGCCCGAGGCATATGCAAAAGAGCTGCCCAGCTTTGGATTCAATACCCTGCAGAAGCAGGTGATCCACATCTTCAACTGCGAAGGCTTCTGGATCAGCATCCTTCAGGGGCTGGACTATCTTGATCGCAACGCCGCCGAGTTTCCCGCTGTTGCCGATGCTGTTCAGTTTCAGCAGGAAACCAGGGGGCGCACACTACAGTACCTCTCAAGTCTGACGGACCATCAGCTGAGCGCGGACACCGAACTCCACTTCTCTGACGGCGACCGCGCCGTACGCACCCCGGCACTTATCCTTCATCATGTCTTTACTCACGCCTTCCATCACAAAGGCCAGATCGTAGCCATGTGCCGCGAACTCGGTCGCCCCGCCCCTGATACCGACCTGAATCAATTCGAATAGTCGCAGGGTTGCATGACTAGCGCTTCCGGAGCACGTCCGCTCCGGGGGTTGACGGCTTGCTGCGCCAGAAATTTCCCAGTGCGAATATCCAATGAATAGTCGATGAAATGCCCGTGAATTGCGAACTTCCTTAAGCCTTGGTTAAGAATACGGACTCTAGTCTTCGCATTGCAGGTCTCTATTTCCCGCTACAAGGCACCACCCAAATTCCAGGAGGAATAATGCGCAAACTAGCTCCGGCAGCAGTTGCAATTGCTGCGCTGCTTTCCCTTAGTGCGGTTGCCCAGAACCACGATCGCGATGATCGGGACTGGGAGAAAAGCCAGATCAAGCATGTTCTGCTTATCAGCATCGATGGCATGCACGCAGTCGATTTCAGCAATTGTGCTCAAGGAATTGCAGGGGCCAATGGCGGCAAGCCATATTGCCCGAATCTCGCATCGCTTGCCACCACCGGCGTCAACTACGTCGCAGCCATTGCATCTAAGCCATCCGATTCATTCCCGGGTCTGATGACGATTGTTTCCGGAGCTACTCCGCGCACCATGGGTGTCTACTACGACGTTGCGTACGATCGCTCGCTCGATGGGCCGCAGGTGCAGACAGGGAATGGCAACGGACCCGGGCCGTGCACAGCCGGCGCAGCCCCGACAGGATTCACCACCGAGTACGAGGAAGGTCTCGACATCGATCAGACAAAGGTAAATGGCGGAGCGCCAGGCGCATCACTCACCGATGGCGGCATCGCCTCGCTCGACCCGACAAAGATGAATCGCAACCCGGCCGCGGGATGTGCTCCCGTCTATCCGTGGCAGTTCGTACGCGTCAACACGATCTATGGTGTGATTCATCAAGCCGGCGGCTACACCGCGTGGTCCGACAAGCATCCTGCGTACTCATCGGTCGCGGGTCGCGATGGCGTCGGCGTTCTCGACGACTACTACTCGCCCGAAATAAATTCCAACGTTATAGGCCTTCCCGGGGTGATGACACCCGCAGGCATGTCCTGCGCGTCGGTTCCGGATGGAGCTGCCGACCTTAGCGCCTGGACAAACAGTTTCAAGAACATCCAGTGCTATGACACGCTGAAGGTCAATGCCATCCTCAACGAAATCGCGGGCAAGACACACAGCGGCGCTCACGCGAAGACCCCGACCATATTCGGGATGAACTTCCAGGCCGTGAGCGTAGGGCAGAAACTGGTCGAGAATGGTACAACTGGCGGCTACCTCGATGCTGCCGGAACGCCAACCGAGAGCTTGCTTAGCGAGATCGAGTATGTCGACGATTCAATCGCCCAGATGATGATGAAGCTCAAGGATCGCGGCCTGTATGAATCAACCCTAGTCATCATTACCGCGAAACACGGGCAATCGCCCATCGATCCGAATGCCCTGGACAAGATCCCCGGCAAGACGAATAACGGCCTGTCGCCCGCAACTCTGATTTCAAATCAGCTGCACGCAGCCATGCCCGCTTCAGAGGATCCGAACGGAAGCGGAATCGGTGCCACTGAAGACGATGTCTCGCTTCTCTGGCTCACCAATCCTTCTTATACCGAATCGGCAGTGTCTCTGCTCGAAGCCAACCGCGCTGCAATTGGAGGTGGGCAGATATTCTATGGCTCATCGCTCGCGCTGAACTACAACTTGCCCGGCCTGCCGCCCAGCGGCGACCCCCGTACGCCAGACATCATCGTCAGTCCGAATGTGGGCGCAATCTATACGGGAAGCAGCAAAAAGGTGATGGAGCACGGCGGATTCGCGCATGACGACGTGAACGTGATGCTGCTGCTTTCCAATCCTGCTTTCCGGCCTCACACTGTCTTCAGTGAAGTGGGTACGCTGCAGGTTGGCCCCACAATTCTCAAGGCCCTGGGTCTCAATCCTTCCCAACTAGACGGAGTACGGCTCGACGGCACGGGCGCTCTCCCCGACGTGAATCTGACTTTTCAAGGGCACTGATAGCATTTCAGTCAAGACGAGAGCGGGCGCTGAAGAGCGCCCGCTCTCGTCACATGCGGCTGGATTCAACAGATATTCGCTGTCTTGAAGTTTCTATCGTCTTCGTCGACTATTTTTCGGTGTTGGCAAACTGAATACACTGCCCCTCGTTTCTGAAATTGAAGTTCACCCAACCATTGTGCTCACACAGTGCCTTGATAGCAGGAGTAAGCAGAAAAGGATGTTGAGAGCCTTTGTGTGTGCCGATGCCAACGATCTGTCCGGCGTTGTTGATACCGAACGCCTCCAGCAGAGCCCAGCCTGAGCCGCGCGGGATTGTTTTGTCGAGCTTTTCCATATGGCCGCCAGTGAAAAGAAAGGCGTGTTCAATCTCGTTGCTGTCCGTGGCAATGCCGACTACCTGGCCCCAATCATTGATGGCCAGTCCTGAACTTTGGCTGCCGCCAAGCGTTCCCAGGTCATCGGTTGCAGGATTGATGGGGCGGTTGGGCGCTGTCCGGAATGCGTGATCGGCCAGGTCGCCCGCGATCAACGCGAAGCCAGTGACCTGGCCCGAATTATTGATCGCAGAGCCAAAACTTTCTGTGCCGCCAAGCGTTCCCAGGTCATCGGTCGCAGCGTTGATGGGAAGGTTGGGAGCTGTGCGAAACGCGCGATGAATCAAGTCGCCAGCCGTTAAAGCGTAACCGGTAACCTGGCCAAGGTTGTTGATCCCTGCGGCGATGCTATCCGTGCCGCCGAGTGTACCCAGGTCATCAGTGAGCGGGTTGATACGAAGATTTGGACCAGTGCGGAATGCGTGAAGGTCAAGGTCGCCAGCTGTCATGCCATAGCCCACCACCTGTCCCCACTCGTTGATGCTCCAGGCCTGACTCTCCGTCCCGCCAAGCGTTCCCAGGTCATCAGTGGCTGGGTTGATAGATCGGTTCGGAGCAGTGCGAAAGGCGTGCAGGGGGGCGCTGTCAGTAACAGCAGACGACCCGGCCACTTGGCCGAGGAGGTTGATGCTCATACCGTAGCTTTGCACTCCTCCAAATGTTCCCAGACTGTCGGTTGCAGGATTTATGGGACGGCCTGGAGCCGTGCGGAAAGCAAGGTAACCATTGTCTCCGCTCGTCAAACTCGCGCCTGCCACTTGACCTCGAAGATTGACAGCGTAGGCAAAACCTATGCTCCCCCCTAACGTACCGAGGTCAGTTACGAAATAACGCGTTTGGGCAGAAAGAACTGAGGCAAAACTTACGATCAGCGAAGCAGCCAGTAGTCGGGCTCGGTGCAATATTGGGGTCACAGCTTCTATCCTCTCCTTTGACGTCAGTGAAGAAGTCCCGAACCAATCAATCTGAATGCAACGATTCTAACCTCATCCGGAAAAAATCGTCGTAACCGAATCCTGGGGTGGACGCAAGGAGGGCACCTGTGATTTCAATGCTCTCGACAGCTGGGGCTTTCATAGGCATGTCTTCCAGGAGTCTCACGTCGCCTCTATCTGCGGCTCGGCGTCTCTGCCAGCCAGGGAATGAATTCATTAAGGACGCGGGTCCGACCCTCAGCCATTACTCTCCCCAAAGTACCGATTGGGCCTTCTCGCGATCGATACCGTTCCTACATTTCCGTCCGTTTGGGCCAAACTTCATGGATGTGCAGCTAAGGCGTGTCCTGGCCCGATTGCGCGATCATCAACGTATAGCCATCGGGATCTTCCAGGCGGAATTCTCCATCAGGCAGGTACGGCGGATAAGTAATTTCGCTGGCCGAAAACCCCTTTGCCAGCAATTCATCGCGCAGCCCTTTCAAGTCCCGTGCATACAGGTAAAATAGAGCCGTCTTCACCTTGCTGGCCACTATTCCGGAGACCTCGCCGGATATCAGCATGAGGTTAGCGCCGGTTTTCCAACTCGGCGCCTTCGGTTGATACAACCAGGCCCAGTTGTAAGGCGGGTGCTCTCGCGGCACAGCATTCCCAATCTCAAATCCAAGATGGCGATAGAACTTTGCCGAGTTCATCACATCCGCGACGCGAATCATCGCCACGACGCTGCTCACCGGCGCGAAACCAGCTAATGTACTCTCTTCCATTGCTCCTCCACCATTGGCCGCCGATTATACCGAACCGGCGTCCCAGCCTTGAGCAAATCCGCTAACGCTCAGCTTCGCTGCAACTGCTCGATCGCGGCTCATTGCGAATGGTAGATTCGGAAGTTTTCAGGGATTTCGCGCGACACCACAACTTCGTAATTCCCGGAGCGCACTTCATCATCAAAGGGAAGGTCCTTCGCGAGGCAGTGCAGGAGGGAAGCGGGCTCGACTTTCCAGGAGATCGTATAGGTGTGCCGATCGCCCTGCCGCACCTTCATCAGCGCGAGCTCAAACTTCGCCACGCTCGCGACGAGATCGTCATCGCTATTCGCCAGCCATTCAAGAAAAGCAGGGGCCTGCGTCTCACGAAAAGGAGAGATGTTCTGGCTTGCGATGAAACCTTCGATGAGC
>Ga0157378_10003633_pt1 | contig 13652 bp, 11 predicted proteins | sample M65metaG_FD_115309 | JGI IMG/M metagenome (GOLD analysis project Ga0157378, IMG submission 115309) | Miscanthus rhizosphere microbial communities from Kellogg Biological Station, Michigan, USA - M6-5 metaG | ecosystem: Host-associated > Plants > Roots > Rhizosphere > Soil | place: USA: Michigan...
GAGAAGGCTGGAGAAAGTAAACGGCGCAGAGCTGGTTGACTCTGCGCCGTTGCGGGTCGAGCAGGGGAGAAAGGATCGGACCTCAATGAAGCGATGGAATCACGCCGGGCGCGAAAAGATCCGAAAGATCATTCACGTTCGCCGCATCGCCGAGGAATAGGGAGTTGCCGCCGGACGCCCGGACATGAAAAATCTCCTGCATCGTGCGCAGATCCGAGGAGTGAGTCATATCCACCGGGCTGGCATACGGCAGACCCGCCTCGTTGGGATGCGCGAGATCGGAGATGACGATCTCCGGGACGGTGTGGTTGAAGTCGTCCGCGTTGTCGCCTGACTCGCCATCGGCTTCAGTTTCGTCCCACCACAGAATGATGACGCCGCCATCCTTGTATGCCTTCGAAGCCATGATCATGGGAACCAGGCGTGCAAGGGCGTTGTCGCCAACCTTGAGCTGTGCTGCATCGCCAGTGAGACCGGCAAATCCAGCTGAAAGGCCGCTGTGCTGGTCGTTGTATTGGTTCGGAGTAATCCAGACATAGTCGGCGATATCGTTGTTGTCGAGGTCGAACTGCAGTTGCTGAAGAGGAGCATAGTTGAGGCGCAACGGGTTCGAAGTGGTGGTATTGTTGCCGCCGTTCGTGTCGGCGAAAAACACCATCGGGTTGTGCTTCGCGGCGTAGTTGTACTGCAGGGAATCGTTGTAGGCGTTCAGCAGGCTGTTCGCGTCGAAGACTCCGCTGAGGCTGGTGAGAGGAACCGTCCACTGGCTTTGCGGCAAGGGGACGTTGGTCAACTTTCCATTTACGCTGGCAAGGTCGATATCTTCTTGGTAGGTTTTCCAGGTGCGACCTTGCTGTTGCAGCAGACCCGTGAGGTGCTGGGTCGTGTTTTGCGCGTTCGGCGTCGCGTCCTTGTATGGATCGTCGTCGTTGGCGATTCCGAAATTAGTGCCGGCCTCGGCCCAGATGTAGTTGGGCTCAGAAGGATGAATGTGCGCGTTGTTGCCGCTCTGAGTTGCGAGCACATTGTGATACGACATGGCATACGCGGTGTGCTGGCTGATATTGACGGGCTTGCCGTTGATCCACGCCACCGCGGTTCCGCTCACGAGGCTGTTGATGAATGGATTGTTCGGATTCTGATAGATCTGCTGAATCTTGCCGGGAACCTGCGCCGGCTGAGTCCAGTTGTGGTTTTCCATCGCGATGACGAAGACGTGCTTGATCTCGCGGCTGTCGCGGTCACTTTGATCGTCGTTCTGAGCGACGGCACTGGCCGATGCAAGCGCAGCAACGATTGCGAGCCCTGCGAGAGGGCGAAGTCGAGCGATATTCAGCATTTTTGTTCCTCGAGGATTGGGGAAATTACGAAGCGCGGACCGGTTCTCGTCGCGGGACTTCTCGCAGCAATTGCCAGCCATCAACTCTCCGCTTCGAGATTCGTAACAGTCGATTGTTGCGATTAGATGATGGCGATGTTAAAGAGCAGCGCCGATATCAGATTGTGGTTGACTCACCGCGAGGCCATCGTCAGCTATAGCCAGCAACATTGTGAGAAGCAAAGGAGTTGGCTGCTCGCGCGATTGCGCGAAACAGATTCCTTGACAGCTTTTCTTGAGCGTGTCTATACTCCCGCCGTGTTTGAGTAAATCGCATTACTGGAGTCAGTGATCCGATTCCACTCTTCCCTAAGCACGATTCCCCGACACGCAAGAACGCGGGGGTTTCAAGGTTGACACGCTGAACCGAGGAGAACCGCCCCATGCTCCGTCTGTTCGAAGTGATCAGGAAATCTTTGCGTCAAAATCAAGTTGCGATTCGACTGTTCGCGATCTTTGCATTCGCGATCTTCTGCGTGGCCCCCATCAGAGCTCAGGTCATCGCGACCTACGACTTCGAAGACGGAACTGCGCAGGGCTGGACATCGTTCAACGGCGCAACGACTCCGGCATCTTCGACAGCCGCGGCATACTCCGGTTCGCACAGCCTGCTCACCACAACCGGCTCCACCGGCCAGGGCGGACCTTCCATCAATATGGGCACCGTGCTGCAGGCCGGTGCCAAATACTCAATCACCGGATACGTTCGCCTCACCAGTGGCGAGAGCGCGACCAATGCGAACTTCACCATTCGGCGAAGCGACGCCACCTGCTCCGGCGGAACATGCTACGACACGATTGGCGCTTATCAGACGGCCGTCAGCGATTCAGGCTGGGTAGCCATTGGCGGCTCGTACACAGCGACGACAACCGAAACCGGTCTCACTCTGTATGCGCAACTTGTCGGCGCATCCACGGCCCAGTCCTTCTATCTCGATGACGTGGTGATTACGCAAACGGCTCCGCCGCCAGGCGGAACGACGGTCGCTCACTACACCTGGTCCGACGGCGGCACCGATGGATGGTTCCCGTTTGGTTCGGCAACCCTGCAGAATGCAATGCCTGCGGTTCAGGATCCTGCCGGCAACGCCAACGCACTGCTCACGACCAACAGGACGGCAGGTTACATGGGGCCAGCCCTGAATCTGCTCAATCTGAATCTTTCCGCCGGCGCCACATACCAAGTCACCGCTTATGTGCTTCTCGCCGCGGCAGACAGCGCCAACCCCACGGTGACGCTCTCGACAAAGACAGCAGACTGCGCAACCGACGGAGCGTATGCGAATCTCGCCACCTCGGGGCCGCTGTCTTCGTCGACATGGACTAAAGTGCAGGGCACCTTCAGCTTCAGCAACCTGCCGGGCCCGCCGACTTCGCTCACGCTCTATGCGCAGTCCAGCAGCGCCACCGACTCGTTCTACATCAGCGACGTAACCATCAGCGAGGTTGCTCCACCGCCGCCCGATCCAAGCCAGCAGGACAACAGCGGAATCAGCAGCACCTTTGAAGACGGCGGTCTTGACGGATGGAGTTCGCGCTCCGGTCAGTCGACGGTCGCCAACGTGAGCGGCATCGCGCACACTGGATCGAACAGCCTGCTCACGACAGGACGCATCGCAAACTGGGATGGTCCGCAGATCAGCATCAGCAACAAGATGTATCCGGGCTCGGTGTACAACGTCAGCGGCTGGGTAATGATGCAGCCTGCGGACGGAACCAACCACGTGATCAACGTCAGTCTGCAGACCACGCTGAATGGCAACACCAGCTATCCCGGCGTCAGTGGATATCCCGGCATCACCGTGGCTGCGGATGGCGCGTGGCACCAGATCAATGTGATGGGCTACAACATGTCGAGCCCATACGATCAGGGCGCCGCGTTTCTCTACTTCCAGACGGTCCCTTCGTCGGGGAACGACCTGGTCTCGTTCTACATCGATGACTTCCAGGTCTCCTACGTGAATCCGCCGCAGATCCAGAAAGACATTCCATCGATCTATCAGACGCTTTCGCAGTTCTTCCCCATTGGTGCCGCTGTAGATATGACCGATATTTCGGGCCCGCACGCACAGCTGCTCACCATGCACTACAACAGCATCACCTCCGGCAACGACATGAAGTGGAGTTCGGTGGAGAGCACAAAGGGCACCTTTAACTACGGCAATGCTGATGCGCAGGTCGGCCTGGCTCAGTGCGCCGGGATGCGCGTGCGCGGCCACAACCTCGTCTGGGCGAACGGATCGCAGGTGCCGGCGTATGCGGCCGGGGATGGCACGAATTCATCCGCAAACCAGGCGCTTGTTACCGACAACATCCGCGAACACATCCAGAATGAGGTGCAGCATTTCGGCACCAAGGTCTATGCGTGGGACGTGGTCAATGAGCCGCTCGATCCCAGCCAGCCGGATTGCCTGGTGCATGGCCCGTTCTACAAGGTGCTGGGCGCCGGCTATCTTGACGTAGCGCTGCACGCAGCCCGTGACTTCGCTCCGGCGGGTACGAAGCTCTTCATCAATGACTACAGCACCACCGATGCGAATCGCCTTGCCTGTCTTGTGAAGGTCGTCGGCGATCTCAAATCGCGTGGCGTGCCCATCGACGGTGTCGGGCACGAAATGCACAACGCCATCAACTATCCTTCCGTTCCGGCGATGGTCAACGCGATCGATACGGTCGCCAACAATTTCCCCGACATTGACCAGCAGGTCACGGAGCTCGACGTGAGCGTCTACAACGCTGGAGACACAAAATCGAATTACGGGAACAATGTGCCGCCCGCAATCCTCGCGGAGCAGGGTTGGTTGTATAAGGCCTACTTCGACGCCTTCAAGGAACTGAAGGCCAAACTAAGTTCGGTAACCATGTGGGGCATGGCAGACGACGATACATGGCTCGACAGCTTCCCTGTGACCCGCAAGGATCGTCCTCTGCCTTTCGACACAGGGCTGCAGGCAAAGCCGGCGTACTGGGGCATTGTGGATCCAACGAAGCTGCCGGGCTACGGTCTGAAATTTGCGGCGAGTCAGAAAGCATCTACGGCAAACACCCGCACACTGACCATCACGGCCACGAACGGCAACGTCGGGCCCGCGTACGCAACAACGCTGAACAGCTTCACCCTGACGCAGACATCCGGTCCCACGTGCACGCCGAAGATTTCGTTAGCCGCCACTCCGGTTGTGCTGGGCGACCTCGCTCCGAATGCATCGGCAAGTACTTCGTTCACGGTGAGCATCGTCGGATGCAATCCAAATGCGCAGTTCACCCTGAGCGTTCCCTGGAGTTCAGCGGTCTACGATACGGGAACGTTTGTGACCAATCTGGATTTCAGCCGAAGCCAGTGACCCACATCCGCGACGGCGGACGATCGAGAATCTTCCGCCGTCAAATTGCCCCGTGCAGAGCAACCAGCCGCTCCGAGACCGCCTCAACGATCTGCTCGTGAACTTCATCGATGCTGAGATTGCCCTGGATCGTGACCACGCGGTCTGGTTCTCGTCTGGCGATCTCCCGGTACTTTTCCCAGACGCGTTTAAAAAACTCGCCCTGCTCCTGCTCGAAGCGGTTCTCATCCTGCCCCGTTTTCGCCGCGTGCTTTTCGTTCCGGCGCCGCGCGCGGGCAAGGCTTGCGTCGAGCGATGGCAGCAGTAGCAGTGTCAGGTCGGGCTGAATATTTCCGCAGACGAGGCGATGAAGCTCCAGCACGCGCTCTGATCCGAGTTCGCGGCCTCCGCCCTGGTACGCCTCCGTCGAATCAGTGAACCGATCGCACAACACAACGCGTCCGGCAGCCAGGGCGGGCTCAATCACTTCCGCGATGGCCTGGGCGCGGTCGGCGAACATGAGCGCCATTTCGGTCATCGGCGCAAGTGGAGTCGAGCCCGAATCCAGCAACAGAGCGCGAATGCGGTCTCCAGTGGAGGTCCCGCCCGGTTGCCGCGTGATCACAGTTTCAATGCGCCGCTTCTCCATCCACGCGGCGAGACGCTTGATCTGCGTAGTTTTGCCGGAGCCGTCAAGGCCCTCGAGCGTGATGAACAATCCCCGAGGCATGGGGTGAGTCTAGGCGGAGACCCCGAAGAACCGCAAGGACTTGCGGCAGAACGATCGTCTCCTGTGCGTAGTAACCGTGACCACAGTGCTTCCGCTGTGTTACAACAACTCGATTTGAAAAATTCGGGAACATGAACGGCTCCCCTGGAAATCCGTTTCACTCCCGTCGCATCGCCGCGCAATCTGTTGGATCGAAAAAACCACAGCGCTAGCAACATAGCGCTAATCGGAGTATCTGGATGTTCAAGCTCTCTGCACTCAAGCCGCTCGCAGCCGCGCTCGCCTTCGCAGTTGCATACTGTGGGTCCGCCCGCGTTCACGCACAGAACCTCACCCTCGAAGGCCAGACCGGCGGATTCATCACACCCACTGCCTACGTTGTCCTCAGCGAGAAAGGCCACGCGTGGTCGCATCCCGCCGTCGGTTATCACTTCGTGAATGCGTCGAAGGTCATTGGCTACGTCCATACATTTTCCATCGAAGAGGGAATTGCGAACCGTTTCGAGTTTGGCTACACGCGAAGTGTCCACACCAAGGGAAACGATCCCAGCTTCAGCCGTCTCTGGGACTACTCCGGCATGAATGTTTTCAACGCCAAAGTCGTTGGCATCAAGGATGGCCAGTTCGGTCCGTGGACTCCGGGCATTGGCGCAGGTTTTGTGGTGCGCACTAACGACAAGTTTGTCAGCGGAGCTCTCAACCAACTCGAGACCGGCACGCTGAAGTCCTACACGAATGGCGATGTTTATGTTGCGGTCACGAAGACGTGGCTTCATCCGCCTGTCCCATTTTTGATCAACGTTGGTTGGAAGGCGACGAACGCCTCGATCTACGGGTTGGGTGGACAATCCACGAGATTGAGCGGCCGTTTGTTCGGCGGCCTCGGTATTCCCCTGCCGCTAGGGCACAATCTGGCAGCCGTACCTGCCGTCGGATTCACACAGGAACCGCCGCAGGTTGTGAATCTGAAACCGATTCTCTTTCCTCCGGGCAGCGGCGCGCACATCCCCACCACGATGGACTATGCGGTTCGCGTGACGCAGAAGGAGAATCCGCACTTCGCCTTTGATATTGGAGTGGGTCATGTTGCAGGTGTAATCGGAACCACCGCGGTTCCCACTGGAGTTCCGAATCCGCCCTTCGTGCTGGTTCCCATCGATCTCAAAGCGAATACGGTCGTTGGGACCGGGCTGAGCATTCGTTATTGAGCTTCAGCAGTCGCGCAGCTCTGGAGGGGGGCATGCCATAACTCGCGTGCCCTCTACAGATTAGTCCCGGAGCCATAACTAAAGTGACCAAACCCGGTGCAACTTTCCCTTCTGCCCAGGGTCTACCCCTGCATAGTCTGAATATTGCAGCGCCGTCATCAGCTGCATTTCGAGCTGGCGGCACAAAAAGACTAGATATTGAAGGAGGGTTTCCATGCAATTACTTCGAAAGTCACGGTGGATGCTCCTGGCATTCCTGCTTTCTCTCGTTCCCGCATCCTCTTTTGCGGGCGTTCTGATCAGCGTGAATATCGCGCCTCCGGTGCTGCCGGTCTACGAGCAGCCGCCTTGCCCTGAGCCAGGCTGGATGTGGACGCCCGGGTACTGGGCTTATGGTCCTGACGGCTATTACTGGGTGCCCGGCTCGTGGGTGCCGGCGCCTTATGAGGGCGCGCTCTGGACTCCGCCCTACTGGGGCTGGTCCGGCGGCCTGTATATCTTCCATCCGGGCTATTGGGGCCACCATGTCGGCTACTACGGCGGCATCAACTATGGATTCGGTTATATGGGCGTGGGCTTCGCCGGTGGATACTGGCATGGCCACGACTTCCTTTACAACACAGCCGTGGTTCGCGTGAACAACGTGCATATCCGCAACGTGTATGTCGATCGCAGGATCGTGGAGCGGGATACGATCGTGAATGAGCGCCGCGTTTCATTCAACGGCGGACGTGATGGCATTCGCCACGATCCCCGTCCGGAAGAGCGCGAAGCGATGCACGACCGGCACATGAGCGAGACCTCCATGCAGATGCATCACATGGAAGCCGCGCGGAACGATCGCAATTTCTACGCGCGCAATAATGGCGGACATCCGCAGACAGTTGCTGCTGAGCGTCCGATGGGTTTCCATGGGAACGATGGCAACAACCGGCCGCAGACGTTCAACAACAATCGCGGACCGCAAAGCAGGCCTGAGTTCCAGAAGCGCCAGGAGCCGGCTCGCAACATGCAGCTCGAGCAACGCAACAACAGCCAGCGCAACAACGATCGTGGTGCCTTCAATAACCAGGGCCGTCCCCAGCCGCAGCAGCGAGGCTTCGAACAGCAGCCCCGTCAGCAACAGCGCGGTTTTGAACAACAGCCTCGCCAGCAGCTACAGCGTGGCTTCGAACAGCAGCCGCGCGGCAACTACCAACAGCCGCATGGAAATGCGCAGCCGCGCAATGAAAGCCGTCCTGCACCGCAGGAGCGCGGTGGTGGCGGTGGTGGGCGTCCGCAGCACGAAGACCACGGGCACAAGTAGCCCTTCACTGCAGCAATGAGCTAAGGCCCACGGTTCAATCGTGGGCCTTTCCTCTTTCTAATCGCGTGTAAAGGAAACGAGTGAGGTTATTCGCTTGCTGGACGAATTCCGGCCAGTTCCAGTTCCAGGCCGCCGAAATCGGGATGAAGATTCTCGCGAATCCGGTACGCGACATCGATCCGAGAGCCTTGCATGAGTCCCAGTTCGGCTGATCTCGCGGCCATATCCCAGCCCACTGCACGGGTCGCCCCGGCGCCCTCATGCGCGAGCTCAAGCCGCAGGTGCCGTTCTTTCATAATGCGCGGTGCCGAAAGCAGTCGCGTATTTCGCGCCATGAAGATAGGTTCGGGATTCCCATGTCCCAGCGGTTCAAGCTTTCGCAACCATCCAGCGAGCACCACCGTCACCTCGTCAAGAGGAAGCTCCGCGTGGATGTGCAGGTCTCGCTCCGGTTCGCGCTGAGCAAGGCGTTCAGCCGCGCAATCGGCCAGCCGGCGCTTAAGTTCCGGCAGACACTCTGCAGGAAGCGCAAAGCCCACTGCGAACGCGTGTCCACCGAATCGTGTGAACAGATCGGCGCAGGTCTCAATTGCCGACAGAAGATGAAACTGATCGACCGAACGGCCCGATCCATGGGCCACGCCGTCTTCCACGCTGATAACCAGGGCCGGCTTCGCCGTGCGCTCCACCACGCGCGACGCGAGTATCCCGATCACTCCGCGGTGCCAGCCGTCTCCTTCCACCACAACCAGGCGCGCCGCTGCAAATTCAGGATCGGTCGCAAGCCTCTCTTCGATCGCCGCCAGCGCTCGAGCTTCTGTCTCCCGGCGGTCGCGATTGAGACGGTCAAGCTTGTTGGCGAGCTCTGTGGCCCTGGCCGAGTCGCGCGTGCAGAAGAGCTCGATGATGTCTGAGGCTACGTCCATTCGTCCCGCTGCGTTGATACGTGGCGCGAGTCGGAATGCCACATCAAATCCAGTGAGCGGTTTCGATGCCGGGTCGAGTTGCGCGACGGCGAACAGAGCCCGCAACCCTGCACCAACCGGGCGGCGCAGTTCGCGAAGTCCGAGCGCAGCAATCACACGGTTCTCGCCTTTCAGCGGGACAGCATCTGCAATGGTCGCGATCGCAGCGATCTTGAGAAAGCTTGGCAGAAGCTTATCGCGCGTGCGCGCAGCATCATGGCGCTCCAGCAGCGCCTGCGCCAGCTTCAGCGCAATGGCAGCGCCGCAGAGTGACTTCTCCGGATAACAGCATCCATTCTGATTCGGATTGAGGATCGCGAGCGCGGTCGGCAGAGCATCATCGGCCCGCGAGAGGTGATGGTCCGTGATGATCAAATCAAGGCCAAGCTTCACAGCAGCCTCAGCCTCGACAAACGCGCGCATGCCCGTGTCAACCGTGACAACCAGGCGAACTCCGTCTGCGTATGCGGATTCAAGCACGGCTGACTGCAGGCCATAGCCCTCGCGAATGCGATGCGGCACATGGAACCGCACGATCCCGCCCAGCATTTCGATCGCAGTTTTCAGCAACACAACGGCGGTCGTTCCATCGACGTCGTAATCGCCATAGAGGAGGATCGGCTCCTTCCGCGCGATCCCGGCCTCAACGCGCTCCACCGCCGACTGCATCCCCAGCATCAGTAGAGGATCGTGGAGGTGAGCGACTTCTGGATTGAGGAACGCAAACGCTTCGGCCGACTCCGTGATTCCGCGCGCGATAAGAAGTTCCGCCAGAACCAGCGGGATGCGAGAGACTGAAGCCAGTTCCGAGGCTTCTGCTGCATGAGGCTCAGCCACGATCCAGCGTTGGCGTGGAGCACTAAGGAAGGCGGGCCCGTTCTGCATTGCGCCGGTGGCGCTCACCGTGCTTACTCGTCCTCTTCGTCGTGTTCGTGATCGTGGTCGTCGATGACGATGTCGTGAAAGCTCTCGATGTCCTCGAGCAGCGACTGAAAGCGTTCATACCACTCAGTTGTGGTCTCGTGCAGAATCACAATGCCCTGGTGAATGAAGCCGAGCTGGATGTACCCGACCATCCCAGCGTACTTGCGCAACCACTGCGCTTCCACCAGTTCGGTGGCTTCCTCATCGGGAAAATTCATCTCGCCCGCTTCTTCAACAAGCCGGTCGAGTTCTTCGCGTTCAAGGCGCATTTCGCTGAATGTGACAAAAGGCGCGCCCACGCGCTTCGCCATTTCCACGAAGTCTTTCCACGAATCGGGATTGTCTCCGCCCTCCCACACAATGGATGGGATGTCTTCCGTCACATATCCCGGAAGACGGACGAGACCGTGGCCCTCGATGAATGCCACCATATCGTCCTTGAGCGACAGTAGATTGTCCGTACCCATAGTCAAGCAATCATTCTCTCAGATGGCACCCTGTAAACAGCGGCGAAATGTGGAAAGTTCGCCGGAGCCGTCTGTAGCGCTGGATCGGCCATTGTGGACCTGTAATCTGGAAGCTGGAGGTACCGTTTGCCAGTTTTCAAACATCACGTCTTCGTCTGCCATAACGTCCGTCCCGAGGGCGCTCCACGACCCTCATGCACCACGGACGGCAAGAGCGAACTGCACACGCAGTTGCAGCAGCTTTCCAAGGCTGCGGGCCTGGGAACTACGGTCCGCATCAACAAATCCGGCTGCCTCGATCAGTGCGAACACGGGCCCACCGTCGTCGTGTATCCCGAAGCGGTCTGGTACGGCCACGTCAAGCCCGAAGACGCCGCGGAGATCGTGCAGGAGCACCTGATCAACGGGCGTCCGGTGGAAAGGCTCCGGCTCGCGGAAGAGTGCATAAACACCAAGACCTGCCCCCATCGGGCTCCGGTAAATGGGTAGCTGTACGCGTTCTTGATCCATGTCCCATAGTGAAAAGCATCCATTGCGGGCCAAACCAATCGAAACTGAGTACTGTAAGCCACACGGAGAACTGTCCCGCAATGTACACCTACGGGGCCGATGCGCTATCTTAGTTACTTAGCCCATGATCTTTTCTCGCGAATACATTGGGTATCTCGCCCGCCGCACGGTCAAGCACCTCATCGACGCCAAAATGATCACCACAAGTGATTTAAAGGCCACAGAGGCGCACGTGACCCAAGGCCTCACCGACGAACTCTCTCTCGAGGACCGCATTAACGAGGAGGTGCGCGTCATTCTTGAGGCGTACTCCGAAGAAATGCGCAAGTCGGGTGCCCAGTATCAGGAAATGTTCAAAAAGGTGAAGACCGAGCTCGCCAAGAAATACAAGGCGGTGCTATGAGGATCAGCCGCGACAAGCTCAATAAGCTGGCTCATACCGTGGCCGATACCCTCGCCGACAGCAGCGAGGTAGGCTTCATGGAGGATCGCAACACCATCCGCCAGGAGGCCCGCAAAGCTCTCGAAGGCCTGCTCCTGGAAGAGGCCCGCATCGACACCGCAGCACGCCAGAAAATCGCATCGCAGCGGAAGATCATTCTCGAAGGCTCGCAGGAGTGGGAGATTCTTTACCGCAAGTACTACAACGAGGAAGTGCGGAAACTGGGCATCTAGAGCCCTTTCCCGCGTGACCTCGCGTTTTGCATACGATTGTTTTTTTGTTAGATTAGGAGAGCGGCCCGAGTGGCCGACCCCTCCAATTGTGGCGCTATCGTCTAGGGGTTAGGACGTGAGATTCTCAATCTTAAAACCCGGGTTCGATTCCCGGTAGCGCTACCAATCAACTTTCTGCCGAAGCCCGCGACTCCCGCGGGTTTTTGTTTTTTGCTTCTCTCGGAAAAAAACGCCAAATTCACCGCATCTCGGAACCAGGTAATACGTCCGTGAAGGCACTCAACTCTTCGGTGTGCGGACAAAAAGCCAGAAGCCTTTGATGGCCGCGCGAAGCAGTAACAGCCGCCTGCTGGACACGATCTCTCCCGGCTCCTGCGAATCCCGCTGCCACTCCAGAGGCTTCCCGCGAAGGCGTCGAAACAGGAACCGCACGAGATTCCCGCGCTGTTGAGGGAACTTAGCCAGGAGCAGCAACCAATAGGCAAATGAATTCCTGGCCTCGCGCTCCACCTCCGTGCGGGTAAGAGGCGGATGATGGACGGCGGCTGATGGAATGTAAACCACCCGATTGCCGCGGGAGAGCAGCCAGACAAACGCGTAGCTCTCTTCGGCAATCTCAAACGGCGCGCCGCGGCCCAGTCGCTCATCGAAAAAATGTTCGCTGGGCAGAGCGCTTCTTCGAAATGCCATGTTGGCCCCCAAACCAAGTCCGCCGAACGCCGCAATCTCCACCCAGAGCGGATGCTGATTGTTGATGGATCTCGGTTGCTGCGCCTCATCGCAATCCCGGGAGTCGGGAGTGATCACGCGTCCAGTAGTCGCTGCTGTCTCCGGATCAGAAAACGGGGCGAGTAAATTGACAAGCCAATCTCGCTCTGGAATTACATCATCATCCAGAAAGGCAACCACGTCGGTAAGACATTCACGAAGTCCGCGGTTACGGGCGCGGCTGAGGCCACGAACCGCCTCAATGGAGTAGCGGGCCCCGTGGTCCTCTGCAACTCTGCGAACAGCCTCGTCCCCCTCGGAGTTATCAACCACCAGTATTTCCGTTGGAGGACTAACAAGGCTGCGGACGGCGGTTAGGCACTTTTGTAGAAGATCTGGTCGATTACGAGTGCAGATAACGACAGTGGAAGTGATCGGTGGCTTGCTGGAATTAGTCGGCTTAGTGGCGTTTCCGGAAACTCGAACCAATGAAGTCAGACCTCAGTTTGCCGCGGATGTGCAGAGCACCACATGAACATCCGAGTGAGCCGAACCTGCCCGGCAGAAGTCTCGCGCCAACTTCCTCCCCGATTGTAGCGGATTAGGGTGATCAATCTACTGGGCTGCAACTTCTTGCCTCCGGCTGTGCCCTGACGGCGCGTTGCGCTCAACCAGGCCCGCCAATATTCGACTTCAAGCTGATTGTCTAGGGGATCTGCCGGCTTCCTGTGATTGGCGATTTCTGCGGAACTGGCTTTGCGACGACCATACCCGACGGCTTGTGCGTAGCCTTGATCAGCTTGCCCTCGCGCGTAAAGGTCATCGACCACTCCATTGCATGCGGGCGAGCGGCCACGTCATCGAAACTGATCACTTCCTGGCCTTTTACATTGAACTGAACATCCAGAGCGGCCGTGAGCGGCGGAACGGGATCTTGCAGCGAAGGCCACGAATCCGTCGAGAGAATCTGCGGCTGTGCACCTGCCAGCGCGGCATAGCACAAAGCATTGCCGAGCCAGTCTTCATTTGCGGACTGACCTTCCTCCATCCGGATGTGATTGAAAGCCGAGATCGTCATCGCATTGATCGGTGCTGGAGAGAAAAGCGAATAGCTTCGCTTCAGAATCGGAACGATCCGCACTTTGCCCATCCCGTTTCGAGGAATGGAAGCCGAGAATACGCTGACGTCGCCGCTGCCGTTGTCCCGGCTGAACTGCAGGAAGACATGCTCCGTGAAACTCGGGCAGGCAATCTCACGATAGTTCCATCCCCGGTCGCTATACTCAAGCCCCGCCGATCGAGCGAGCTCTATAATCGAAGATTCCGCATTCGCAACCAGAAGCTGGTCGCGCGGCAGCAATTGATCCGCATTCTTAAAATCGACTCGGTATACCGGATCTCGACGAACTCGGTTGGTCGCGAAAGGCGCGGCATCGACAGGAGCAGGCACCACCCGCA
>Ga0157378_10003636_pt1 | contig 13648 bp, 19 predicted proteins | sample M65metaG_FD_115309 | JGI IMG/M metagenome (GOLD analysis project Ga0157378, IMG submission 115309) | Miscanthus rhizosphere microbial communities from Kellogg Biological Station, Michigan, USA - M6-5 metaG | ecosystem: Host-associated > Plants > Roots > Rhizosphere > Soil | place: USA: Michigan...
CAGGATCACCACATCGGCGTCGAGCGTCCCGTAGCGTTGCAGGTAGGCCAGTTCGTTCGGCGGCCCCCAGCTTGTGGCCGAAGCATTGCCGACCACCACGGGACGCCCTAATTTCTGCTGCAGGCTGCGCTTCAGAATTTCCGTATTAATCTCGCTCTGATCAATTCGTACGCCGCCATACACAATGCTGTCTCCGACGACGAGTACACGCAATTCTTCAGTACTCGATTTGTGCGGCGGAAAATCGTCGGCTCGCATGCCGTAGCGATTCACGCTCACTCGATTATGGAAGCGGTAATACGTCTTGGAAGGCTGCAGCATATATTCCATGGTTGCATCCGCTTGATAGAGCGGCGGATCGCCTAATCCAAGCACGAATCGACACGCGATTTCTGAAAAAACCAGGAGAATCGCGGCCGCCACGAACAGTAATGTTGCGGCGGACCGTGCGTTTGGGTGTTTGGCGGGTGTCGGCACATCTGATCCTGCGGCAGAAGAGGGCATCCCTGTGACAGGATCAATCGCTGGATTTTTCATGGCTTCTCATCGGCCAAGCAATCATCGAAGCAGGTGAAGCAGCATTCTCGCACTGCTTCATCGTGATTGGAAAGGCGCTTCGACCAGGGCATGCTGAACACCTACGGGAAAAAATGACTTACGCTGTCATTCTGACCGAAGCGAAGAATCTCTCTTTGTTTGTTCTCTTATACTTAAATCGAAGAGAGATTCTTCGCTTCGCTCAGAATGACAGCGTTTTGAGTTTTCCGCCGGCTGAAGCCTGCCCTACTAAAAACCACATGTTGTTTCGTGCCGGGGAAAATAACTGAAGTGTTCTTGCAATTCCCGGTTTTCTTCCTTATCCTGATGATGATGAATCTGCACCCAACGACGCCAAGCTGTTGTTTGCCCTGCGAAGTTTGTGCGTGTGTGTCTATGGGTGCGGGGGGCTGAGGATCTAGCTTCCAAAATTATAACCCGGCACTTTTGAGACCCACCGCCAGAAAAACATTTGGCCGGTGGGTTTTTTATTTTCGGAATGCGCATTCAAGGAGAATCTTGTGTTGAGAAGCTACAGTCTGAGACGAATGGCCGTGCGTTTGTTAGTAATTTTCGGATTTGCAGTGCTCTCCGCGATCGCCTGCCCGGCGCAGGACGAAGCAGTTCTCGCGGCGGGCGGGTCAATTGAACCGCGCCCCGCCGGCAAAGCGCTGCTGCCCGGCGCTGGAGACGAGCCGGGTGCTTCGTCGTCCGTACCTCTTTCGACCCTGCTGCTTGAACTGCAGCAGTTGAAGGAAACGGTGGAAGGGCAATCCGAGCGGATCGCGAAGCAAACTGAGGAACTGGAATCTGAGCGCGCGAATCTCAGGAATCAGCTCGACCGTATCGCCAAACTTGAGATTGCATTACAACCGACACTCGGATCGGGCGCCCGTTTGCCTGCTGAAGAATCGACAATTGCCTTGAGCAGTACGCCAGCTTCCCCGAACGTTGCCGGGTCCGCAAGCGTTGCCGCCGCCCCGGCCGTTCCAGCGCAGGATCGTGCATCTCAGGGCAGCGTTGATCGCAGACTCGGGGAACTGGAACAAAGGCTGAAAAAGATAGGCCCGTTGTCGTTCAGCGGGGACTTCCGTCTACGGGAGGACGCTTTTTTTGGCGGTCCCAGCGATCGCTCATTGCAACAGAACCTGCAAAATTACAGGCTGCGGTTCAACGTGGATATCCAGCTGAGTGACGATTTCTCCGGCGGATTCACTTTGGCTTCGGGCAATATCAACGATCCGACGTCCACCAATCAGACACTCACCGGATTTTATGCGCGTAAACCAATCTCCCTGGATCGCGCGTTCATTCAGTATCGTCCGAAATATTTTAAGCCGCTTAGGCTGGTGGCCGGCAAGTTTACCTATCCCTGGTACAACACGGAATTGACCTGGGACAAGGACTTGAATCCCGAAGGATTCGGCCAAACCCTGAATTTTGAGCTGACGTCCACGCCCGTTTTGAAACGAATCGCCTTCATCGGTTTCGAGCTGCCGTTCTCTCAAATTGCCGGGACTTCGTTAAAAAATAAAAGCCTCATGCAGACGGCTGTGTTCGGCGGCCAGTTCCAGGCGGCGTGGCGACTCGCCGGTTGGTTGAATCTAACCACATACACCGGCTTCTACAATTTTCACAATGCCGATCCCATGGCGCTGGCTTTGGCCAAGGCCGGCGCTAAGAATCCGGCGACACCGCTGATTGGCCTACTGCCGCTTGCGGGAGGAGGAGGAGCGGTGCAGAATTCCGAGACCATTACGACCGCAACGTCGATCGTTACTGTCAATGGTGTGAACGAGCCGACCGGTGTTACCTCGATCGCCGACGCGCAATTTGCTTCCAAGTTTGGTTTGTTCGATTCCATCGCGCGCTTCGACGTCAAAACTCATTCCGAGCGCTGGCCCGTCGCGATTATCGGCGACTACGTACAGAACACCAAGGCTTGCGCCAATGTCAGCAATATTCTGCCGCCGCCGCCAACCACCAATACCACCGTGTTTTCGCAGTCCGTGAACTTTCCCTGCGATCCTCGCCAGCGACGCGGCTACTGGGGAGAGATAGAAGTGGGGCGGATCCTTCAGAAGCATGATTTGCAGCTGGGTTACACGCGTATGTTTATCGAGCGGGAGGCGGTGCCATCAAACCTGAATTACAACCAGATCTACCAGGGCAGCAATGTCACCGAGCATCGCATCAGCGCCTTTTATACCCTGCGAAGCAACGTGGTCCTGGACTTCATCGGGCTCTTTGGAAGGCCGCTCAATTTAGGCAATCAGAACCCGCCGATCAACGTGCTCAAGCGACTGCAATTCGATATCAATTATGTGTTTTAGGTATGTGTTTTAGGCCGGAAAGGTTTTTAATCCTAGCCAGGTTTGAATGAAGTGCGGCAGTAGCGTCGTGTCGCGTTACGTGGCCGCTACAAAATGAGACCCAGCAACTCCTCCTGGGGAATTGCTGGGTGTCCTTAATCATTATTATCTGACGCCAACCCGACGCGCGGGGGAACTCAGGCATTTGATTCTCCGCACGAGCGGCGCGCCAAGCACCCCCATCGGAAACTTATGACATCTCAAACGGGTCAGTTAGGCGACCGAGCTTTTGCCGCGCACGAGGTGCATAACCAGCGAAATCAGCGCCAGAATCAAAAGAACATGAATAAAACCCGAAGTCACGTGGAATGCCGTAAAGCCCAAGAGCCACATCACCAGAAGTACCGCCGCAATAATCGCTAACATGGGTTCCTCCCTTTCAATCACTTCAATTCGTAATCCGCGCCACATGCAGTGACACGTTGATTGTTCTCTGTCGGAGGAAAATGTTCCATCCCGATATGCCCTTAGTTAGAGGAGGACGATTCGGTATCCGGAATTCGAACGGAGGGCGATATTACGGGGTAATAAGCTCGTTCGGCCACAGCAGCAATCCAGATTCGCCGCGTGCTCTAAAGCGATCGACCTTAAGCGCGGACGAGGTCGCGTTGTTGAGTGACGCGTTCAGGGGAAATCAGATCGAGGCTTGGCATTTTCCGGAATCTTTTCTGAATCTTGGTTCAAGGCCGAGACGCTCGTTGGGACATGGAAATGGGAATACAACATCGTGGCGATCGAGATGGAGTAGAAGAATAGAGTTCCATCCATCAGAGTGTGATATGTAATTTCGCTTCCCTTTGTACTGATGCCAACCAAATTCACGCCGAAAACATCGAATGCCCGGGCTACCAGACCGGTTACAGCGCAAAAGCTGCCGAGCCAGTAAGTTGCTACGCCAATCTGTTTCCCCATGTCTTCTCCTGTTGTGCCGCGTGATTTACCCCAAATTGGTGGCCCACCCTTACATAGGACTATCGGCCTGCTTGCGGCGCACCTTCACTGGCAACCGTCCTCACGATAACTGGACCTTGATTCAGATGATGGTTTGGGGAAATAAGACGTACGAAAGAGTCATCAGATCGAGTGCGGGATTACCTTGACTCATTCTAAGCTTTTCCTCATCCTGCGCTGATCGCCTCTAAAATATAGTAATCTGGATGCTGCGGGGCTGTAGCTCAGATGGATAGAGCGGCGGTTTCCTAATTTTATCCTCAATGGATGTATGAATTGAAAACACACAAGTTAAGCTTCCCTGTGCTTGGAGCTAACTCCCAATAATTGCTTCCAGAGCTCAGTCGTTAGGCACCAAATAGTCACCACATGATTAGATTTTTTTTCTGATTCCCCTGTGCTCTCTGTTGACCCCAGGGAAGAGTGTATTGCCCTACATACCGCGTGGGTGTACATGTCTGGGTATAGAGCGACGGGAGGTAGATTATGGGAATTTTTCTCTCCCTTTCCGTGCTAATGCTGATTAGCGTAACGGCCGCTGCTATTCCATGTAGCGCACCTGAAACTTACTCATTTCAAACCGAAGAGCGTCCCGCGGCTACCACAGTAATCGGTATTATTCTGAAGAGCGGCGATAAATTTGTCCTGAGCGACCCAGCTACGAAATCTAAATATTTGCTCGACGATCAGGACAAGGCACGCCGGTTTGAAGGGAAGCACGTAAAGGTCACAGGAACAATCGACGCCGCCAAAAATCTAATTCATGTCGCAACCATTCAGGAGGTCGTCTAGATTACGTCTCAAAGGAGCAATGGAACCATGAATAACAAAGACGAAGGACCAAGCCACGACGAAATAGAGCGAAGAGCATACCAAATTTATTTGGAGCACGGCTTTCAGCCCGGCAACGAGGTAGCAAATTGGCTCGCAGCTGAGAGAGAATTAACAGAAACACGAGAAAAACAAGAAGCGGATAGGGCCAATGCAGCTACTTTACGCAGACACGCCTTGCTTAGAAGCGCCTAGGTAGCAACGCCTGGGGCGCCAATAACGGGCTCGAAAATGAAGGTAAATCCGTAATGCTGGTAGCGTACGATGATCGGGGATTGCGAATCGAAGAGATCCCACCTGAAGAAATAATGACATTTGAGCACCCCGTTGCAGACCACGACGAGGCTCTCCGAATTCTTGCTGAAGCAGTGAAGCAGCGACCAGATGTCCAGTGGCTCATAGTGGGACTGGGGCCTTGGGGCGTTCGCGGGGAACCCTGAAAAACTCCCACGGACGCCACTGTGAACTCACTGACCGAAATATCGGCGCCATTGAGCAATGACAGAGAGCGAAACTGTAAGCTCATCCAGCTGATGTAGACGGATCGCCACGGCTGAACCGTTCAGTCGCTTATGCCGAATGAGCACCAGAGGCTGACGACCTCCAAAGTCCTTTTGTATTCCGACAAACTCCGCGAATGAGCAATGTTGGACGACGCTCCGGGCGTAATTTTCGACATCAAGCTCGGCAAGGAGATCAGGAAAACGAGCGGAATCCGCGGCGTGATGAAAGTTTTGGTTATTCATTGGCTACCCCAATTGGTTGTTTCCGGGTCCGCGGATGCGGCACTCCTCGCAATGTGCGAAAGCTGTGAAGGATAGCGTCCCAGGATGGATCTTTTGCTCCGTAGCGAGCACGCAAATACCAGGTAACCGCCGCGTCAGATGCGTTGTACTGGGATGGGGTCATGGCAAAGCTCCTTCAGCCCTTGTGTTGCGAGCACGGGCTTGTGCAAAGCGCTCAATGCTTTCCGCTAGCTTTGCCCGGACGGTTTCAACGGAGAGATCATCGAGTGGAATTTCGAGTGTGCTGTTATCAGGGCCATCGAATAAACATAGCCAAGGAATGCTTTGTCCATCGCCACGCATAATTCCGCGGAAATGTGCGCCGGCGATCTCCAGGACCGATAGGCAAAACACTTCCCGAATGGAGTCATCGACGATTTGTTCAACCGGAGAATCAAGACCGCTCCCGGACTCATGGACGAAGGATCGTTGCGAGGCAAAGACAAAATTAGTACATTTCTTCAAGCTCATCGTGGATTACCCCACTATTGAGTTAGCTCCGGGTCGGTTATTTGCGTAATCGACTCGGGGCGTCTTACTTGATGCTAGTTACTCTATTGCTGTTCGGAAGACACTTCAACATTACGTCCGTACCGCTCATGAAGCCATTTTGCTAGTACTGGCATCATTGCTGCCTTTATTCGCCGCCCTCAAGATCGAAATCATCCCCGAACGACACCCACACTACGTAGATCACGATCGCGGCGACTTCATACCCAAAGGCTTGGGCCACGCGGCCAAAGTGAAACAAGATGATGCTTAGTGCAGTCACGGGGATCATTGCTACCTGAGACAGGGCTGCACGTGTTCGGCGTGATAAATTCATATAACCGCTTCGTCTGACGTCCCGAGCTTTACCCAAATGGTGTAATCAAGGCAGTACAGACCTCATTCGTACAGGACGCGACCCGATAACCGTAATGAAATAGCATGAGGCTAAAGGCAGTAACGACCATCATTCCGAAACTGGCTGAGGCGGCGCGTTGCTTTCTGGATAGGACATATTTCATTGAATCCTCCTTTGTGGATATGCCAACTCTACCTTTGGCAATGGGCGCCGTAAATAGCCCTTTAGTACCATAGAGTAAACATATGATATTAGATAACGATAAGATAAATTACAATAAACGTAATAATAACGATAAGAAACTGATGACACGCACGGTAGGAAAATGTCTAGCTGCGGATCATTGTGGCAGATTGAATCCCAAACCTACCTTATCAACCCAAAAACGACGATCAGCGGAATTAGATCCATACGAGTTGTAGCGAGACGTAATGTCACTGCCCGAAGTATGACCTAATAGCTTTTTCAAAACATCTTCGGGCATTGCATTGGCTCTTCTGTGGCTTACGAAAAAGCGGCGGAACGCATGAAACCCGATTCCTTTACCTATAGCCTCGTCCAGATGGTCGCGAGCCGTGGTAACGTCCAGACACTTGCCGTTCCCGAACAAGAAGCCATTGCGGCAACCCGCGAATTCAGCGACGAACGCCGATAGCTCGGCCGGTATTTCAACGTCTCGGAGGCCGGCCGCGGTCTTGGTAGACTGCTCCTGGTTGCGCCACAACGTGCGGCGTACGTGGATGAGGGCCGCGGCTGGATCAAATACCGTGCTCGTGCCGTCCTCGATAAGTTTAATGCTGAGAAGCTCGCCGATACGGAGACCGCTACCAGCGGCAAGTGCGAAGAGGCAGCGATACATACGCTTCGACTTTGCGAGGGCGCTTTCGATTTCCTCGCGGGTCACAATGGGCGTATGTTGCTCTGAACGGCTTACGATCGGAAGATCTAAGCGTTCGCCCGTCCACGTCTTCGATGCAGGGAATAAAGGATTACCTTCCTCATCGGCGCAATGGGCAATAATCGCCTTTACGCAAGATACCAATTCATTTTGAGATTTAGCAGATAACCGCGCCTCATCTAACTGGCGAACGAAATCTCGAAGGATGGCAACACCTATGCAGCTGACTTCAAGATGTCCCAGGCGAGGTTCGATCCATTTGTCGATGTAGGATTCGAAAGTCTTGGCGGACGACATCTTAATCGGACGCCGACGCCGAGCCTGTAAGTGATTCAGCCACGCATGGGCGGCTGACTGCATCGTGAGTGAATCAGTGGCGATCATCAGTGAGCTTCCGGCCACTGAATTTTATTCCTCTTGCAAAACTCAGCAAGGAGGTGACGCAAGACATAACCCTTGCTGGCCCCAGGGAAAGCCTTCGCGCGAGCTTCGTCGAACGCGGCGTGTTCTTCTTTTGTAAGAAGCAACGGAACACGAATTTCAGCTAGGCTATTCCCTCGCGGGGGGCGTCCGCTTTTCTTTGTAGATGCGCTCATAATGGTAATTTATACGCTTTCCTGCTCATAGTCAAGGCTCTCCTCAGATACGGCGCTAGTAGTACTACTTCGATTCGGGTGTAAGAGCCTTCGTTCCAGATCGAGGCTCTGGATCATTTTCGCTATGAGTCTCGCGTTTGCTTTTCTTTGAAGGCTTAGATTTGCGGGTACGAGATGCAGCATTTTCTAAAAGGAATTCAACGGCGTCTTTTACATGTTTCGGAGGGGTTAACTCAGGCTTAATGACACGTTTCGGCTGAGGTTTCTGCCATTTCCGATCTCGAAGATCATAGACCATCGGGTCCTCCTGTGAAACGGGGCTGGGGGTACTCGATTCTGTGCGATTTTAGCCGAATCGAAATCGATTAGGAATGGTTGGATTGATTTAGCCTTTCGGACTTAGACCGGAAGCCGCCGTTACGTTTTGGGCGCCTAGGACGCGAAGCGATCTGCATTTGAAGAAAGCTTACCGTCTCGGAGATGTGGCGAGGCAGTAGGCAATATGGCGGGCGATTGATCTTCTTCGGAGCCTTGATAGGCTTCTCTGTGGTTGAGTCCTCAACGAAATCGTAAGACATAGTATTCCTCCTCATCAGAATTCGGTGATATTCTGTTTAAGCGCGTAAGGATCTCTTCTAAAATCGGCGCTACTCGTACTAATTTCCGTATGCAGTTTTTCGCCTGGACAGGCTCCGCGTTCGTCAAACGTCCGAGTTAGTACGATGGCACCCCGGACGCGTGTTGCTACTCACCTAGGATGGCGAACCGTGCGCGATATCCTGCTAGCGATGACTGGCACGCGTCGCACGGTGTACCGGAGAATGTTTCGAGTCCTTCGCCAGTCTCTGAGTCAAAGTCTAGAACAAGGTGCTGGCCTAGCATTGAAATACCCTTAATCGTTGCCTCAGCATCTAGCAATTCAATGCCATGCACGCCGTTACAGGCTACTTGTGTACAGTCGGAGCATAGGTATAAGTCATCCAGTATTACTCTCATTCAGATACCTCCTCAATGGATTTGAAAGCTTGCGATATAGCGCGAGTAGAAAAACCTAGGGCGCGTAATTCTGATTTGAGGCTAGCTAATTCTTCTTGCTCAACTGAGTTGAGATAATCTTTGTCGGAGTCTGATTCGATTCCCCAGAGTCCGCCTGAGGTAATGGTTTGCGTAATTAGGCCATCGTGAGAATCAAACGTATGGGCTGTAATCTCTGCTTCCGCACAGATGCCGATATACTGCCAGTTACCGTTATTGAGGCTTTTCATGCGTTCATAGTCTTGACGGACGTACTTACGGATATCCTCGGGGGATTCGCCTTTGTAATTCTCAATAGGACCGTTAAAATAGCGGTACTCATTGCGGGACATATCCCCGCCGTGGCAATCACACTCCATTGCGTCATCCTGTAGGCCGGTTAGGATAGCTATTGCTTCATCCAGGGCTTCCCATTCCGTAGAATCAGGATTGTCCGCTACCTCAGGCGAGATACGGATAGTGTCCATGTGGCCTATAATCCGTTCCAGCTTGTCTACAACCTGTCTGTGATTGTGTTCTAGGCTAGCGCAGTCTTCTGAGTGTGTCCTATCAACAGCAAACTCTGATTCTGGTTTGTTGGAATATTCGCCTAGATAGCTTGTGTCTGGGCTGTCGTCTGTCATTCGTTTAATCTTGACTGATAGGATGCGTTTGCTAGTGTTTTTCATATGCGCGTCTGTCCGTCCTTCCGTATGAATTGGGAGTGTCATGCACTCCGCGATTGGCACACACGGGTATGCCGCACGCGCAAAACACGGTTACTCTCTGCCTTCTAGGTAGTCCGCTATTTTGTTTTTGCCTGCGAGGGTCTCTTCGGTCTCTGCGTCGAAGACTTGCTGTGAGATTGATTCAATCTCCGACCAACGGATGCGATGGCAACCCGCCGTTAGGATCCATTCAAATTCAGAAGAGTTATCAGGATTCGCTGTAGCTACAGAGGGTTTGAAGGACTCGACTGTAAACTCGCCGATGTGTTCCGTGTGTCCGTTCCGCTGGTAGGTCCGTCCGTCTCGTTTCAGGGCTTGTAGGAAACGCAACAAACGTGCTGCGCCTAGTTTCCCAGAGACAGGTACAGAGACATTCTGAGAAGTTTGAACAATGTAACGCGCAGGCTCTGACGGATTGGACGTTTCTTCATTGACACGGAGTAGCGCGTATTGGCTCACACCGTAGGGCAAACTGACATTTTCTCCGCGTTTCCATGCCGTGAGAGCTTCCGCGTATTTCTCTTCCCGTTCTTTGGCCTGTCGTTCGCGGAGTGCTCTCGTTCGTTCGGCTTGCGTTGCCTCGAAGGACTCCCATTTGGCGTATTTTGTGGCGTCAATTTTCGGAACAACGGGAAGCTTCGGACATTCGAGGCGGAAAACTTTCGCGTACTTTTTGGCTTCGTTACGCGTGTCGATAGCTTGCGCGTGAGATTGTTTCATCGTCCAGGTAGAACGCGCACGGGCAAGAGTCTTAATTGCGGTTTCGATGCGCGTGACGTAATCCGCAAGGTTTGCAATGTGGGTTGCGTTGTCGGGCATGCCGGTGTCCGCGTACTGAAACTTGGGTTGCGTGTATCGGGTGACGTACGGAACCTCGAAAAGATTGGCTTTATCAGGCACGGCATTGCGCGCCGCGCTAATGTGGCCCGCCGTTGTGACGCTGTAGGCTTTTCCAGAACGAACAAGGTATACGGCGCGTTTGCCGATTCTGAAACGCGATGCAATAGGATAGGAATCACGGTAGCTGTAGAGAACGCGTGTACCGTCTGCGTCCGTCTTGAAGTAGAAATTGCGTTGCGGGTTTGTGGCGTGAGTCTGGTAGTAACCCTGTCCGTCCTTTGTGAGAGGATTGGCCCAGACATGTTCGATGCCCGTATCATTTGATCCGAAAACATGTTTCTCGCGTTTCGGGGTTTGCTTCGCGGTTAAATCAGGTCTTACTGGAATGTATTCCCGATGTTCGGGAGAATATTGTCCGTAACTCATCGCGACACCCCGCCGTCTACGGAATGCCATCCGCGCAATGTGTCGAAGCGAAGCGAGGGTTGCGAGGAAACATAGGAAGGCGCGCCAGGTTTTCCGTCCGCGAATTCTCTTAGATCACTTTCGAATGTGGCTTGGCCAACCCAAGCTTGATTCGAATAGTCGAATCCATTCCACAGCCTGCCGTTTTTATAGACATCGTTGCTTAGTCTGGACATCGTTGTTATCCTTTCATTGCATCTATGGCTATGCGCCAGTAAGCCTGTGTATGTGCTTACATGCGCATATAAACATATGCATGCGCAGTGCCATATTGGGATTGACGGAAGTCTTTTGTTTCTAGTCTTGATGAACTTGCGGAAGTGCGGCGTCGGACGAAAAGTGGAAATCAGGTTCCGGGGACGGGAATATTATGTGCACATATATGTGCGGTAAAGGTTAGAAAAGCGTTTTAGTGTGGATATGTGACATACTTCTTATCCGTATAAATTTCATTCCGAACCCGTAATTGTGGCTAATTGCGACACTTTTGAAATATTTCGAGCCGTCGCGGTCTCCCCGGATAACCTATTTAGTTGTATGCTTTAGAGATGTATTTAATCGTGCCGTATTTTCAATGACTTACGGCAAGCAAGCGCAAGCAAACGCGGATAGCTGCGATAGGATTCACATCCAGGTTTAGCCTCTATCCCCGTTTTCGAGGGGTTGCCGGCCGTGTCGAGCCTATCTATCTGTATTATCTTTCTCTTGTCCGTGTCTCTCTGTATCTTATAGAAAAAGGGATGGTTATGGCTGCCCTGGCCCCAGGGCTTTCGCCGACCTCTCCACGGCTCGACCGTCACCTGGTCGCGCTGCGTATTTGGATTAAAAGGTACCGGAAACGTACAAACAAGCGTATCAGCTCAGGTACCAGACTACGCTCGCATCCGTACATCGAAACCGTCATAAGGGGACCCTGGCCGGCTCGCGACTTCAGGGGAATTGGGTCCCATCCCGACTGCCGCGATCGGCGATCGTAGGGACTCCATTGGGGATCATCCACGGGTCAGGCGTTCTATATCGGATTACTATGATTCTACATCTGGGGTGATGCCGCGACTGCGCGAGGTTCGTGGTCCTCAATGGGTCTATGCCCGGTGGTGGCGACGCAACGGCCGGCCCGAGGTGTCACGCTGCTGCGACGCTGCGTGGATCCTCGCCGCCCGGCTGATCGATTGTCGTAGGGGCGTCCGGTACCTGCCTGGGCGCCGGAGGGCAGAGCCTCGGTCCAGCCTGGCGATCGGCGTAAGCAGAAGCTCAAAATCCCCAAAATCAGCTAATCCATAGATTCGCTTTTTGTTCGCTTGTTAGGTATGGGTAATTTCTACACTGTGAAAAATACCCTGAGCCCTGGCCTGAAACCCCGAAATGGCATTTGTATTTTTCACAGTTCACAGTGGGGGGGTGCGTCCTCATTTTCACTAAAAATAGCCCACGCGCACAAAGACAAAGGGCATTTTTTTCAGTACAGTTCTAACCTGCTATTTTAGATATTTATTTTATTCAATAAGTCCTTTATTTTGTGTGGACAGCAGTTCTGGAATGTGGATGTACCCCGGTACTGTGAACTGTGAAAAATACAAAATACCCCAATTTTGCTTCCAAATTTGCCTTCATTTTGACCCCCTCTCGCTGCTTTTAAATATCGCTCGCCGGAATGACCTGTCGCACTGTGATAAATACCCCCTGCCTCTGGGTAGGCCGAACCGATCGACATTTTGTATTTTTCACAGTTCAAATTACACCCCCTTTTTCGTTCCCGATTCCACCACTTTGGGGCGTCGCCTAGTCTCATCTCCTACCCCCACTGCCCCCGTACCGGTCATTGCTCTTGCCGACCTACCCAGGATTCAAAGCGCGGCCGCTGATACTGACCGCTGATTCCGTATGGACGGTCGGAGAGGAGCCCTCAGTCTTCGCTTGACTTTCACCCTAAAAATATGCTATAATGGTAAAGGAGTCGAGGTATGGCAATTAAATTGCTCGGAATTGCTTGACATGCGCTCGGTAGATCCTGTATTATTGATTTAGAAGTGGTAGTCAAAAACTTAACCGAATCACCGGTCTCTAACTTTGAAACGTCCTAGGTGGAAACGCCTGGGGATTTACCAGATGATGAGACCTGATAGCTAAGAAGGTTCCGCACACAGTGGAGCCGTGAAGCGCAGGAGAAGCTTCATGGATTCCATTCACCCAATCGTTCCCGCTTTCGAAGAAGCACGCCGCACCGTTAAAACTGATATTCCTAAGCTTCCGCATAGTGAAGTGCAGGTACGTTTGCTCGCGTTCTCCCTGCGAGAAATTGACCGCGCCAAGTTCCGAATAAATCGAATCCCCGACCTAAGTCCCTCGGAAGCTCGTGATCTCTACTATCGTTTGCTTCGTGCGTTCGTCATCGAACAAGACACGCCAGATTGCGCCGAACCTCGTTTACAGCGGAGGGCGGCGTGAAGACCAAAGAAGAAGTCATCCGTGAGCTCGACGCCCTGTTCAAGCCGCTGCCATCAGAGCCCGCGCCGGCTTCTCCACATCTGCCGCCCCAAGTACCGGAAATATTGGAAGAACCGGAAGACAAGACCACTACGGTCTGTCATCCCATCACTTTTAGTGTGCGCGTCCGCGGCACGGCGCCGATAACCGCCGTGTGGCGACGAAATGGTAGCGACATCAAATTTACCTCTTATACGAAAGACGCCGATGGCGATGGCGTGATCGAATTTGACGTTGACTATTCGCGCACGCCTCTTGATCTGGACGAGAACGGATCCACATTTGAAGTCTTTATCA
>Ga0157378_10003637_pt1 | contig 13647 bp, 13 predicted proteins | sample M65metaG_FD_115309 | JGI IMG/M metagenome (GOLD analysis project Ga0157378, IMG submission 115309) | Miscanthus rhizosphere microbial communities from Kellogg Biological Station, Michigan, USA - M6-5 metaG | ecosystem: Host-associated > Plants > Roots > Rhizosphere > Soil | place: USA: Michigan...
CGCCCTCGATCTCCTCGCGGCCGGCGCCGCCCCACGCACTCCGCAGGACGCCGCCCTCGCCACCTACGCCGGCCGACTCACCCGCGACGACGGCCGCATCGACTGGACGCGTCCCGCCGTCGAAATCGAGCGCCTCGTCCGCGCCATGAATCCCTGGCCCGCCGCCTCCACGGAAATTCCCCTCGCGGCCGGCGGCCACGCGCGCCTGAAAATTTTCGCAGCCGCGCTCGGTCCCGCGGAAAGCGCGACACCAGGCACGGTGCTCGCGGCGGACGCGGCCGGCATTCGCATCGCTGCAGCCGATGGCGCGCTCGCGCTCGGCGAAGTGCAGCGCGAGGGCGGCCGCCGCATGCCCGCCGGCGAATGGCTGCGCGGCCACGCTCCCGCCATCGGCGGCCGGTGCTCGTGACGCGGCGGGGTTTTTCCTTCCCAAGGCGGGGGCGTTCCGGTTTCATCCGCCACCAGCAGAATGAGCGACCCCGCGACCCCGAAATACAAGCGCATCGTCCTTAAAATCAGTGGTGAAGCCCTGCGCGAGCCGGGCAGCCGCGACAATATTTCGCCGCAGATCGTCAGCTCCGTCGCCCGGCAGATCGCCGAGGTGCGCAATCTCGGCGTCGAGGTCGCCGTCGTCGTCGGCGGCGGAAACATCTGGCGCGGACTCGCCGCCAGCCACCGCGGCATGAACCGCACCACCGCCGACTACATGGGCATGCTCGCTACCGTCATCAACGGCATGGCGCTCATGAGCGGCCTCGAGGACATCGGTGTTTCCGTGCGCGTGCAGACCGCCATCGAGATGAACAACGTCGCGGAGCCTTTCATTCTGCGCCGCGCCACGCGGCATCTCGAGCTCGGGCACGTCGTCATTTTCGTCGCCGGCACGGGCAATCCCTTTTTCTCGACGGACACCACCGCCGCCCTCCGCGCCAATGAAATCAGCGCGCAGGTCATCCTTAAGGCCACCAAGGTCGATGGCGTGTATGATTCCGACCCGATGAAAAATCCCGACGCGAAGAAGTTCGCACAGATCAGCTACAGCGAGGCACTCAGCCGCCGCCTGCAGGTGATGGATTCCACGGCATTCAGTCTTTGCATGGACAACCGCATGCCGATTATCGTTTTTGACATGTCCGACACGACGAACATCCGCCGCGCCGTCATGGGCGAGCCGGTGGGCTCCCTCGTCGCGGACCTTACCGAAGCTGCCTGATATGGATTTGGATGAAGTGATGTTGGAGGCCGAGGCCGCCATGGAAAAAGCCGTCGAGTTCATGGCGCATGAATTTTCGTCGATCCGCACGGGCAAGGCCTCGCCCGCCCTCGTGGAAAATATGGACGTCGAAGCCTACGGCACGAGCATGAAGCTCAAGCAGCTCGCGCTCATTACCACGCCCGAGGCGCGCTTGATCGTCATTCAACCCTTCGACGCCTCGACCACGCGCGACATCGAGCGCGCGATCAACGAATCCCGCCTCGGTATTTCGCCCGCCGTCGATGGCAAGCTCATCCGCATTCCCATTCCCGAACTCTCCGAGGAGCGCCGCCGCGATCTCGTGAAAACGATCAAGGGCATCGCCGAGGATACCAAGGTGCGCGTGCGCGCCTGCCGCCGCGAGGCCATCGACGCCGCCAAGAAAATGGAGAAGGAAAGCACCATCACCGAGGACAACCTCCGCGATGCCGAGGCGGATATTCAAAAGATCACCGACAAGCAGATCGCCTCCATCGAGCAACATTTCTCGGGCAAGGAAGCCGAGATCATGAAAGTGTGACGCGCATGAACCGTCTTTTTACCGGCCTGCTCGCGGGTCTTCTTCTCGCCAGCACCTGGACGGCCCCGGCCCGCGTCGTGCGGCCCGCGCCGGATTTCGCCTGGGTCGATTACACCGGCAAGGCGCAAAACCTCAAGAGCCTCGCCGGCCAGGCCACCGTCATCCTCATCGCTCCATCGCCGCGCGACTGGACCTTCCGCTCCCAGGTTGGCCAGTTGCAGAAGGCCTACCAGCGCTTCGCCGCGGCAAAGCTCGTGTGCTTCGCAGCCTTCACCAACGAAGGCGGCACGATCCATTCGAACATCCCCTTCGTCTCGGTGGCGGACGGCCCGCGCGTTGCATTCCTCTACGAAATCACGAAAGGCTTCGCCATCGCCGTCATCGGCCCCGACGGCAATCTCGACTGCCTCTCGACCAAAGTCCTCCCCGCCCAACGCATCCTCGATCTCATGAATGCGAACTTCGCGGTGCAGGACGGCCTGCGCCAGGAGTAGGCGGAGAGGGAATCTGTCCTCCGAATGCTCCGGTATTTTGGCGGCATCCTCCTTGGCTTCCTGATCGCGGCGGGCATCTGGACCGCTCTCGTTCTCGATTCATTGGGAATCCCCGGCTCGCATGGCGACCGCGTCCTTTCGACGTGGTATCGGGTAAAGGTGGACGCTGCTCGCGCCATCAAACGTCCGAAGATCGTTCTGCTCGGCGGCTCCAACGTTCTTTACGGACTCCGTGCAAGTGAGATCGAGCGGCGATTAGGCATTCCTTGCGTGAATTTTGGCACGCATGCGGGGCTGCCCTGCGCTTACCTGTTCGAGCGGGCTCGAATGATCCTGCGTAGGGGCGACATTCTGGTTCTCTCGATGGAATGGGGCTATCTCAGTGCGCCTCTCGACATGGTCACGCCCGTTTTTTCCGGGCGCGTGCTTTCGGGTGACGCGCCGTATTTTTGGCGAATGAATCCGGCCGCGCAGGCGCTCATGGTTTTCAGTGCACCACCGGGCCGCCTGCTTCTGCCATTCGCCGTGGGGAGATCGGAAAGTGCGGCAATTCAGGATGCCTACCGCGATGCGTTGCTGGCTCACGACCTTGACGCCCAGGGCGACCTCATTGCGAACCGTCCCGATCAACGCGCGAAGCCGGTGCTGGAGGAACTGGCCGGCGGGCATTCGGGATGGTGGGAGACGCGAGGTGCGAGCGAGGACGCGCCCTACTGGCAGGCGGTCCGGGAAATGGTCGTATGGACCCGCAAGCGCGGTATTCGCATGTTCTATGCGGCGCCGGCGCTTCTTCGTCGGGCAGCGGAGGGTGCGCCCGAGGCACAGCGCTATTTCTCGGACGCTGAACGACATTACGAGGCGCTCGGAGTCGATGTGCTCACGCGACAGGCGGACAATTTTTATCCCCCCGAGTTGATGTTCGACTCGCTTTACCATCTCAATGCGGAAGGTGCTGCCCGCCGCACCGAGGCGCTCATCCAGGCTCTGGAACCGGCCGCCAAAGCCCATTTCCTGAAGAACTGATGCTCTTCCACTCGATCATTTTTCTCTTCGGATTTCTACCGCTCACCTGGGGCGTCTTTCGCCTGCTCGCGGCCGTCCATCGAGAGCGGGCCGCGATGGGGTGGATCGTCCTGATGTCGCTGGTTTTCTACGGATACTGGAATCCGGCATACCTGCTTCTCATCATCGGCTCGATCGGCGTGAACTATTCGATCGGCTCCCGCATCGGGCCGGCGGATGGAGTCGGAAGCGCCGCCGTCCGACGCTGGCTGTTGTATGCAGGCCTGGCATTCAATCTCGGCCTCCTCGGCTACTACAAATACGCGAATTTTTTCATCGATTCGTTCAATGCTGTTTCCGGGCTGTCGTTCAACTTCACGCACGTCATCCTGCCATTGGGAATCTCGTTCTTCACGTTTCAGAAGATCGCCTATCTCATCGATGCCTACAGCGGCCGAACCGGTCGCTACACGCTGCTCGAGTATGCGTTTTTCGTGACGTTCTTTCCGCAGCTGATCGCGGGGCCGATCGTTCAGCACTCCCAGATCATTCCCCAGCTCGAGGATCCCAAAACCTTCCGCTTCCGCCCGATCGATATCGGCGTGGGATTGACGATTTTCGCCATCGGATTGTTCAAGAAGATGGTGCTGGCGGATGGCTCGGCGATATATGTGGGCCCGGTTTTCGACGCGGCGGTTCAGGGGCACGCCCTCTCCGTCGGGGCTGCCTGGGGCGGCGCGCTGGCTTACACGTTCCAGCTCTATTTCGATTTCTCCGGATACTCCGACATGGCCATTGGGCTCGCCCGCTTGTTCGGGATCAAGTTGCCGATCAATTTCGACGCACCTTATCGGGCCACTTCAATCGTCGAATTCTGGCGCCGCTGGCACATCACGCTTTCACGCTTCCTTCGCAATTTCCTCTACATCCCCCTCGGTGGAAATCGTCACGGGATATTGATCCGCTATCGGAACTTGCTGGTGACAATGTTGCTTGGCGGCCTCTGGCACGGCGCGGGTTGGACATTCGTGCTGTGGGGTGGATTGCACGGGGCTTATCTCATTGTAAATCACGCCTTCGACGCGATCCTTCCTCGTCGCCTGGCATCGTCGTTGTCGGGCTCTTCCCTTGCACGATTGGCTGGTTGGGCGCTCACTTTTTTGGCGGTGGTCGTGGCGTGGGTTTTCTTTCGCGCGCGCGATCTTTCTTCCGCGTCGCATTTGCTGGCGACAATGTTTGGAGGTTCTTCGGGAGCCTCCCCGGTGACGCTCGACTCGCCGTGGCTCTGGCTGGCCGCGGTCGGAGTGGTCGCGTTTGCCTTCCCTTCCACGCACGATTATCTCTCGCGATTCACACCGGTGCTTGATCCCCCGCCAGAGAGAAGTCGTTACATGGGAATCGCCTGGCAACCGACCTTCTTCCATGGGCTTGCGATCGGGCTACTCGTGTTCCTGATCTTTCGGAAATACTTCGTGCTCCAGCCGACGGAGTTTCTCTACTTCAATTTTTGAAGGGGCGGTGGGCTTTCGCCCGAGCGGTGAATATGCTAGTATATATGAATTGACGTATATTCGCAAAATGAGATGTTGCAGGCGTGGAGTTGATTCAAATCTACCAATGCTTTTGTGACGCGACGCGGTTGCGGATCATTCACCTCCTCACGCAGGGGCCGCTCTGCGTCTGCCATTTTCAGGACTTGCTCGAACTGCCCCAGGTCAAGGTCTCGCAGCAACTCGCCTACCTGCGGAAACACGGGATGGTCGAGGCGACCCGACACGCGAACTGGATGATCTACAGCCTGCCGGCCAGGCGCACTCCCGAGCTGGAAAGCAATTTGAAGTGCCTCCAGGACTGCGCACAAACGGACAAACGTTTTCGGGCGGATCTCCAGCGGCTCAAGGCCGCGCGGAAGAATTCGAAATGGGTGGCGGAAGCCCTCGACGCCAAGTGCTGCTGAGTCGGAATGACCGAATCCGCGCGCGAAAAATTGCCATCAAATCGAAGAAGACCATGACCACCTCGACCTTCAAAACTCACCTCGAAGCCAACCCCGAAGCGGAACTCGTCTTCGTTCTTCCGAACGGCAAGGCCATCCCCGCGCATGCGCACATTACGGAAGTGGGGCGCGTCGAAAAACGATTTCTCGACTGCGGCGGCGCGCACCGCGGTTGGGTGACGACCAACCTGCAAGCCTGGGTGGACCGGGATGTGGATCATCGTCTGCTCGCGGGCAAACTCGCCCGGATCATCGACCTCGCCGCGCCCCTTTTCGGCGGGGAGGACCCGGAGGTGGAAATCGAGCATGAGGACGGCGTTCTCAGCCAATATCCGGTCGAGGATGTTCAGTCCGTCGGGCGCAAACTTGTGGTCACGCTCACGGCAAAACACGCGGACTGCCTCGCGAAGGACATTTGCCTTCCGACCGGCGTCATCGAAGAGGAATCGTCCTGCTGCAGCGGGAGCGGCTGCTGCTGACATGAACGCCCGCAAGCTCGATTTCTTCGAGCGCTATCTTTCGCTTTGGGTGCTGGCTTGCATGGTCGCAGGCCTCGCGCTGGGGAAGCTGGCGCCTGCTTTCGTGACCCGCGTCAGCCAGCTGGAGATTGGCCGCGGCTCGCACGTTAACGCCGCCATCGCCGTCCTCATCTGGCTGATGATTTACCCCATGATGCTGAAGATCGACTTCCATGGTCTGCGCGGCGTCTTCACCAAGCCCAAGGGGCTTTTCATCACGCTCTTCGTGAACTGGCTGGTGAAACCGTTCAGCATGGCGCTCCTCGGCTGGGTCTTCATCCAGGGAATTTTTTCTAACACCCTGCATTGGATCGAGCCCGAGACCGCAAAGAACTACGTCGCCGGTCTCATCATCCTCGCCGCGGCACCCTGCACGGCAATGGTGTTCGTCTGGTCCTATCTCACCGACGGCGACGGTCCCTACACGCTGGCCCAGGTCGCCATCAACGACCTCATCATGGTGTTCGCCTTCGCGCCCATCGTCATGTTTCTCGTGGGAGTCAGCGGAGTCGTCGTTCCGGTCGGAGTGCTCCTCACCTCGGTCGTCGTCTTCATCGTCATTCCGCTGGTCGCGGGCGGGATCAGCCGGGAAGTCGCCATCCGCGCCCGCGGGCACGAATGGTTCGATCGGAATTTCCTTCCCCCGTTTCGTCCCGTCACGATCGTCGCGCTTCTTGCCACGCTGGTCCTCATCTTCGCGTTTCAGGCCGGGAACATCCTGACGAACTGGTCGGCCGTCCTGCTGCTGGCGATTCCCATCGTGATCCAGGTCTATTTCAACTCGGGCCTCACCTACGCGCTCATGCGTTTCTTCCGGGTCAAACACAACGTCGCCACGCCCGGCGCGCTCATCGGCGCGAGCAATTTTTTCGAGCTGGCGGTCGCGGTGGCCATCACCCTTTTCGGCGCCACGTCTCCCGCCGCCCTCGCCACCGTGGTCGGCGTGCTCGTGGAAGTGCCGGTCATGCTTTCCGTCTTCGGCCTCTGCACCTCCAGCCGCGACTGGTATCAACAACGCGCCCTCACATGAAACCCACCGTCCTCATTCTCTGCACCGGCAACTCCTGCCGCAGCCACCTCGCGGAAGGAATTCTCCGCGCCGCGGCGGGCGATTTGCTCGACGTCCAGAGCGCCGGCTCGAAACCCTCCGGCTTCGTCCACCCGAAATCCATCGAGGTCATGCGGGAAATCGACATCGACATTTCCGGCCATCGCTCCAAGCACCTCGACGAGTTTCTCGACCGCAAAATCGAGACTGTCATCACGGTCTGCGGCAATGCGGATCAAGCTTGCCCGACATTTCCCGGTCAGGTGAACCGCTACCATTGGAGCTTCGAAGATCCGGCGCACGCCACCGGCACCGAGGAGGAGCAGCTCGCGGTCTTTCGTCGCGTCCGGGACGAAATCCGCCGCGTCTTCGAGGCCTACGCCGCCGGTCGGCGCGACCAGAAAAAGTCCACCACCGCGGCGTAACGGACGCCGGCGCGTCAGCCGGTTTTTCCGTCGGCGATGAAGACGTCCTTGTGCGGGAATTTTTCGAAGACCTCCGGCGGTTGGTTGAAATTCGTGGCGAGGACGTCGAGCGGATTTCCCGCGATCCATTGTGACAGGTCGATCCCCTCGTAAACGCCGACGTTCAAGGCGAGGAGAACCCGGCAGCGCTCGGAGCCGATGTTCTCGATGGAGTGCCCGTAGCCTTGCGGAATGTAACCGACATCGCCCGGCTCGAGCGTCTCGATGCGGTAACGCCCATTCGCTCCGAACAAGGTGACGCTCACCGTGCCCTCGAGGACGTATTGCCACTCATCCGCGGTGGGATGCCAGTGCAGCTCGCGGAGCGCGCCGGGCTCGAGCTCGAGCACGACGCCCGTGATGGTCGTCGCGATGGGAAAGCGCGTGGAGTCCACCTGCCATTCCTTCCCCCCCGGAAAGGAGGCCAGCGGGGGCTGCTCCATCAACTCGTATTTGTGCGTGAGTGGCGGCGGATTGTAGCCCTGGAGCGGTGTGGCAGGCTTTTCCGGCGGAATTTTTCCTTTCGCGAAATAGACCTCGCTCTTCGGAAAGCTCGCGAAGGTCGCGGCCGGCACCTTGAAATTTTTCGCGAGCAGTTCCGGTGGCGTGTGGCCGATCCAGTCGGTGATGCTGAACGTGCCGAACTCGGAGAAATATCCGTTGTCGAAAATCAGAATGAATTTGCACGGCGTGTCGCCGAGGCACTCGAGCATGTGTGCATGCCCGCGCGGAAAGAACCACACGTCGCCGACCTTGAAATCGTTGGTCTCGGAACGCCCCTGGGGATCGACCAGCGTGGTGCGCACCCGTCCCTCGGTGATGAATGCCCATTCCGCCGCGGTCGCGTGCCAGTGAAGCTCGCGCATCACCCCCGGCTCCATCCGCATCGAGACGCCGGCGATGCCCGTGGAAATTGGAAACTGCTCCACCGTCGCTTCCCGGCCGTAGCTGTTGCCGATGACCTTGCCCGTCGTTTTTTCCAAGGCGAATTTGAAGGTCGGCAATTCCTTGCCAGACAGGACCGGGCTCGGAACGTTGTTCATGAAGCTCGGATCGCCCGCCTCCGCATTACGCGGCCAGCCAAACATCACCGCGGCGCCCGCGGCCATTCCGGCGGCTCCGGTTAAAAACTCCCGACGTGGAATTTCAGACATGATGGAGGAGGGGGTGGATGGTTTTCATAAGGGGACGCAGCGTTGCGAACACATGCTACCCACCAAGGTGTCACCGGCGCAGGGAAAAAATGGCGGTGGAGGCTTCGGCTCGGCCCGAGCTTCGTCGCTTGATCCACGCGCGGCGTCTTTGTCGCTTACGCGTCATGCTGAGCGAGGAGTTTTGCCGGCGCGATGCCATGCACGCGCAGTGGGTGCATGGTTTCGTTCAAATACAGCCATCCCTCGACGCCGGCCGCGAACTCCGCAACGAAATAGGAAGCGCCGGTAGTTGATCTCGCAAGGTGGTACGCATCGCTACCAAGCACCGTAGAACACGAGGCGTTTCCGCTCGCGATCTGGATTCGACGGGAGAAAAAAACGCCCGTAAGTCGGGATGGTTTCAAGTCAAGAATTGACAGGTATTCGCCAAGGACGGCCATGTTCCCGCTCCCTCTCCCGCACTAGGGTAGCGGCTCCTTCCCCGATTTTTCATGCAGTATCGCCCTCTCGGCCGAACCGATCTGAACGTCTCCGTCCGCAGCTTCGGCGCTTCCTCGCGCGGCGGCTTGGACTGCGGTCAGCTCACGCGGCTACAAGACCAGATATCGGCATGGGGACGCATTGGAGCCCGCAGAAAATGACCGAGAACAAAGAAGCCGCGCCCAAACGCCTCCTGAAGGGGCGATTCCTCGTCATCAGCATCCTCTTTCACGTGTTGCTGGCTGTCGTGGCGACCTATCTGGTGGTGCAGACCTTTACGCCGCGCGCCCAAACGTTCAAGCCGGGGCCGCCAGCGCCCCGCAACAAGGAGGTCGAACACAAGATCACCATGGTGAAGAAGCAGAATGCCATGAGCGCCCCCATGCCAACGAAACGCATTGCCACGACCGGCCTCTCGAAGGTTGCGCTGCCGGAAATGCCGGATATTGCGAGCGTGGACCCCACGGCGCCGACCTCCATGACGGGAATGGGCACCCCCGGCGCGGGGTTCGGAACGGGCGGCATGTCCGGCGGAAGCGGGGCGAGCGACGGAGGCTCGCCCTTTTTCGGACTCCGCGATAGTGGAGCCGGCCTGGAAGGGACCTTCTACGATTTCAAGCGCATGGCGAAGACTCGCCCCTTGGACAAAGTTCCGCCCTACGATCAGGTGGTGAATCGATTCACCACTGGCGGGTGGGGGCCCAAAAGTTTCAAAAACTACCAATCTCCGGTGAAGCTTTACGGGAAGACGTTTCTGTTTCCTGCGATTCACGATACCGAGGCGGGCAAGGCTTTTCAGGCGCCGGAGACAGCGCCGGGCGGATGGATCGCACATTACGTCGGCATGATCGTTCCGCCGGAGGATGGAACGTATCGCTTCGTGGGCTTTGGTGACAACGTGATGATCGTCAAATTGGATACCGCGCTCGTGCTCGACGCTTCGGATCACGGTTACACGAAACGGCGGCGCGAGGAGGCCGGAGGAGTCCAATTTCCCGCCAAGGGGAGCCCCACACCGATCTTTTTCGGCAGCTGGTTCAGCTTGAAGAAGGGTGAGCCGAAGCGAATGGAAGTTGTCGTGGGTGACGAAGGCGGCATCTTTTGCGCGGGGCTTTTCCTGCAAGCTCAAGGGGTGAAATACGAACAGGGCGCACATGGCATTCCGAATCTCCCGCTGTTCACGATTGGACGACTGAGTGAAGCGCAAAAGACCGCGTTCCGGCAGTATCTTCCCGACAGCGCGTTCACGGGCCCCGTCTTTTCGACGCGCCCCGGAGGTGCTGCGTCCGGGGGACTTTGATTCGTTGCGATGCGATGAATTGAAGCGTGTTGAGCCGCCGGCGGTGATCGGCCCCGTGGAGAAGTCCCGTCATAAGTTTGCCGGTTTGTAGACGAGCACCAGTTCCTTCCCGGTGGCAATGGTTGTGAACTCCCCCGCGGTGAACCTCGGGTTCTGAATCGCGAGCCCCGAAACATTGAGACCTCCGTCCGCCCGTGCGATCAGCCAGCGATGCGGCTGCCGCCAGAAGGCGATCGTCTTGTTCGGACTTTTCCCCCGGGGAAAATGAAGCTGCAGGATCTCGAACGCCCCGTTGTTCCCGTCGAAGGACAGGCCGCCGCCGCTTTCGAGCTGCGACCACCGCTCTCCGGCCCCGGCGTGATCGTCATTCAGTTCGCCAAGTTCCCATGCAAGCACGGCTTTCGAGGCGAAGTGGACGCTCCCCTCGACCCGCATTTTCCCAACCGGCGCGCCCGCATGCAGTGTTCCCTCGACCCGGACATCTCCGCCGATTTTTCCACTTCCCTCGATCGTTGCTCCGGCTCGCACGGTGACGTTTCCGCGACCGGTCGCCGACCCCTCCAGATTCGCGACCGCGACCGCGCCGCCATTGATGATCGTTGGCCCCGAGTAATCATTTTCCGCCCCCAGCCGCAACGTGCCGGGTCCGGTGACCACCAGGCCGCCCGCGCCCTCGATCCGGGCGTCGATCCTCGCTCCGGCACTCCCGGCAAACACGACATTCTCCTCCGCGTCGAGCACGAGACGGGACGTCGCCACAGCCCCGCCATTCAGGATCAGTCCGGAAATTCCGCCCTCCAGACGGAGCGTTCCTTCTCCATGCACGGTGGCGTGATCGAGGCGCAACGCCGCGCTTGCCCGCGTCTCTCCCGCGGGAATTTCTACGTCGGATTCGATTCCGGAAACGTTCGCGCGCAGAAAACCGTCGGCGGGATCATAGCGCAGAAAATCCCCGGCGCCGTCGCGATCCTGCCCGAGGATCGCCGCGCTGACTTTCCCCTGATCGTTGATCAATGCCGTCGAAATGCTGCCATGCAGAAGCAAGGACTCCGGGCCGCCGAGGGCATCGAGGCCGCGCGAAGGCGCGATCACGAGGGTTCCATTTTTCGCGCGCAGAAGATCCGCATCCACATTGACCCTCAGGCTGCGGCGGGAGCCCTGGCTCAATCCCAATGTGCCCCCCGCGAAACTGAATCGACGTCCCGTTGCGCCCAGCACCGGCGAAGCCCATCCCGTTCCCTTTGGAGCGACGATCAGCGAGCCCGCCAGCAATTGAATATCTCCACGCCCGAGGGCTGGCCCCGACGCCACTCGCGTGATCACGCTGCCGCCGACGATGCGGGTTCGGCCGCGATAGGTGCTTCGGCTCGACGACTCGAAGACGACCGTGCTCGCCCCGGATTTTGTGATCCCTTTTTCGCCAACGATGGAAGCGAGAATACTCATGCTGCCCCCGCTGGCGGAAAGAAGCAGATTCCTCTCCGGCCGGTAAGGGGTCAGCGGCTGCTCGAACGAAGTCGGCGTGATGATGGTGACACCCTGGATCACCGGGACGACCGAAGGCTTGCTCAAATATCCGGGCAGGAAAGCCAGATAACCGCTGAACGCGCCGAAATTGGAGAGCGTCTCGGTGGGAATGAACTGCGTCTCCGGCGCCATCGGATTGTTGATCACGACATTCGTCGGCGCCGCCCCGCCGCTTTCGTTGATGCCGGTGGCCACCACCGTGACATCGTGCCCGTTGGTGCGCTGTGTGGTTGCCGGATCCACCCAGGCGATATTAATCACGCCAATATTCGCCCCCGACACCGCCTCCTGAATTTTCGCGTAGTCCGGCTTGTTGAACTTCCTTACCTCCACCCCGGAAATCCCGCGCAGCGCCAGATAAGTCAGGATCTTCGGCGTCGACGTCGTGCCGGTCGATTCCGTGCCGCCGTCGGGAGTGGTGGAATAAAACCCGGCAATCGCGAGATCCGTGTCCAGAGCGTGTCGCGCGCTCAGCCTCGGAGCGACTTGGGTAAGACCGTTGGCCCGCAGCCAATACATCGCCATCGTGAAGGACGTCGGCACGCAATATTCCGCGCCGTCATTCGGAAGAAATTCGCCATGCGGACCGAAGCCCTCCTGGAGCAAATGCGGAGTAAAGGCCATCCGCGAAAGCTGGGCCATGGCGCTCCCGCACAGACCGAGCGCCGCGACCGCGGTGGAGATCCACATTTTCATCCCCTCAATGATGGCACAGTCTCTGCATGCGTCAGCCGAAACCGTTCGAAATCGTTGCCTCGCGCTCATCCCTGTCCTTGCCTCCGGGCCTCTCAAATAACCCGCCTTGAGCGCACTCGCGGGATCGATATAGTTGCCAACTGTCACCTCGATCGTCGGAAAATACCGCCCTGCGTCGTTGCTTGTCGGTGAGTTCCGACATCCATAGAACCCGCAAAGTTCCCTCCCATGGAATCGCTCACCCGCCGCCGATTTCTTCGCCACACCGCCGGCGCCGCGGCCTTCACGGCGTTGGGTCCCCTCGCCGGGGCGTTTGCCGCCTCCGCCGCTGGACCCTCCGACCTCACGTGGCGTCGTTTCGCTGGAAAACTGCACGGCAATCTGCTCCGCCCAGGGCACCCTCGTTACCGCGAAGTCTATCCCCCGTTTAACAAGCGCTATCTTTCGATCCGCCCGGCCGCCATCGCCGTCGTGCAATCGCTGAAAGATGTCCGGGAATGCGTCCGCTTTGCGCGGGACCAGGGGATTCCCATCACCGCTCGCGCCGGGGGCCACAACTACGCCGGATACTCCACGAGCACGGGATTGATCGTCGATTTCCTCCGAATGCGCGCGATCGATTTGAATGCCGGCGCCGCCACCGCCACGCTCCAGGCCGGAGCGCGCAACCAGGATATTTTCCAATCGTTCGCCGGCGGCGGATTCACGATCCCGGCGGGCCGCTGCCCGACCGTCGCCGTGAGCGGATTGACGCTCGGCGGCGGATTCGGGTTCAGCTCCCGCCACCTCGGACTGACTGCTGACCGCCTGCTTTCCACGGACATCGTGACGGCCGACGGCGACGTCCTTCATTGCAGCGAAAAGGAAAATGCCGACCTTTTCTGGGCGCTTCGCGGCGGCGGGGGAGGGAATTTCGGCATCAACACGCGCTTTCAATTTCAACTCGCTCCAGTCGGAAACGTCGCGATCTACAAAGTCGCCTGGGATTTTCGCGACGCCGCCGCCGTGCTCGAGGCGATGCAAAAACTCATCGCCGACGCTCCATCGGAATTTTCCATGCGCCTGGGGATGGGCGCGACCGGAAAAAACCGCGCCGACACGCGCGCGAACGCCGAGATTTCCATGCTCGGCCAATATTTCGGCTCGAGCGCGCAATTGCGCGAAATCATCGATCCGCTCATCCAGGCCGGCCG